>Ga0070731_10002156_pt1 | contig 19149 bp, 19 predicted proteins | sample Coa_R1_2_FD_66448 | JGI IMG/M metagenome (GOLD analysis project Ga0070731, IMG submission 66448) | Surface soil microbial communities from Centralia Pennsylvania, which are recovering from an underground coalmine fire - Coalmine... | ecosystem: Environmental > Terrestrial > Soil > Unclassified ... | reverse complement strand
GGTCCCGTATCTCTTGACGATCGGCCAATTTTTTCTTGACTATCGTCCTGCAATCTCTTGACAACTGTCAAGACAGCGGGCCAGGCTATGAGGCACGTCACACCCTGCGTGCGGCTGGTCCAGCCGCGGAACAGCGAGGCCCCGAAAAGAGAGGTGCGCCCATGAGCGTGTACGACCTGACCGGACGGAAGGCGCTGGTGACCGGCGGAGCCCGCGGGCTCGGCGAGGGGATGGCCCAGGCGCTAGCCCGTGCGGGCGCGTCGGTGGTCATCGGCGATATCCGGGAGGATCTGGGCAAGACGTGCGCCGAATCGTTGCGGGCCGCCGGCGCGGCCGCCGAGTTCGTCCCGCTGGATGTCACCTCGGACACGAGCTGGGAGCGGGCGATTCCCGAGGCCATCGGCTACCTCGGCGGCCTGGACATCCTGGTCAACAACGCCGGGATCGAGATCACCAACCTGCTCGTGGACACCCGCGCCGAGGATGCCCGGCGGATGCTCGAGGTGAACGTGCTCGGCACGACGCTGGGCATCAAGCACGGATTCCGCGCGATGCGCCCCGGCGGCCCGGCCGGCGGGGGCGGCGCGATCGTGAACGTCGCGTCGGTCGCCGCGACGATCGCTTTCCCCGGCATCTCCGTGTATTCCGCGACCAAGTCGGCCGTGGACCGGCTGACCCGGGTGGCCGCGATGGAGTCGGGGCAGCTCGGCTACGGGGTCCGGGTGAACTGCGTATACCCGGGCCTGGTGCCGACCGAGATGGGCGCCCAGCTGGCGCAGGACGTGGCGGACCTGGGCCTGTTCCCGAGCCCGGAGGCGGCGGTCGGTGCGGTCATCGGGCTGACGCCGCTCGGGCGCCTGGGCGAGGTGGCCGACATGGCCGACGCGGTGGTGTTCCTGGCCTCCGACGGTGCGCGGTTCATTACCGGGGTCGGCCTGCCTGTCGACGGCGGGATGGGCATGTAGCAGCGAGCGAGACGGGTCCTGCCGTGGCCCAGCTGCGAACACGGATCAGCCCAGGTCCGGACCGTCCTCTGCGGCCCAGCCTGCGATGCCGACCAGGTGCAGCACCAGGATCCGGGCGAACGGCTGGTCGTGGTACTGCGGATAGCGCCGGGCCAGCCGGGCGGCCAGGGCCGCCGCCCGGGCAGCGGTGCCCTCACCCTGCCAGCGCAGCTCGGCGCGCACCCACCACAGCCGTGACCAGTCGGTGCGGTCCCAGTGCTCGACCAGCAGCGTGGCCCGCGGATCCGCCTCCAGGTTCCGCTCCCGCTGTAGCCGCAGCGACGACTTCGGCTTCACCCGGTCGACCGGCACGCCCACGTAGCCGTCCTCGTCCACCGTGTAGACGACGGGCACGGCGTCCACGCCTCGCTCGGCGTGCACGGTGCACAGGATCCCGTGGTCATGCGACTCGAGCCTGGCCCGCGCCTCGCGATCCGCGAGCCTCATCGCGGTAGATCGGCAGCCATGAACATGGGTCTATATCTTTGCCCTTCGCGGCGCGGCGGAGGAGTAATTGCCTACGGTGCGATGCTAATTCGCCGCAGGCCAGGCCATGAACCCCACAGTAAGGAGACCGTGTCATGAAGCTCGCCCTCTACCTGCCGAACTTCCGCAACTTGGTGACCGTCAAGGAGCTCGAAGATCTCACCAGCCTCGCCGAGGAGCTCGACTTCGACTCCGTCTGGACGCTCGACCGGCTCATCGTTCCTGAATCCTCCGATCGCGCGGAGATGCAGAACGCGTTCGGCATGATAGACGGGTTCCCGAAGGCGCTGCCGGTGTCCTCTCGCGGTCAGTGGTTCCAGGGCTGGCCGCTGATCCCCTGGCTGGCCGCGAAGACCTCAAAGGTGCGGATCGGCATGAGCATCTGCGACACGCCGTACCGTGCGCCCGGTGTCCTCGCCGCCGAGCTCGCCACGGTCGACCACCTGTCGAACGGCAGGCTCAACGTGGGCGTGGGGGCGGGCTGGATGCCCGAGGAGTTCGCGGCCGCGAGCGCCTCGCACATCTTCCCCAAGCGGCACAAGCACGTGCGCGAGACGATCGAGATCATGCAGGGCATCTGGACGAACGACGTGTTCGAGTACCACGGCGAGTTCGCCGACTTCGACCGGAGCGGGTTCGGCTGGAAGCCGGTCCAGAAGCCGCACCCGCCGATCTACTTCAGCGGGCTCAAGGACCCGGCTCGGGCGGCCAGCCGCGTCACGAAGTACAACCTGGCGGGCTGGATCGGGATCCAGGACACCTGGGACGAGCTCGCCCAGTGGCGCGGCGCCATCCAGCAAGAGCTCAACAAGATCGAGAGTTCGCGCTCGATCGACGATCTCGACATCGGCAGCATGATCTGGTACACGATCACCGACCAGGAGACGGATCAGACGCCGCTCGGGAAGGGCAGCAACATCCTGGTAGGCACCGAGGCGCAGGTCACCGACAACCTCAAGCGGCTGAGGGAGGCCGGCCTGAACCTGCTGCTCATCTGGCCGCCGTTCGCGGACGTTCCGGTTTCGAAGACCCTCGATGACCTCAAGCGGCTGAAGGAGGAAATCATGCCGAAGGTGGAGGCCATCTAACCCAGGCCCGATCGCGCTGCCGACAGCTGCCGACACTGGTCAGGACCCGTGCGGCCGCACCAGCCCTGCGTCGTACGCGGCGACCGCGGCCTGAAGGCGATCGCGCACGCCGAGCTTGCCCAGCATGCTCTGCACGTGGCTTTTCAGCGTGGTCTCCGCCAGGTGGAGCTTCGCGCCGATTTCGGCGTTCGACAGTCCGCGGGCGACCAGCAGCAGCAGCCAGGCGCCCACCACCACGATCAGCGCGGCGGCCGACAGGGCGGACCCGCCCGAGCGCACCGAGCGGAACCTGATCCACTCGCTGCGGGCGGTGGCCCCCAGGCGGGAATCCAGCCGGATGCTACGGCGCGGGACGGTGCCCGCCTGCGCGCTCACGAGGCCGGCCTGATCCCCTGACACCACGCCTCCAGGCGGCCCGGTAGCACCTTCGGGCGACGACGGGGCCCGTCCGAACTCCGAGTGCCAGGTTTACCGCGGCACCGGATGTGCGGCTGCGGCCAACGCAGGCGACATGGCTGCCCGAGCAGCAGGACGGCCGTTTTGGCGGGCCTCGTTTCTTACACCTTCGTGAAAGGTCAGTCTTCGGCGGGCCGCTGCCTCCGGTTTATCAGGACGGTTACCGTATCGTGATTGGGTGCATCCCGGGCGTGCCTGGCATTTGGGATGGCGCTGGCTGGCCGTGCTGGCCGGCGTCGCCGTCCTCTGCCTTCTGCCCGTGCTGGCCAGCGCGCTTCCGGCGAGCGTCCCGCGGTTCACCGCGCTGCAGCTGGAGAATCGCATCCTCGGCTCGCAGCGCATGTCGTTCTCCGGTTACGCGGAAAGCAACGCTACGTTCGGGCTCCCGCCGCTGCCCGCCTTCGCCAGCGTGACACCTCTCCTCGACGGGGTGACCCGGATGCGGGTCTGGCAGGCCTCGCCGGATCACTGGCGAGTGGACACGCTCTCCGACGCCGGGGAGAACGACACCTACCAGGCGGGCTCCAGCGCCTTCGTCTGGGCCTCCGGCGAGCAGCTGCTCACCGGGATCTACGGGCCGCAGGTCGTCCGGCTGCCCAGGGCCGCTGACCTGGTGCCGCCGGCCCTGGCCGTCCGGATCATCAACGAGGCGGGACCGGGAGCAAAGCTTGGCCTCCTGCCGCCACGGCGCGTCGCAGGCCAGAGCGCGGCAGGGCTGGAGATAACCCCGGCCAGCCCGCAGTCCACGGTCGCGCGGGCCGACGTCTGGGCCGCGCCAGCCAGCGGGCTGCCGCTGCTCGTCGAGGTCTTCAACCGCGGCTCGGCCCAGCCGGCGCTGGAAACCCAGTTCCTCCAGGCAGGCCCGTGGACACCCGAGGCCAGCGTGCTGAGCCCGCAGCGCGGGCCGGGCACCGGGTTCACCGCCACCACGCCACGCGACTTCGCCGGCGTGCTGAAGAACCTGGACGACGAGGTGCTTCCCGGTCGCCTCGCCGGGTTCGAGCGACAGCCATCGCCCCTGGCCCAGATCGGGGTGTACGGCAGCGGGCTTACCACGTTCGCCGTGCTCACCTTCCGCCGCGGCATCGGCGGGCAACTGCTCGGTGACGCGCTTGACGCGGGCGCGACGCCGCTTACCTATGACGACGGAGCCGGCGCGGTCGCGAGCGCTCCGCTGGTCAACCTCGTCCTGGTGCACCCGTACCGCTCACCAGACACATTCCTGCTGTTCGGGCTCGTCAGCAGGACCGCGCTCGAGCGGGCGGGCGCGGTGCTGGCCGCGAAACCGGACCAGGACCAATGATCACGACACGGGATCTGACCAAGCGCTTCGGCAATGTCGAAGCGGTCCGCGAGGTCGGCCTGGACGTCCGGGAGGGGGACCGGTACGGTCTGCTCGGCCCGAACGGAAGCGGCAAGTCCACTCTCGTCCGCATGCTGCTCGGCCTGGTGTATGCGACGAGCGGCGAGATTTCCGTACTCGGGCACCGGGTCCCGAACCAGGTGGGCCGGGTCCTGCCCGAGATCGGCGCGCTGATCGAGGATCCGGCGGCGTATCCGCATCTGTCCGGGCGTGCCAATCTGCGGCTGCTCGACGCGGCGGGACCGCGCGGAGAGCGCCGCACCCGGCGGCGCCGGGTGGACGATGCGCTGGAACAGGTGGGCCTGGCCGGGATCGACCGGCGGCCCGTCCGCGCCTACTCGCTCGGCATGCGCCAGCGGCTGGGCCTGGCCGCCGCGCTGGTGCGCCGCCCACGGCTGCTCATCCTCGACGAGCCGACCAACGGCCTCGACCCGCGCGGCATCAGGGACATCCGTGACCTACTGGTCGGCTTGAACGATGACGGCGTGACGGTCTTCCTCTCCAGCCATCTGCTGCCTGAGGTTTCCGCGTTGTGCACCAGGATCGGCGTGCTCGACTCCGGCAGGCTGGTGCTGCAAGATCAGCTCGAGTCCCTGCAGAAGCCGACCGGCCAGGTCCTTATCACCACCGATGATCCGGAAGGGGCCGCCGCAATTCTGGACGGCATCGTCGACCACCGGGACGGGCCGGACCTGGTGGTCCACGCTCCTGATCCGGCTGAGCTGAACGCCCGCTTGGTGGGGGCGGGCGTGCCGGTCCGCTCCCTCGTCGTGCGGCGGCGCAGCCTGGAGGAGATCGTGCTCGAGGTGACCGGGACCGGCTCGGACCAGTTCGGCGTGCCCGCTTCCGAACCCGGCGGCACGGCGAAAGCTTCGCAGCCCCCCGCCGCGGACGAGACTCCCCCCGATTCCCCTGCCGTACGCAAACCGGGAATATCGTGATCGCCGTCGAGTTGTTCAAGCTGGTCCGGCGGGTGCGGACCTGGTTCTCGATCGGGCTGATGTGCGCGCTGCCGCTGGTCGTCGCTATCTTCATCGCGGTCACGCACCTCTCACCGCCGCCGGGGCAGGGCAGCGCGTTCCTTTCCGCCGTGCTCGACAACGGGCAGCTTTACCCGGCTGCGGCGCTGGCCCTCGTGCTGCCGGTGTTCCTGCCGGTCGCCGTGTCGGTGGTGGCCGGCGACTCGATCGCGGGCGAGGCTTCCGCGGGCACGCTGCGCTACCTGCTTGCCCGCCCGGTGGGGCGGACCCGGCTCCTGGTCGCCAAGCTCATCTCGGTCACCACGTTCACCCTGGTGGCCGTCATCGGCGTCGCCGTGACCTCATACGCGACCGGGGTGCTCATCCTCGGGCCGTCGCGCGCGTCCGCCGTCGGCACCGGCGGGCTCTCCGGTTCGATCGCGCCGGGCGGCAACGGCTTGCCCACGGCCGGGTTGCAGGCCGGCGCGGCCATCACCTCGCTGTCCGGTGCGCCGCTGACCACCCTTGAGCTGGTCGAGCGCGTCCTCGGGGCCATGGCGTTCATCACCGTCTCGATGCTCGGCGTGGCCGCCATCGCGATCTTCCTATCCACGCTTACAGATTCCGCGCTTGGCGCCGCGCTGGGAGCGCTGGCGGCGCTGATCGCCAGCGAGGTGCTCGTCACGCTGAACGCGGCGAGCGCGGTGCAGCCGTTCCTGCCGACCCGGTACTGGCTGGCGTGGATCGACTTTTTCCGGCAGCCTATCCTCTGGCGGGACATCCAGCGCGGGTTCGCCATCCAGGCGGTGTACGTGGTGGTATTCCTCGCGGCCGCCTGGGCTAACTTCGCGACCAGGGACATAACAACCTGAGCGTCACCGGCCGGCCGACTGCAGGGTCGCGCAGTCGCCGGGGGGCGGGGCCGTGAGGCGGTTGCTGGCCAGCGCGCGCAGGACAAGGCCGACGACGAGCGGCGCGGTGGGCAGCTGGCTGTGCTGGATGTCCGCCCCCGGGCAGACGGACTGGAGCGGCACGTTCACCGCGCCGGGCAGCCGCGCCGAGTCCGGCGGCTGCACCGTCTGGTCGTCGGTGCTCCACAGTGACAGCCAGGGAGGCCGCAGCTGCGAGGACTGCTGTAGCTGGGTCAGCAGCGCGCTGCCGGGGGCGAGCTGCTGGCAGGCGACCGGGCACTCCGCCGGGTCGAACCCGGTGCCCACGGCCGCGATGCGCGCACCGTGCAGCGGGGACCCCAGGGTGATGATCTTGCCCGCCCTGGCGGAGCCGCCGAAGTCGACGTCCCAGAGCCACGCCACGACACCACCCGCCGAGTAGCCGATCACGGTAACTGGCCCTGACCCCGCGCCGATGGCCCGGTTTACGTACCCGTCCAGCACACGGGCCTGGACCGTCAGGTCGCCGGTGCCGTCGCCCGCCAGCGCCACCACGGTCGCGGTCCGCCCGCTAGCCCGGATCCGCGCGGCCAGCTCATCCAGCGCCGTGACCGACCCGCCGTACCCGGGAACGAGGAGCACCGCACCCAGACGGCCGGGTATCGCTTGCGGCGCCCCTCCCGGGACCAGTGCCCCGGTGACGGCCGCGGCCGCGGCAACGACAAGAGCAAAGGCACCGAAAAGGATCCTGCGCCGCCGGCTCAGCCCGGTCCACCAGCGGAAGGAGGAATTCACATGTCCTATGATGCGTCCCCGCTGGAGGGGCCAGGGCCCACCTCGGCTATGACAGGGGTCCGGGATCGTGTGGTTCCCGGGCCGTACCGGGGCCCGGGCCGGATGCAGGCGGGCGGGTACCGGGTTCCGCGGGATGGGATGCCCGGCGGAGCCGCAGGGCCAGCATGGCGGCCGACAGGAGGAAGAGCGCGCCGGTCACGGCGAGCCAGTGCCATAGGAACGGGTCCGGGGACAAGGTCGTCGAGGCGTGGTAGTTCGTGCCCAGCCGCAGGATCAGCGGGAACCAGATGAGGAGCAGCAGGCCCGAGAGCCCGGCGGGCACCCGCAGGTAGTTGATCCACGGGACAGCGGGCAGGCGGGGCGCGCGGTGCCTGACCGCCGCCAGGGCGGATCTGTCGGCGAGGGAGTACAGCGGCATCAGCAACAGGTCGTGACCGACGACCGCGCCGAGGAACCAGACCGCGACGGCGACCGGGTGGGACGACACCAGCTGGGCGGCGGCGTAGCCCGCCACGGCGAAAGAGCCGAGCAGGGCGAGCAGGTGCAGGGGATTGGCGCCGTACCAGCGCGTAAGGCGTCTCATGTCAGTTTCCGAAGGTCAGGCGGGTGACCCATTTGGTGTTGTGCACGCCAGGGGCGGCCGGGACGATAACCCGGGCCGGATAGCCGTGGTCGGCGGAGAGGTCAGCACCGTTGACGCGCAGCGCGAGCAGCGAGCCCGGGTTCATGACCTGCGCGGGCGACAGGACAGCCCGCCGGAAGGAGCCGCCGCGCTCCAGTGACTCGACCAGGAGGCTCGCGGGTCGGTCCGCGCCGGCGAGCCGGGCAAGATCGCGCAGCCGCACCCCGGTCCAGGCTTGCCCGCCGGTGGACCAGCCTTCGACGCAGTTGATGGACAGCCGGGCGGTGTGCTGCGGCATGGCGAGCAGCTCGGCCCTGGTCAGGCTGGCGGGCGGGCTGGAGGCGGGCCCGGTGCGGGTGACGGTGAGCCGCCAGTTCACACCGGTCTCGGCAGCCTTGATGCCCGCCTGGGCGGCGGTTATGTTGATCTGGAAACCGTCGGGCCCGCTGCCCGTATCTTGCCCGTGCGGCGCGAGCACCGCGGTGCGGCGCAGCGGGCCGCCGATCGACTGTCCCGCCGACAGGAGCAGGAGCAGCAGGGACCCGCCGCCGGCGAAGGCCAGCGCGCCGCGGCGCGAGATGGTCGGCGCGGCGGGCGCCGGGCTGACCAGGCCGCTGCCGTCAGGCGGTTCCGGCTTTGTGTGAACGGTGTCGGTGCGCAGCTCCCGCAGCAGCCCGCCGCCGCGCAGCGTCCTGATCACCGTGGGGGTCTTCAGGCCGGTGTGAGCGACCAGAGCAGCGATGAAGACCCAGGCTCCGTAGAAGTGCAGGGTGTAAAACGAGCCCGGAAACACGTACCACTGCTGGATGTTGATGATCCCGGTGGCGAACTCGAACACGGCCCCGCCCACCAGCAAGAACAGCGACAGCCGTTCCAGGGCGTGGGCCGGGTTGCGGACCGGGGGCCACTCGAACAGCTTCGGCAGCACAGACCACAGCTTGGCCAGCAGGATCGGGACGAGCATCAGCCCCAGGGTGACGTGCACGCCCTGGTTGAGCCGGTAGAGCCAGGCCGGATGGTCCGGCCAGGAAAACAGGTAGAAGCCGAGCCAGCCCTTGCCCGGCGTCTGGTCGTTGAGCCGGCTCAGATCGGGGTTGTAGGCGGCGTAGGACAGCAGGCCGGTGGCGAACAGGACCAGGACCCCGGCCAGCAGGACCAGGCCCAAAACTGAGGTCAGCCACGGCCCGCGGATCGGGCTGTGCCAGGAGGACGGGCGGAACGGTCCGGGCAGTTCGTCTGGCCGCGGCAGCCGGTCAAGCTGCCGCCGGGCGTGCCGTCCGGCGGCCCGGGCGGACGAGACGAGGCCGAGCCGCAGCCGGTCCAGCCGCTGCGCGGCACGCCGGGCCAGCGACCTCGGGGCCGGGCGGCGCCTGGAGCGCCAGGCGCTGATCATGGTGCACCTCCTGGCCGGCCGGGCATTCGCGGGGCCGGCGGGTCCGGGCTTGCTGCTGCGCCGATCGCGCGGATCGTGGCCGCGCAGGAGCCGCGGCCAGCGGGGAGCCACACCGAGACCGGCAGTTCCCGGACGACAGCGACCGGGCCATAGGGATCCGGCGGCGCGCCGGCCAGCGGCATCTGCGGGCAGAGGCGGTAGTAGCGCGGCAGGTCCGCCGGGAAGCCCCGCAGATCCCCGGTCATCTCGGTGATGATCGCGGTGAACCCCTGGGCGGCCACCGCGCGCGCCAGGCTGCTGGTGAAGATCGTCTTGGCGCCCCGGTCCGAAGCGCCCAGGACGTCGGCCGCCGCGACCTGGTCCTCGACCTCGGGCAGCCCGGCCATGAGGGCGAGACCGGGGTTGCCGGGGATCGCGACGGTGCCGCCCAGTATTCGCAGGCCGGCCCCCAGGCGCAGGTCCGCCGCGCGCTCCGCGCCCGTCGGGATCGCCTGGCCCGGGCGGAAACCCGCCGTCAGCATGGCCAGCTGAGCGGTCACCAGCCCGGCGGCCACGGCAGCGGCCCACCGCCCGGCTGACCCCGGCTGGCCGCCGGGTCGGGGAGCCATGGCCAGCCCGGCCAGCAGCGCCAGGGCCAGGTAGGCGGGCAGCATGTCGTTGGCGTTGCCGCCGATCTGCACCCGCGCCGCATAGCCCTCGAGCACCAGCGCCGCGCAGCCGGCGAGCAGTACCGGGGGCGCGCGCCGGGCACCGATCGCCGCGGCGCAGGCGGCAATGCCGAGCGTGGGCAGCAGGTAACCGGTCCAGAACCGGGTCTCGGCGGCAGTGTTGAGCGCGTGCTGACCCATCTGCTCGAAGACGTAGTAGAGGTACCAGCCGTGGCTGGCCAGACCCAGCACGAGCGTGCTGCCCGCGAGAACCCCGGCGTACGCCAGCGCGGCGGGAACGGCGAGCCTGCGGCGAGGCCCTGCCGCCAGTACGGCCAGGACAGCCGTGCCTTCGGCGAGTGCGCTCTGCTTGGTGAGGAACGCGGCCCCGAGCAGCAGGCCGGCCGCGACCGCTCCCCTGGTGCGGCGCGCCCACCGGACGGCATACAAAGCGGCGACGCTCAGGGCGAGGAACAGCGAATCGACCCGGGCGACGTCGAACCAGGCATGGGTGGCGAAGTAGGTCCCGGCCAGCAGGCCGGATGCGGCGATCCCGGCGCCGGGGTTCCCGGTCTCGCGCTGGACCAGCCTGCCCAGCACCGCGAAGCAGGCCAGCGACGACACCAGTGATACTAGCCGCAGGGGCAGGTACGACGGGCCGAGCACGCTGGCGGCCGCCGCCGAGACCGCGAAGTAGAGCGGCGGGTAGCCGTCCGGGACGTAACTGGCCGACGGCGCTGCGTACAGCGGCTGCCCGGCGAGTATCCGGTGGACCTCCACCAGGGAATTGCTCTCGAGTACCTCCAGGACGAGCGGGTAGGTCAGGCGGGTCAGCGCCACCACGACGTAGGTACCGATGGCCGCCAGCGCGAGCAGCGCGGCGAGAAACCGGAGCACCCGCAGCCCGTCCGGCCGGGCGAGCGCGGGGAGGGCGAAGCGGGCTGGGCCGGGATATGCACCGGCCGCAGCCGCGCGCCTGGCGCGGGCATCCAGGCTCGTCCAGAGGATCACGCTGTGTATTACATGCTCTGGGGACGGGCGCCGACAAACAGACGACGAGGAACGTTTTGTACTTTATGTCCGTTTATCGGCCGGCGGACAGAGGCCCCGCGGAGCACGGGCAGGACGCCGGGCGCGTCCCTCGCTTGTCGCCCGGCCCGGCGTTGAGCAGGCAACTTACCGTCGTGCGCCGGTGCGCAAGGTCCCCGCGACCGGCCCGGGGGCGACGGAGGTACCGGTGGTCAGCAGCGGATCTTACAAATCAGGGAGAACGGCCTTGCGTCACCTCAGGTTGACCGCAGCGTAGGCAGCCGCAGCTCGAAACGGCAGCCGTTCGCGGCATTGCGGACGCGGACGCTGCCCTGGTGGGCCTCCACGATGCCGCGGACGATCGCGAGGCCAAGCCCGGCTCCGCTGTCGGGCGCGGGGCTGCGGGCATTGGTACCCCGCCAGGCCAGGTCGAATACGCGCGGCAGGTCAGCCTCCGGGATTCCGCCGCAGCCATCGGCGACGGTCAGCACCGCATCGTCGCCCTCCGGCGCGGCCTCGACGTGGACGCACCCTCCGGCCGGGGTGTAGCGGATGGCGTTCGTCAGCAGGTTGGTAAGCGCGCGGGACAGCTCGCGCGGGTCGGCGCGGACGGCGACGTGTCCCGTCGCTTTGCCCTCCAGCCGGACACCGCGCTGGCGCGCCAGGAGCTCGGTGCTCGCGAGCACATCGCTGACCAGGTCATCCAGGGTGATCAGGATCGGGAACAACTGCAACGTGCCGGAATGAATGCGGGACAGCTCAAACAAGTCATCGACCATGACGGAAAGCCGCTCGGCCTCGGCCCTGATCTGCTTGTGATAGCGAGGCGGGTCCGCGGCCAGGCCGTCCTCAAGCGCCTCGGCCATCGCGCGGAGCCCGGCCAGCGGGGTACGCAGGTCATGCGAGACCCAGGCCACAAGCTGCCGCCGGGCCTGCTCGAGCGTGCGCTCCCGGGCACGGGACCTGGCCAGCTTCGCGCTGGTGTCCGCGAGCTCCCGGGAGAGGTCCGCGAACTCGGCCGCCAGCGGCTGAGCCGGCGGCTGGAACTGAACTGTCTCGTCGCTCATCGACCGGGCGGCCCGCCGCAGCGCCATGCTCCCGGACTCGACGCGGCGGCCCAGCAGCCAGCTGACCCCGGACGCCACGATTGCGGCCACGACGCATACCATGCCCACGACACCGAGATCGTGCCTGGACAGGAACATTGCCTCGGCCGTGCCGAGGGTGCCGGCCACGATTGCGATGACCGGCACGATGCCGCTGGCCACGATGGAAACCCGGAGCGAGGCTCTGGGCAGCATCCGGAGGGCGCCCATGCCCGCCAGGCCCGCGGCGCCCGTGCAGCCCGCCGCGATCAGGACGATCTGGATCTTGTCGTTCAGGACGGGCTCGCCTCCCAGCGGTAACCGACGCCCCAGACGGTCTGGAGCTGGGCCGGCGAGGCAGGATCTTGCTCGACCTTGTCCCGCAACCGGCGCACGTACACGGTAATGATCGACAGGTCACCGAAAGACCAGCCCCACACCTGCTCAAGCAGCTCGGCACGGGAGAACGCCCGGCCCGGATGGGAGACGAAAAAGGCGAGCAGGTCGAACTCGCGTACCGTCAGGTCGACTTCCCGGCCGTCGGTGCGCACGCGCCGGGCGGCCGGGTCGACCTCCAGCCGCCCTGAGCGCACCGGCGCCACGATCGATGCCTGGTGGCCGGCCTGGGCACGGCGCAGGACGGCCTGCACCCGCAGGGTGAGCTCACGCGGGCTGAATGGTTTGGTCACATAGTCGTCAGCGCCGTCCTCGAGCCCCCGTACGCGGTCGCTCTCCTCGCCGAGCGCGGTCAGCATAATGACCGGCAGCGGCACCTGCGGGTCCTGCTCGGCACGCAACCGCCGGCAGACCTCCAGGCCGCCGATTCCCGGGAGCATCAGGTCGAGCACGACCAGGTCGGGCCGCCAGGTCGCAGCCAGGTCCAGCGCGCTCTGGCCGTCCAGCGCGTGCCTCGGCTCCAGGCCGGCGTGGCGCAGGTAATCCACGACGACCTCCGCCACCGTCAGGTCGTCCTCGACAACGAGAACGCGCGCTTCCACGATCCGAGTCTAAGTGACATCGCCCGGCCGTTATGAGTGGCCGAACGGCCATCCGGGCATTATCAAGAAGAATTTCCCTGGATTGTAATGAATAACGCCGAATGGCGTGGCCGAAAGCTGTCCACAGTCGTGAGCTTGGCTTTCTTCATTTTGTAAGACCGTGCCGCCCGCATTAGCCGGTCATTGGTAATAACGTCGCCCCGTGGCCGTAGACGTGATCTTGCCGTGCCTGAACGAAGCGCCGGCATTGCCCTGGATTCTGGAGCGGATGCCCGCTGGCTTCCACCCGGTCGTCGTCGACAACCGCTCCACCGACGGGTCGGGCGAGCTGGCCAGGTCGCTGGGCGCGACAGTGGTGCCCGAGCTGCTCCGGGGCTTCGGAGCGGCCGCCCACACCGGCCTGCTCGCGGCGACGAGCGACCTGGTGTGCTTCTGCGACTGTGACGGCAGCCTGGATCCGCGCCAGCTTCCGCTGCTGACCGGGCCGGTGGAGGCCGGCCAGGCCGACTTGGTCCTGGGCCGGCGCCAGGCACGGCAGCGCGGCGCCTGGCCGCTACCGGCCCGCGCCGCCAACTGGGAACTGGCCCGGCGGGTCCGGCGGCGCACCGGACTGAGCATCCGCGACCTCGGGCCGATGCGAGCGGCGGCCCGGGAGGCACTGCTCGGCCTGGAACTCGCCGACCGGAGGTTCGGGTACCCGCTGGAGATGGTCATGAAGGCGGCAGCGGCCGGCTGGCGGGTAGCCGAGGTCGAAGTTACCTACCTGCCCCGCATCGGGAAGTCCAAGGTGACCGGCACCGTGCGGGGCTGCATGCGGACCGTTCAGGACATGGGCGAGGTGCTCGCCCGGTGACCGCCTCGGGGCAGGGGACGGATACCACCCTGCTCGTCATCGCGAAGCAGCCCGTGCCCGGGCGGGTGAAAACCCGTCTCGTGCCGCCGTTCACCCATGAGCAGGCCGCCGCGCTGGCCGAAGCCGCGCTCGCCGACACGCTCCGCATCATGCTGATGGCCCCGGTCCGGCGGAGGATCGTGGTCCTCGACGGCGAGCCGGGCCACTGGCTGCCAGCCGGGTTCGACATCGTGCCGCAGTGCGGCGGGACGCTCGACGAGCGCCTCGCCGATGCCTTCGCTGCCGTGCCCGGCCCCGCACTTCTGATCGGGATGGACACTCCGCAGGTCACACCCGACCTGCTCACGGTGGACTGGCAGGTCGCCGACGCGGTGTTCGGCCCGGCCGCTGACGGCGGATTCTGGGCTCTCGGCCTGCGGGTACCGGATCCTGCCCTGCTGCGCGGCGTGCCCATGTCAACCCGGAACACGGGCGCGGTCCAGCGGGCCCGGCTCCTCGCGGCCGGGCTGCGTGTCGTCGACCTGCCCGTGCTGCGCGATGTGGACACGGCCGCGGATGCGATGGCCGTGGCAGCGCAGGCACCAGGGAGCCGCTTCGCCGCACGGGCCCGGGAATTGGCGGCGGTCCCGCCCCCGGCATGCGGCGGGACGAGGGCAGGCACCCTCGGGGAAAGGGCATGAGGCCCGGCGCGATCGAATTGTACGAGGAGGCGCTGCGCGGGCAGGCCGTACCGCTGACCTTGCGGGTGGCGGACGGCCGCGTGCTGCCGCTGCAGGTCTCCCGGTGGTGCGGGCGGCCCGATGCCGCTGACGAGGAGCTGCTCAGGCACTGCCTGGGGCCGGTCCTCGACGTGGGCTGTGGCCCCGGGCGGCTGACCATAGCGCTGACCGAGCGGGGCATCCCGGCGCTTGGCGTGGACATCTCGCGTGCCGCAGTGGCCCGGGTGCGCCGTGCCGGGGCGGCCGCTCTGCACCGCTCAGTGTTCGATCCGCTGCCCGGCCAGGGGAGATGGGAGACCGTCCTGCTGACCGACGGCAACATCGGTATCGGCGGCGTGCCGGCCGGGCTGCTGCAGCGCTGTGCGCAGCTGCTGGCGCCCGGCGGCAGGCTGCTGATCGAGGCCGAGCTGGCTGACGTCGATGAACGGGTGACCGCCTGGCTCGAACACCCCGACGGGCGCCGCGGCCCAGTCTTCCCGTGGGCCCGCATGGGCACCGTCGCCGTGCTGCGCGCCGCCGCCGAGGCCGGGCTAGACCTCACCCGGCAGTGGCGGCACGCAAACCGCGCGTTCGTCTGGGTGGCCGCGCGGACGGCCTCACAAAGACCTGCATGACCGACAAGAGGCGGCCCAGCCGGAGCAGGTCGTCCCCGATATGGCCATCCACGTCGTCGACGTCGGGATTCCCCAACGTCTGCGCTTGGGTCTCCATGTCGCGGCCTACTTCCTGAAGCTTGCGGTCGTAACGAGCCCGGCGGCGCACCAGGTCGATGGCCCGGTGCTTGGCGGTCGCCATCAGCCAGGCGGCGGGCCCGTCCGGGACGCCCTGGACGGGCCACTGTTCCAGCGCGATCACCAGAGCGTCCTGGGCGAGTTCCTCGGCCGCGCCCAAGTCCCCGGATTCATACAGGTTCACGCCCAGAGTTGACTGAGCGGCAGGATCCGGATCCAGCCATCATGCCGGTAGGCGTGCTCGCCGGTATACAACACGATGGCCTCTTGCAGCCGCGGCCCGAGGCGGTCCTTCAGGAGCCGGAGTCCGCGCAGGTCTTCGCCGCCGACACGGGTGCCAGCCTTGATCTCGAAGGCAATAACCTGGCCGTCGTCGCGCTCAAGCACGAGATCCACCTCGTCGCCCGCCTCGGTACGAAAGTATCCAGTCTCCACTGGCGCATCCGACCAGCTGACCTGCTTGTGGATTTCCCCGACCGCGAACGTCTCAAGGAGATGACCGTACTCGGTCAGGGTCGCGGGCGCCGCCTGTGCGATCTTCTGCGGGGTGAGATTGAGCAGCCAGGCCATCACTCCCGAATCGATCACGTGTACTTTAGGATGCTTTACGATCCTGGAGCCGAGGGTCGTGCCCCATGCCGGGAGCCGGTAGATGAGGAAGACGGCCTCAAGGAGCTTGATGTAGTTCTCCGCTGTCGACCGGTCTAGGCCGATAGCTCCGGCGGTCGCAGCCATGTTGAGCACCTGACTTGACCGGGCGGCGAGCTGCCGTAGCAGCCTGGGTAGCATCTCGCGTTGCCGAATTCGCGAGATGTCCGCCACGTCCTTGTCGATGACGAGGTCAATGTAGTTGGCGAACCAGCGGGAACGCGAACGACCCGGCGGGCGGCGAAGGGCTACCGGCATTCCCCCTGACGTCGACCGCCGGGCATATTCGTCGCGGGTCGTCGCTGGCATCTGCGGCGACGGCATCTCGATGCCACTGCCGTCGAGAACCCTGGCCACGAAGGTCTCTCGGATGCCGTCGATCTCCCCCTGGGTCAGCGGGAGCACGGGAATGATGTCTACCCGACCGGTCAGGGCTTGGGCGGCCGCCGGAATGGCGGCGTACCGGGTCGAGCCCGCCAGCACGTACCGGCCTGCACGGAGATCACGGTTGAGCTGCCCTTTGATGGCGTCGAGGAGTTCGGGAACGTGCTGGTACTCGTCGATCAGGACCGGCTCGCTTGACTCAACGAACCTTCCGGGATCGGCGCGCACTGCCGACCGCGTCGAGGGGTCGTCACAGTCGATCACCGTCCGGCCGAGGCGTTCGGCCAGCTGGCTGAGCAGGGTGCTCTTGCCGACGGTACGCGGACCGTTGAGGACGAGTACCGGCTCCTCAGCGAACCGAGCCGCAGCGACACCTACCAGACGGCGCTCCACCAGCCCGGTCAGAACTTCGCGCATAACGCGATGCTACCTGACTTTTTCGCGAATTCCAGATAGTTTCTTCCGCGTTTCCATAATTTTTCTTCCCTTTTTCCGGCATCTGGTTGCCGCAATTCCGGCACGGGTGCCATCGCCGAGCACGAGGCGTAGAAGGCGGCCGGGCGGCCGGGCCCGAAGTCGCACGAGGAGTTCATGGCCGAGGCGTTCGGCGGCTCCCGGTGAGGATTAGGATCACCTGGTCACAGATCGCGCAGGCGACCTTCGTCCGCTTGACGGCCGCCCACCGACTCGGGCAGCGGGCACACGACCTCGACCCGACCAGCGTAACCGCCCGCAGATGTAGCCGACCCCGCTGTCTGTCGGTGATCCTTATTAGTCTGTTCGCTGGGCGCGGTAATCAACCGTACGGCTAGGAGGTGGCAGACGTGGCCGGGCCGCCACCGCGCGGTGCCAGCCTGCTCTACCTGCTGGAGCCAGGCTGGCGTAGGCACCTGAGCGCGGGCGGGCTGGCCGGGACCCTCGAGGTCGAGACGGCGGTGCGCGACACGGTGGCCAGGGCGCTGGGCGATCAATCCCGCGGGCGATCACCCATGGAGGTGGCGCGCCAGTGGCCGGCGTGCCTGGTTGTGGGGTTGGCCCAGGTGGCCGCTGCATCTTATCGCAACGGACGCTTCTGGCCTGGCTGGCACCGGGCGGCCGGGCTACGGGCGACCCGCCGGTCTGCCGATCATTGGGGCCAGGCCTTCGTCGAGGCGCTGACCGTGCTCGGGATCACCCTGCCAGGCACCGGACGGGAGGCGGTGCTGGTTCATGCCGCGGTGCCCGATGCTTGTTTGCCGGAGTTCCTGCACTTGGTCGCCGCAGGGTGCAAGGCCGGAGGAGCCGACGCCGGTGCGGAACTGTCCGGCACCGACCCGGCGGTCGCGGCGCTGCTGCGATCGGGCGGACCGGCGGTGACGTCCTTCATCGAACGTTGCCGCTCGACGCTGCGCCTGATGACGGCTCTGGACCGGCTAGCCGACGGCGATCAGCCAACGGGCGATCAGCCAATGGGCGATCAGCCCGTGCCGCAGCGCATCCTCGACGCGGCTGAGGTCGTGGTGGCCGAGCTCGCGGGCGGTCCGGCGCCGGCCGGCGTCCTGCGCCTAGAACCGTTCGGCCGGGGCGTACTGGTGGCTGATGGACGCGACCAGGCCTGGCGATCCGCGTTGCCGCACGAGGTTGCGAACCCGCTGCTTGTCTTCGACGAGGGCGGCGGGCACGTCGGCCCGGTCCTGCCTGCCGAGCCCGTCTGGGTGGTTCACCCGGCCGACCTGGCCCTGGCTTCGGACGTTCCGCCCCGGGTGATGGTAACCAGCCGGCTGCCGCTGACCTGGCGCGGCTGGCGCATGGCTCAACTGGACTTGCGCGACGTCTCATGGCTTGAGCTGGAGATCCCGGACAAGGCGGCTCGGCGACGCCACCGGGTGCGCGGCCGCCTTAAGCCGTGCCTGGCCACCGGGCCGCCGGTGCCGGGGGTTACCACGGCGACCGCGGCGCCGGTGCATGCCGGACTGCCGACCGTGCTGCTTCCCGCCGAGGCGGGGCGGTGGCGCATTGAGGCACGCCGTGCGGGCGGCGGCCCCGTACTGGCGGCGATCACGACGACCGCTGCCGGCTGGCGGCCAGATGAGCTATGGCGACAGGTAGCGCGGCCGGTGCTCGGCACGGTAACGCTGACGGTCACCCCGGCGGATCGCTCGGCCGGCGCCGGCCTGCGCCGGAACGTCACCGTCGCCGAAGGGCTCGACGTGGCCTACTCCCCCGTGCCCCGGCTGACCAGCGAGCGCGGCCTGGAGCCCGCGGAGGCGGTGCTGACCGCCCCGCCTGGCATGACGGTCTCGCCGCAGGCGGCGCTCATCCCGGCCGAGTCCGCCGCGATCGGCATGACGTGCGTCGCCGGCCCGATCGTCGTCCCGCTGCGGGTCAGGCCACCGTACCTGCGGATGCGGATCGAACCGCAACCCGGCAGCGGCGGGACGCCCACCGCGTGGCATCACCTCGGACCGCTCGCCATCAGCGGGTCCGCGCTGCGGCGAGGCGGGGCACTGCGTCTCGACCTCCCCGGCCTCGCCTGGGATCCGCCGCTCGAGGTGGTCGCGCGGGAGCACGTCGTCCAGGTGCTCGAGCCGACCAGGCAGGGCCGCTATCCGCTACGCCGGATGCTGGACACGGTGAACGCCCACCGGGAAGTGTCGCTCCGGATCACCGCCGGAGGGCGCACGGCCATCGTCGCGCACGTTCGCGGGACAGCTGACCGCGCTGACCCGTGGCTTCCGGCGGGCACGACGCCATCGGCCCCGTAGGCACGGGAACCCTGGCAGGATCGGCACCGTGGACGTAATCGCCACCAGCGCCCTGCTGAGCACCACCTACCGCCGCTACCTGCGATCATTGCTGCCCGTCCGGGATCGGTCACTCGCCGCCGCGCTGGCCGAACGCATCGCTGACAGCCCGCTGCTGACCAAGGGGCCGATCCTCGAGGCGACCCCGCCGTATCGGACCGGGGCCAGCCTGCGCGACCTGATCGCCGCCGGGGTGCTCCACCCGGCGTTCGCCGG
>Ga0070731_10002155_pt1 | contig 19167 bp, 21 predicted proteins | sample Coa_R1_2_FD_66448 | JGI IMG/M metagenome (GOLD analysis project Ga0070731, IMG submission 66448) | Surface soil microbial communities from Centralia Pennsylvania, which are recovering from an underground coalmine fire - Coalmine... | ecosystem: Environmental > Terrestrial > Soil > Unclassified ... | reverse complement strand
CGTCGCGCCAAGCATAAACAGCCTTCGACATCCGCGGAACCCTTGTAATCATTGACGTTCGTGCTGCGGCGGCGAGCTTTGAGATTTCAAGAAAGCGGGCCCAAGCGGCTATAGCGGCTATTAGAATCAAGCTCAGTTTCATGATCATCTTGTAATGGACAATTCTGACGCTGAACATAATCATTATGAATTGATAGAATGTCAGGTCGAAGGAGGCAGGCCCTGGGGATGTAACCGCCTATCAACTCGTCGGCGGAACCCGGCCTGGCGTTACCGACAAATGGATGTCCTGTGGTTAACGGCCGGCCTCGGCTGCGATGGCGAGACTATCTCCATCACCGCGGCGACTCAGCCGAGCCTGGAGGAACTCATGTTCGGCGCGCTCCCCTGGGTTCCGCGGATCAAACTTCACAATCCTGTGCTCGCCTACGAAGTTGGAGACGATTTCCTCGGCCCGTTCCACCGCGCGGCGGAAGGCAAGCTGAGCCCGTTCATCCTGGTGGTCGAAGGCTCCATTCCCAACGAACGCAACAAAAAAGAAGGGTACTGGGCTACGTTCGGCACCGATCTAACCACTGGTCAGCCGATCCTCACCTGCGATTGGATTGACAGGCTGGCGCCCGAAGCTTGGGCGGTGGTAGCCGCCGGAACCTGCGCTACGTACGGCGGCATCCACGCGATGGAGGGGAACCCGACGGGCGCCATGGGTCTGCCCGATTATCTCGGTTGGAAGTGGAAATCGAGCGCGGGCATCCCCATCATCTGCATACCCGGCTGTCCTTCCCAGCCCGACAACATGACAGAGACGCTGCTCTACCTGCTGCAACAGTCGGCCGGACGCGCGCCGATGATCCCGCTTGACGAAGCCCTCCGCCCAACCTGGCTTTTCGGCGAAACCGTGCATGAGGGCTGCGATCGCGGCGGGTACTACGAGCAGGCCGAGTTCGCCGAAGCGTACGGCTCGCGACAGTGCATCGTGAAGCTCGGATGCTGGGGACCCGTGGTGCAGTGCAATGTTGGCAAACGCGGCTGGACAAACGGGATTGGCGGATGCCCCAACGTGGGCGGAATCTGCATCGGCTGCACCATGCCGGGGTTCCCGGACAAGTTCATGCCGTTCATGAATCAACCGCCCGGGTCGCTGCTCTCTTCCAACGCCGTCTCGACCTACGGTCGGGCCATTCACGCACTGCGACGCTTCACGCAGGCCTCGCTCAACAAGGAGCCAGGCTGGCGTCACCGGTAGACCATGCAATACGAAGAGGGACAATCCGTCTTGGAAGGACTGCGACCGGCAGAGGCGGAAGAAGTCCTGCTGGGGCTCGCGCAGGTGTTTTTGAACTCTTCCGGCCCGGATTCTCCTGCCGGAGGCCCGCGGCAAAATACCGAGGCTCCCAACTTGGAGACGCAATATCGGACTCTGATCGAGCAGATCCCAGCCGTGGTCTTCATGGTATACCTCGACCGGGGTGTTGGAGAAGCCTATGTGAGTCCTCAAATCGAGGCGATGCTGGGCTTCTCGCGGGAGGAATGGCTCGAAGATCCGGTTCGCTGGTACGAGAGGATTCACCCCGACGACAAGTTCCGCTGGAGCTCCGAAGCGGCCGAAATGTTCCTCTCGGGACGCCCGCTGCGATCGGTCTATCGGGTGATCGCTCGCGACGGACACGCGGTTTCGTTTCATTGCGACGCTAAGATGGTCCGCCAGCAAGACGGCCGTCCCTGGTTCATCCATGGAGTCGCCTTCGACATCACTGACCTCAAATGCGCAGAAGCGGCCCTCCAGGAGGAACGTAATTTTGCATCCGCTGTGCTCGACACCGTCGGCGCCCTGGTCCTCGTCCTCGACCCCCAGGGGCGAATCGTTCGCTTCAATCGCGCCTGTGAACGAACCTCGGGATACGCTTCGAGCGAGGTGATCGGAGGGAACGTGTGGGACCTGTTTGTGGCCGCCGAAGAGGCAGCCCGTTTCCGTGAGGTTTTCGAACAGTTGCGCGCCGGCCGCTTACCGGTTACGTATGAGAGCGCTTGGGCGAACCGCGAGGGGACCTGCCGCGTGATCGCCTGGTCGAGCACGGTGCTCCCCGACGCGCAGGGAGCCGTTGAATATCTCATCCTCACAGGAATCGACGTAACCGAGGCTAACCGATTGGAACGTACGATCCTCGAGATCAGCGGCCGGGAACAGCGGCGTATCGGCCAGGATCTCCACGATGGCTTGGGCCAGCACCTGACCGGTGTCGCCTTCATGAGCAAAGTGCTCGAACAGAAACTCGGCGAGAAGTCCCTTCCTGAAGCCCACGACGCCGCCAAGATTGTCGGCCTGGTCAACGAAGCCATTAATAAGACGCGGGAGCTGTCGAAGGGCCTGCTGCCGGTGCTTTCCGATGCGCGGGGATTGATGTCCGCCCTGGAGCGGCTCGCGCTGGAGGTGGAGGATGTCTTTCAGGTTTCCTGCCGCTTCGAGTGCGATCCGCCGGTCCTGGTCCGTGAGAGCGGCATCGCCACGCACCTCTACCACATCGCACAGGAGGCTGTGAACAACGCGTTGCGACACGGCCATCCGCGGTCCATCGTCATTCGCCTGTCCGGCGGCGAGGGAGCGTTTCTGACGGTCGCTGACGATGGTGTGGGATTTCACGGATCGTTACCTTCTGCGCCGGGGGCGCAAGGGATGGGGCTCCTGATCATGGGCTATCGTGCGAAGATGATCGGCGGGGCCCTGGAGGTTTTGCCCGGGCCGGCCGGAGGAACTTCGGTCTGTTGTACGTTTCCGGAAAGCAATATGGAGTGAGGAGGTGAAATTATGACGCCGCAATACCGTGTCGTGTCCGCGGCGAAGAAGGCCACCGTTCTTCTGGTGGACGATCACCCGATCGTGCGTCAGGGTCTGACGCAGCTCATCAATCAGGAGCCGGATCTTGCGGTTTGCGGGCACGCCGAAAATGCCAATGGCGCCTTCAGCGCGATTGCCACCCAAAGACCCGACATTGTAATTCTCGATATCTCGCTGAATGGTCCCGATGGGCTTGATGTGCTGAAGGAGATCCGGCTGACCGATGCGACCCTGCCGGTGCTGGTGCTTTCCATGCACGACGAATCGATTTACGCGGAGCGCGCGCTGCGTGCCGGCGCCAACGGCTACATCATGAAGCAGGAGGCCACCGAAAAGGTATTGGAGGCGATCCGGCGCATCCGGGCCGGAGAGGTTTACGTAAGCGACCGGATCTCCAAGCGGCTGCTCCGCCAAATCGTCAACGGCTCGGCGCCTGGGAAGCCGCCGATGGAGGCCCTGACCGACCGCGAGCTCGCGGTGTTCCGGCTCATCGGCAAGGGCAACGGCACGCGAGAGATCGCCGACGACCTGCACATCAGCGTCAAAACCGTCGAGACATACCAGGCGCACATCAAGGAGAAGCTGTCTCTTAAGAATGCCCGCGAGCTGTTCCAGCATGCGTTCCAGTGGGTGACTCGCGAAGACGGCCCGTAGAGGCGCGTCGGGGATTCCCCGATCTTCGAAATAGAAGTTCCCCTCGCCTGGAAAACGCATGCGCCCGATTGAGCGGCCGGACGCTGTCACTCTATACTCAGCACAGTTCCGCAATCTGAGAGATGGGAATGCGGGCGAAGCCCACATGGTCTGTGTGTTTTCTATCATTCGCTGAAAGCGACTTCGCAAGGAGGGAATATCATGTCGGACAAAGTTCCGTACGGCCGTTCGACTCAAAGACCGTCGCCGGTTCGCGACGTGCACATCGTTTGGATGACGGCAGGCCTGGGCTGCGACGGCGATTCCGTATCGGTGACCGCGGCAACCCAACCAAGTATCGAAGACGTTTTGCTCGATGCTATTCCGGGCCTTCCAAAGGTGCACCTGCACAATCCCGTGCTGGCATATGAATGCGGCGCGGATTTCCTCAAGTATTGGTATGAGGCCGAGAAGGGAAAACTCGATCCGTTTGTGCTGGTGGTGGAAGGGTCCATCCCCAACGAAAAGATCAAGAAGGAAGGGTATTGGGCGGCCCTCGGCACCGACTCAAAAACCGGACAGCCGATAACCACCAACGAATGGATCGACCGGCTGGCGCCTAAGGCGATCGCTGTAATCGGCGCTGGAACGTGCGCCACCTATGGCGGGATCCACGCGATGTCCGGCAACCCGACGGGCTGCATGGGCCTCAACGACTACCTGGGGTGGGACTGGAAATCCAAGGCCGGTATTCCAGTGGTCAACGTTCCGGGTTGTCCCGTACAGCCCGACAACTTCATGGAGACGGTGCTGTATCTTCTTTACCAGGTGGCCGGGCTCGCACCCATGATCCCTCTTGACGGTGCGGGGCGCCCGGAGTGGCTGTTTGGACAGACCGTTCACGATGGCTGCGACCGCGCCGGGTATTACGAGCAAGGCGACTTCGCGGCGGAATACGGGTCGCCGAAGTGTATCGTCAAACTCGGCTGCTGGGGACCGGTCGTGAACTGCAACGTGCCCAAGCGCGGTTGGATGGCCGGTATCGGCGGCTGCCCCAACGTGGGCGGCATCTGTATCGGCTGCACCATGCCAGGCTTCCCGGATAAGTTCATGCCGTTCATGGATGAGCCCCCCGGCGGCAAGGTCTCGACCGGCGTCGTAGGCGTTTACGGGCGTGCGGTCAGCGCCTTGCGCTCGTTTACCAACAGCACTCTGAACCAGGAGCCGAAGTGGCGCCATCCGCGCGCGGAGCTTACAACCGGCTATCACCCGAGAACTTTTTGAGGAGAGGAGCGAAACATCATGGGAACCATCACAGCGCCGCACACCGACGTCCCGAGCAAGTCCAGAAAATTGGTAGAGATGAACTGGGACCCGATCACCCGCATTGTGGGCAGCCTCGGGATCTTCACGAAGATCGACTTCGAGAACCGGCAGGTCGCTGAATGCCACAGCACTTCCTCCATCTTTCGCGGGTACAGCATCTTCATGAAGGGGAAGGATCCCCGCGATGCGCATTTCATCACCAGCCGCATCTGCGGCATCTGCGGGGACAACCACGCCACTTGCGCCACATACGCTCAAAACATGGCCTTTGGGGTGAAGCCTCCGCCCATGGCGGAATGGATCGTCAACCTGGGCGAAGCCGCGGAGTACATGTTCGACCACAACATCTTCCAGGACAACCTGGTGGGAGTGGACTTTTGCGAGCAGATGGTCAAGGAGACCAATCCCGGCGTTTACGCCAAGGCGGAGAAGACCGCAGCGCCTCAGTCCAACCTGCACGGCTTCCGCACAATTGCGGACATTATGAAGGCGCTCAACCCCTTCACCGGGTCGTTCTATCGGGAAGCCCTGCAAATGAGCCGCATGACGCGCGAAATGTTCTGCCTCATGGAGGGGCGCCACGTCCACCCGTCGACCTTGTATCCCGGCGGCGTGGGAACGGTCCCCACCGTGCAACTTTTTACCGACTACCTGGTTCGTCTGATGAAGTATGTCGAGTTCATGAAAAAGGTGGTCCCGCTGCATGACGACCTGTTCGACTTCTTCTACGACGCGCTGCCAGGCTACGAGAAAGTGGGCGAGCGCCGTGTCCTGCTGGGCTGTTGGGGCTCGTTCAACAATCCTGACGTTTGCGACTACAAATACAAGAATATGACCGACTGGGGCCGCGGCATGTTCGTCACCCCCGGCGTGGTTGTAGATGGGAAGTTGGTGACCACCGACTTGGTGGATATCAACCTGAACATCCGCATCCTACTCGGCAGCTCGTACTACGACGGCTGGGAAAATGCCGAGACGTTCGTCAAAGAGGATCCGCTCGGCAATCCCGTGGACAAGAATCATCCGTGGAACCAGACGACGATTCCGCGGCCCCAGAAGCGCGACTTCGGGGGCAAGTACACGTGGGTGATGTCGCCACGCTGGCTGGACAAGCGCACCGGCGATCACCTGGCGCTGGACACCGGCGGCGGTCCGATCGCGCGCCTCTGGGCAACGGCGCTAGCCGGAATCGTGGATATCGGTTACGTTAAGGCGACCGGCCATAGCGTAAAGATGTACCTTCCGAAGACCATGTCGCTGCCCGAAGTGGAGTTCGAGTGGAAGATCCCCAAGTGGAGCAATGCCATCGAGCGGGACCGCGCTCGGACGTATTTCCAGGTGTACGCGGCTTCGTGCGCGCTGCATTTTATCGAAAAGGCGATGGCGGAATTGCACGGCGGAAACACCAAGACGTGGACTGATTTCAAGGTCCCCGAGGAGGCCATCGGCTGCGGCTTCCACGAGGCGGTGCGCGGCGTGCTATCGCATCACGTGGTGATTCGCGGCGGCAAGATTGCCAACTATCATCCGTATCCGCCGACTCCCTGGAACGCCAACCCGCGCGATATCTACGGGACGCCCGGACCGTACGAAGACGCCGTGCAGAACACTCCCATCTTCGAGGAGAACGGTCCGGACAACTTCAAGGGTATCGACATCATGCGAGCGGTGCGCAGCTTCGATCCGTGTTTGCCCTGCGGCGTTCACATGTACCTGGGCGACGGAAAGGTGCTGGAGACGCATCATTCGCCGATGTTCGGTATAGAAGGGCAGAAATAGATTCTGCTGCTGGCAAATGCTCGTGTTTGGCAGGCGCTTCCACCTGCCAACCTTATAACTCTATGATCGACGAAGAGAAACTCCGGCATCGGATGCAACGGATTGCCGATCTGGTCCACCGGCTGGATTCGGTTGCGGACGCAGGCCTGAAGGCCCAGTCCAAGGAACTGATGGCATCGGTCATGGATCTCCACGGCGAGGCGTTGGAGCGGATGCTCGCATCCATCAGCGAGAGCGGGGAACCCGGTCGAGAGATCCTCGACGACCTCGAGGCCGATCCTGTGGTGGCGAGCGTTCTCTTGCTGCATGGTCTCCACCCGCTGAACTTCGAGACCAGGGTGCAGCGCGCCATGGAGAAGGTAAGCCCAGCGTTGCGACAATACGGCGCTGGGGCTGAACTCATTAGTGCGGCCGGCGGCGCCGTCCGGCTTCGCCTTCGCGGAGTCGACAACGCATTTACTGCGCGAACCGTCAAATCGGCGATTGAGGAGGAGTTGTACGCGGCGGCGCCCGACGCTACATCCTTGGTTCTCGAAGGTTTGGAGAAGTTCGCCACGCCCGATTTTGTGCCGCTGGAGAAGATCGGCGTGTTGACCGCAGGTAAGGCTGGAGATTGAGCATGGCTGCCGAGCCGACACTGCCACGCACGAACGCTTTCGAAGCACTGCAACGTTTCGTCCGCCGCAAGGCTCCGGAAGAGCGGTGCGAACTCTGCGGATCTGGGCTGGCCGTCGACCACGAGCACCTCATCGAACCGGCCCACCGGCGGCTGGTGTGCGCGTGCCAGTCCTGCGCCATTCTCTTCAGCGGCCAGAGCGGCCAGCGCTATAAGCGCGTGCCGCGGCATGTCCGCTTCTTGCCAGACTTCCGCATGAGCGACGCGCAGTGGGACGGCCTGCTGGTCCCCATCAACATGGCGTTCTTTTTTGAGAGCAGTCCGGCCGGAAGGACGATCGCGATCTATCCCAGCCCGGCTGGCCCGACCGAATCGCTGTTGCCGCTCGAGACCTGGGACCAGATCGTTACCGAAAATCTCGAATTGCTGTCCATGGAGCCGGATGTGGATGCGCTCCTGGTGAATCGCCTGGGAGTGGGGCGCGGGTTTCCCGTAAACCAGTATTTCCTGCTGCCTATCGACGAATGCTTCAAGCTGGTGGGACTAGTCCGGACGAACTGGCGCGGGCTCTCTGGTGGGGACGAACTCTGGCGGGCGCTGGACCGCTATTTCGCTTCGCTCACCGCGCGGGCCGGGTTCGCCATGGAGCAGCACCATGCCTGATCTGGATTTCTGCGTGGAGAGCGCGGCGGCCGCTCCGTATACGGCGGTTCCGCTAATAAGCTTTCGCATCGCAGTAACCAACGCCCGTGCCGATGAGCCGGTGTTTAGCGTCGCCCTGCGCTGCCAGATTCAGATCGAAGTGTCGCGCCGCCGCTACACTGAAGCGGACCAGGAGCGGCTGCTCGATCTGTTTGGAGAGCCGGAACGCTGGAGCCAGACCCTCCGCAACATGCTCTGGACCAATGTCACCGCGACCGTTGCCCCTTTCACCGGCGCCACCACGGTGGAGGTGCAGGTGCCGTGCACGTTCGACTTCGACGTTGCGGCGACCAAGTATTTTCACGGCATCGGGGGCGGAGAGATTCCGCTGTGCCTGATGTTTAGCGGCACGGTCTTCTACGACGGTGGTACTGGTGCGCCCCTTGTTGCGCCCATTCCGTGGAGCAAGGAGACGCGATTTCGCCTCCCGGTCGAAACCTGGCAATGCCTTATGGACGCATACTATCCCAACAGCGCATGGCTGCGACTGCGCAGGGATGTCTTCGAGCGCCTGTACCGATACAAGGTGCGTCACGGAATTCCTACCTGGGAAGCGGCGTTCGAAAGAATCCTCGAGGAATGCGAGGAGTTCGCGAAAACGTGAGCATCGATCTGGTAGAGAAAATCGCGAACGCGGTCCTCTACGAGGGCTATCTGCTCTACCCCTACCGCTCGTCGGCGGTGAAGAACCAGCAGCGGTGGAACTTCGGCGTCGTATACCCTCGCGCGTATAGCGAGAGCGAAGGCGGCACGGCGCCCTGCGAGATGGAAACGCAGTGCCTGGCGTTGGGCGGTCCGCTGACTTCTCTGTCGGTGAAGGTCCGCTGTTTGCGGCTTGTGGAGCGCACGGCCGGTTATTTGCGCGAGCCCGTGTCCGAACTTCCAGAAGACGGCGAGGCCGCATTCGTTCCGGCGCCCGCGATCGAGATCGATGGGCGCTCCTGTGAATCGTGGCAGGAGGCCACCGAGTGCGAGCTGGACCTTCCGGCCTTCCACCTCGCGGAGTTGCCAGCCGCGCCCACGAGCCGCCGATTCGCGCTGCCGGCCACCAGAACCGTCGAGCCTGTGCGCGACTCGTCGGAAATGGTGGCCGGCCTGATTGTCCGCACCCAGGAGCCACTGGAATTCGGAATCGAAGCCAGCATCGAACAGCCGCAAAACGGACTGTTCCGCATTGCCGTGAAGGTTTCGAACGCTACGCCCTTCGCCGACACAGGGACGGGCCGCGAAGTGGTGCTCGCGCGATCGCTGTTATCGGCGCATACCATCCTCCGCCTCCGCGGGGGCGAGTTCGTCTCGCTGCTCGAACCACCGCATGAGTTTCAGGAAGCCGCTGCCGCCTGCAGGAACGTGGGCACGTGGCCAGTGCTTGCCGGCGAAGAGGGACAGCGGGACACAATGCTCTCCTCGCCCATCATTCTCTACGACTATCCGCAAATCGCCCCGGAGAGCCCGGGCGACCTCTTCGACGGGGCCGAAATCGACGAGATCCTCTCGCTACGCATCCTGACCTTGACGGACGAAGAGAAGAGCGCCATGCGCCGCAGCGACGAACGCGCACGCCACATTCTCGAAAGGACTGAGATGATGCCTCCCGAGCACTTCATGAAGCTGCACGGGGCCCTCCGAGGCGTGCCCCCAGCGCGCAAGGAGGCGCCATGAATGAGTGGGAGTGGCAGTCGCTCGAAGACAAAACAAGGCTCGAGAGCATCTCGATTGCCGGCGTAGAACTACGGCCCGGCGACAACGTGCGGCTTCTGCCCCGCGCCGGTGGCGATGTGCTCGACCTCGCGCTATTGGGCAAGATCGCCACCATCGAGAGCATCGAGCAGGACTACGAAGGCAAGCCGCACCTGGCCGTGGTCCTGGACGACGATCCGGGGCGTGACTTGGGACTACTGCGGCAGCCGGGCCATCGATTCTTCTTCAGCCCGGCAGAGGTTGAACCGCTCGGGCCGGCCGGAGGTGCCTCATGAGGATCCTGATCGCCTGCATCGGGAATATCTTTCACGGCGATGACGCCTTCGGCGTGGAGGTGGCGGCTCGGCTGTTCGAGCGGAGCCTGCCCGTGGAGGCGCGAGTTGTGGATTTTGGCATTCGCGGCTTCGACCTGGCCTACGCGCTGCTCGACGCCTACGACGTCACGATTCTGGTGGACGCGGCCTCGCGCGGCGGAGTGCCTGGTTCGCTCTACACGATTGAAATCGACCTGCACACTTCCGCCGGCTTGGATGAGCCGCAACTCAGCGTGGCGACTCACGGGATGAACCCCGTGCGTGTGCTGCAACTGGCGCAGTCCATGGGCGGTTGTGCCGGGCGGATCCTTCTGGTGGGGTGCGAACCGGAAACCCTAGGCTCGGAAGAGGAAGGACAGATGGGCTTGAGTGCGACTGTGGCAGCGGCAGTGGAAACCGCCGCGGACTTGGTCGAGCAGTTGGTAGGGAAGCTACTGGAAGAGAGCCGCGTCGCTTCGGGCACTGGCGCCGCGGCATGACAGACGATTGGAAAGGAGACGAATATGGCAGCGGCTGCAATGTATCGTTCGGGGAATAGCGAACCCGAATCCAACGAAACCAGGGACACGCTGTTTCTGCTGGGAGGCCTGTCTCTCATCCTGTTCGGGGCGGGACTGGTCCTGACCAATCCGGTGGTGCGCAAACTTCTGGGGCAGGCCAACGTGGGCGGCCTGGTGCAGGCAGCCATACCCGATCTGGAGCGCTACATGAAGATCCGGTCGATGTGATGGCATCGTCCCTGAACCCGGCGGAAATGCGTGCGGGGTGCTATGCACTGGACGCCGCGAAGAGCCGTTTCCTGGTGCGGGGGTACGCCAGCGGCCTACTCTCCGCTTTCGGGCACAACCCGGTCATCGCGATTCGCGGCTTCACAGGAGAGGCGTGGTTCAATCCGCAATCTCCGGAGCATTCGTCGCTCCGGTTTCAGGTTGACGCAGCTTCCCTGGCCGTGACCGGTGACGTCAACGACAAGGACCGGCATGAAATGGAGCGCGCCATGCGCGAGGAGGTGCTGGAGTCGGCCCTCTATCCCGAAATTCGCTTTGAGAGTTCCGCCGTCCAGTCCAGCAAGATCGCCGAGGGAGTGTTCCGCATGAAGATCGCGGGGACGCTGACTTTACACGGCGTCGTGCGCGACCTGGAGATTCCGTGCAACGTCACCGTGGGGGAAGATAGCTTGCGAACCAACGGCGACTTCATAATCAAACAGACCGATTACCACATCCGGCTGGTTTCAGTGGCCGGCGGCGGTCTCAAGCTCAAGGACGAGTTGAAATTCACATTCGACGTTGTGGCGCACGGGAGGAAGGAGTAATGTGTCCTCGCAAGATCCGTATGGAGACTGAATATGTGCCTCGCTATTCCTGGAAAGATTATCTCGCTGGGCGACGACCCGGCCCATAGCGCGCTGATTGACGTGGTGGGCGTGCGCCGCCGTGTGGACGTCAGCCTGGTCGAGCCCGATGGCATCGGTCCCGGCGACTGGGTGCTGATCCATGTCGGCTTCGCCATGAGCAAGCTCAGGGAGCAGGACGCGATTGACCAGTTGCGAATGCTCACCGTCCTGGGCGAGACCGAGGCGGCCATGGAGGAAGTGCGCGGCTACAGCGCCGACGTAGACGATCCCCAGCCAAAGGAGCATTCCTCGCCATGAAATATATCGACGAATTCCGCGAGCCGGAGCTGATTTCGAAAACCGCCGAGGAGATCCGGCGCCTGGCCGATCCCGGCCGCCATTACCGCATGATGGAGGTGTGCGGCGGCCACACGCACGCCATCTACCGCTTCGGACTCAAGGGCCTGCTCCCGCCGAACATCGAGTTGGTCCACGGTCCCGGTTGCCCGGTCTGTGTGCTGCCCATGGGCAGAATCGACGACGGTCTCTCCATGGCCGCCGACGGGAATGTGATCTTCACGGCCTTCGGCGACATGATGCGCGTTCCCGGCACGCACGGCAGCCCGCTCGAGCACAAGGCGCGGGGCGCCGACATCCGGATCGTCTACTCGCCGGCTGACGCGCTGAAGCTGGCGCGCGCCAACCCCGGCCGGCACGTTATGTTCTTCGCCATCGGCTTCGAGACGACCGCGCCTTCCACCGCGCTCACACTGATGCGCGCCAAAGCCGAGGGCATCCGCAACTTCTCGGTTTTCTGCAATCACGTGACGATCATTCCGGCGATCCGCGCCATTCTCGATTCTCCGGACATGCGAATCGACGCGTTCATCGGCCCCGGCCATGTGTCCACCGTAATCGGATGCCGGCCCTACGAGTGGATCGCCCGGCACGAGGGCAAACCGATCGTGGTTTCAGGCTTCGAGCCTTTGGACGTGCTGCAGTCGGTGGTGATGCTCCTGCGACAATTGCAGCGGGGCGAGGCCAAGGTGGAAAATCAATATCGCCGCGTGGTTTCGTGGGACGGAAATCGCGCCGCCCTGAAAGCCATGGCGGAAGTCTTCACGCTGCGATCGTATTTCGAGTGGCGGGGGATGGGCTTCATTTCGCAGTCGGCGCTGGCCCTGAACGACGCCTATGCGGACTGGGACGCGGAGAAGCGCTTCTCGATCCCCGGAATCCGCGTCACCGACCCGAAAGCGGCGCAGTGCGGCGAGGTGCTGAAGGGCGTCCTGAAGCCGGCGCAGTGCAAACTCTTCGGCAACGAGTGCACGCCGGAGCGCCCGGTGGGTGCGCTGATGGTCTCATCGGAGGGCGCTTGCGCGGCGTATTATCTATACGAGCATCGTAAGAACATGCTAGTTGCGATTCCAGCCTGAAGGAGCCCCGCGATGGCCGCCGCCTCAACCAAGGTTCGATTTCGGGACGCGCAGATCGAAATGGCGCACGGTGCGGGCGGCAAGGCCAGCCGGCGCCTGATCGAAGGCCTGTTCGCGCCGATTCTTTTCGGATCGTCGTCGGAACCCTTGGGCGACGCGGCGCACATCAGCATGAACGGCACGCGCCTGGCCATCACCGCCGACAGTTTTGTAGTGAGCCCGCTGATCTTCCCGGGTGGTTCCATCGGCGAGCTGGCGGTCAACGGTACGGTCAACGACCTGGCGGTTTCGGGGGCACGGGCGGAAACGCTGGTAGTCACCTTTGTGCTCGAAGCGGGCCTGCCGACCGAAGTCCTGGAGACCGAAGTACGTGCGATGGGCCGGGCTGCATCGGCCGCCGGAGTCGCCATAGCGGGCGGTGACACCAAGGTCGTCGAGCATGGCAAGGCGGACCGCATGTACATCACCACCGCGGGCGTCGGCCGGCTCATTCCCGGAGTTCAATGCTCGGCTCGGTCCGCTCGGCCAGGGGATGTGGTGCTTCTGTCGGGGCCGATCGGCGATCACGGAATCACAATTCTGCTGGCGCGCGGCGAACTGGACCTGGAAGCGGACCTGTGCTCCGATACGCGCCCGGTGCTCCCGATGGTCGAAGCGTTGGCCGAAGCGGCGGCGCCCGGACTGCGATGGATGCGCGACCCCACGCGCGGCGGCGTGGCGACCGCATTGAACGAGTTCGCTCGCGACTGCGGGCTCGGCGTTTTCTTGTACGAAGATCAGGTTCCGGTGCGCGACGCGGTGCGGGGCGCATGCGAATTGCTGGGGCTGGATCCGCTGCACATTGCCAACGAGGGGCAGTTCCTTGCGGTGGTGGCGCCGGAGTATGGCAATCGGGCACTCAAGTCTCTGCAGAGGACGGAGGGCGGCTACGGCGCGCGGATCATCGGCGAAGTGCGAGAGCAGCCCGCATGTGCGGTGCTCGCGTCGACGACGTACGGCGGCACCCGGATCGTGGACATGCTGGTGGGTGACCCTTTGCCGAGGATCTGCTAGTCGGGCGATGACCGCTATGTTACAGAATGCTCTCCCATTGTTGTGGAGCCGGCACCACTGTGCCAGTGGCAGACCCAAGGGGTCAGAGGATAGAACCTGTGACGCACCTGGCTAACCCATCCGAACTCGCAGCGAACGTGGCGCAGCGTCTTCTCGAACGCAACCGGGTCTGCGAAGAGTTTTTCTCGCGGGAGGCCCACCGTCTGGCCGAACTCAGCCGGGCCATGGCGGAACGCTTCCTGCTGGGCGGGCGACTGCTGGCTTTCGGCCGCGGCCCCTATTCCACGGACGCCCAGCATGTGTCCGTGGAATTCGTTCATCCTGTCATCGTCGGCAAGCGCGCGCTCCCCGCTCTCGACCTGTCAGTCCTCTTCGGCCCCTGGCTTACCGCGATTCTGCGTCCGGAAGATATCGTGATGGGATTCGGCCCACCTGAGGGCGACCCCGAAGTGTCAGCGGCGGTCCGACAGGCAGGTGCCGCCGGGGCTTTGACGATAGCGTTGCCCGGCGCCGAAGGCGACTACCATTGCCCGGCTGCCACTCCCGACCCCTTCATCCATCAGGAAGTGATCGAGATTTTGTACCACACACTGTGGGAGACGGTTCACGTGTTTCTGGAGCGCCGCCCAAAGGGTCTCGATTCGGACGCCGGCCTCGATTCGGGCGACGCCGGGTTTCTCTACCCGTTTCTTGGCCAAGAGAAGCAGGGCACGGATGATTTGGTCACGGAAGTGGCCGGTTCCATTGTCATGAAAGCCGACGACGACTCCCGGCTCCGCGCAGGGATGGCCGGCGAATCCGCCGATGAGATCTGGAACGCCTCGGTCGCCATCGCTGGCCGTTTGGCTCGTGGTGGAAAGTTGATCCTATTCGGCAACGGTGGGTCGGCCACCGACGCGAACGATTGGGCAGTGGACTGCGTGCTGCCGCCGCCCGGATTGCCCGCGGTGCCCGCGGTTTCGCTTTGCATGGAACCCGCCAACATCACCGCGGTGGCCAACGATGTCGGAACGGAATTGATCTTTCTGCGGCAGCTCATCGCGCAGGCGCGGCCTGAAGATGTCGCCATCGGGATCTCCACCAGCGGCGGCTCGCGCAACATCGTGATGGCGTTGGAAGAGGCTCGCAAGCGCAAGCTGCTGACCGTTGCACTGCTCGGCTATGACGGCGGCGAGATTCGCCGGCGCGGCCTGGCGGACTTCGCCCTGGTAGTGCCGTGTGACTACATCCCTCGCATTCAGGAAGTCCAGGCCTCGGTCTACCACGTGATTCGCATCAACCTGGAAAGGATCCAACATGCCGTTGCTTGAGCTCTTTGGAACCGCGGGTTGTCCACACACCCGGGAGATGCGCGAGTGGCTCGAATGGCGCGGATGCGATTTCTTGGAATACGATGTGGAGTTGGATCGCACGGCCCTCGCGCGGATGCGCGAGCTGACCGGGGGCCAGCGAATCGTACCGGTTCTGATCGAAGACGGCAGAGTGACTCAGTGCGGTTGGCAGGGCCGGGGTTGCGTGGTTGGCGAGAAACAGACGCTATGACCGCACGCTCCATCAGCGTACGAGGTGTGGTACAGGGAGTAGGATTCCGCCCCTTCGTCTTCCGCCTGGCTCACTCCAACACACTCGCGGGCTGGGTGCTTAACGGCGAAGAGGGAGTGGAGATTCACCTTGAAGGCGCCGAGCCTGCGGTGGACGCCTTCCTTCGCGATCTGCAGGCGCAACCTCCGCCGGCCGCGCGGATCACGTCACTCGACGTGCGCTCGGCCGAACCCGCGGGTTACAAGGACTTCTGCATTCGGGAAAGCCGGTCTCGCGCGCAGCCCTCGACGCGCATCTCACCTGATTTGCCGGTCTGCGACGACTGTCTCCGGGAGCTCTTCGACCCCTCCGACCGGCGCTACGGGTATCCCTATATCAATTGCACCAACTGCGGTCCCCGGTATACCATCATCCAGGCGCTGCCCTACGACCGGCACAATACCACCATGAGCCGTTGGCTACTCGACGACGTCTGTGCCAGCCAGTATCACGACGCCGGCGACCGCCGGTTTCACGCACAGCCGATGTCGTGCGCGGAGTGCGGCCCGCACTACTTCCTGATGGTGGGGCAGGCGGTCTCCGCCTGCCCTGAACAGGCGTCCCGCCCGTTGAATCCGTCGTTCAACCAGGGCGCCCCGCAAGTCTCGGCTCCGGACGGACCGAGCATCGCAGCTACGGCGGAGTTACTTCACTCCGGAAAAATCGTCGCGGTTAAAGGACTTGGCGGCTATCACCTGGTCTGCAATGCCGCCAACCACGCCGCCGTATTCGCGCTCCGCGAGCGGAAGTATCGCAAAGAGAAGCCGTTCGCCGTTATGGTGAAGGATCTCGCCTCGGCCCGCACTCTGGCGCATCTGACACCGGGCGCTGAAGCCCTGATGACGTCGCCCGCGCGGCCCATCGTGCTGGCGCCGACGCGGGTGGATCTTCCCGGCGTCGCCCCTGACAACCGGGAAATCGGTGTCATGCTGCCGTACGCTCCCATCCACCACCTGCTATTCGCGGAGGGCGCCCCGGACGTGCTGGTGATGACCAGTGCCAACCGGTCCTCCGAACCTATCGCTTACATCGACGAGGACGCTCTCTCGCGCCTCTCTGGAATCGCCGACGCGTTCCTGATCGGTGAGAGGCCGATCGCGCGGCGCCTCGACGACTCGGTGGCCCGTGCCGGCGCTTTCGGCCCTGTCATCCTGCGTCGCTCCCGCGGCTACTCGCCGGGCGCGGTCGCGAAGTTCGCTGCTGACCGGCCGATCCTGGCGGTCGGGGCGGACCTCAAGAACACGGTGACTCTGGTCGTCGGCGGGCAGGCGTTTGTTAGCCAGCACATCGGCGATCTCGACCATTACCAGGCATTCGAAGCCTTCCGCGAGACCATTCGCGACTTCCTCGCGATGTACCGGGTGCGATCCGAAGATCTGCTGGTAGCGTGCGACGGCCACGCTCAATACGTCTCCACAACCCACGCACTGGAGCTTCCCGCCGCCGAGAAACGGTCGGTGCAGCACCACCGCGCCCACATAGCTTCGGTGCTTGCTGAGCGCGGGGCGTGGGAGGAGCCGGTGCTGGGCGTGAGCTTCGACGGCACCGGGTATGGCGACGACGGCGCGATCTGGGGCGGCGAGTTCTTCGCGGGAAGCCTCGCTCGAGGCTTCGGGCGGCTGGCCCACCTGCGGTACGCGCCGCTTCCTGGAGGTGACGCCGCGGCGCATCATCCGGTGCAGGCCGCGGCGGGCTTCCTGTTCGATATAGAGGGTCTCCCGAGCCTCAACGAGGCGCCGTTCCTGTTCCCCGAACGCTATGCAGTCGCCCGGCAACTGGTGCGAACTGGCTTGCGAACGTTCCCCACCAGCTCGATGGGACGGCTCTTCGATACCGCTGCCGCCTTGCTCGGCTTCCGGACTCCCATCAGCTTCGAGGGACAGGCGGCTATGTGGCTGGAACATATCGCGCGAGCCGCCCCGCCAAGAGACGCATTTCCTTTCCCCTTCAACGGGGCGGAGCTTGACTTCCGCCCGCTGCTCCTGGCAGTGGCCATCGACCGGGGGCGCGGGCGCGACCCCGGAGAGATCGCTCGCGCCTTTCAGCTTGGCATCGCGCAGGGAATGTGCTCCGCTCTGGAAACGTTGAGCGAGCAGACCGGCATTCGCACCGTTGTGCTATCCGGCGGAGTCTTTCAGAACCAGATGCTGATCGAGGACGTGCAATCGCTCATGGCGGCAAGCAGCCTTCGTGTCTGGACGAATCACGCCGTCCCGCCAAACGATGGGGGCATAAGTCTGGGGCAGGCGGCCATGGCCGCAACGGGAACGGCGGATCCAACGGATGCATGAGCTCTCGATCGCCACCAGCCTGATAGAAGCCGCGCAGGAGGAAGCTGTGAAGCACCGCGCAGCGGGCGTCACTGCGGTGCATCTGCGGCTCGGCGCGCTCTCAGGCGTGGCGAAGGACGCGTTACTCTTTTCGTATGGCCTGGCAGCGGAGGGCACGCTCCTCCAGGGCTCGCAACTGATCATCGAGGAGGTGCCGGTCATGGTTTTCTGTGCGGCTTGCCGGGAGCGGAGGCCCATCCGTTCGTTGCAGTCCTTCTGTTGTGCTACCTGCGACGCGCCGGCGACCGCGGTCGTCCAGGGAAGAGAACTGGAAGTAGTGGCACTCGAGATCAACCAGGAGGTCGGCCAATGAGCACGGAACCGCGCTTGGTGGAGGTTCGAAGAAACGTTCTCAAGCAGAACGATATCATCGCCGGCGAGCTGCGCCAACGTTTTCGAGCGGCCGGAGTGTACACTGTGAGCCTGGTGTCGAGTCCGGGTTCGGGCAAAACAGCGTTCCTCGAGAAGACGTTGTCGCTGGTGGGCGCTCGCTATCGCGTGGCCGCTCTGGTCGGCGATCTTGCCACCGAGAACGACGCTGTCAGACTCCGGCGTAGCCAAGCTGAGGTCCGGCAGATTACCACCGGCACCGTCTGTCATCTCGATGCGACTATGGTCCGGGGCGCTTTGGATGGATGGGACCTCGAAGAGCTGGATTTTCTGTTCATCGAGAACGTAGGCAACCTGGTCTGTCCGTCGTCCTACGATTTGGGTGAGGAACTGCGGCTGGTCCTGCTCTCGGTGACGGAAGGCGAAGACAAGCCGCTCAAGTATGCCACCATTTTCAATAGCGCTGACGTGGCGGTGATCACCAAGATCGACCTGGCCGCCGCCGTCGAGTTCGATTGGAAAGCTGCCCTGGCCAACATTCACTCTGTCCGGCCCAACATGCAGGTGCTGCGCGTCTCGGCCAAGACCGGCGAAGGGCTGGACCAATGGCAGAGGTTGCTGGAGGCTCGGCTCGGCTGAGGCCCACCCCCGTTTGCAGCTTGGGTCCGCTTTTTTTGAAATCTCAAGGCCTGTCGCTGAGTGCCCGAACCTCAATGATTATAGCGGTTCCGCGTGCGTCGAAGGCGATTTGTGCGTGTCCTGCTGGCGCCGACCCAGGGTGGCACAATTGGCTATGCCGCAATGGGACGTTTGCGGCACACGAGCGGCGTTTGTTGCACACTCAGGCTGAGCATGGAAATCGTTGGTCCGACAGGCGGACGCCGAGTGGGAGAAGTGGAAAGCCCTGGCCCTGGATGGCGTGACCTTGCCGCATTCCCGCCGAGCCTACGCATCCGCTTTGGACCATTTCATGGGTTGGTATCGCGCCGCATCCCGCGGGCCCCTTTGCAAGGCTGTAGTGAACGCTTATAAAGTGCACCTGGAAGCGGCGGGGCGGTCCGCTTCCACCATCAACAGCCGACTGTGCGCCCTGCGGAAACTGGTCTTGGAGGCAGCCGACAACGGGCTGCTGCCGCCGGATTTGGCGGCCTCCATCGCGCGGGTGCGTGGCGTGGGGCGGCGCGGCGTGCGCCT
>Ga0070731_10002153_pt1 | contig 19171 bp, 16 predicted proteins | sample Coa_R1_2_FD_66448 | JGI IMG/M metagenome (GOLD analysis project Ga0070731, IMG submission 66448) | Surface soil microbial communities from Centralia Pennsylvania, which are recovering from an underground coalmine fire - Coalmine... | ecosystem: Environmental > Terrestrial > Soil > Unclassified ... | reverse complement strand
GCGACGTGTCGCCAGCGTAATAGGGCAACACCTCGTCTCGGAAATAGAACGACATCACGCCGCTCACAGGACGGCCGGATGCGTCGACGACGATCAGCGCCTCGCAATCGTCGCTGAACGTCTCGATCAGCCGCGCGAAGTAACGCCTCGACAGCGGGGGCGTGCCGTGACGATGCACGTTGTCGGCGTACAAACGAAAGAAGCGCTCGGCATCGCGGTCGATCTCGCTTCGCAGCCCGTGCCCGATGCCCTTTCGCACCATGGCCCGCTGCTTGCGCGGAATCGCCTTCATGTTGGCCTCGACGTCGTCGGCGAGCTGCTTGCGGAACGTGACGTAGAGCTCCTGACGCGGCCACGACGCACGAATCGGCCGGCGATTCCGAAGCTCGAGCTGCTCCACGCGAAGGTCACGGCCGAGCTCCACTGCGGCGTCGATCAGCGCATCTTCGGCTTTGCGATCGCGTGCGAGCGGGCCGCCGTAGACGCAAAACGGCAGCGAAACGAGTGAATGGCCGAAGAGCGCGCTCTTTGTTTGCGCAAGCGGCAGAACGCCGCGGATGTCGTCGCCCGCCTCGGCGATCAGGTAGTGGCAGCGATGGCCGAAAATTTCCTCGACGATGCCTCGCCACGCGGCGCGATGGAAGAACGTGGCGTCCGGCGCGTCGTCGACGAAGCGATCCCAGCGCGCGGCATCAGCGTCGCGAAACGGGCGCACGTGAAGCGACGCGGCATTGTCGACCGGCGCAACCGATTCGGCGAGCGCCGACTTCATGCCGCAGCCCCGCCCAGATACACGCGATCGGCGCGACTCCACGAGAAATCGCGCAGGAGACACGCGAGCCTCGGCGCCATGCGGCGCAGGTTCACGTAGTGTCGGAATCGCGCCTTGCGTCCCGCGCCTTCGATGCGCGGCTGCTCGGCATCGAGCTCCCACGGATGGAAATAGAACATCGCGGGCTTCGCATCGTGCCGGTTGATCCGTGCGATCGACCAGCGCGAAAACGCGTACGGCAGAAGACGGAAATAGCCGCCGCCACCGGCTGGCCAGTTACGATTGCCGATGCGTATCGTCGCGACCGGAATTTCGAGCAAATCCGGCCGCACTTCATAGGCGAAGCGCGGCGCGTGCGGGTCGCCGTAGTGATCGTGATGGATCGGATAGACGCTCGAGCTGTAGCGATAGCCGGCCGCGGCGATCTCGTCGAATGCCCATGCGTTCGCGGGGCCGATCGAAAAGCTCGGCGCGCGATAGCCGTTGACCGCGCGACCGGTGACGTCCTCGATGATCGCCTTCGCGAGCCGGATGTCGGCGGAAAATGCATCGGGCGACTGCTCGCTCGCGCGCTGATGGTCGAAGCCGTGGCTCGCGAGCTCGTGGCCGCAGTTCGCGATCCTGCGCAAAAGCTCGGGGTAGCGCTCCGCGATCCAGCCGAGCGTGAAGAACGTCGCGCTCGCGCCCGCGTCGGCGAGCAGCGCGAGGATTCGCTCGATGTTGCCCTCTACGCGGCACTCGATGCCGTCCCAGTTATCGCGGCTCACCTGCGACGCGAACGCCGACACCTGGAAATAATCCTCGACGTCGATTGTCAGCGCATTGACGATCGGCGCAGATGGCGCGTGCGCGCGCGAAAGCTCGGGTCGCGCGACGAGCGCTGTCTCCGCGGTCACGACGACGCGACTGGCGTGCGGCGCATTTTCAACAACATTCATGCCGTCACCGCCTCACCAACACCGCGCCTTGCGAGCCACGTTTCGAGGTGATCGGCGATCCGCTGCGCCGCATGGCCATCCCACAACTCGGGCACGCGACCACGCTTGCCCCCGGTCGCGACGATGTCGTCGACGCACGCGGCAATGCGCGCGCGATCGCGGCCAACGACGGTGTTCGTCCCCTGCGACACGGTGATCGGACGCTCGGTGTTCTCGCGCATGGTGAGGCACGGAACGGAAAGCGCCGTCGTCTCTTCCTGGATGCCCCCCGAGTCGGTGAGCACGAGCCGCGCCTGCGAGAGAAGCCCGAGCATTTCCAGATAGCCCTGCGGCTCGAGGACCGCGATGCGCGCGCCTTCGAGCGCGGACTCGAGCCCGAATTTCGCGATGTTCGCGCGCGTTCGCGGATGCATCGGCCAGACGAGCGGGACGCCCGCCGCGACGTCGCGCAGGATATCGAGCGCCTGCAACAGCGCATCGGGGTGATCGACGTTCGATGGCCGATGCAGCGTGACGGCGCCGAAGCCGTCCGGCGTCGAGACGAATGCGCCATCGAGTCCCGCGCGACGCAGCGTTTCGGCCGGCGCGATCGCGCGCGGCTTGTGGTGAAGCAGAGAATCGATCATCACGTTGCCGACGAAAAGCACGCGCGACGCGTCGATCCCCTCGCGCGCGAGATTGGCGGCAGCATCGCGCTCGGTCGTATAGAGCACGTCGGCGAGCTGGTCGGTGACGAGCCGATTGATCTCCTCCGGCATCTCGCGGTCGTAGCTGCGAAGGCCGCCTTCGACGTGCACGACCGGCACGCGCTTCTTGCTTGCGACGAGGCTCGCGGCGAGCGTCGAATTGACGTCGCCGACGACGATGACGACGCTCGGCCGGAGCTCGTCGATCACCGGCTCGAAGCGGCGCATCACCTCAGCGGTCTGCACCGCATGCGTATTCGAGCCCACTTCGAGATTGAGATCGGGCGCGGGCAGGCCGAGGTCTGCGAACAGCCGCTCGTTCATGGCGATGTCGTAGTGCTGCCCGGTATGCACCAGCACGATGCTCGGCAGCCCCGACTTGCGCGCAAACGCGCGCAGAAGCGGCGCCATCTTCATGTAGTTCGGCCGCGCGCCGACGACGGCGACGATCGGCCCGATCGGACGCAGGATCTCGCCCATCATCGGCTTCCGGGCGTCCCCGGCTTTTGTTGCGTGCGCTCGCCGTGCAGCACGCGGTGCAGGAGATCGACGGCGGCGCCGACGGTGTTTTCGAGGCGCTCGATGCGCTCCTCGAGCGTGCGGAAATGCGACGAGAACGCGCCCGAATCGGCCTGCTGCGACTCGAAACGCCCGGGGACCGGGTCGCGCAGGGACGAGGTGCGAACCGCGGCAAGCATCGTCTCGGGGCCGAGCTCCTCGCGAATCTCGCGCGCGATCGCCTGCACGTCCTGCGCCTGGAACGCGTGCTTCTCGCCCAGGAAACCCGCAAGGAGCAGCCGGTTGCAAAGCGTGTTGATGCGCCGCGGAATGCCGCCGCTCGACGTGTGGATCAAATCGAACGCGTCGGGCTCGAAGCGCGGGTCGCCCTTCCATCCAACGCGCGTGAGGCGATGCTCGATGTACGCCTGCGTCTCGGCCTTGTCCATCGGGCCCAGGTGATACGACGCCGTCACCCGCTGGCGAAGCTGCTGCATCTGCGGGCTCTGCATCATCTGGCGAAGCTCGGGCTGCCCGATCAGGAAGCTTTGCAAAAGCGCCTGGTCGCCGAACTGGAAGTTCGACAGCATCCGCAGCTCCTCGACCGCGCGCGGCGAAAGATTCTGCGCCTCGTCGACGACGAGGAGCGCGCGCTTGCGGTCGATTGCGAGCTGGCAGAGAAACGCCTCGAGCGAGGCGAGCAGCGTCGCCTTGTCGATCGTCTTCGCCGGCAAGCCGAACGCGACCGCGATCGAGCGCAGCATGTCGTCCGCGTCGAGTTGCGTGCTGACGAGCTGCGCGGCGACGAGCTGATCGCGGTCGATCTGCTCGAACAGATTGCGCACGAGCGTCGTCTTGCCCGCACCGATCTCGCCAGTGATGACGATGAAGCCCTCACCCTGGTGCACGCCGTACTGCAGATATGCAAAAGCGCGCTTGTGACCGCGACTGCCGAAAAAGAAGGCGGGATCGGGATTGAGCTGGAAGGGCTTGCCGGTCAGCCCGTAGAACGTCTCGTACATGGCGCGATCACCGGAACACGTGCGTCATGCCGACGAACGCCGCGGCCTCGTTGAAGTCAGGATTGACGTCGGACCAGAAGCGCTGATAGCGCAAACCGGCGAATACGCTGGTCGACCGCGACAGCGGCGCCGACAGCGTCGTCTGCAGCGTCGCTTGCGTCGAATGCGCGTTGGTGACGTCGTTCGCGATCGCGCGCGTCCAGGCGAAACTCGTCGCGAGCGAATAAAGCGATGTCAGCCGGTGCGTCCAGACGACGTTCGTGCCGGTTTGCGTGTTGTTCGTCTGCGCGAACAGCAGAAGGTCGATCGGCGACGGATTCGCGCTTTTCACCGGCGCGCTCTTGGTGCGAAACGCGGTCAGGAAAATCGTGTTGCGCGCTCCGAGGAGACCCACGCTTCCTTCGACGCTGTCCTGCAGCGTGACCTGGTTCGAGAAGAGGCTGATCGGGCTCGTCAGCAAGGACGGAATGCCGCGTTCGCTGATCAGCTGGTCGACGATCGTCTGGCGCTGCGTCGGGTCCGACACGCGCGACGCAAAGAGCTGGTTCAGAAGCGTGTTCACGTTCGCGCCGACGCCGAGCGTCGCAAGCTGCTGCGGATAAGTCGTGATGTCGCGAAAGGCTCGAAGCGACCAGACGGTGAGCCGCGTCGTCTCCTGAATCCCGACCTGATACGAGCTGCCGAAGAAGCGGTGCTGCCATTGCGCGTCGACGTTCGTGCGGTCGCTCGGCTTCCACCTGACCTCCACGCCGTAGATGGCGGAGTTGTAGCCCGCGAGCGGAAAGCGGTTGTCCTCGTAGCCGCCGATCGCGGCGAGTTGCCAATCCGGCTCCGGCCGCCATTCGACGCGCGCGCGTTCGATCTCGGTGATGAGCGTGCCGCTGTCGGTGAAATTCGTGTCGAGCCGGTCGTAATCGAGCGCGAACCCCAAAGGCTTCGGCGTCTGGTCGAGATGGCCGGTCACCTCGTTCGAGTACGCCTGGTTTCCGGTGGCGGCGATGCCGTTGGCGACCGTCCACGTATTGCTGTCGCGCAACTCGTAGTTGATGTCGTTCGCGCCCTGTCCCTTGAAATAGGGAGAGACCATGTAAGACTGCGCGGTCGCGCGATTGACGGTCGCGGTCGCCGCATTGACGGGGCGCGGCCCGAACGGCGAAACGGAATCCTGCGATACGTTCGCGCTCGCGTCGATGAAGAAGAGCTGCTGCACGAGCTCGGCCTTACCGGTGAGGTTCACCTCGGGGCGAACCGCGTTGTTCTCGCTGCCCGTTCGCGCATAAAGCAGGATGGGCAGCACGATCGAGCCCGTCACCGACGTATGGGCGCCGTGCTCGCTCACCGCGAGCGCCGGCTGGATCTGCGTCAGGAAATCGCCCTCGCGCTGATCGCCCGAGCCGAGGTTCACGTTATTCGTCGCCTCGAGCTGCGCGGTGATCGATGGCGTCAGCCGCCACGTCTGCGCCGCGGCATGCGCGCTCGCCACCGCAAGCGTGATCGCGCTCGCCGCGCAGCCGAGCGCGCGGGAAGCGCTACGGCGCGTCATCGTCCCGGTAGTACCCGTAATACGTCCCGACCTCGGTCTGCCTCGCCTTGTTGAGCGCCATCAGCACGACGTCGCAGGTCTCGATCGTCGCGAGCGCCTGCGTCACCGCGTGGTGCGACGTCGCATCCGCCGCGACGACCATCACGATCTGTCCCATGTGCGTCGCGAGAACGCGCGCCTCCGTCGTCGGAAGCAGCGGCGGCGAGTCGAAGATCACGATGCGGTCCGCGTAACGCGACGCGAGCTCGCGCAACAGGCTCGCCATCTGTTCGCTCGCGAGAAGCTCGGTCGCTCGGCGATGCCGGGAGCCGGCCGGCAGCAACGCGAGCTTGTCGACGTTCGTCTTGACGAGCGCATCGGCGAAGTCGAGATCGTCGCGCGTCAGAAGATCGAGCAGGCCCGGGCCGTGCGGCGAGCCGAGGATCGACGGAATCGACGGATGCGCGACGTCGCCGTCGACGAGCAGCACGCGGCTGTCGACTTCCATTGCGATGCTGAGCGCGAGGTTCAGCGACGTGAACGTCTTGCCTTCGCCCGGCAATGCCGACGTCACCATCACGAGGTTGCCGTTTCGTACGCGCACGCCGCCCTGCCCGACCGCGTTTCGGATGATCGGCCGTTTCAGCACGCGGAACTCGTCGGCGATCTGGGACTTGAGCGCATCGGGCGTGACGAAACCGCGCTGCTTCAGCATCGCGAAATCGATGTCGATCACGCGGGCCGGGTGCTCGACGCGGGACGCCGGCGCGCGGCGCGGCTCGTCGTGAATCGCCGGACGCGGCGGCGCTTCGTGGGCGATCCGAGTATCGAGCGCGCGCACGAACGCCTCGGGTGTTGGCGCCGTTTCGGCCGCGTGAAGCGGCGTACGCGGTTGCGCCTCGGAAATTTCGGCGCCCGCGCGGCGCAATTCCTCGAGCCGCTTCGCGGCCTGCTCGATCAAACTCATCGCTGGTGCATGCTCATATGACGTTCGGGCTGACCAGCAGCACGAACGCGAACACGGCGCTCATGCCCGCGACGAGTCCGCCGAGCCCACCGGCGAAAAGCCACGCGCCGCGACGGCGAGCGCGACGCAACGCCTCGCTCGGCAGCATCGAGACCATACCGAGAATGGGGCGCTTGGTGATGTCGCGCAACGTCCGCGCGTCGTGGAACGTGGGCATCATCTGGCTCGCGATCAGGCTCGCGAACAATCCGGCGCCAATCGACAGCGCGGCGACCAACCCGAGCAGCGCGAGGCGGTTTGGCGCCACGGGCTGGGGCGATACGCGCGGCGGATCGATGATCTTGAACTGCACCGCGCCGGTGTCCTGAACGTCCTTGCCCATCGTGGCCGATTCACGCCGCGAGACGAGGCTCTGGTACGTGCGCTTCTGCACGTCGTAGTCGCGATTGAGCTGCGTGTACTCGGCCTCGATCTGCGGCACGAGCTGCGCCTGCGCCTTGAGCTGCTGGAACTGCGATGTAAGGCCTGCCAGCTTGGCCCGCGACGAGGCGACGGCCGCCTCGGAATCGGCGAGCGAGATGCGCAACTGCTGGAACACCGGGTTCTGGTCCATCGGGTTCTGCGCATGCGGCGCCTCGGCGGCCATCGCCTTGCGCCGTGCGTCGAGCTCGGTCTTGCGCTGCGCCTCGAGCTGGCTGATCAGCCTGCGCGTCGCGATGACATCGGGATGCTCCTCGGTGTACTTGCGAAGCAGCGTATCGAGATCGCGCTTCAATGCATTGATGCGCGAGTCGATCTCGAGCGTGACGCCGCCGTTGTCCGCGGATGCGTCGTTCGCTTCCGGCACGTAGATCGGCGTCTCGCCCGCGAGCTGGCGCTTGTACGAATCGCGCGACTGCTCCGCCGACTCGAGCTCGAGCTTCGCCTGCTCGATCCCGGTCGAAAGCGCCGACATCCGCGCGAAGTAGTCCTGCCCGTCGCGGTTGATGCCCATGTACTTGATCCGGAAATCCTTGATCTTGTCTTCGGTGGCTTGCAGCGTGTCCTCGTAGCGCTTGATCTGGTCGTCCAGGAACTTGACCGCGCTCTGCGTATCCTGGAGCTTGTTGCCGAGGCTCGATTCGACGAAGATGTTGAGGAGCGACTGAACGACCTTGCGCGCGCGCTGCGGATCGGCGTCGCGATAGCTGATCGTGTAGAGATTCGCGCCGACATTGCCGCCGAGCTTGATCGACGCCATCACCGTGTCGACGAGCTCCTCGCGATCCTGCGGGCTGTTCGTGCGCAAGTCGAGGTCGGCGAGGCGAATCAGCTTCTCGACGTTCGGCCGGCTGATCAGCGTGCGGCTGATCAGCGCGACCTGCTGGTCGACGTTCGGCTGAATGGCCAGGCCGGCGAGCAAAGGACGCAGCAGCGTTTCGGTGTCGACGTAGACGCGCGCGCTCGCCTCGAACTTCTCGGGGATCTTCGAGACGACGGCGATGCCGACGACCGCGACGATCCACGCGCACGCAAGACCGATCCAGCGGCGGTGCCACATGCCGCGGAGGTAGACGAGCGCCTGTTGAATGATCTCTTGCATGGCGAAGCTATCCGGATTGTTCGATGCCCCTGCGCCTTAGAACCAGCTCTGCGGGATGATCAGGATGTCGCCCGGACGCATCGCGACGTTCGCCGTGATGTCGCCGCGCTTGATCAAGTCGCGCAAGCGAACGCTGTAGAGCTTGCCGCCGTCGGCGACGCGAAAGATGCGCGCCGCATTGCCGTCGGCGAAATCGGTCAGGCCGCCCGCGGCGATCATTACGTCGAGCACCGTCATGTCCCTGCGATAGGGAAGGATCTGCGGCTTGGTGGCTTCGCCGATGACGCGCACCTGCTCGCTCGACGGCCCGGTGAAATTCGTCACGATGACGGTAACGACCGGATCGCGTATATATTTGACGAGCGCCTTTTCCATGTCGCGCTCGAGCTCGGTCGGCGTCTTGCCCATCGCCGGCAGATCGTCGATCAGGGGCGTGGTTATCATGCCGTCGGGACGAACGGGAACGCTCATCGACAGCTCGGGATTGCGCCAGACGATGACGTTGACGACGTCCGAAGGTCCGATGTGATAGTTGTAGTCGACGCTCGCGATCGCGCCGGGCGCGGGAGGATACGGATTGGTCGCGCATCCGGCAAGAGCGATCGTCAGTGCGGCGAAGGCGAACGCCGCGAACCAGCGGCCGTACATTGGTAGGCGGCGCCGCGACATCCCAATGCTGTCAATCATGCTTCCTCCCTATGCATAAATCGGCCGATGGAATGTGGATCATAGCAGCGCTTGCGAACGGGCAGCCTCAAAGCAACCCGCAGTTGCAAGCAGCTTCCATGCCATCGAGTGATCTTGCGGAGCGGCATTGCGCCAACGTGCTCCCGACGCTCCGCGCGAAAGGACACTCATGGTATCGAATCGCGATGGCGTTTGACCGGCGGGCCGATGAGCGTTCATCGGCGACGACAGCCACGTCCCGTGCCACGTCCTGTGGGCGACAAGATCGTTGTGGTGCGACGACAATTCGATCGCGATCGGTAAGAAGGTTCGATTTGCATGCAGCACCTCGCGTCGTGCGAGCCGCGGTCATGTCGTGTGCGCTGGCGTCGACCGCGGCGCTCGCGCAAGCGCCTGGCGATGCGCAATCGGATCCGACGTCGATGCGCACCGACGATGCGCCGCGCGTGTCGATCCGGATTGCGCCGGCGCTCTTCGATCGTCTCATCGCGGCCGATGTGCCGGGATCGAAGAGCGAGCTCTTCGGCGATGACACCGACCAGGCGCCGAAAGGCGAGTCGCGCGAAAACCTGTTTGGCGAGGAGAAGCCTGCCGGCCCAACGCCTGCGTGGCACGGGTTCGTGCGGGGCGAGCTCGCTTATACGTACGGGGAGCCGGAGCACTGGTCGAAGATGCTGGTGCGCGCGGAGCTCGACGGCACCGGCTCGCTCTCGGAGAACGTCAAGTACAAGATCGGCGCGCGTCTCGACTACGACTTCGTCTACGACGCGACGAATTTCTATCCACCCGACGTGCGGCGCGATCAACGTTTCAATGCGTTCGCGCGCGAGAACTATCTCGACATCGGCGCGGGCGACTTCGACTTTCGCGTCGGCCGCCAACAGGTGGTTTGGGGCGAAATGGTCGGATTGTTCTTCGCCGACGTCGTATCGGCGAAGGATCTGCGTGAATTCATCCTTCCGGATTTCGACGTGTTGCGCATCCCGCAATGGGCCGGGCGCGCCGAGTATTTCAAGGGCGACTTCCACGCGGAAGCCGTGTGGATCCCCGTGCCGAGCTACGACAACATCGGAAAGCCGGGCGCCGAGTTCTTTCCGGCCGTGCCTTCGCCTCCACCCGGGTTCGCCACGCTTTTCGACAACGAGCAGTTCCCGCGCCGCACGCTCGGCCACACCAATTTCGGCCTGCGCCTTTCGTACTTGAAGAATGGCTGGGACGCGTCGGGCTTCTATTACGACAGCATGGACGCGCAACCGACGTTCTATCGCCAGGTCGTGCTCGCGCCGCAGCCCGCGTTCGTTTATCAGGCGCGGCACGATCGCATCTGGCAGACGGGAGGCACGCTCGCCAAGGATCTCGGGCCGGCCGTGTTCAAGGCAGAGCTGGTCTACACGCAGGGAAGAAGCTACGACGTGTTGCGGCTTGCCGACGAGGACGGCGTGGTGCGACAGAACACGCTCGACGTGATCGGCGGCCTCGATTTCGCCTTGCCCGCGGACACGCGGCTCGACGTGCAACTATTCAATCGCACGTTCTTCGACCACGATCCCGATATCGTGCCGAAGCAGAACGAGCCGGGTGGCAGCTTGCTTGTCAGCCACAAGTTCGGCGATCGGCTTCAGGCCGAGGTGCTCTACATCGCGAGCCTGCGCCGTACGGACTACATGATTCGGCCGCGACTAATCTACGATGTCGAGCGCAACTGGCAATTGATCGCCGGTGTCGACATCTTCGGCGGGCCGCCGCTCGGCTTCTTCGGGCAATTCAGCAACCGAGACCGCGTGTATACCGAAGTTCGCTACGCATTCTGATTGCGGTCAATCGGCGCGTCGGCGGAACGCGTATTTCCAATCCTCGCCGCTGCGAACGCCAAGGCGCACGATTTCCCCGTCTTCCAGGTCGACGCGCCGATCGGCCATGTCGATGACCTTCGGATCGTGCGTCGAAAATACGAACGTCACCTTCGTGTCCTGATTGATGCGGCGCATCAGCTTGAGAACGCGCCGCCCCGTCTTGTGGTCGAGATTGGCCGTCGGCTCGTCGGCGAGCACGAGCTTCGGGTGCACGGCGAGCGCGCGCGCGATCGCGACGCGCTGGCGCTGACCCCCGGAGAGCTGGTTCGGCCGCTGCTTCCCTTGCGGCGTCAGCCCCACCATGTCGAGGTAGTAGCGCACGCGATCACGACGCTCGCGCCGACCGATTTCGGCAAGCTGCAGAAGCGGATATTCGACGTTCTCTTCCGCGGAGAGCACCGGCAGCAGATTGAATGTCTGGAAGATGAAGCCGATCGTTCGCGCGCGCAGCGCCGCGAGCTGGTCGGGCGTTTTGCCGCTCACGTCTTCACCGTTGATGTAGACGCGCCCGGAGGTCGGCGTGTCGATGCAGCCGATCAGATTCAGGAGCGTCGACTTGCCGCTACCCGACGGTCCGGCGAGCGCGAGAAAGAGTCCGGACTCGACCGTCAGGTTGACGTCGCGAAGGGCGGTGATGGTGCTGTCGCCGAGCCTGTAGTCCTTGCCGACGCCAACGAGCGTCGCCACGCTTTGCGCTACACGCCCCGCGCTTGCCATGAAAGCCGTCGAGCGCTCTGCCGTCGATCCGGAAAAGCCACGTGGCCGCCCGACCTGATCGGCCGTATTATCGAAACGTTCCAATGCCCGATCGGCGGTCTCTTCAGTGTCGACGGATTTGACATCCGCTCGGGGGCGAGGGGCGACGCTCATACGTAAGTCGCGGTAATCATTAGGTTTATTAGCGTGGCCTGCTTCATGCTTAGGATTCGCCGCCTCCAATAGCATCTGACGAGGGCGGGATTTCAATCCAGGAGAAGACGAGTATGAACGCCATGAATAGGATAATGAAGGGAATGGGGCTTGCCGTGGCCTTCGCGGCGGCGCTGGGGCTCGGAAGCGGTACCGCATCTGCCGCCGTGTTCAACCCATTTCAGGTCAGCGAAGGCTCCGTCCCGGGTGCCGTATCGAACACGTTCACAGCGGACAAGATCACCGGCAATTACACTGAGGTCATCACGTTTGGGGCAGGTAATACATTTACCGTCTCGCTTCTTTGGCAAGCCGGTCAATTTGCGAATAACTGTCCCAGCCCCTGCACGATCGTCAGCCCGACGCAATTGAATGGTTTGCCCACGACGGGTTACGGCCTCTATGCCCTCTATCAGTCGTCCGGCACATTCTCGACGAGTGGTGCCGTCACGACGTTCACCGACACGCCCGGAAGCGGTTCGCTGTCGGTTTCGATCGACCCGCTCGAAGATACGACGTTCACTCCACCGGCTAATGGTTCTGCGCCGTGGACCGCAGCAAACACCTCGGACGACTATCAGATTGCCACAGGCACGCCGTTAGGAGGTACCGGAACGCTGGACCCCTCACTCCCCACGTGTTCCACCGGCATTAACTGCGGAAGCTTCGGCACCACGACGTCGTTCCACCTTACATCAACGGTGCCAGGCGGAACGGACTACTTCACACTGCCCGTGCCCTTTTACGACCTGTCATTCCAATCGGGGCAGTTGGACAACTTCGCAGTCAGCGGGACGCAGACGATTACCGGTTCTCTCGATGTCACGTTTGCCCGTGCCCCCGAACCCGCGACGCTCATGCTGCTCGGCGTCGGCCTGATCGGACTGGCGGCTGTCTCGCGGCGCCGCAAGCAAGGCTGAGCCTCGAAAACGACGCTTCTCCGAAAAATCCCCGGGCGATCCCCGGGGATTTTTTCGTCCTCGCGATTCACACGTTCGCGCGCAGCGCTTCGACGACCGGCATCCGCGACAGGCGGCGCGCGGGAACCAGCGATGCAATGACCGCAGCCGCGAAGCCGGCGAGGCACGCCTCGCCAACGATTCGGGGAACGACGCGAATCGTCGCGACGTAGCCGAGATTGGCGTTCGGCGGCGGCGGCATCGGAATGCCGATTGCCGATAGCGCAAGGGCCACGCCAATCCCGATTCCGGCGCCAAGCGCCGCGCCGATCGCGCCCAGCACCGCGCCCTCCACGACGATCTGGCCGAAGACGTGGCGCGACCGGTTGCCGAGCGCACGCATCGTGCCGAACTCGCCGACGCGCTCGAACATGCTCATGTTGACGCTGTTCGCGACGCCAAGCAGCACCATGACGAGCATGATCGCCTGCAGGATGCCGAACTGCTGTCGATAGAGGTCGACCGTCTTTTCGTAGAAATCGTTGAGCTCGACCCAGGTTTTCACCTCGACGGGGCGCCCCGCAAACCTGCTGCGAAGCGCCGTGGCGACGGAATCAGTGTCCTCGGTCCGGTCGAGCGACGCCACGAGAACGCTCGTTGCGTCGGTGCCGAGCAGGTCCTTCGCGGCTTCGAACGAAATGCGGACTGCCCGGGCATCATAGTCGCGCGAATACGTGCGGAAGACGCCAAGCACGTCGAGGTCGACCGAATTGAGCGCGCCCTGATCGGTGTTCGCGAGCAGGGTGACGTGATCGCCGGGACGAAGCTTCAACGCATCGGCAACGCCTTCACCGACCATCACGCCGAAACGGCTGCGATCATCGAGCGCGCGCCCGGCGACGATTTGGAGATACGTTCCGAGGCGTGTTTCCTTGTCGGGCTCGATGCCCTCGCCAATGATGGGCCAGTCGGCGCGGCCGTTGCTGATGAGGCCCGAGAAGCGGACGCGTGCGAGCACGTCGCGAACGCCCGGCTGCGCCAGCATGATCGCCCTTGCATGCTGCTGGTCCGGGAATCGATAGCGCTCCGGCGCTGCCGCTCCTGATGTGAAATACCCGCGCTTCGCGACCTGAAGATGCCCGGTCTGCGAGTGGATCGTCGCCTCGCCGAGCTGAATCAGAAGGTCGCGAAAAAAGCCGCCGCTGACGATCAGCGCCGCGACGCCAAACGCGATCGCGGCAAGCGTCAGGGACGTGCGCAACCCTTGGCGGAACAGGTTGCGTAACGCGAAACGCAGCACGAGCGGGCAGACTTCAGCGATTGCGCCGCAACGCGTCGACGATCACCATTCGCGACGCCTTCCACGCGGGATAGAGCGCGGCAATGATGGTCGTCGCGATCGCCAGAAGCGCCGCGGCGAGCGTCGCCGACGGCGTCACGAGAATCTGTGCGATGTATCCGTGTGCCATGCCCGGCGGCGGCGGTACGGAAATGCCGATTACCGAGACAATGCGTGCGAGGGCCGCTCCCACGGCGATGCCGATTCCCGCGCCGAGCACGCCCAGCAACACGCCCTCGACGAGAAAGCGGCGAAGGACGTGCTTGCGGGTGCTGCCGAGCGCCATGGCCGTGCCGATCTCCGTCGTGCGCTCCATGACACCCATCGTGAGCGCATTTCCGATCGACAGCACGATCAAGAGACCGATGATCGTTCGCATGACGCCGACCTGCCGCGAGAACAGCGCCGCGCTCTTGTTGTAGAAATCCGAGAGCTTCGACCACGGCACGGCCTCGAATGCCGTGGTGCCGAGCACCCGCTCGACCGTGGCCAGCGTGTCGCTCGTCTGGGCAGTGTCGTGCAACAGCAGCACCCATGTATGGGCGCCATCGACGCGCTCGAGCTTTTGCGCGGTGCCGATCGAAAGGCGCAGCGCCGTGTCGTCGTACGCTTTGCTCACCGTCGTGAAGACCCCCCGCACGCGAGCCTCGGTCCCGTTGATGCCTCCCTTCGCGGTGTTGACAACGAGCACGACGTTGTCGCCGACGCGTACGCCGAGATTGCGGGCAAGGCCTTGTCCGACGATCACGCCATCGCCCGTGGCGCTTTCGAGCGGTGCGCCCGCGACCATCGTCAGCGATGCGGTCAGCGGCCCTTCCGCGATCGGATCGATGCCCTCGCCGACGAACGGGACCGTCGCGTCGCCGTGGCTCGCGAGACCGTTGACCGCGAGCCGGGGCGCCACGGTCCGCACAGTGGGCAGGTTTCGCAATGCGCGAAGCTCCGGAGCATTGGCGGGCAGCACGTAATCGAACGGCGCGGCCGCGCCGTGCGCGGTGTAGCCGGCACGGTGCACACGGATGTGTCCGAGTTGCGTATGGATCATCGCTTCCCGGTAGTGAAGGAAATTCCAGTCGATGAAGCCGCCGGCCAGCATCAGCGCCGCAACGCCCACGCCGATCGCGCAAAGGCAGAAACCGGAACGGCGCCACTGCCGGGTGACTGCCCACCATCCCACGGTGACGTCCGCGCGAGCGACGCGCAACGATGCGGCGATTGCGTGCAATGACATCGCGTGCGAGCGAGGTCAGCCTTTGATGGCCGACCCCGCTGTTGATACAGTGCGCCCTATCATGGGTGCGATAAGCCGATTGTCGTCGTTCTCGCAGGACCAGGCGTTTGCCCGAAACATCGGCTGGCTCACGCCCGACGAGCAGATTCGCCTTCGCACCAAGCGTGTGGCGATTGCCGGGCTCGGCGGCGTCGGCGGCTCGCATCTGCTGACGCTCGCAAGGCTCGGCGTCGGCCGCTTTGCCATCGCCGACTTCGACACGTTCGAGCTTCCCAATTTCAATCGCCAGGCGGGTGCGCTCGTGAGCACGCTCGGGCGTGCGAAAGTATCGGTGCTTGCCGACATGGCGCGCGATATCAACCCGCTCGTCGAGCTCGCCATGTACCCCATTGGCGTCGACGCATCGAATGTCGCGAGATTTCTTGACGGCAGCGACCTGTACGTCGACGGCCTCGACTTCTTCGCGTTCCAGGCACGCAAGCTCGTCTTCGCCGAATGCGCCCGCCGCGGCATTCCGGCGACGACCGCCGCGCCTCTCGGGATGGGCGCCGCGCTGCTCAATTTCATGCCCGGCGGCATGACGTTCGAGCAATACTTCGCATGGGAAGGTTGCGACGAGCAGGAGATGGCCATCCGGTTCCTCGTGGGGCTCTCACCGGCGATGCTGCAGCGGCGCTATCTCGTGTTTCCGGAAGCAGTCGACTTCGCATCCCGCCGAGGGCCGTCCACGACGATGGCGTGCGAGCTCTGCGCCGGCATCGTGGGCGCCGAGGCGCTCAAGATTCTTCTCGGTCGCGGCAAGGTCGTGGCGGCGCCGCGTGGACTGCACTTCGATGCGTACCTCAACGTGCTGAAAAGGACCTGGCGACCCGGCGGCAACCGACATCCGATCCAGCGCGTCGCGCTTCGCATCGCGAGGCGCATGATGGGCATCAGGAAGCGTCGGGACCGGCGATGAGCATGAGATCCGCAGCCGATGAGGCGCAATCAAGGCCGAAGAAGGATAGCATCGCCCTTGCGTACGCGTCCCCGCCGTGGTGGTACGACGTGCGCGGCTTCTTCATTCTGACGTTCGCGTACCGCAGCACGCTCGGACGCCAAGTGCGCTTCTTCGGGCGCAACATGCGCGGCCGGCATCTCGAGGTGGCGATCGGAACCGGCACGCTGGCGGGCATCGTTCTTCGGTGGCGACGACGGCGGCGCATGCCGTCCGTTCGCCTCGTCGGCATCGATTACGCGCAACCGATGCTTGCCGGCGCGATGCGCCGCTTCGCGGGCAATCAGGACATCGAGCTCGAGCACGCCGATGCGGGCGCGCTTCCTTACCCGTCCGAAAGCTTCGATTCCGCGAATATCGCCAATTCGGTCCACTGCCTGCCAGATCCCGATGCCGCGTTTCGCGAGATCCATCGCGTACTGATGCCCGATGGCCGCCTCGCCGCGAACGTGCTTCTGTTTCCGCGCGGCACGCCGCCTGCGAGATGGCTCGCCACGCGGATCAATGCATGGGGCATGCGCAAGGGAATCCTCGTCTCGCCTTATTCCCGCGAGGATGTGCGAAAGCGCCTCGAAGCCGCGGGATTCGAGATCGTCGAGGAACAAGTCTCGGGGAACGCGTACGACGTAGTCGCACGCAAGCCCGGTTGAGGCCTTGGTGGCCGGAATGCGTCGGCGATCGGGCATCGACCATGCCCGCGTCAAGCGCTATCCCAGCGCCCTCAACCTCCGCTCGATGAGCACTTCCTCTCGCGCGGCAAACGCATACGGATACAGCGATCGCTCCATCGAGGCGAGATGGGGACTGCCGCCGACGCGCCCGATCTCGGATTGCGCATGCCGAAGGCAAAGACGCAGCAGCAGCGCCGGGGCGCCGATCCGCGCATCGGCCCGCATCGGTCCGGCCGGCTGGAAGCCGAGCATGCGCCGATAGAAGCTCTCGTGTCGTGGATTGACCTCGATCAGCAGGTCGGTGCAGCGGTGAATGCGCCTGGCATAAATGAATGCAATATGAAACAGCGCGGCGAGCAGCGGCTTCGAGTGGACGTTGTTCTCGATCGCGAGGCGCGTAAATTCTGCGAGGCGATGCCCCTGGTCGCGTAGCCGATCCGCCTCCTCGGCGTAGAGGCCATCGACGAAAAGACCTTCCGAAGAATCAAGACCGACGGTCACCGTGCCGGCGGTCGCGTCGTTGTCGTGGGCGGCTATCGTGATGCGACTCGGCGTACCGGCCGCCTGGTCCCCCACCGCGTAACCCCTCCACGCGTAACGGCGCTGAATGAGATAGCTCGCCTGGGATCGACGCTCCTGTGTATTGGCGAGACGAACCTTGAAGAGGCTGGTCTGCGGCTCGATCGCCAACCGACGGGCGTCGGGATCCTCGACGCACAATCGGACCGGCGGGGGGTTGTGGGGAATTGCGGTGATCGTATCGCCTGCGATCGGGGCTCGCTCGATCGGGCGGCGTCTAGCCAATGCAGCCAATATGCACCCTCGTCTTCATTGGTTCATTGCATGGAAGCGCAGCCGAGCCGTCGACTACACGTTGAAAGACGGCGGGAGTCTAACTAAGAATTTTGGTCGCCGATAGTGTCTCTGATCGACGACGCGACTAACGGCTCATTTCGTGCCGTTTGCCCGTGAGTGCCTGAATCGATGGCAGTTGCGCGGGACGACGCGTGGCATGCGAACCACGCATGCGCAGTAACGCGCATCGCCGACGTTCGCGCGATCGTCCCGCGCGCGAACGGCCGTTTCGAAAATGTGCGCGCTACAATGGCAGGCCCTTCGAGAGTGAGACGGCCGTATCCTTAAGCCGAACCGCGGACACGACGCATGTACCTGCCCGAATTCCTGAATCTCGGCGCAGGCTTTCGCAAGTACTTCCGCGCGCGGCCCGCGCTCGATGATGATTTGCGCCGCGCGGTCTTCGCCATTCGCCATGCGGTGTATTGCGAAGAGCTGGGATACGAGCCGCTACGCGAGGACCGCCTCGAATCCGACGCGTTCGATCGACGCTCGATGCACTGCGTGCTTCAGTCGGTATCGACCGGCGAGTATGTCGGATGCGTGCGCCTGGTGCTCGCCGACCGCAACGACCCCGGCATCGAGCTTCCTTTCGAGATGCTTTGCCGCGATTCGCTCGATCGCGGCATCGTCGACCCGTCACGGCTCGACCGCTCGCGAATCGCGGAAGTCTCGCGCCTCGCGGTGATTGCCCGCTATCGCAGGCGCCGCGGCGAGCAGAAGGTACCGCTCGGAATCAATGAAAGCGATTTCGGAACGCCGGATCGGCCGCGCTTTCCCTACATCGCCGCGGGCCTTTATCTCGCGATGATCGCGCAGGCGAAACGACAGGGTATCGATACGCTTTTCATGCTGACCGAGCGCAGGCTCGGCAAGCAACTCGCGCGGCTCGGTGTCGCTCTCCAACCGATCGGACCGCCGATCGAGCATCGCGGGCTGCGATATCCGTCGATGACGTCGGTGCAGAAGGTAATCGAAGGCTTCAGCGTCTTCGTGCGTCCGCTCTTCGCGACGATCACCGAGGAGATCGACGACGCGTACCGCCAGGAAGAGCATCGCATGCCTGCGTGATGCGATGGCGATTCACTCGAGCTTCTTCAGATAGTCCTTGGTGAAAACCTTGTCCGGAAGATCGCGCAGCTTCATCGCGCTGTAAACGAGCACCGATTTCTCGCCCTCGCGCAACGCGTCGGTCATCACGAGCTCGGTCGGCCGAAGCTTGCCGAGCACCTTGTCGTACTTGCCGTACGTGCAGGTCTTCAGAAGCCGGTTCGACAGCGAATAGAACTCGGCCTTGTACGGCGCGGAATTCGATTCGCGCACCCAATAGACGACGCGCGGATAGGTGACCGAGCGATCGACCGCCGTCAACTCGAGCACGTTGTACTTCTCGCCTTCGATCGTCTCGGTGCGCACAAGCTTCGGGTTGTAATCGCCGGTGAAGTTGGCGCGGGCGAGATCACCGTTCGCGACCTCGCCGGTCAATCGCTGCGAAAGCGACAGGCGAACCGGCTGCGAAACATTGGGGAGGAAGACCCAGAGGTCATGCTCCTTCATGAGCAGGATCTGTCCGTGCTCCGACGCTGGCTCGGTGACCATCACGACGGTGTTCTCGTTGCCTTTCGACAGCACGCGGTATTTGCGCTCGTCGGTCGCCTTGTCGGTGCCTGTCGTGACGATCGCCACGTCGACCTGAAAGCCTTCGCCGGGAAAGCGAATGCGATCGGCGTCCTCGACGATCTT
>Ga0070731_10002151_pt1 | contig 19181 bp, 13 predicted proteins | sample Coa_R1_2_FD_66448 | JGI IMG/M metagenome (GOLD analysis project Ga0070731, IMG submission 66448) | Surface soil microbial communities from Centralia Pennsylvania, which are recovering from an underground coalmine fire - Coalmine... | ecosystem: Environmental > Terrestrial > Soil > Unclassified ... | reverse complement strand
GTCTATGTCGACGCCGAATATGTGGATGGCAACCGCTCGGCGCATCGCGCGCTCGATATGATCGATACCGTTCGCCACGATATTATCGATCGCTATCCGCGGGATTTCATGCTGGCGCGCACGGCCGACGACATCGAAGCCGCCCACAAGCAGGGCAAAATCGCGGCGTTGATGGGCATCGAAGGCGGGCACGCGATCGAGGACAGCCTGCGCCTGCTGCGCCAGTACTACGAACTGGGTGTGCGCTACATGACCCTCACTCACATGAACACCAACAATTGGGCCGACGCATCCGGCGACCTCGATGACCCGAGCGTCAAGCGCCACAACGGCCTGACGGATTTCGGCAAAGACGTCGTCCGCGAAATGAACCGGCTGGGCATGATGGTGGACATCTCGCACGTCGCCGACAAGACGTTTTGGGACGTTCTTGAAGTGAGTCGCGCGCCGGTGTTCGCGTCGCATTCGTCGTGCCGCAGTATTTCCAGCTTTTTCCGCAATATGACCGACGAAATGATTGTGGCGCTGGCTAAGAAAGGCGGCGTAATTCAAATTAATTTCCTTTGCGCGTTCGTCTCCCAGAAGTCCGAAGACGTCTCCGGACCGCAGCGGACCGAGTTGCTGCGACGCATGCGCGAGATTCGCGCCGCCTATCCCAACGATCCGGCTCGGCGCGACAAGGAAATTGCCGCGCTTTGGGGCAATCTCGATGAAGGCGTCCCGCGAGCTACTCTCGCCGACGTCGTCGCCAACATCGATCACGTCGTAAAGATTGCAGGCGTGGACGCCGTGGGCATTGGTCCGGATTACGACGGCACCGGCTGCGCGCCGGAGGGCATCGACGACATGTCGAAATTTCCTGCCCTCACCCGCGCTCTGCTCGAGAAAGGCTATTCAGCAGAAGACATCCGCAAGATTTATGGCGGCAACACCCTGCGAGTGATGCGCGCGGTCGAAAAAACGAGTGCCCGAAGGTAGTCTTCCTATAATATCTAAAGGTAATTCCAGCGAATAATACAAAGAATTAGGTTGAAATCGCAGAAAAGTGGTTTTTAATATGAAGTATGCGTCACGTAAAATCCATCTGTATCTTTCTGGCGGCGGTGCTTGTGCTACCGCTTGCCGCGGCACTCAAAAATAACCAGTCCGGCTACATCGGGGGCACTCTGAGCATTCCGCAAGGGACGCTGGGTTTGATCGACGCCAGCAACGGCGAGGCGCTGCAATTCAGCCACGGCGACGAATCTTACAGCATTCCTTACTCCGGCATAACCAGCATGGAATGGAGTGACAAAGTAGGCCGGCGTTCGGAATCGGTAAGCGCGCGCACGGTAATGGCGGCGCCCATTAATATGTTCAAGAAAAAGCCGCAGTACCTCACCGTCGCGTTCCATGAGGGTCAGGTCAATCAGGTGGCGATCTTCGAATTGATGGAAGACACGCTGCGGCCGTTGGTGCCCGCGCTCGAAGCACGCACCGGCAAGAAAGTGGAGGTGACCGATTCGTTCGCGCCCGCGCCGGTGGTTCCGCCTGCGGCTCCCGTTGCCGGTGCGGCGCCGGTAGTCGCGCCTTCACCCGTTCAGGGATCGATGGTCGACGTGAGCTTTATCTCCAAGCCGGCAGGGGCCTCGGTACTGTTTTACGGCATGCCCGCCGGCCACACGCCCATGATGACCAAGCTCGCGCCGGGCGACTACAAGGTCACGGTGAGCGCGGCTGGCATGCAGGATTGGGTGCAGCAATTCTCTGTCGAACCAGCCAAACCGGTGTCGCTTGTGGCCGAGCTGAAACCGCGGCTGCAAGAGAAGGTTGTCGAGAATGGCAGCCAGATCATGTTGCCTGCGCCGACGGTTGAGGCTCCCGCGCCGGCCGCCGCGCCGTCAAACAAGCCCGTGCGCCGCAAGAAGACGACACCAGCCAAGGAAGCTTCGGCGGAGCTTCCGAAAATTATCGTCGGTAACGCAAAGTAGCGCCGCTTGTTTATTCCGCTGGTTCTGGTACAGCTCGCACTGGCTCAAATCGGGCAGGATGGCGCGCGTCCGGGCTGGCCTTGCGTCCCCGGCCGCGCCATCGATCCTGCCTATCTTGAAATCAGCGAGTCTACGGGCGGGCAGGCGTTTCTGCTGCAGAAGAACGAAGCGGTGCACACCGGCGTGATTGTGAATTTGCCGGTGACGCATCCGGAGACACTGTTCCGCGCGGTGGGGCATCTGGCGGGAACGCGCACTTTCGAGTTTCCCGTGGATGGGAGCATCGAGAGCCTTTCGGTTACCGCGTCGATACAGTGCCGGCAAACGGTTGCGGTGATCGAGCCGGGCGGAACGGAAGTTACTGCGGCGAACGCCGTGCAACATATCGAACTGCAGGCCGGCAAGATCGTGCGCGTGGATGGACCCGGCGTGGGCAATTGGCAGGTGCGCATCGCCGGCCAGGGTCTGTTCATTTTGTCCGTGCGGGCGAAGACCTCGATTCGCCTAAGCAACGTGCGCTTTGTTGAGCCAGGTGGGCAGATGGTGGCCGCGGTCCTCGGGCCGCTCTCGGATGCCAGCTTTCACGTGGTGGCGGCATCGGGTGAGACGCTGAGCGCATTGCCTGCGTCGCCGGGTGAGGACGGAGCTTACCGGCTCGATTTCACGCCCACCGCTGCGCGATTTCGCATCATGGTGGAGGGCACCGACGAAAACGGCAGGCCGGTCCGCCGCATGTACCCCAAGCTTTTCCGCTCTACTGCGCCGCAGCCAGCGCATCCGTAAACTCGTCTTCGACATTGTCGAAAAAAACGCCTTGAAACTGACCGGGCGCGAGTGTGGGCAGCACTAGCTCAAGCCGATGATCCTGATCGGCTGTGAGATGAGAAACGTCGGCGTAGAATCCGACGAAGGACGGCGCATGCACGCGGATGGAGGAATAGGCGCGCTGCAACTCCACCGGCGCGCCGTCGATTTTCAAACGAACGCTCATCTTGTCGTCCGGCTAGGCGATGTGGACGTAAAGCAGCAGGCGTTCCGAGGCGAGCCAGGTGGTGTGCAGATCTTCGGGCGTCCATGGAATGGGCCAGGCTTTTTTACGGGCGCTGAGCTGCTGCTTGATCCTGGCGGGGATTCGGAAATTCGCGCTAAAAGTCCCACCGGTGAAGCTGGGATCGTAGGTACCTACTTGCTGAGCGTGTGCAAATATTTCCCCGGCGAAGCGTAGGGTAACGGCCACGATGTTGTTGGTCAACGCAAAAAGTTGCGTCTGGCCATTGACCTTGACCTGCTTCACATCGGATGACGCGGGCAACCGCAGGGTAAGCTTTTCCGACGCGCCCGCCCGGCCTTGCACGCCGGTAACCGTTAGAATACCGTCCGACAATTTCGCCGTACCGCTGCCGGTTTCGATGATGGGCTGCGAGAGCGTAGCCGGGGCCGGCACAATTTCGAACACCAGCGCTTCGGTGCCTTCGACGGGCAGCGAAACGCGATCACCGTAGCCGAATTCGCCCAGCCAGTGGCCTTCGCGCGGATAAATTTCTTTGAGGCGGAACGAATCCTTCCGGGCGAGACCGATGGATTGGTCCAGGTTGAACTCGGCCGCAAGGTGGCGGTAATTCGGATTGAACAGGAACACGTAGCCGCGATCTCCCACGATGGCGGTCGTTCCATCCACGCGACCGATGGCCGGCTGCCCCAGGATGGTTCGCGTGTGACGGAGAAATTCGCGGTTGGTGTCCGCCCAGTCCAGCCACTTGCGAAACCATTGTTTGTCGGCGGCGGAAAAATTCTTGTACTCCTCCGGATCGCGCGCCGGAATCATGTTCAGCACGTTATTCCAGCCGGCGGTGGCGATCGAAGAGAGCAGCGAATATTTCCAGCCGAGGTAATCCCAGTCACGCGCGCGGAAGGACGTGGTCGGCATGTTGTCGTCGTCAATCATGCGCGGCGATTGATGGCCGATGAAGCCGGGAACAATCTCCGACGGCGCGAATTCAAAATTGCGATAGCGGTAGGCGGTGTAGCGCTGGCGGTCGGCGGAGACGCGGTCGAAATGGAGATCGGGGAAGGGAACGAAACTCTCGGGTTGCTCGTCGGTGCCGGTGGGATGCGGATAGCTGCCGGCCAGCCAGGACCACGGCCCGTATTCCTGATACAACTGGCGGCCGTCGATGGCAATATCCGGAATTTTGTCGCGCAGCGTTTCCATCACCCGCCGCCAGCCCCACCATTGCGCATAGCGGCTGGTGCCTTCGTACCAGAGAAACGTATAGTCGAACGCGTAGCCGCCAATGCCGGTGCGGTGGTAAAACGCTTGTAGATTTTCGATCAGAAAATCTTGGAGGGAGCGGACACCTAGGCTGGCATTCTGCTTCTTGGTGTGAAATTTGCTGCCCGTGACCAGCCATTCGCGGTTCTGTGAAAACGGCAGCACCGGATAAACGTACGCCGCCAGTTTCACTTTTTTCGCGCGGGCGTAATCCAGCATCTCTTGGACCGATGGCGGAATCGCGCCGGACTTCGGATCCCATTCGCCTTTGCGAATTTTCTGGCCCAGGCCCAGCCACAGCACGTATTCCCAGCTCCAATCGTCGGCGCTATCTTCGCGGCGCGAGACGGCGGAGTTGGCGGGCGCGAACAAGACGTACTCTGCGCCCATTTCGGCGGCGCGGTCGATCATACGCTTGTATTCGGCGCGTCCGGCCGGGGTGCCGACGTCGATCTGATAATCGTTCGCGCACCAGCCGACGAAGAAGCGCAGCGGTTTTTGCGGGCGATAGACCAGGAACGCGCGCACGCATTCGGTGACCGCTTCGATCTCGCCGGGTTCCATGCCTTCGGCGGAATCGGCGGTGTGCAATTTCCATTCCGGCGTCATGCGAGCGGCAAGGCGGATGCCGGTCAAAGCGTACGGCCCAATGCACAGACGATCGGATGTGAACGGTCCGTATTCTGCTTTCCAGTCCATCTCCGGCGAGTAGCTCAACGTGAACTGATTCTTGTGGCCCGCGAACTTTGCGAACGGATTCTGGACGAGCGCGAACAAGCCGCGGCGGCCAGCGAATCGCAGAAACGCGCCATAGTCTTTGGTCTCAAGATCCGGGCGGCGGCTCTTCGGTACATAGGTCTCCATTGCCGATTCGGTCAACGCGAAATTGGCTACGACCAGGTCCTTCACTCGAAAAGAAGATCCTGTTGCAGCCGTTACCAGCAGCTGCTTGGTCACGAACCGCCAGCCCGGACGCAGCTCGTAAGTTACGTTAAGGCTGTACGCGGCAATCGAAAAATGGTAGGACAAGCGATTCTTCTCTGAAAGTACTTCCCCGGGTGGCAGGTTCTGAGCGTTGACACTCAAGTCCGAGATCGCGAGCGAGAAATCATCCTGGGTGAAATGAAATGTTGTCTTGAGCGAGAGATCTTCGATGGCAACAAGGCCGCGATCGCCGAACTCGGCTTTCATGCGTTCGTTGGCCAGCGTGTAAGTCGCGGCACTCGCCGAAAGCGCCAGCATCGCCACGCAGATCGTCCTCAGGAAAAAGCTCATCGCACGATCACTATATAATAAGGGCAGTTGCGCTATCTCGCTTCATTTTTCTTGCTGATGGTGGTCGCTCGCGCGGAGACGCCGCCGGAAACATCTTTCCGCCAAAATGTTGCCGGCATTCTGGAGCGCAACTGCCTGCGCTGTCACGACCAGGGAAAAAAGATCAGCGGACTTTCGATCGCCAATCGCGCCAGCGTGCTTGCGGGCGGGCATCGCGGGCCCGCGCTAGTTCCCGGAAAGCCCGACGAAAGCCTGTTGTACGTCATGATTGCCGGGCCGAAGCCCCTGATGCCGCGCCAGGCAGATCCACTCGCGCCCGAGCAAGTTACAGCGATTCGCCAATGGATCGCTGACGGCGCACCATGGCCCGAAGATTTGGCGCTCAACTACAAGCAGGGATCGACCTGGTGGTCGCTCGCGGATCTCGCGCTCCCCGAAGTTCCCAAGATCGATTCGAATTGGGTGCGAACGCCGATTGACGCGTTCATCTTTGCTTCGTTGCAGAAAAACAAGCTTACGCCCGCGCCCGAAGCCGATCGTCGCACTCTGATCCGCCGCCTGACGTACGATCTGCACGGCTTGCCGCCGTCGGCGGAAGACATCGAAGCTTTCGAAAACGACCGCTCCGCCGACGCCTACGAAAAGTTGGTCGACCGCCTGCTAGCGTCGCCGCGCTACGGTGAGCGTTGGGGCCGTCACTGGCTGGACGTGGTCCATTACGGCGAATCGCACGGATACGACAAAGATAAGCCGCGCCCCAATGCCTGGCCGTATCGCGATTACGTGATTCGCGCATTCAATGAGGACAAGCCGTACACGCGCTTTGTCGAAGAGCAACTGGCGGGTGACGTTTTGTTTCCGGATGATCCGCAAGGCGTGGTGGCGACCGGTTTCATCGCGGCCGGCCCGTGGGATTTCGTTGGCCAGGTCGAATTGCGGGAAGGCACGACGGACAAGAAAATCACGCGCCTGCTTGATCGCGACGACATGGTCATGACGGCCATGTCCACATTCACCAGCCTCACTGTGCACTGCGCGCGCTGTCACGATCACAAATTCGATCCCATCGCGCAAGAAGATTACTATAGCCTGCAGGCGGTTTTCGCCGGCGTGGATCGCGCCGACCGGCCTTTTGATGCCGATCCCGTGGTGTTCCGTGCGCGCCGTGCGCTGCTGGCTCACAAGCGCGCGCTCACCACCGAGATTCAGCCGTTTCTGGATATCGCCGCCGAAACCACCAACGCCGAAATACAGAAGACGGACGCCGATCGTAAAGCGCTGAACGAGAAGATGGGTGCGCTGGCGCAAGCGCCGGCTGATGCCGAGCCGCGCGCGCAATTGAAAGCCGCGATCGAAAGGCTGAATCAGCAGCGCAAAGCGCAAGTACATGCGGCGTTGGACGAGAAATCGCGTGCAAGTATCGACCGCCTGCAGCCGCAGTTGGATCAGATCGAGAGCCAGATCGCCGCGCTGCCCCAACCGCAATTAGTGTACGCGGCTTCGAATTTTTTCGATCGGAACCAGCTTTTTATTCCGGCACTACAGGTTCGTCCCGTTAATCTGCTGGCGCGCGGCAGCGTGGATAGTCCGGGAAAGTTGGTCGAGCCCGGCGCGGTCTCCTGCGTGCGCGGCCTGGATTCGCGCTTCAAGCTCGATGACGCCGCTGACGAAGGCGCGCGCCGCGCGGCGCTGGCCCGCTGGATCGTTAATCCGGGGAATATGCTGACGTGGCGCTCGATCGTGAATCGCGTCTGGCATTATCATTTCGGCGCGGGTATCGTCGATTCGCCTAATGATTTTGGACGCATGGGCTCGAAGCCGTCGCATCCGGAATTGCTGGATTGGCTGGCGGTGAATTTTCGCGACAGCGGCGGCAGTCTCAAAGCACTGCACAAGCTGATCGTGACCAGCGCTGTCTATCGCCAGTCGTCATCGTATAACGCCGAGTACGCGAAGATCGATTCCGGAAACCGTTTTCTCTGGCACATGAACCGCCAGCGTTTGGAAGCCGAAGAAGTGCATGATTCCGTGCTGGCTTCAACCGGCCAACTCGATCTCACCATGGGCGGGCCTTCGGTGCAGCAGTTCTTCTTCAAGGACGACCATTCGCCGATTTACGATTACACGCGCTTCGACGTGGACAGCCCGGCCAGCCGGCGCCGCAGCGTCTATCGTTTTCTGGTGCGCAGCGTTTCCGATCCGTTCATGGACAGCCTGGATTGCCCTGACGCGTCACTGCTCACGCCGAAACGCAACACTACGCTCACGGCGCTGCAGGCGCTGTCGTTGCTCAACGATCCTTTCATGCTGCGCCAGTCTGAGCATCTGGCGGAGCGCGTGCGGCAGGCCGAAAGCGATCCCGCGAAACAGATCGCACTCGTGTACCGCTTGACGCTGGGACGCGCGCCATCACCTGATGAAGCCAGGCTGCTGGGCGCCTACGCCACCCGGCACGGCCTGGAAAACGCCTGCCGGCTGGCATTCAACAGCAATGAATTTCTCTTCGTGGATTGAGGATGCCCAATGAACCGGCGTAATTTTCTCTGGCAATCGGGCGGTGGATTGGGTGGCATCGCGCTCGCGCAGTTGCTGGGCGAAAACGGCTTGCTTGCGCAAACGCCTGGCCCGCGTCCGGAATTTAACGGCGGGCTGCATCATCGCGCCCGCGCCAAACGCGTGGTGCAGTTGTTCATGTCGGGCGCGGCCAGCCAGTGCGACACCTTCGATTACAAACCACTCCTGATCGAGCGCAGCGGCCAGAAATGGGATCCGGGCGAAAAGGTAGAGCTGTTTCAAAGCGTTCCCGGCGCGGTGATGAAGAGCCCGTGGGACTGGAAACAGTACGGCCAATCGGGCAAGTGGGTGAGCAGCCTGCTGCCGAATTTGGCCGGGTGCGTCGACGACATGGCGTTTCTGCCGGCGATGATCGCAAAATCCAACGTGCACGGCCTGGCCACTTTCATGCAGAATTCCGGCTTCGTGCTACCCGGTTTTCCCTGCATGGGCGCGTGGGTTTCTTACGGCCTGGGCAGCATGAACAACACCCTGCCCACGTTCGTCGTGCTGCCGGACGCGCGCGGTTTTGCTCCCAACGGGCCGGGCAACTGGACTGCGGGATTTCTGCCCGCCGCGCATCAGGGCACGATGATCCGGCCATCCAGCGCCACGCCGATTTTCGATTTGTTTCCGCCGTCATCGGCGAAATTCATCACGCCGGAAAGCGAGACGGAGGGTCTGCGCGTGATGAAGGAGCTGAATCGCGGATATATGGCCGGCCGGGAAGGCGATTCACGTCTCGACGCCCGCATCGCATCATACGAACTGGCGGCCAAGCTGCAGTTGAGCGCGCCCGAAGTCCTGGATATTTCCAAGGAATCCGACGCCACGCGCAAGCTCTACGGGATCGACGAAAAAATCACCGCCGATTTCGGACGCAATTGCCTCATCGCCCGGCGGCTGCTGGAGCGCGGCGTGCGTTTCGTGCAGGTGTGGAGCGGCGCCGACAACGGATTTCCCCGGCGCAATTGGGATAGCCACGAGGAGCTGGCGCGCGATCACGGGGAGATGGGCGCGAGCATGGACCGTCCGGCCGCCGCGCTGATTCACGATCTCAAAGCCCATGGCCTGCTGGACGACACCATCGTGTACTGGACAACGGAATTCGGGCGCATGGCGTGCAGCCAGGGCGGGCGTGGCCGCGACCACAATCCGTTTACGTTCACGAGTTGGTTGGCCGGCGGCGGCGTCAAGGGCGGCGCAATTTACGGCGCTAGCGACGACTGGTCATTCAAAGCCGTCGACAAACCGACGTACTGCTACGATCTTCACGCCACGGTTTTGCATCTGTTAGGTATCGACCACAAGCGCCTGACGTACCGGAATAACGGCATCGACCGCCGGCTGACGGATGTGCATGGCGCGGTGATCCGGGAGATTGTGGCTTAGCGGTTGAACAGGTTCTTAGCGTCCTCAGGCGACCTATCCATTAGCCAAGAAAACGTGGGCAAAGGAATGCGTCGATCATGGCGCTCGTCGACAACCACGAACTCAGGCGGTTTGCCAATGGCAGTTTCGCCCTGGTCTACGAGTCCTCGCTCCAGAAGAACTTGCCGGAGGTCGGTTTCGCTCTTGCGAACGCGGGCAAAGAGATCTTCGGCATCGGCGCGAAATTTGGCCGCATCGGTCCACGGAAAAGTGACCACGGAGTCGGGAAGGCTGAGGTGAGACAGTGCCTGCAGGTAATCTTTGCGAAACTCGTCGCGGCGAACTGCGCTACTGCCTTTACGGGCTTCGTGCTGGCGCACGAAGGAGATCGGGTGAGGGCCAACTGCAAACGCAGCGGCTCCGCGCGGAATCGACTCTTCGTGAACGACATACACAGCCTTCGGTGGAAATCCGGAACGATCGCGAACTGGTTGGGCGCCGTGAAAGTAACCGATACAACAAAATTCGATCCCCCCTTGTTCATCGCGGACCTCGATGATAACTTGACGCTTCCACTCCCGAAGTAAGCGCGCGGCATAACCGCGGGGCGGCGCCGCCCAAAGAATGCTGTTTACGGCGACCCATTCGTCACCGTCCAGGGATTGGTCAAGCAGGCTCATGAGTATCCCGGAATATTTCTTTGGATCTCTGGAGAGCAGCGCCAGTAATGGATCGAACCTGCCATCGATCCGAAATGGTCCGAGATTCTCGACGGGCACGTCCGCATTGAGGCGCAGCAACGCATCGATTGCGGCGAGCTGGACATCTGGATGCGGATGCTGGAGGAGCGGAATGATCGCGGAAACAAAACTCGGCTCCCGGTATTCCGCAGCCAGATAGGCGCCCTAGGCCAACTGACCTGGCTGCTTCGACGAAAGCATCCCCTGGATCTGAGCCGATCGCGCCGTATCCGATTCAACGGGTTGAGCTACTGCGGACAATGTGACGCTCCCGACGAGAAACGCCAGCTGTCCAATCATGATTCCAGGTTAACGGCTGAGTATGCGGACGGCAACGTTCACGCTCCTACAGCGCGCAAGTCCGAAATCCTGCAAACAAATCATTCCGCCGCTTCAGCGCAAAATTGCGAAATGTATTGCTGATCAGGCGCGAGCGCGTGGCCCAGCTCCCGCCGCGCAGCACTTTGAAATTGCTGCCGAACCAGGGTTCCGAATAGTCCCTGTCAGGATTAGGCGTGAAGCCAGGGTACGGTTGAAAGTCCGACGCTGTCCATTCCCACACGTTGCCGAGCATTTGCCGGCAGCCGTAGGCGCTGTCCCCGGCGCTGAACGCACCGACTGGCACACAGCCCACCGTGCCGGCATCCAGATTGGCATCGCCTGTCATGGGAGGTTCATCGCCCCATGGATAGATGCGCTTCGCCTCGAAACAGGAAGCAGCCAACTCCCACTCCGCTTCCGTGGGTAGGCGCCGCCCAGCCCATCGGCACCAGGCTTCGGCTTCGTACCAATTGACATTCACCACCGGTAGATCTGGCTCCGCCACACGAATCTTATCGAAGAGCCGCACCGCCCACGCTTCATCTTTGTCGGGATACCAGTAAATCGGATGCCAGATGCGCTCTTCCTCGCGCCACTTCCAGCCTTCAGGACTCCACAATTCCTCGCGCTCATAACCGCCCTCGGCGATGAATTGCGCATACTGCCGGTTGGTGACGGGCGCGCGGGCAATGGCGAAGGGCGCGATCTCGACTTCATGAGCCCACTTCTCGTTATCGAAAACGTGCAGCGACCCCGCAGCCGCGCCCAGCATGAACTTGCCGCCGCGAACTTTGGCGTCCGATTCATAATCGCGCGTGACGGTCAGCATGGGCTTGCCGCTTGGGGGCAAGTGCGGCGCCGGATAGCCCAGCATGTGGCGGGTCGATGCCAGCGCTTCGCCGCGCATGTCCTCATGCATGATCACGAGCCAGTGAAAATATCCCACGCTCTTGAAAATTTCGTCGGGCTCCCGGGCCAGAAAGTCGGCCACCTGCTCCAGGACGCGATGCATGTAGGCCATGGTCTCGGAACGCGAGGGATGCGGACGCCGCCAGCGATCGGCATGGGCAACTGCGGTGTGATCCCAAATCGCGTCGCCATCCGGACGCACCGGCGGCAGTCCGCGCAAATGCTGGAGCAGCCAGCGATCCTGGAACCACGCCAGATGGCCTAATTCCCAAAGCGGTGGATTGATGGCGGGATGATAAGGCACTTCCAGGCGCCCCTGGTTGAGGTCGGAAACCATGTCCAGCGTGCGCTTGCGCGCATCTCCGAGCATGGCAATCAGTTGTCTGCTGGTGAATGGACTCAGCTCCGCGGATTCACTGGACCCTGCTTTAGGGCCGTGCAGCGAGTCGATAATGCGGCGAAGCAATCCGCCCTTGGCAACTGGCTGCCGCCGGGCCGCGGTCCCATCCATATTGCCTACCTGCTACCCGCCTTTAAGCACCTCGCGGATGCGGCGGGCGACAGTCTGCGCCTCACCCGGTTCCATCATCCAGACGGCGACTTCGAGAACCTCCGGACCGCTGGGCCGCACCTCGATTGACGGCTCGCCTTCGAGCAGCTTCTTTTTGACGTCGGTGACTTTCAGCTTGATCCGGCTCTCGTCCCAGGTGATGCGCAGATGCGGCACGGCGTTGGCGATTTCGGGAACGAAAGTTTCCGTCTTGATGCCGGTTAGCGGCGTTACGGTGTCGGCGATGTATTTCACGCGCTTTTCCCACTCGCGCCATTCGGCGGCGTGATCGCGCTTGGTATACGACTCGATGGCCGCCATCATGCCGAGCAGTTCTTCTTTGTTGACTTTCAAACCGCGGCCGACTGAATCGCTGTTGGGCGACGTATTCATGCGCGCGGCGGCGATTAGGTCCTTGCGCCCCAGCAGCAGGCCGGCGCTCTGCGGACCGCGAATTCCCTTGCCGCCGGAGAACGTTACCAGATCGAAGCCCATCTTGATGTACTTGGAAAGATTCTCAACCGGCGGCACGTCGGCGGCGGCGTCGTTGAACGTAGGGATGTTGTGCTTCTTGCCGAGCGCGGCGAATTCAGCGGCTTTGATTTTCCCGATGGGATCGTTGGCGTTAAAGAACAGCATCATGGCCGTGCGATCGTTGATGGCGCTTTCGAGTTCCGATGCAGTCTCGACTTCGATCATCTTGACGCCGCAGGCCCGCACGGCGTGGTCGTAGCCGTAGCGATGGGTTTTCTGTACGATCACTTCGTTCTTCATGCCCGTGGTGTCCGGCAGGCGGTGGATAAAATCGGCATTGGTGCCGGTGATGCACGCCGCCGTTCCGACTACCAGCGCAGCGGCGGCGCCTGAGGGAACCATGGCAGCCTCGCAGCCCACCATCTGGGCGATGCGCTCGCCGACGCGGTCGTGCAATTCGGGCAGGTGGACGAATTGTTTGGAGGCGTAATCGATCGCCTGCATCACATCGGGATGCATCAGGGACGCGGTCAGCGTGGTGTAAGTGCCGGCCGCATTGATGAAGGGCCGCACGCCCAATTCCTTGAAATAGTCGCGCTTTACCACGGAATTCTTGGTGGTTGCGCTATTTCCCAGGCTGCCCGCCAGCGGAAGAGCGGAAATGCCTTGCAGAAAACGGCGGCGATTGGACACGGCAACCTCCTCGGCTACGTCGAATTTATCGTACCACCGCCCCTGCGCTCAAGAGATTGGCGAAGATGCGGTACGCTCCGGGCACGCCTTCAGGCAATTGCCGGAACCAGGAAAACGCGGTGAAGATGTAGACACCCTTGCCGTATTGCGCGTAGAGCAGGCCTCCGGTCAGAGGTTTCTCGCCGGGGTCGTGGGTTTCGAGCACCGCCTGGTATTTCGGATCCCACTCGGAGGCAAAATACAGCCCGCGCTCCTGCACCCAGCCGTCAAATTCGCGCGCGCTGATGTGATTGGGCGCCTGCAGCAGCCGATGGTCGGGATTCGGAAACACCACCGGCGCTTCCTCCACCGTCACGCGGTCCCGGCCGATCTTAAGCGGGTATGGCCCCAGGTGGGCGAGTACGCCGGTATCCGGCGCATTGAATGGCCCACCGCCTTCGGTGACGTTGTACTGGACAATCAGCGTGCCGCCGCCTTTTACGTAATCCAGCACCCGCTGGTAGTTGGCGCGCAGGTCGGGGCGCACGTTGAACGCGCGCACACCGGTCACGATGGCGTCGAACGAGGCGAGATCGCGCTGAGCCAAATCTTCGGCGCTCAGCGGCGTCACTTCGCAGCCGATTTGCCGCAGCGCATCGGGAATTTCGTCGCCCGCGCCCATCACGTATCCAACTTTGTGCGCGCGTGTAGAGACATCGACGCGCTCCAGACGGGCGCGCGATTCAGGAAATAGTGTTTGCGCCGGAATATGGGTGAATGTGATTGTCTCCATCCCGGACGCGACTTCACGGCCGCTCACGCTGGCCACGGCACGCAAACCGCCCTCGGCTTCTTTGGCGGGCGGGCGAATCTCGAAACTCAATTGCTCTTCCTGGCCCGCGTCGGCGAGTTGGAAGGTGCGCGACTTCGGCTCCGCGCTCCAACCCGCGGCCAGATCGAGTCGCAGTTCACCGCCGGCTTGCGGCATATTAGCTTTGACCTGCACTTGCACTTGCCGCGCGTGCGTGTCGGGGAACAACAGCGCCGCCTGCCGCAGGTTTACCGCTACCGGAGGCACTACTGCCAGCGGCTGCGTCAATTCGCCTTCGACGCGATCCACGTGACGGTATTCCACCGCCCGCATGAGTTCAACCTCAGCGTCTCCCACTTGAAAATGGAAACGGACCCGGGCCACGGGCGGGGAATCGGCAAGGCCCACCAGCTCCTGGCGGTCGATGGTGTACAAGTCATGGGCAGGCGGCTTCTGCAGCCAGAAGGGCTGCGAGTAGGCGCGGTCGGCGGGCACTTTCCAAGTGAGCGTAGCTTGCCGCGGCTGATTGTAATCCAGAGCTTGCGGACCGCTGGCGATCGAAGGATCGGCATCGAGCGCGGCGCTGGTCCATCGGATGGGAAATGCGGAACGATTGATAGCCGCGGTCTCGATTTGAATCGACGTGCCCGGGACTACGCTCGCGCGCACCGACGTCGCCTCCGCCCACAGCCCAGCGCACAACGCGATGGCTTCGTCCAGGTCGCGTAGTTTCATTTTGGCCCATGGATCGTCGACCGCCTGAATCAGCGGACGGGCTTTGAGCAGCAGCGGAATGGTTTTTTCGGGATGCTCGGGGACGAACGAGTTCGCGGCTTCTGCCAGAATACTGCCGGCTGCGCCGCCGCCTGGCAAGCGGTTCCAGGTGGTATCGATGGCGTCGAAAGTATCGCGCTGCGCGGGCTGGCCGGATACCAGAGTCAGAAAATTGCGGAACGGCCCGCGCCGCTCCGGCGCACCCATGCCCTGGCTGCGATGCATGCTGCGGCTGGCGCCGGCGATCTCGGTGTAGGACTTTCCAAGCACGGGATCGTATGCGCCCGCGTCGACTTCCAGACGGTCTGGAGTGGCAGCGGCGGCCGCTTCCTGCTGCGGCGTGAAGGCGAAAACGTTGAACAGCAGACGCGTCGCCTGCCACGGCTTCACCCACTGCAATTGTTCAGGAAAACGTTTGGGATCGGCGGCAGCCGCGAACGCTTCTTTGCCGAGGATCGCCGAACTTTGATGATGGCCGTGGCCGTCGCGCGGCGTGCCGGAAAAACGCAGGATCACGACGTCCGGACGGAAGCGGCGAATCACCCAGACAATGTCGCCCAGCACATTCTCGCGGCCCCATTTTTCCAGCGTTTCATCGGCAGTTTTTGAAAAACCGAAATCGATGGCGCGCGTGAAGAACTGCTCAGCGCCGTCGATGCGGCGGGCTGCCAGCAGTTCCTGGGTGCGAATGATGCCGAGCGCGGCGCCACGCTCGGAGCCAATCAGGTTCTGCCCGCCTTCGCCTCGCGTGAGCGAGAGATACGCCGTGCGCATCTTCCTGCCGCGAGCGTAGTATGCCAGCAGCGCCGTGTTTTCGTCGTCGGGGTGCGCGGCAATCATCAGCACGCTGCCCACCACAGGCAAGCGCTCCAGAGCCAATTTGATTTCAGGAGTTCCCGAAAGGTTGCGCTGCGCATTAACCGGGGTTAATACGAGCAAACAAAAGCATGTTCCTAGTAACCTGGCACGGAAATTGCTCATCGAACATAATGGTAGACCATTTTGTGGGGTCTGCCAGGAGGCAATCCGTGGAAGACGTCACGCGCAAGCTGCGGGCTTTCTTTCGCAAGCGGTTGCGAGCCCCTGTACCTGCCCGGTCTTTGATCGTTCCCCGAATCGGTTTGGCTCTTGGCGGCGGATTCGCGCGCGGCGTCGCCCATGTAGGCGTTTTGCAGGCCTTTCAGCGCGAAGGCATCCCTCTCCATTGCATTGCGGGTGTTAGCGCGGGCGCCATCGTAGCGGCCGCTTTCGCCAGCGGCACCTCCATCGAGGATATTGGACGCATCGGCTGCGATATGCGCTTTACCGACGTGGCGCGCTGGAGCCTGTGCCGCTGGGGGTTGGTGGGCAGCGAGAGAATGTCGAAATTTTTGCAGCGTCTGCTGAAAACGTTTCAATTTGAGGAGATGGAAATCCCGTTAGGCGTAGTGGCAACCGATCTTTCGTCGGGCGAGCCTGTCTTATTTCGAGACACGGGAGACGTTTGCCTGCCCATTCGGGCCAGTTGCTCCTATCCGGGATTGTTCCGGCCCGTAAGCCACGGCGGCCATCTGCTGGTGGATGGCGCCATGAGCATGGAAGTACCGGCGTTGCTGGCGCGCGACATGGGCGCCACGCACGTGATTTCTGTTTGCCTGCCGATGCCCGGCCCTTCTGACGTACCGCGCCACATGATGCACGTCATCAACCGCTGTTTTCAGATTCTGCAGAAGCGCACCGAGGAGAGTTGGCGCGCGGTTTCCGATGCCGTCATCATGCCGCAAGTCTCCGACACCCATTGGGACGGCTTCGATAAAGGGCAGCATCTGATCGACCAGGGTGAGAAAGCCGCGATGGCGATCATGCCGGAAGTGAAACGATGGCTGGCGGGACATCCGCTCCCTTTGGTCACGGCTCTGTAACGCTGTGCCTGCGTTGTGCTGCGGCATCGTGAGGGCGTGAATCAGGGGCGACGGCGATCATGCCAGAAGTGAAGGAACGTCCGCTCCCTTTGGTCGCGGCTCTGTATGGCAGGTTTGAGCTAAGCCAGGTTCAAAACGTCGCGCGTGGTGCCGGTCTCGTTGCCGATCTTTTCCTGTAGCATCATGAGCGCGTGAATCAGCTGCTCAGGGCGCGGCGGGCAGCCGGGCACAAACACATCCACAGGAATCACCTGGTTCACCGGAATGAGCGCATAGTTGTTGAACACGCCGGTCGATGTCGCGCAGGCGCCCATTGAGATCACCCATTTAGGCTCCGGCATCTGCTGGTACAGGTGGCGGATCACCGGCGCCATTTTGTTGGAAACGCGGCCGGCGATGATCATCAGGTCGGACTGGCGCGGCGAGCCGCGAAACACCTCCGCGCCGAATCGGGCGATATCGAAGCGCGAAGCGCTCATCGACATCATCTCGATGGCACAGCAGGCCAAGCCGAATGACATGGGCCAGATGGAGTTCTTGCGTCCCCAGTTGATGGCTTTGTCGAGGGTGGTCATGATCAGGCCTTCCGACGCTGCAGTGCGCGCCAGATGCTGCTCGTCGATGCGCGCGAAAAGCTCCGGGGGTCCGCTGGCCAGCGGGGTCGTATCCATATTGTTATTTTCGCATGGAACGCGCCTGATAGAATTGAAAGCATTATCCCGCCGACGAAGTTCTCATCCTACGAGCAGGCCCTCGACGCAGCGGCGGCTCTATGGAAAATCGAGCCGGAATACTGGGACATCTTTGGGCGGCTGCACGTCACTACTCCCGAAACCAAGAAAGCCATCCTGCAATCGTTAGGTGTTTCTACCGCCGCGCAGGGAGACATCGAAAGCGCCATCGCTGCGCGGTATCAGCGGGAGTGGTCCCGTCTGTGCCCGCCGTGTATCGTGCTGGGCGCCGAGCGCCAGCCGCGGGAGATCGCGCTCACCCTCGCCAGTCACGCCGCGGCTGATGCAGCAGCCATCCGCATCCAACGCGAAGACGGCGGCGAGGAATCGTACACGGTCGCGCTGGCGGAACAGCCGGAGCAGGATTCGGCCGAATTCGATGGCAAGCGTTTCGTTCGCAAGATGATTCCGCTGCCGGCGGATTTGCCGCTGGGGTACCACGATCTGGAGGTAACCTGCGGCACCGATCACGCTGCGATGCGTTTGATTCTGGCGCCCGCTCGCGCCTATCTGCCGACCAACCTCCGCGCCGCCGGCGTGGCCGTTTCGTTGTACGGAGTGCGCTCCCGGCTCAACTGGGGATGCGGCGATTTCCGCGATCTTTGCGACTTGATCGATTGGATTGCCGCGGAAACCGGCGCCAGTTTCGTAGCGTTGAATCCGCTGCACGCCATCCACAACCGGCGGCCATTTAACACCAGCCCATATTTGCCCAATTCCGTCTACTACCAGAATTTTATTTATCTGGATGTGGAAAGCGTTCCCGATTTTCAGGCTTCGCGGCGCGCCCGGCGGCTATGGTCTGCTCCCGCCGTACAGCGGGAGATCGCCGAGCTGCGCGAATCCGAATTTGTGGAGTACGAGCGCGTGGCGGCGCTGAAGCTGCGCTTCATGAAGCTTTCGTTCGCCGGATTTCAGAGCGAGTACCGGGCCGGTTCGAAGCGCGCCAGGGCGTTCCGCGAATTCGTGGCGCGGGAAGGCGAATTGCTGGAACGTTTCGCCACCTACTCGGCGCTGGACGAATTCATCCACAAGAAGCATCCCAATGTGTGGGTCTGGCCGGATTGGCCGGAAGAGTTTCGCAATCCGCAATCGGCCGCCACTCTGGCGTTCCGGAAAAAACATTGGCGCGCGGTTCTGTTCCACAAATATTTGCAGTGGCAGGTGCATTTGCAGTTGCAAGCGGCGCAGCAGCATGCCCGTGACCGCGGCATGTCGATTGGCCTCTATCACGATTTGGCGCTGGCCACCGACCGCTGCGGATCGGACCTGTGGGCGTATCGCGAGCATTTCGTTGCCGGCTGCCGTGTCGGCTCACCACCCGATGATTTCGCGCCCAAGGGCCAGGACTGGGCGTTCCCGCCGCCCGATTCCGAGCGCCGTCGCGAAACCGGCTACCGGCTGTTCGCCGAGTCGCTGCGCAAGAATATCCGCCACGGCGGTGCGCTGCGCATCGATCACGTGATGCGCTTCTTCCGGCTCTACTGGATTCCCGATGGCGTGGAAGCCGTGTCCGGCGCCTACGTACGCGATGAGTGGGAGGATTTGCTGCACATCCTCGCGCTGGAGAGCGTGCGTCATCAGGCGATTGTGGTAGGCGAGGATCTAGGAACTGTCGAGCCGCGCGTGCGCGAAGCTCTGGCGCAATTCGGCATCCTCAGCTACCGCCTTTTTTATTTCGAACGCAACCCTGCCGGCGATTTTCGAGCGGCCCGCGACTATCCCGCTCAGGCTTTGGTTTCCTCCACCACGCACGACCTGCCCACCCTCGCCGGATTTTGGCGCAGCGAAGACATCGAAGCGCGCCACCATGCGGGAATTTCCGACGAGGAGACCTATCGCGCTCAGCTCATTCGC
>Ga0070731_10002149_pt1 | contig 19186 bp, 14 predicted proteins | sample Coa_R1_2_FD_66448 | JGI IMG/M metagenome (GOLD analysis project Ga0070731, IMG submission 66448) | Surface soil microbial communities from Centralia Pennsylvania, which are recovering from an underground coalmine fire - Coalmine... | ecosystem: Environmental > Terrestrial > Soil > Unclassified ... | reverse complement strand
AATTCGACGAGGCCGTATTTGGAGTTTGTCGCATTAAAATAACTTTCGACGGACGGTGTCGCGCTTCCCAACAATACCTTTGCTCCGAATAGTGATGCGTAATACACTGAAACGTCCCTCGAATGATACCTTGGCGCCGGATCCTGTTGTTTGTACGAGCTGTCGTGCTCTTCGTCTACAATGACAAGCCCGAGCTTTTCGAAAGGAAGGAAAAGTGACGATCGTACGCCCAGGACGACGTTCAGTTCACCCATTTTAACCTTATTCCAGATTTCAATCCTTTCGTTCTGACTGAACTTGCTATGGTAGATGCCAATATGGCCGCCAAAATGCCTCTGCAATCGACGAATGATTTGCGAGGTCAACGCAATTTCAGGTAAAAGGTAGAGTATTTGCTTTTCGGATTTAAGAAACTGCTCAATCAGCTTAATATAGATGTGCGTTTTCCCGCTGGAAGTTACGCCATGAAGAAGGCAAACTGATTTTGCCGTCAATAACGAAATTATCTGATCATAAGCTTTCTGTTGCGAGTTCGTCAAAGAAAAATCTATCTCGATGCCCTTAGGCAACCTGGGCGTCCGTTCGACTGTACGTTTTTCCAATCGAAGAATGTCTTTGTTTACAAGTCCCAGAAGTTGGTTATCGGAAGCGCCGGATTTTTTCAACAAGTCACTTTTCGTCACGCTGCCCTGCGTTCGGTGGAAATGAAGAAATGCCAAGAGCAGTTCCAGTTGTTTTTCCGCTCTTTGTAATTTTTTATCTTCGTTTATAAGTAATTCCAGCGATTCATCTGTGTTGAAAATCGGGTTTAAGGACACAAATGTCTCCTTTTTAGGGGTATACGTTGCCACGAGAGACTCCCGGACAAAGCAGAAGTTTTTATCAATCAGGCTCTTGATCACAGGATAGACATTGGAGGATTCCAAGATCTTGTGAACATCGCTCATCTTAAGCTCCTTTTTTATATGAAGAGCATCAGCGACCAGGAATTCGCTATGATTAAAATTCGAAAATTCTTCGCCGAATTCCGGATTGTAAGAGAGAATCGTCTCGCTGCTGAGTTTGAAATGAGCGGGAAGTGCCGCTGCCATAACTTCACCTTCCGTGCAAACATAGTAGTTAGCGATCCATTCCCAGAGCTTCAACTGCGAAGGAAAAACAATTGGCTCGGAATCCAAAAGGTTGAGTATCTCCTTGGGTTCGAATTCCCGGGGCTTGAGATCATGTATTTCTTTTACAACTCCAGCATACTTCTTGTTTCTAAGTGTAACCTCTGCCCTGCACCCAGGTTTGATTGTTGCCTCGAACCGATGGGGAACTGACCATGTGTAGTTTTTCGGAAGTGCCAGTGGTATGATAATCTCTGCGTACAATGCAACACCAATTACATCTCAATATACAATTATCAGCATGATTATGTTCTTAACCAGCCAGCCCGATACTGGGTAAGCATGTCCGCCATTCCCTTGTAAACTTTCTCTTTGATTAGTTGAATGTCCTCCATGCCGCAGTCTTTGACCTGAATTTCTTCAAGGAAGATTGCACGGGATTTCCCGGGATTCAACGTCAGAAGACTCGAATAGTGCATCCTGGCATAAGTATCCAGGAAGAGTATCGGTTTAATTGGCGTCCCGGTCTCGACGGCTATCCTGAATGCGCCGTCATAAAAGTCTTTTAGTGGCTTACCTGTCTCATTGAATGTTCCTTCCGGGAATATAAAAATTGATATGCCTTTTGATAAAACTGATTTGAGTTGCCTAACACTTTTTGCCCGGGTATTGTGGTTTGACCGGTCAACCATTACCACTGCGTTTTTGTAGATAAATCCGAAAATCGGAACCCTCTTCATTTCAATTTTTCCCAGGATTCTGATTTTCTTGTTCTTTAGTGAAAGAAAGATCATCGGAATGTCCAGGTAAGAGATATGGTTAGCAACAAAAATGTATTGATTTTCCCGGCTAATTGGGGAATCAAATTCATCCCGTGCCCAAATTCCTACTCCTGACATCCAGCCCAATGCCCAGTAATAGCATACTTTATAAATAACGTCACCACCTTTCATTTTTCCCCAGAAAGAGGCGATCATCGCCACAGGAAATACGAACATCATTAGCGCCAGGAAAAGCAGAAATGCATAGACACAGTAGCAAAGACGAACGGGGTAAATTAAGATTTTTTTCATTTCGATTTCGACAGTGTTTCCTAACAATTGCATTGCCATTCGACTCCGATGTCGATGCATGTTACCACGACCAATCCGCGATTGCTTGTTGCGAATATGACGCGCAAATGCTGACCTTCACGCGTAAAACCATCCAATGCATATTTTGGATCCGGTCGGCCATCAGGCTCGCTTTTGGAATAGTTTATCGCGCCTTTTTCGAGGATTTCGCGAATTTCTACTTCGGTGATATGCCTGCAATCCATCCTGCAACGCGCGTGTCGTGTGAATATCAAGTGGGGTTCGTGGCGATTGATAGGTTCTTGTTCCTGCGTCGGCTGATGGCATGAACAGGACCAAACGGTCAGGACAAGAAAGATTAACAGCAGACGATTGCCCAAGGATGAGTTTTTTCCAAAGATATACATTGGAATTTTTCGACCATCATTTGGCGCAGAGTATAGCATTTATTGAAAAATGTCTTTTTCGGCGATATTTGGCTCATTCCGACTTTGCGGAACGGATTCACGGCCCCGACGTACCTTTAGGGGCTATGACTCAAACCAAGTCGGTGGCATTTCACACCTTAGGCTGCAAACTAAATTATGCGGAAACGTCATCAATTTCACGAGTCCTGGAGGCAGAGGGATTTGTGAAAGCAAACTTCGACGAATTCGCAGACATATATGTCATCAACACCTGTTCAGTGACTGAAAACGCGGACAAAGAATGTCGGCAATTGGTTCGGCGAATTCAAAAGAGGGCGCCCCAAAGCATGGTTGTCATCACGGGTTGTTACGCACAACTAAAGCCAAATGAAATTGCCGCGATTCCCGGTGTGGCCCTTGTCCTTGGCGCCAGTGAGAAATTTAATATCGCCAACCATCTGAAGGAACTTTCAGGCCAGGATCATACAAAAATATGCAGCTGTGATATCGGCGATTTGACGGACTTCCACGCAGCTTATTCTTTTGGGGATCGGACCAGGACTTTTTTGAAAGTGCAGGACGGATGCGACTATCATTGTTCATTTTGTACAATCCCGTTTGCCCGGGGGCAAAGCAGGAGCTCATCCATATCGTCCGTTCTGGAAAACGTGCAGGAGATTGTCAGAACTGGTGTTAAGGAAATTGTGCTCACCGGAGTGAATCTCGGAGATTTCGGTCACAATTCTACCCCGGATGGCAAAAGGGAAAACCTCTATTTGCTATTGAAAGAGTTGGAAAAGGTCGAAGGCCTGTCCAGGGTTCGATTATCATCCGTCGAGCCCAACTTGCTTAGCCTTGACATTATCAGACTAGCCAGGGAAAGCCAAAAACTCATGCCGCATTTCCATATTCCGCTTCAAAGTGGAAGTAACCGGATTTTGGGTTTGATGAAAAGGAGATATCGTAGGGAGCTTTATAAAGAGCGCGTAAGCCAAATTAAGGATCTCATTCCACATTGCGCAATTGGAGTCGATGTGATTTCAGGGTTTCCAAGTGAAACCGCCGATGATTTTCAGGACACGCTCGAATTTTTGGAATCGCTCGAGATTTCATACCTGCACGTATTCACATATTCTGAAAGGGAACACACAAAAGCTGTTGAAATCACGCCGGTAGTCCCCGTTCGCGAACGCCATTATAGAACTACAATCCTAAGAGCTCTTTCTGATCATAAGAGTCAATTTTTTAGATTGGCGCAACTTGGCCAAAATCGAAAGGTACTCTTTGAATCGCAGAATAGGAATGGGTTAATAGAAGGATACTCGGATAACTATATTAAAGTCGCTGCGCCTTATCGTGATGATTTGGTAAACAGCATTGTTGACTGGGTTATCGACTAGGGTTCTTCGAAGTATATACAAGAAAATATTTGTAGAATGCAAAGAATTCACGAACAATTCCAAAACAATCGTGGAAGAAAAATTTGTGTGAAGAAACTCCAAAGACATTTTCAAATCCAAGCCGGCGAAGAATAAACTTCGTTCTCGTAATATGATAAAAGCTGGTGACAATAATTGCTGATGAATAGTGGAATGCGTCGCGTGACTTTAAGAAATCAACAGCCGTACAATAAGTATTTATTCCATTATTATCCGTTATAATGTCCTTTGAATTTACGCCATGTAACTCTAAGTACCTTTTCATAGCGTCTCCTTCGGCAACCCCATGGTTTCCCGGGCCGCCGCTGGCGAAAATCTTCCTGGCCCGGCCCGCTGCATATAATTTAATCGTCTGATCCAACCTTGCTGACAATACTGGTGATACCGAACTGTCCGAATACACTTCGTTGCCCAATACGATCATAACGTCTGCGTTACCTTGGAAATTGGTTAAGCCGTCCCAGGTAACATAAAGCGAATGCGCAAGGAACCATGCTGCGATTACTATAAGGATGATTTTGAAGCGTCGTTGTATTCTTGGGCTGATGTACATTATTTTGAGCATATTGACCGGGGAAAGGAAGGCGGTAAACAATGTATTATTTTTTCAGCAACAGGTAGCATGATTTTCGATTTTTTTGCCACTAACTTTGTTGCAAAAACGAATGAAGCCGTTACATCGCCTTACCTATTTCCTTCCAATTATTTCGCTTCTGTTTCTGAACGATACTTTGCAGGCGCAGTTTAATTTGTCGGAACGATTGCCAATTGACGCACGTGTTAAAGTGGGTAAGCTGGCAAACGGCCTTACATACTATATCAGAAAGAACACCAAGCCAGAAAAAAAAGTTCAGCTCCGCCTTATTGTAAACGCGGGTTCCGTTTTGGAAGACCCCGAACAGGTAGGTCTTGCCCATATGATGGAGCATATGAATTTTAACGGATCGATACACTTTCCAAAGAATGAACTGGTCAGTTACCTGCAGTCAATCGGTGTTGAATTCGGAGCCGACCTCAACGCTTACACCGATTTTGATGAAACGGTCTATATATTGCCAATTCCCTCTGACAATCACGCAAAGATTGACAGTGGGTTTACCATTCTTGAGGACTGGGCTGGCAAGGCGCTGTTGGATTCCGTGGAAATCGATAAGGAGCGGGGGGTGGTATTGGAGGAATCCCGATTGGGCAAGGGCGCCGGCGAACGAATGCGCAATAAATATTTTCCAAGATTAATGAATGGCTCGCGCTATGCTAACAGGCTTCCCATAGGCAAGGACGATACGATTAGGCATTTCAAGTACAGTACGTTAAGGAGATTCTACCATGACTGGTACCGACCGGACCTGGAGGCAATTGTGGTTGTCGGTGATATTGACCCCGATAGCGCCGAAGCGGAAATAGTCAGGCATTTTAGTCAATTGAGAAATCCCAAAAACGAGCGCGCGAGGCCGTCAATAATCCCGTTGACCGGTAGAACAGAAGATGTGAGTATGGTTGTGACAGATAAAGAGGAGACCAACACCCTGTTGCAAGTTTACGATTTTTTAGAGAAGGAGAAGCCAATAGTTAGCTGGGCTGATTATCGTATGACCATTATTGAGGGACTTTTTTCATCCTTATTGAATCAGCGCCTTGACGAATTAACACAGTTGGCGTCCCCTCCATTTATTTATGGCAGGGCAGGATTTAGTTCGTTTGTGCGTGGATATCGCTCATTCAATTCTTTTATTGTTTTAGGGAACAAGCCGGCAGATACTGCGATAAACGCCTTGGTTAATGTGCTGAATAGCGTAAAAAAATTTGGATTTTTGGAATCGGAACTCGACAGGGCCAAAAGCAACCTGGAAAATCAGGCTAATCGCGCATTTAAAGACCGGGATAAGACTGAGTCGGAAAATTATGTCCAGGGTTATGTCAATAATTTTTTGTCCGGTGATCCGATTATTGGAATTGATAACCGCTTAAAATTTATCCATGAGGTGCTGCCTACAATCTCTCTAGCCGATGTGAATGCGGTTACGAATAAACTGGAAAGTAAGCAGGGGAAGTTTGCATTATTGATGGCGCCTTCGAAGGATCAGCAATTTCTTCCAACAGATAAAAAATTGTTAGAAATATTTCGTTTGGCTCAAAGGATCCCTGCGAGGCCATATGCGGAAAAAACATTGTCTTCGTCATTGATGAAAGTTCAACCGTTGCCTGGCGCAATACGTGGAGAATCAGCTAACGATACACTCGGCACGATCAATCTTGACCTTTCGAATGATATAACGGTTACGCTAAAACCTACCAATTATAAGAATGACGAAATTAAAATGGACTCATGGCGTCGAGGAGGTTCCTTGGGCTACGGGCTGGAAAAAAAATTAGCCGCCGAGTCGGCAGCCTCGATTGTAGAACAAATGGGGATTGCGGATCTATCATCAGTGGATTTGAGAAAGTTTTTGGCAGGCAAGTCGGTCAGCGTGACGCCATATATCAACCCCGATGACGAGGGAATCGAAGGAACAAGTAGCGTGAAAGATCTTGAGACATTTTTTCAAATGATCTATCTGTATTTTACCCAACCAAGACGGGACGAAAAGATATTTAGTTCATATGTAGCAACCCAGAAAGCTACCCTGAAAAACCTGGCAGACAACCCCGAGGCATATTTTGCTGACACGTTATCGAAATTTGAATTTGGCAATAATCCATGGGCAGAGGCTTTTCCCAAGGCAAACGAATTTGACAAAATTAACGTCGATGAAATCTTATCTATTTACAAAAATATATATTCCAACGCCTTTGGCTGGCACTTTACGTTTGTAGGCAATTTGGATACTGCAAAAATGAAGTCGCTGATTCGAACTTATATCGCAAGTTTGCCGACCTCACCTAAGAAAAATGTTTCAACTGATGTTGGACTCCGGCCCAGAGCGGGAATGCTCGACCTCACTGTCAGAAAAGGCACGGCAAAAAAATGCCTGGTAAATATAATTTTCAATGGTGAAGCCGCATATTCCAACGAAAGTGCAATGGACCTTCAAATTTTAGTGGATTTGCTTAATATTAAAATTTTGGAGAAGTTGAGAGAGGACATGAGTGGCATTTATGGTGGTGGTTTGAGGGGGTCGCTTGTTAACCGTCCATACAACAACTATTCTGTATCGCTTAGCTTTCCATGTGGTCCCGAAAATGTCGACAAATTGGTGAGTGCAGCGCTGGATATTATCCGCACAGCCCAGGAAAAAGGGATTGAGCAGAAGGACCTTGAAAAGGTCAAAGAAACCCTAAAAAAACAGAACCAGGATGCCATGATGGAAAATGACCATTGGCTTGATGAATTGAGCACTGCCTGGATCGAGCAAACTGACCCCTCATGGATATTGAAATTCGCGAGCAAAGTTGGGGATATGCAAATTGGAGAGGTTCAGGAAGCAGCAAAGAAATACCTCCATCTCTACAGTTGTATTAAGGCGGTTCTATATCCGGAAAAGTGACGAGGCGCCAATCGTGATTATGAAACAGGAGCCATTACGCAATAGTTATTTCTTGATCCAAATAAACGTCCTGTATAGCATTCAAAAGGCCCACTCCTTCATTAAATGGACGTTGGAACGCCTTTCTTCCAAGAATCAAGCCCATGCCTCCTGCGCGCTTATTGATTACGGCCGTATAAACAGAATCTGTGAGGTCGGATGCACCTTTACTCTCGCCGCCGCTATTGATTAAGCCTACCCTTCCGCTGAAGCAATTGAGAACCTGGTACCGGCATAAATCAATTGGGTGATCCGAAGTCAACTTCTCGTAGACCAGTGGTGACGTTTTGCCCTGTTTGATTGCCAGATAACCCCCATTGTTTGTAGGCAGTTTTTGTTTAATTATATCAGCCTGGATTGTTACACCCAGGTGATTGGCTTGGCCAGTCAGGTCCGCTGAGGTATGATAGTCCACTCCGTCGACCTTGAAACCATTATTGCGCGTATAGCACCAGAGAATTGTAGGCATACCCAGTTCATGGGCCAGTTCAAAAGCCTCGGCGATTTCTTTGAGCTGTCGGGTACTTTCTTCTGATCCCCAATAAACCGTAGCTCCAATGGCCACTGCTCCCATATTCCAGGCGCTCTTGACCGTTCCAAATAGTGTCTGGTCAAATCTATTCGGAATGCTCAAAAGTTCATTGTGATTAATTTTCACCACAAATGGGATTCGGTGAGCATATTTTCGGCTCATAATACCCAGAACTCCGAAAGTAGAAGCCACTGCGTTGCATCCCCCTTCAATTGCGAGCCTGATAATGTTTTCTGGGTCGAAATAGATCGGGTTTGGCGAGAAGGCAGAGCCCGCACTGTGCTCGATACCCTGGTCAACCGGAAAAATAGAAATATATCCAGTGTTCGCAAGTCGCCCATGTCCGATAAGAACTTGCAGATTTCTAAGGACCTGATTATTCCTATTTGAGTTTATCCAAATTTTTTCCACGTGATCAGAGGATGGCAGGGAAAGCGTTGCCTTGTCTACAGTTTTGCACTGGTGATTAAGTAGGTACCCGGCTTTTTCGCCCAGTAAATCAAGGATTTTTTTTGAGGCCATGTTGATTTTTTTTTTCTAATTTCCAATGCGCTAGCCGCTACAGTTAAAGCAGCAAATTAAGAGTGGTTTTTTTGAAGCGGCAAAGATACACTTAGTTTATTGTTTTTCCATCTCTAACATCACGGTGCGGAAATAACGAGGCGCATATATTAGCCTGCTGCCATACCAGCTGAACATTTCGCCGTTGACCAGGATAATTTGTGTGCCTGGCAATTCTTGGTGCAATTCGTCAACATGTTTGGTAGTGAAGCGAAATGGCTCGGACGGCAAAAGGAGCACTTCTGGATTCATTTGTTGCAACTCGGCGGGCGAGGTGGATGGGTATCGTGCGAATCCTTTGAATATATTCATGAAGCCGCATCTTGACATCATGTCGCTGATGAAAGTGTCACCCCCCGCCGCCATGTAGGGCTTTCGCCATACCAGGTATGCGGCGCTTCTTCTATGTAGTGGTGTCGCCAGGCGTTCGAATCCCTGTAAGATCAGATTTTGGATAGCGAGAGCTTGTTCCTCCCTGCCGGTAATTTCTCCGAGAGAATTGATCATACTTTGCGCATCTTTGAGCGTCCTGACATCGCTTGTCCAAACGGGTATATATTTTCCGAGTTCTTCTATTTGCGCTTTAATGTTTTCCTCTTTGCCGGCGACAACCAAATCCGGATCGAGTTGCTTCACCAATTGAATGTCTATTTTTTTTGTACCCCCGATCTTTTGCTTTTCGATCAAGAGTTTAGCCGGGTGAACACAAAAGGCAGTGACACCTGCAATTTCATTTTCAAGTCCAAGATCATAAAGAAGCTCGGACTGGGAGGGGACTGTTGAGACTATTTTCTTTGGGCTGCTGTTTATGCAGATAGCGCGGCCAATTTGATCCCTAAATTCAGGCATTCTTTTTATGCAAGATAAGAGAAGTTCGGGGGCGAGGTGATGGTTAATACCCCCTGCTAAACAGTCACTCAGACTCTTAGCAGGCGGGTACTGGAGTTTAGCAGTAGTTTTAACTGGTTGACAAATACTGCGTTGGTTCCTGTCGGATGTTGGATCTTATAATACGGTATTTGCAATTAATTGCACATTTCGAAAATCTCAAATTCGAGTGACTAGTGAACTGCGGGTTAGTAAAAAAACGAGTTGACTGATATTGGATTTTTTGGTCCGGAATTTCTTAGGATTGGATAATGTATCGGTACGGTTTTTCGGATATTGGCGATTGATATATATCAATCAACTCTCGAACAAATGTATGGCCCGTATTAAAAGGCAACAAGAGCGGATTTGCCTTATTTTGTTTGTGCGCATTTTACTGTTATGGGCGTGGAAATACGAAGTATATTTACCAGGACAACGTTGCATAGGATTTTAATGTCCATTGGTCGCTGAAATGGTCGGAGGTTTTTCCAATCGGAAACTCTTGAGATTTAAAGACGAAATGAAGCCGAGGAACTAATTTCCCAATGACTGAATGATGTCATACTTAGTAACAATATGCAAGTCGCCACTGTCATCCTTTGCTAGGACGGCACCATTTTCCTTGTTTATGAGAGAGCTAAGCCGCTCGACCGGGGTGTCGAAGGCAACGACGGGATATGATGCTTCTAAAATATCACCGACAACCCTGCTTTTAATATCCTGGCCGTTATGCAACATCTGGCTGAACAACCCACTTTCACTAATTGAACCTACTACACTTCCCTCTTTGATCACAGGAAGGTTTTCAATATGGTATTTTTCCATGAGTAAAACAGCGTCACCAACAGTGCAGTCAGATTGAATGGTCACGAGTTTTTTCTGACCGCGACCATTCACGATGTCCCGAAAAGTCTTTACATCGAGAAAGCCCCGTTCCATCATCCATTGATCATTGTAAATTTTCCCGACATAGCGACTCCCATGATCGTGGAATATGCAGACCACCAGGTCATCTTTCTTCAGTTTATTTTTAAGTTGCATTAAGCCTTGCATGCAGCTGCCAGCACTATAGCCGCAAAATAAGCCCTCTTCCTTTGCAAGACGCCGGGCCATCACAGCTCCATCCTTGTCTGTCACTTGCTCAAAGTGGTCAATAACCGACATGTCGTAATTGGCGGGAACAAAATCTTCGCCAAAACCTTCTGAAATGTACGGATGGACTTCTTTCATATCAATCTCGCCGGTCCTAAAATATTTTGTCAACAGGGATCCGTACACATCTATTGCCCACACCTGAATGGCACGATTTTTCTCCTTCAGAAACATTGCGGTCCCGGTAACTGTTCCTCCAGTTCCTGCAGTGCAGACAAGGTGGGTCAGGCGACCCTCAGTTTGCGACCAGATTTCTGGCCCGGTAGTCTCGTAGTGCGCCAGGCGATTAGCTAGATTGTCATACTGGTTGCACAAGTAGGCATTGGGAATTTCCGTCGCCAGTCTCCGGGCTACGGAATAATACGATCGAGGGTCATCAGGTTCTACATTCGTTGGACATACTATCACTTCAGCCCCAACAGCTTTTAGAATGTCCATTTTTTCTTTGGATTGTTTATCCGTTGTGGTAAAAATGCACTTATATCCCTTTACGCATGCGGTCAATGCCAGCCCCATTCCTGTATTCCCGCTGGTGCATTCGATAATTGTTCCGCCAGGTTTCAGCTTACCCTCTGTTTCTGCCACTTCGATCATTTTTAACGCCATGCGGTCCTTGATCGAATTTCCCGGATTAAAATAATCGACTTTAGCGAGAACCTCACAGGGGAAATCGCCTGTTAATTTATTCAGACGGATGAGGGGCGTATGTCCGATCGTTTCAAGAATATTATTCTTAATATCCATAAATTGGCTGTTACAACAGGCGTAAAGTTACAATTTTTGCACCGCGATGCCTGATGACCAGCCCGTTTTTTTAACCAATTAAGGATGAGAAATGGCTATAGGTTATTAATAGCAGAGCTTCTTTTAACATTAGCGGATAAAAAAGCCTCTTCGGACATTTGTGCGCAAAGGCGCCAGACTCAATGATGATAATCATCAAGCGCCTTGTTGTCGTGCCAATTTCTTTTTTCGCGTAATAATCATATCGAGCATCACCAAACCCAGGACAACATTGATGAGCAGGAATATGTTAACATAGGTATTGTTAAAATACTTTCCCCAACTCAGGTTTCCGGGGTTATACTTCGTTATTAAATCTTCCGCAGGAGAATTCCCCCCGGCAGCAAAATGAATTTGCGCCAAAGCATAAATGAGAAAGCCTGCAATCAGAGTCAGAAAGAAAGTCCCAATTCCCCAGATAATTTTTTTGTCGATATACTGCCGGGCCGCCGGTGCAACTTGATGTTTCGCGATTTCTTCGATGACATTGCGGGTAAATCGCATTGAGGGGGCTTCCAGTTCAGCACTGGTCAACAATTCATTCAGTTGCAACAAATCGCGGTATTTTTTTTGCCACTCGATGTTCGACTCAATTAATTGTTCTATTGCAGATTTTTCCTCGTTGCTGCAAAGGCCATCGATATAGTCCCATAATCTTTCGTCAATAGAATCCTGCTTGTCCATAAAAACATTTTTTATCGAATTGATGTTTGTATCGTAAAGCTCCGTCCGTTTTAGCATCTCGGATCCGCGCTGCCTATTCGCCTTGTAATTCACGTATTTCATCGGCAAAGTTTTTTTCCATCTTTTCCTTTAATCTTTGCCTCGCCCTGTGCAATTTTACTTTAACAGTATTTGGTTCCATTCCCAAAATCCTCCCCATTTCCTGAAGTGACTGTTCAGCCGAATAGAACAAAGTAATAATTTGTCCATCGTTCGGGCTAAGCATCTTGATGGCTTCATTAACCATTTTCGTGCGCGACTTTTGTTCTACCAAGTTTGCACTAAAGCTCGATTCCCGATTTTCCAACTGTGAGGCCGCTTTCTCGCTGTCAATTGACGAGATGTCAAGCTTTTTTTTTCGAAGAAATGTTATGCAATTTGTCCGAACTATTGTATAAAGCCAGGTGCTAAACTTTGATTCGCCGCGAAAATCCGCAAGGGAACGATAGGCTTTCACAAAAACGTCCTGAGATATTTCCTCCGCGTCCTCGCGATTGCTTGTGAATCTGTGAACAAGTGTGAATACATAATTCTGGTAACGACTTACCAGCCCAGCAAAAATCTGTTGTTCCCCCTTCAGAACTCTGCTGATAATCTCTCTATCTGTCAGTCCGACATGCATGACCCTTATATGACTAGCAGGTGTTAATTCAGGTTACACCGGTAAGGCCGTTTGTTTGGCCAGCCAAATGCAAAGAAACTGAAGAATCGAGGATGAAAAGATTTTTATTGAAGGCTGTAACCTGACAATCCGAGGGGTAGTCATAATTACGAAACGACGCTGAACCTGGTTTCCGACTCAATAAAGCTCAAGAAACTGTAACCCGGATAAGATTCAAGTAGTCGTATAAAACAACATACACAAAACAATAAATTTTTTTTATGGCAGACGTAATTGGCGTATTTATCCCGATAATACTGGGCCTGGGTGCATTCGCGATGATATTTGGCATCCGGTACCTTCAAAATAAGGAAAACATCTCCATGATCGAAAAGGGTATGAATCCCAAACTAATTGAAAGAAGGCCAACGCCTTACCGCAACCTGAAGTGGGGCCTCCTTTTCCTTGGCGCAGGATTGGGCCTATTCGCTGCGTATTTACTTGACAATTTTGTCTTCTACAGAATGCATCGCGACTTTGACTGCGGATCGAATGTGGCAATCTATTTTGCGCTGATTGCAATTGGGGGCGGACTTGGCCTGATCAGTTCGTACCGGATTGAAAAGAGGGAATTACTTGACAAACATATGGATTCATAGTAGGCCCCAAACTCTTTAATAATAAAAAGGCATCCTCCGGGATGCTTTTTTTGTGCCCGAACTTTAGGCGATGTTAAATGTTGTCTATCTTTTTCATAGTGACTGTTCAGCGCATTTTTTTTCGCTAAAATTGCCAATAAAGACAGATTTTTGTGGAGCTCTAATTGACTTAATGTAACCTAATTGATTCATTTTCAAACCTATTTCAGATGAAGAATTTGCCGAAAAAGGCCGACGGCACCCTGGGAATCCTGATCCCCGGTTTGGGCGCAGTCGCGACCACATTTATTGCAGGAGTAGAGGCTGTTAAAAAGGGCCTTGCTCAGCCTTTCGGATCCCTAACTCAAATGAGTAATATCCGGTTAGGCAAAAGGACTGAAAACCGATTTCCGAAAATCAGGGATTTTGTTCCACTCGCTGATTTGGAACAAATCAAGTTTGGCGGATGGGATCTTTATTCCGACAACGTATATGAGGCGGCCAAGAAGGCGAGGGTACTCGATGCCGGCCTACTTGATCAAATCAAAATGGAATTGGAGGATATAAAGCCTTTGAAAGCTGTATTTGACAGAAGCTTTGTTGCCAATCTGGACGGAGCAAACGTGAAGCAGGCGAATACAAAGCATGAGTTGGCGAAACTTGTGATGGATGACATTGAAAATTTTCAAGACGCTAATGAATGTGAACGTATTGTGATGATATGGTGTGGTTCAACCGAGCGTTATATTGAACCCTCAGGTGTCCACAGTTCTCTGGAAAACTTTGAAAAAGGCCTCAGGGAAAATGACCCGGCAATTTCGCCCAGTATGATTTATGCGTACGCTGCTTTAAAATTGGGAATTCCTTTTTCCAACGGCGCTCCCAACCTTACTTGTGATATTGCCGCAATGATTGAACTGGCTAAAGAGACAGGCGCTCCGATCGGTGGAAAAGACTTCAAAACGGGACAGACACTGATGAAAACTATCCTTGCGCCGGGGCTTGCCGCACGAGCATTGGGAATCAGAGGTTGGTTTTCCTCAAACATACTGGGCAACCGTGACGGCCTTGTCCTTGACCACCCCGACAACTTCAAAACTAAGGAGGTTTCAAAATTAAGCGTACTGGAGGACATCCTTCAGCCGGACATTAACCCCGAGCTTTACGGAGATATCTACCATAAGGTCAGAATAAACTATTATCCACCACATGGCGATAACAAGGAAAGTTGGGATAACATTGACATATTTGGTTGGTTGGGATATCCCATGCAGATAAAAATAAACTTTCTATGCCGTGATTCCATTTTGGCTGCGCCCATTGTATTGGATCTTGCGTTGTTCAGCGACCTTGCCAAAAGAGCAGGCATGTCGGGGATTCAGGAATGGTTGTCTTTCTATTTCAAATCTCCCCAAACTGCTCCCGGGCTTCGGCCAGAACACGACATATTCAAACAGTTGATAAAATTGCAGAATACACTGCGACATATTATGGGCGAGGATCTTATCACTCATCTCGGACTCGACTATTACCAGGAACTTATTGAGGCATTATGATTTTGAATCTGGCCAAGGCCATTGCCACAGTCGGGGGGATCGGCTATATCAGGAAAGGTTCCGGGACTTTTGCGTCACTTGCAACCTGCATTCTTTGGTATTATTTTTTACGGGGGAAGGGCGGGTTTAATCCCGTGCTCATAGCGATAGTTTTCGCAGTGATTGCCTTGGGAATCTGGTCTGCAACACTGCTGGAAAAGATTTGGGGAAAAGACAATGGAAGAATTGTAATCGACGAGGTCGCAGGAATGTGTGTCAGCCTGATTGCATTGCCCATTAATTTGCGAAACGTCCTCCTTGGGTTGGTCCTGTTCCGCTTTTTAGATATTACAAAGCCTTTGATGATTCGCAGATCCGAGTCACTGCCAGCTGGCTGGGGTGTCATGGCGGACGACCTCCTGGCGGGAATTTTTACTAACCTAATCCTTCAGGCAGTTTCAAAATCCGGTTTGTGGTAGTCGTCATTTGGTGATGTTCGACGACTGTTCTCAAGGTCAGCATCGTGCAAGGCTGATCGGCACCTAAAATATTTTGTTTTTTCTAACGTCAACAAGAAGATTGAAGAAAGTAGTAAAGCAATTTTAGACATGAAGAGAATTAGACTTTTAACTTCGGCTGTATTATTGTTGCATTTAAGCCTGCCGGGATTCGCGCAAACTATTACAATTACGGGCACCGTGAGAGACGCCGTAACCCGGCAGCCTCTGTCAGGTGTTAGCGTATACATTCGCGGAAGTAAGGGCATCAGCACTGATTCAATGGGTAACTACACAATTCAGAGTTCCCGCGAAATGATTCCCCTTATATTTTCGATTGTTGATTACCGCGACCAAACTATTATGATCAAGAAAAATGAAAACCGCAGCTTACGGCAGCTTGATGTTTTCCTTGATCCCAGTACGGCCGTGCTTAAGAATTTTACCGTTGTTTCCAAGAAAAAGCCAAAATACCACAACCGTGATAATCCAGCCGTTGAATTCATCCGGCATGTGATTGAAAATAAAGAAAAGAACCGCCCTACACATTACGATTATCTCGAATACGAAAAGTATGAAAAGCTACAGGTTTCACTCAGTAAAGTATCTGTGAAAATAACGAACAGCAAATTGTTCAAAAACTATCGGTTTCTTCTCCAAAATGTCGACACGGCGAAAGTCGAAGGGAAATCTCTTGTCCCGGTTTACTTAGAGGAGAAATTATCAGATGATTATTATATGCGCAGCCCTGAACGGACCAAATCCTTTGTCTTGGGCAACAAGAAAGTAGATTATGGCGATTTTATCGACACCCGGGGGGTCGGAACTTTTCTAAAACGATTCTATGAAGACATCGACATATACGCAAATAATATATCGCTTTTTACCAATACATTTTTGAGCCCAATATCTGAATCCGCCCCGGCATTCTATATGTATTTTATACGTGACACGATCGTGGATGACTCAGGACGCAAATTATTACAAATGTATTTTACACCACGCAATACAGGTGATCTGCTATTCAGAGGCACGATGTTCGTTACGCTCGACGGCACATATGCCATTCAGAAGCTGAGTATGACCGTAAGCAAGAGTAGTAATCTGAATTTTGTTCGTGAATTGAGAGTTGAGCAGGAGTTTATCCGGGGGTTTGACGGAAGGTACAATATTGCTAAAAGCGACGTGCTTGCAGAAGCGGGAATAAGTAAACAAAAAGGCGGCGGCATTTTCGGCGAGCGCGCTATATCGTATAAGAATTATCAATTCAACTTAAAGCATCCGGATGATTTTTACAACGGCGCAAAGGAGATTATACTCGACAATGCTGAAAAGCAAAAAGATAGTTTTTGGTCTGCTCACCGACATGATACATTGACCGTTGCCGAGTCGAAGGTTTACAAAAACATTGACAGCCTGACGGGGATGTCCTCTTACAAGCGGCTCCTGCGAATAATTAACCTGGTGTTGGCGGGATACGGTACGTTCGACAAGTTCGAGATCGGACCGGCGGGATCATTTTATAGTTTTAATCCTATAGAGGGTTTTCGATTGCGATTTGGCGGACGAACGACGCCGGGGCTCAGCAAACGCATTTATTTTGAGACCTATGCGGCCTACGGATTCAAAGATGAAAAATGGAAAGGGTACCTGGGAGTAACTTATTCGCTCAACAATAAATCTATTTATGCATATCCGTTGAACTACATTCGTGTAAGTGCACAACGCGAAACAAAAATCCCCGGGGAGGAGTTACAGTTTGTCGAAGAGGACAATTTTTTTCTTTCGTTTAAACGCGGAAATAATGATTTCTGGCTGTACAATGATTACTACAGGTTTGACTACGTCCATGAGCTTCCAAGTCATTTTTCCTATTCTTTCGGTTTAAAATACTGGAGGCAGCAGCCAGCAGGCGCCATTCAATATACCAAAATCGTTAATAGTGACTCTATCAACATCCCTGCCGTCACGACATCTGAACTTTCAATGACCTTGCGATGGGCACCCAATGAGCAATTTTACCAGGGTCGGGTTTACCGAACTCCTATCATTAATAAATATCCGATATTTACGTTTCGTTATGGCGTGGGGGTAAAGGGGCTATTTGGAGGCGAATACAATTACCATAACCTCGGTCTTCGTATCGAAAAAAGATTTTATTATCCGCAGCTGGGATATACAGACGCTGTTTTTGAAGGCGGATATATTTTTGGGCAACTGCCTTACCCTTTGTTGACAATTCATCATGCGAATCAGACCTATGCATACCAGCTGAATTCTTATAATCTCATGAATTTCATGGAGTTCGTTAGTGATCATTTTGCCAGTGCAACCTTTGACCATCATTTTAACGGCTTTATTTTCAACCGTGTTCCGCTATTAAGAAAACTAAAGTTGCGCGAAGTGGTATCAGCTAAATTTTTATTCGGAGCGCTGAGAAGCGAAAACGATCCTGCGAAAAACCCAAATAATCCAAATATCTTCCAGTTTTTGAAGAACGCAAATGGTCAGCCCGAGACCTTCCCCTTAAACGACGGCCCGTATATCGAAGGTAGTGTTGGCGTAAGCAACATATTTAAGCTTCTGCGGGTCGATCTGGTAAAAAGATTTTCTTATCTTAATCCGCCACACCTGATTACAAACGGGGGCATTGGGGTACGTGCACTAGTGCGATTTGATTTTTAACTTTGCATCTAGAAAATCGGATATGAAGAAAAAAACTTTGCGGGAAAAATTGCAACAGGCAATTTATAATATCATCAACCCATTTGTTCGACTCTTGGTTAAGATTGGTTTTACGCCAAATACCGTCACCACGATTGGTTTTCTGCTGAATGTAGGAGTGGCATTTATTTTTATACTGGGGGGTGAAGAGGGAAACAGGGGAGACTTTTCTTATGTGGGCTGGTCGGGCGCCTTGATTCTATTTGCGGGCTTGTTCGATATGCTTGACGGGCAGGTTGCCCGTTTGGGAAAAATGAGTAGTTCTTTCGGTGCCCTGTTTGACTCGGTCCTTGACAGGTACAGCGAATTATTTCTCTTTCTGGGAATATGTTACTATCTCATCGCTCATCATTATTTCATGAGCTCTTTGATCGCATTTATCGCGCTGATAGGCTCAATGATGGTAAGTTATACACGTGCTCGTGCTGAAAGTCTTGGCATTGAATGCAAGAATGGGCTGATGCAAAGACCTGAGCGTGTCGTGCTGATCGGGGTTGCGGCGTTAGCCTGCGGAATTACGGCCCACTATATTGGTGGCAATTATAAGTTATTTGTTAAAGGAATTCCCTTTCACATATTTGAGCCCATGTCCATATTCACCATACCCATTGCGATCATGGCAATATTGACCAACCTAACGGCCATTGCCCGTCTTCGAGAAGCAAAAAAAGCTTTCGACAAAAAAGATCGCCTGAAAAAGGTTGAGCAGCAGCAGGTAAAGCCACAACGTATCAAGGTAGTCTGAGATCCCAACTATTTTGCGCGCTATTTAAAGATGGAGAATTTGCTATTTGCAATTAAATTTTTAGATTTGCCTAAAATATAATTTAGGCAAATTGAAAATCTCAATTAGCAAGGAAAACCATTTAAAAGCCATTTTCCATCTTGAATCCGATCATGGCACCGTGACGACCAATGAACTGGCTGCCGCCTTGCATACCAGGCCGGCATCTATAACCGACATGCTCAAAAAACTTCAAAAAGAAGGCCTTGTCCTGTATGAAAGGTATAAGGGATT
>Ga0070731_10002148_pt1 | contig 19191 bp, 17 predicted proteins | sample Coa_R1_2_FD_66448 | JGI IMG/M metagenome (GOLD analysis project Ga0070731, IMG submission 66448) | Surface soil microbial communities from Centralia Pennsylvania, which are recovering from an underground coalmine fire - Coalmine... | ecosystem: Environmental > Terrestrial > Soil > Unclassified ... | reverse complement strand
CGGAGGAATTGGCGGGGCGGGGTGGGTGCTGGGGAAGGGTTGACGGGGCGGGTGGTCTGGTACTCCGAGGTCCGGCCCCCCGGCCGGACCTCCCTGCCACCTAGCGGATCTCGGCGCCGCCGTCACCCGGAGGGCGGCCCGAAGGGCCAAGCGCGAAGCGCTTGACGGCAAGACGAGATCCGCTAGGTGGTGTGGAGGGTGGTGTGGTCTGGTCTTGGGGGGTGGTTTTTCCCCGCTGGGGGCTCTTACCTATGTGGGAACCGACGACGCACCCCGCAAAGGCGCAAACGAACGCACCCGGCGAGATGACTTGCGCTTTGACCCGCCTGGGGACCGCAAACGCGCACGACTCGGCGAGGCCTCGGCTGATTTGCGCGTTTGCGGGGCGGACGCCGTCCGGCTCTGTGCTGCGCTCGCGGGCCGGCAGCAGGGCGTCGTCGAGCGCAACCAACTGCTGGCCGGCCGCGTTAGCCGCCACGTCATCGACCAGTTGGTCAGGACCGGCTTCCTCCACCCTCTCCATCGCGGCGTCTATGCCGTGGGACACCGCGCCCTCCCTAAGTTCGGCCGCGAGCGGGCCGCCCTGCTCGCCTGCGGCGATGCCTCAGTCCTAAGTGGCCGCTCGGCGTTGTACGTCTGGGGCATCGTCGACAGCCCTCCGGGCGCTGTCGCGGTCACAGTGCCGGGCCGCCACCGTCGAGGGCACCAAGGCATCTGCCTGCACCACGTGGCGCGGCTGGGCGCGCGTGACGTCCGGACTCGCCACGGCCTGCGCGTCACCTTCCCCGCCCGGGCGCTGGTGGAGTTTGCGGCCACCGCGAGCTGGGATGAACTCGGGGATGCGGTGGCCGAGGCTCGGAGCAACAGGCTCCTCCGCGGTGGCGAACTGGAGGCGGCGGCCCATGCCGCGGGCAAGCGGCCCGGCGGGGCGCGGATGCGGGCGTTTCTCGATGACGAGCGTGAGCCGGCGATCACCCGCTCGCGCGCCGAACGGCGATTTCGAAAGCTCCTGCAGGACGCGGGGCTTCCGGAGCCGAAGACCAACCTGCAGATCGCGGGTTACAACGCCGACTTTGTCTGGGAGGCGGAGAAGGTCATCCTCGAGGTCGACGGATGGAGGTGGCACGGCCATCGACGCGCCTTCGAGAACGATCGGAAGAAGGGGATGGCCTTCGCCGATGCGGGCTACCACGTGATCCGCGTCACCTGGCGGCAGTTCACCAAAGAGCCGCTGGCCCTGATCGCGCACGTCGCGCGAATCCTCGACCGCCGCGGCCGCGCCCGGCACTAGGATCAAATCAGTGCGTGTCCTGCTGACCAACGACGACGGAATCGAGGCCGCCGGGCTGCAGACGCTGAGGAAGGCGCTGCTGGAGCTGCCGGGGGTGGAGCTGGCGGTGATCGCGCCCGACGGCAACCGCTCGGCGATGGCGCGCTCGATCACGACGCGGCGGCCGCTGTGGGTCAAGGAGGTCGATTTCGGTGACGGGACGGTCGGCTACGCCACCGACGGAACGCCGGTGGACTGCGTTCGTCTGGCCCGGCTGGGGCTGATCGAGGGCTTCACCGCCGAGCTCGTCGTGAGCGGGATCAATCACGGCTCGAATCTGGGCGACGACATCACGTATTCCGGCACGGTGGCGGCGGCGCTCGAGGCGATTGTGCTCGGGTTGCCGGGGATCGCTGTCTCGCAGCAATCCAGCGCGCTCGAGCTCGACTTCCGGACCGGTGAGGGGTTTCGCTTCGATGCCGCGGCGGCGTTCACCAGGCGGCTGGTCGCCGAGCTCGAGGACGTTCCGCTGCCCGAGGGGACGCTTCTCAACATCAACGTTCCCGGCGCCGATCCGGTCGGGGTCGAGGTGGCACGGCTCGGCAAGCGGGTCTACAGCGACGAGCTCTCGCTCGTCGACGAGGCGACCGGCAACAAGCGCCTGTACCGCATCTATGGCGAGGCCGTCTACGGGCAGGAGGAGGACGGCACCGACCTGGCCGCGGTCGCCGAGCGGAGGATCGCGGTGACGCCGATCCACTTCGACCTCACCGACCGGGAGGGGATGGGCGCGCTGGAGCGCTACGACCTGGCGCGGTTGATCGAGCCCGCGGCGCGCGAGGTCGAACCATGACCTCGGCGGCGGGGACGGCGCCGGCGGAGCGCGCCGGCGAGCTGCGCCGCCAGCTCGAGTACCACAACTACCGCTACTACGTGCTCGACGACCCCGAGCTCGGGGACGACCAGTACGACGCGCTGCTGGATGAGCTGCGCAGGCTGGAGGCCGAGCACCCGGAGCTGGTAACGCCCGACTCGCCGACCCAGCGGATCGGGGCCGAGCCGGTGTCAGAGCTCGAGAAGGTCAGCCATCCCCAGGAGATGCTCTCGCTGGCCAATGCCCGTTCCTCGGACGAGCTGCGGGCGTGGATCCAGCGGATGCGCAACTTCCTGGCGCGCGAGGGCATCACGGACCCGGAGTTCGAGTACGTCGTCGAGCCGAAGATCGACGGGCTGGCGATCTCCCTCATCTATCGCGATGGTGTGTTCGAGCGCGGGGCGACGCGGGGAAACGGCCAGGTGGGCGAGGACGTCACCCACAACCTGCGGACGATTCCTGCGATCCCGCTGCGGCTCGACATGGAAAGCCCCCCGCCGATGATCGAGGTTCGAGGCGAGGTCTACATGTCGCTGCCGGACTTCGCCAAGCTCAACGAGCGCCGGGCCGAGGAGGGCCTGTCGACGTTCATGAACCCGCGAAACTCGGCCGCGGGAACGATCCGCCAGCTTGATCCGAAGCTGGCCGCTGGCCGTCCGCTGTCGTTCTGGGCCTACGCGGTCGGCGCGACCGAGGGCATCACGTTCGACGCCCACTGGGACGCCCTGGAGTGGCTGCGTGAGCACCGCTTCCCGGTCCACCCTGACGTTCGGAAGCTGCAGAGCGAGGAGGACGTGGTGGCGCAATGCCGCTCCTGGGAGGAGCGGCGCGGATCGCTCGACTTCGAGATCGACGGCGCGGTCGTCAAGGTGAACGAAGTCGAGCTTCAGCGGCGACTCGGCGTGGTCGGCCGCGAGCCGCGCTGGGCGATCGCGTGGAAGTTCCCGCCCACCACGGCGGTCACCGAGCTCAAAGAGATCGGCTGGAACCCAGGGAAGTTCGGGGACCTGCATCCGTACGCGATGCTCGAACCCGTCCACGTCGGCGGCGTCACGGTCAAGCTCGCGACCCTCCACAACGAGGAGGATTTGGCCCGCAAGGACATTCGCGTCGGCGAGGAGGTGATCGTGCTCCGCGCCGGGGACGTCATCCCGCAGGTTCTCTCCCCGGCCCCGCACGTGGCCGAGCGAAACGACCGCCCCGCCCCTCCGCATCCGCCCGAGCGCTGCCCGGTGTGCGACACCCCAACGCTCAAGCCAGAGGACTCGGTGTTCACCAAGTGCCCCAACCGCGACTGCCCAGGGCGGCGGATCCAGCTTCTGGACCATTTCGTGGGGGCGATGGACATCGACGGCCTCGGGGAGAAGCGGGTGCAGCTGTTCATGGACCTCGGCTGGGTTCGCACGGCCGCCGACTTCTATCGTCTCCAGGCCGAGCGGATTGCCGGGCTCGAGGGGTTCGGGCACCAGTCGGCCCAGAAGCTGGTCACCGCGGTCGAACAGTCGAAGGAGCAGCCCTTCGGGAGGGTCCTGTTCGCGCTGGGGATCGAGGAGGTGGGCTACGTGACCGGGCGCAATCTCGCCCAGCACTTCCGCTCGCTCGACGCGCTGATGGCGGCGGCGCCCGAGCAGATCGAGGAGGCCCAGGGCGTGGGCCCGAAGATGGCGCAGACGATCCACGACCAGCTCCACGACCCGCTGATGGTTTCCCTGGTCGAGGACCTGCGGGCGCAGGGCCTGCGCTTTGAGGAGGCCGGGCCGCCGCCCGGCGAGGGGCCGCTGGCCGGCAAGGCCTTCGTTCTCACCGGCACGCTCCCGACCCTGACTCGCGAGGAGGCGAGCGAGATGATCATCGCCGCCGGAGGGCGCGTCACCGGCTCGGTGTCACGCAAGACCGACTACGTCGTGGCCGGCGAGAGCCCCGGCTCAAAGCTCGCCCAGGCCGAGCGGCTGGGGGTGGCGGTAATCGACGAAGACGGGCTGCGGGGCCTACTGGGAAGCTAGCCGTCGTACTTGGCGAGAGCCGCGGCCATCGTGTTGGCCTCGACGCCATGGACGTAATCCGGGTTGCCGATCCGGTTGGCCAGGAAGGCGAACGCGAGCTCGTGGCCGTCACGCGCCTGGCAGTAGCCGGCGAGCGCGGCGACGTCACGCAAGGTGCCGGTCTTGGCGTGGCAGACGCCCTGGGCGGCGGTGCCGCGGGCCTCGTGCTCAAGGGTGCCGGTCTTCCCGGCGATGGCGAGCGAGTTGTAGAAGTCGCTGTTGCCGTATATCTGCTGGAGGAGCGTGACGACCTGGAGGGGGCTCGTGGAGTCAGCTCGGGAGAGGCCGGATCCGTCGTTCAGGACCGGCGCGATGCCGAAGTGGCTCGATACCTCCTGCTTGACAACGGCTGCCCCCGCGGCCGTCGTGCCCGCCCCGCCGAAGCGCGCCCCGAGGCCCTTGAGCAGCATCTCGGCCAGGTAGTTGTCGGACGGCGTGTTCGTGAGCTGGATCAATTTCGACATCGGCGGCGACTGCACCGCGGCAAGCTCGGTGGCGTCGCTCGGGACCTGGCCGGTGTAGATGCGAGTCGACGACGGCACGGAGACCTTGGCTGAGCGCAGCGCGGCGGCGAACTGCTGGGCCGCGTAGAGCGCGGGTCGGCGCTGGGCGGCGGTCCCCGTCCAGTTGGCGTAGCCGCGGTCATACGCGAGCCCGCCGAGGAGCCCCTCGACATCCGGGATGTCGCCGGCGTAGTGGGTAGCCGGCGTTCCCCGCTTGGAGTCGAAGTAGGTCTGGTCGCCGACGATCTCGCCCTGGACGGAGGTGAGGTGGAGGCTCTGGACGAGGCTCGAGACCAGGCGCTGGACGGTCGCGCCGGCGCCGTAGGCGGAGCGGTCGAAGCTGGCTGAGCCGAAGGTCGGGTCGCCCCCGCCGCGCAGATACAGGGTCCCTGTCCAGGCCCCGGACGGACTCACGCTGCCCGCTCCCCATACGGTGGTCGACAGCGTCGCCGCCGGCCCGAACTCAAGCAGCGCGGTCGAGGTCGTGTAGAGCTTCTCCACCGAGGCCGGCATCCGGCCGGTGCCGGCGGCGTCGGAATACAGCGGCTGTCCGGTCGTCAGGTCGACGACGTAGGCACTGCTCGCGCCGCCGATCTTCCGCATGCCCCCATTGAGGGCATTGGTCAGCGACTGATTGGCGGCGGGCAGCGACTGAGCGCTGGCGGCCACCGGTGCCAGAACGAGCGCGAGCAGAACAGCGCCCCACGTCAGCACGACTCTGCGCATTCGCCTGCTGAAACACCTGCCCGGGGTGAAAGGTTCGGGCACGGGCTCAAATAAGAATCCCCGTGGATGCGGGATGATCGTGGCCCGCGTAGGCCCAGACGCCAGGCGCCTGACCGTACAATCGAGGCGATGGGGAAGGTGGTCAAGCTGGAGACCGGGGGCCGGCGCTCGGCCAAGCCGCGCGCCGCGGGACCGCGCCGGACACCCCGCTCGAAGACCGCGCTCGTCCTCGGCGGGGGCGGGTTCACCGGCGGTGTCTATGAGATCGGCGCCCTGCGCGCGCTTGACCTGCTCTCGGTGAATCGCACGGTCAACCAGTTCGATGTCTACGTGGGCACGAGCGCGGGGGCGTTCGTAGCCGCGGCGGTGGCCAACGGGATCACGCCCGAGGAGATGATGCGTGTCCTCGTCGAGCAGGTCCCGACCCCGTTCCCCGACGCACGAGTCAGCGCCCTGCTGCGGCCGAACTATCGGGAGTTCGTGACCAAGGGTGTGCTGATGCCGTTCCGGCTCGCCCAGGTGTGCCGACGACTCCTGTCCGACCTCGGTCAGATGTCGGCGGTCGATATCGCGGTCGGGTTGGCCGAGGCGTTGCCGAGCGGGCTGTACTCGGGCGAGGGAGTCGAGCGCTACGTGCGGCGGATCCTGTCGGACCCCGACCGCACGGACGATTTCCGCCTGCTGGTGAACGAGCTGTACCTCGCCGCGACCGACCTGGACACCTGCGAGCGGATCGTGTTCGGGGCGCAGGGCTGGGACGACGTCCCGATCTCCAAGGCGGTTAGCGCCTCAGGCGCGCTCCCGATGATCTACAAGCCGGTCAAGGTCAAGGACCGCGAGCTGGTGGACGGCGGGATCGTCTCGACAACCAACGTCGATATCGCCGTCGAGGCTGGGGCCAAGTTCATCGTGGTCGTGAACCCGCTCGTCCCCTACGTCAACGACTTCGAGAAGCGGATCCCCACGATGACGGGGTCTCGGGCCCGCCACGTCTCGGACATGGGCTTCCCGCAGATCGGCTATCAGGCGTTCAAGCTGCTCGCCTATCAGCGCCTGCACCAGCTGGCGAGCGCGTGGGAAGAGCGCTATCCCGGTGTCGACATCATCCTCATCGAACCCGAGCCCAACGACGAGCTGATGTTCCAGACGAGCATCATGAACTACACGTCTCGGGTCGACATTGCGCGCCACGGCTTTCAGTCGGTGACGCTGAAGCTCGCGCACGACTACACGCACTTCAAGCGGATCTGCGCGCGCCACGGGATCGAGATCTCGGCCACGCGGGTCCGAAAGGTGATCCAGCACTTCGAGGCCGAGCGTGAGAGGACGCGGGCCTGGCGCAAGATCCTGGAACAGACGACGTCGACGTTGCTCAGGCAGTCAGCGCAGGATTGAGCGCCGGGGAGCGCTGGTGCAGGACCGAGGCCCCGGCGGGCCGGCGCCGGGCGGTCAGCTGAGGGAGGACTAGGAGGCCCGGGAGGCTGGCGCGCGAGTTATGCGCTGGCCGGCTGAGGCTGCTGCTGCGCTGCGGCGCCTGGATGCGCTCGGAGGCTGGAGAGGAAGAGGGTCTTGTCGATTCGACCGTTGAAGATCGGGACGCCCAGCTCGAGGCACTTGGTAATCACGTCTCTCCGCTCCAGCCCGGACTCACGTGCCAGCTCGGTGGGCGTCAGGTGATTTGCCATGAATCCTCTTCCTCCTTTGTCGCCGCCAATTACATAAACAGAAGTATGCCCCTTAGTGCGGATGCTCTCAACAGGAATTGGATAAGCGTTTAGAGGCGTGCGGGCGGCCTTGGGGCGGGCCAGCCGTAATCCCCGGCGGCTATGGAATACTGGACCTATTCGGGGCGTGGCGCAGCCTGGTAGCGCGCACCGTTCGGGTCGGTGAGGTCCCCGGTTCAAATCCGGGCGCCCCGATAACAGGAAACCCCTGCTAGCGCGGGGGTTTTCTGTACTTCAGGAGGGGTCCTGCTGCCCTCGCGGGGGCCGATTCGCCCGTTTGTGCCCAATGTGTGCCCAATCGTGCCCCTCGACGAGCGCCTTGAGCCGCTCGCGTTCCTCCTCGCTGCGTCGCATCGTGTGCGCGTAGACGCGCAGCGTGAACGCCGGGTCGGTGTGCCCCGAGCTGCTGCATCACGTAGGTAGGGTCCTTCCCGATCGCCACCAGGATCGAGGCGAAGGTGTGCCGGAGCTTGTGCGGGGTGATTCCGATCGGCAGCGGCTGGAGGCCCCGCTCCTCGACCAGCTTGTTTGCGTGCGCGACGACCGCCTCGACCACGTCATGGCACAGGTTGTGCCGGGATCGGGGGCTTCCGGCGGAGGTGACGAACACGGGGTCATCAGGGCCGGCGTTCTCGCTGGCCGCCTTGTGCTCAGTCAGGATCTCGCGCAGTAGCGGCAGCATGTCCACCTCGCGCATGCCGGCGTCGGTCGATCGCGGCTCGTCGTCCAGTCGTCGGCATGTTCGACAACGTCCTCGTCGGCATCGACGGCCACCAGGGTGGACGCGACGCGATCGCCCTGGCCAGACAGCTCGCCGCACCCGCCGCGAAGCTGACGCTGGCCCACGTCTATGGGGGGCACACGATCGGAGGGCGAGCCTCGGCGATGGCGGTGCCGCTCGAGCGCGAGGCGGGCGAGCAGGTGCTCGCCCGGACGCTCTGGGAGTCCGGGCTTGACGCCGAGGCGGAGCTCGTCTTCGGCGAGTCGATAGGTCGCGGGCTGCACGAGCTCGCCGACCGGATGCGGGCCGAGCTGTTGATCGTCGGATCGACTCGCCGCGCGCTGCTTGGACGGGTGCTGGTGGGCGACGACGCGCGGGCGGCGCTCAACGGCGCGCCGTGTGCGATCGCGATCGCGTCGCGGGCGTACGCGCAGGCGCCACGGCAGCTGCTGAGGCTCGGCGTCGGCTACGACGACTCGCCCGAGAGCATCCAGGCGCTGGCCGCCGCTCGCGCCCTCGCCGAGCGCTACGGCTCGGCGATTCAGGCGCTGTGGGTGGTCGCCCTCCCCACGGTTCAAGAGGAGGCACCGATCCCAGCTGACTGGGACGAGGCGATCAAGAAGCTGGAAGACCAGTACTCAGCGCGCCTCGCCGAGCTCGGGGACGTCGAGGGGCGCGTCACGTACGGCGGTCCGCGCGAGGAGCTCGCGCAGTTCGCCAAGCAGCTCGACCTGCTGATCGTCGGGTCGCGCAACTACGGGCCTGTCGGCCGCCTCATCCATGGAAGCGTCTCCGGATACCTGCTCGGACACGCCTCATGCTCGCTGATGTTCCTGCCGCGCCACGGCCAAGACGGCCGTGCGGCACAGCGCCGATGACAATCGCGGGAGCTCGAGCGCTCGCATGCGACTCGTCCGCCAGCAACAAAGGCAAGTCCCCGGTGCCAGCTGATGTGTGAACCACGGACCCGCGGTCCACGGTCGAGCGGGAGGTTGACGCATAGGTGGCTCCTCGCTATCTGATACCCCCAAACGACTGTGACGGGGCCCGCTCGTGCCGCTGGACCGCGCCCGGGCCGTCGGAACCGGACAAGAGCCACGAGCTCGCTCCGGGGCTGCGACCCCTAGCCTCGGCTCGGCCCTGCGCAGGCAGGCGAGGGGGACCACGACGCGGGCCATGGGCTCTCTGGCAACGCTCGCATTCCGTCGGTCGGTGCCCGCCCGTAGAGTCGGCTGATGGACGCCGCGCTCGTGTTCGCGATCGTGCTCGCGGTCGCGTTCGCGATCACGAACGGGTTTCACGACGCCGCCAACTCGATCGCGGCGCTGGTCGCGACCCGGGCGGCGACCCCGCTCCAGGCGATCGTGCTCGCGTCGGTGTTCAACCTGCTCGGTCCGCTGCTGCTTGGCGCCGCGGTCGCGAACACGATCGGCGGGATCGTGACGGTCGCGCCATCGGCGGCCGATCAGGTGATCGGTTCGGGGCTCGCCGCGGCGGTGAGCTGGAATCTCGCAACCTGGAGCCGTGGCCTTCCCTCGAGCTCCGCGCAGGCCCTGGTCGGCGGTCTCGTGGGTGCGGCGCTGGCGGAGGGAGGCCTCGACGCGGTGAACTGGGGTGGAGTGCACGAGGGGCATCCGGTGGGTGTTCTCGGGACGCTGATGTCGCTGGCGATCTCGCCGCCGCTTGGCGCGCTTGCCGCGCTGCTGGTGATCCGCGGCCTGAGGCGGCTGGCGCGGCGGGCGACGCGGCGCTGGGCCGCGCCGGTTCGCGGCGGACAGTGGGCGACGGCGGCGGCGCTGTCCTTCAGTCACGGCGCCAACGACGCCCAGAAGGCGGTGGGGGTGATCGCGGCGCTGCTTCTGGCCGACGGACGGATCCGCACGCTCACCGCGCCTTCCTGGGTGATTGTCGTGTGCGCGACCGCGCTGACGGTCGGCACCGCCTTGGGTGGATGGCGGATCATTCGCACCGTGGGCCGTGGCATCTACCGGATTCAGCGGATCGAGGGGCTGGCGTCGACCGGCGCGTCGGCCGCGGTGATCTTCGGAGCCTCACTGGCGGGCGCGCCAACCTCCACCTCGCAGGTGGTGGCCTCATCGGTCGTCGGCGTCGGAGGGGGGCGGTGGCGGTGGCGTCACGTCCACTGGGAGGTCGTGCGGCACGTGGGCGTGGCCTGGCTGATCACGCTTCCGAGCGCCGGGCTGCTGGGCGCGGCGGTGTTCGGGATCTGGCACGGCCTGACATGAAGCGCGCGCGGTGGTTCCTGCCGGACACGCCGGACGTGCTCGGGCTGCTGCGCGCGCAGGTCGCGGTCACGATCGAGGGCCTGGGTGCATTCGTGGCCTGGGCGGGCGGCGATGCCCCGTCCGCGGGGGCGGTGCGCGACGCCGAGCACCGCGCCGACGCGGCCAAGCGGGCGCTCCTGGGCGCGCTGCGCGCCGCGTTCGTCACCCCGCTTGAGCCCGAGGACGTGTTCGCCCTCTCCCGGGGCGCCGACTGGATCCTCGACTATGCACGCGACCTCGTCTCCGAATCGGAGGCGATGGCCTGCCCGCCGGACGCGGTCATCAGGGAGATGGCCGAGCTGCTCGGGGAGGCGGTGCGCAACATCGATTCCGCGCTCGCGCAGCTGGGCAAGGACGACGACGCCGCCACCGACGCCGCCGACGCGGCGATCAAGGCCGAGCGGAGGCTCGAGCGGGCGTATTACCTCGGGATGGCGGGGCTGCTCGAAGTCGAGAACCGCAGCGAGCGCATCGCCCGTCGAGAGCTCTACCGGCGCTGCGCGCGGATCGGGGAGATGGTGATCGACGTCGCCGAGCGGGTCGTGTACGCCGTCGTGAAACAGGGCTGAAGGCCCATGCGGCCGACCGTAGTCCTTACGGACCCCGATCGATGGCTCGCCCCGATGTCCTCACGGCCAACCGGATCTAGCGTCGCCGGGGATGGGTGCGACCTCGGATACGCGCGCGCGCGAGAGCGCGACCCCGCCCACGCCGGATCCGAACGACCCGGGATTGCTGAGCGCGGCGCAGACCTCGTTGCTGACCGACCAGTACGAGCTGGCGATGGCCTCGAGCTATCTGACGCGGGGAATGAACGAGCCAGCGGTGTCCGAGCTGTTCGTCCGCCACCTGCCGCCACGGCGGCGGTGGTTGCTGGCGGCCGGCCTAGGCCCGGCGCTGGCGCTCGTGCGGGCGATGGAGTTCGGCAAGGAGGAGCTGGCCTACGTGCGCTCGCTCGGCTTCGGTCGCGCGTTCCTGGAGTATCTGGCTCGGTTTCGCTTCTCCGGGGATGTCGACGCGATGCCGGAGGGCACGGTCGTGTTCGCCGGCGAGCCGCTGGTCCGCGTCACCGCACCGCGGGTCGAGGCGCAGCTGCTCGAGACCCTGCTGCTCAACCAGATCAACTTCCAGACGATGGTCGCGACCAAGGCGGCGCGGATCGCGCTGGCCTCGGCCGGCACCTCGAACCTGGCCGCCGCGATGCGCTACGGCCTGGCGCCGGTGGGGACAATGGCCCACTCCTACGTGATGTCGTTCGACTGCGAGGAGGACGCGTTTCGGGCTTTCATGGAGGACTTTCCCGGCAACGCGGTGATGCTGGTCGACACCTACGACACGGTCGAAGGGGTCCGCCGCGCGATCGACGCCGCCCGCGCAACCGGAGTGGCCCTCGCCGGGGTGCGGCTCGACTCGGGCGACCTGCTCGACCTCTCCTAAGACCCGGTCGCTGCTCGAGTTCGCGGACATCGCGGGCATGGTGGCGCGAGGCCTCCCGAATCGGCGAGCGGCCCTGGTCGGTGAGGACGGCCTGGATCGCCCGGCCGTCCTCGGCGTCGGGCATAGGACCTCGTTCGACGAGCCCTCGCCTCCTCATCCGCGTCAACTGGTGATGCAGGTGGCTGCGCTCCCAACCCAGTTCAGGACGTCCCACGACGCCGGTCGGGAGCGTTGGACCCGCTCGTCACGCGCGGGAGACGTGGTCACCTCGGCCGGTCTCGCAGTGGTGGGCGCGAAGCTGCTTGCGACGATCTGGCGGGGCGCCCTCGCCGCGCGGCGGCGTGGGCGACCGCGCGGCCGTGGTTCCCCGCGCTGGCGGCGATCAAAGTTCGCACGGCGGGCTTCTCGCGGAGCGCGCGTTCGACCGCCCGCGACGCGCCCAGGATCTTGAACGCCGGCAGCCCAAGCCGGCTGGACTCGTCCTTGACCTGAACAGCAGCCAGGCCGAGTTCGGCGGCGATCGCATCGAGCCGGTGGACGGGGGTGGGCGCGTAGCCGGCCAGGGCGCGGTGAAACGTGATCGCGTTGTCGCTGGGGGCAGCGACCGCGGCGGGGTCCACAGCGCGATTGACGACCGCTCTCATGCACCGAAGGATGGGCCAAACAGACCGGCGGGCGAGCCAGTGCCTCGGCGTCGGAGCGGGCGAGCCAGTGCCTCGGCGTCGGAGCGGCCGACCCACGCTCGATCGGGTGGGCACGCCGCCGGGCAGCACCCTCCGGCGGCGACGGCGATGACGCCACGGAGGCACCTGTCGGCCGGTCCGGTCTGTTTCGTGGAGAAGTACGGATGAGGTTGGAAACCAGCATCGCCTACATTCCTCTGAGCGCGCGGGCGGCGCCGTTACGGGACCGAAATGGCGGAACTCACCACGGCTGTACGGATTGCCTCGCCGGAACGGGGCGCGACGCGATGGATCGAGGCATTCAATGTGGGGGATCTCGACGGAATGCTCGCGTGCCTTGCCCGCTACGTCGCTTTTTATCCCGTCAGGCTTAGCGGACTCGAGGCGTGCTACCGAGGCCATGACGGCGTGCGGTGTTGGTTCGCCCAGCTTCGGCGTCACCGCTACGCCCAGACGATCTCACTGTGGGACCTGCGCGGCCTCGGCGACGTGCGCGTCTTCGCCACCGGCTGGCTGAGCCTGGCGGAGGACCCAGGCATCGCACCGTTCTGCGCCCCGCGATCACGGTCATCGAACGTCCGGGTGCCCGCGCGCTGACCGGTCTGCGCCGTAGATGGGCGTGCGCCCCGATCCGAACGACCCGGGTCTCTGCGCACCTCTACTCGGCCCGACAGCGCCGCGCGGTCGAGGCGACCGGCGCGCGTCTCGGCAGGTGAGCTGGCGAGCGGGCGCACGCCGGCTGCTGATCGTCAGCGGCAAGGGCGGGGTCGGCAAGTCCACGGTGGCCGCTGCTGCGGGCGTGGCCGCTGCGCGTGCCGGGTTGCGGACGATCGTCGCCGAGCTCGCCGGCCGTCACGATGTCGCGGCGCTGCTCGGCGCGCAGGCGGGCGAGGGGATGCGTGAGGTGGAGATATACCGGGGTCTTCACCACGTCACGATTGAGCGCGAGCCCGCGCTCGAGGAGTATCTGCGCAACGAGGTGCCGGGGCCGCTGCCCGCCGCGATGCTCGCGCGCAGCCGGGCGTTTGATCTCTTCATCGAGGCCGCTCCGGGCATGGGCGAGCTTCTGAGCGTCGGGAAGCTGTGGGAGCTCACGCAGCGGCCCCGTCACGCGCGGGGCGCGCGCGAGTACGACCTCGTCGTGCTGGACGGCCCGGCGAGCGGTCAGCTGATCGGGCTGCTTCAGGCGCCCCACACCTTCGGTTCGATGGTGCGAGGCGGGCCGGTGGCGCGCCAAGGCGCCGCAATCGATGAGGTGCTGTTCGATCCCGCGCAGACCGAGCTGCTGGCGGTGGCCGCCGCCGAGCAGATGGCGGTGAGCGAGACGCTCGCGCTGCAGGCTGAGCTCCGGGAGCGATTCCACGTCGAGCTCAGGGCGGTCGTCGTCAACCGGATGGTCCCTGCCCGGTTCACCTCACACGAGGCGGCAGCGCTCCGCGCCGCGCCCGATCACCCCGCGGTGCGCTCCGCGCTTTGGCTCTACGGACGTGCCGAGGCCCAGCACACGCAGCTGCGTCGACTGCGTGATGAGATCGGAGCCGTGGCCACGAGCACCCTGCCATTCCTGTTCGGCGCCGACTTCGGGCGCGCTCAGGTCGAGCAGTTGGCAGAGCTCCTGGAGCACTCCGTGCGATGACTCGCCTGGACAGCCGCCTCGCGGACAAGCACGTGGTCGTCTGTGCCGGTGCCGGCGGGGTGGGGAAGAGCACGATCTCGGCCACCGTCGCGCTCGGGCTGGCCGCGCGCGGTGGACGGGTGGCCGTGGTCACGATCGACCCGGCGCGCCGGCTGGCCGAGGCACTGGGGCTCGATGAGCTGGGCAACGAGCCGCAGCTCGTCGACGCCGCACGCTTCGCGCGCGAAGGTCTCGAGCTGCGCGGTGAGCTGTGGGCGATGATGCTCGACGCCAAGCGCACCTTCGATGAGCTGATCGCTCGCCTGGCACCCGACCCGCGGACGCGCGAGCAGATCCTCGGCAATCCGATCTACGAGCACCTCTCGACCGCGGTGGCGGGGACCCAGGAGTACACGGCGATGGCGAAGTTGTTCGAGCTTGACCGGGAGGGCGCCTACGACACGATCGTGCTCGACACGCCGCCATCGCGCAGCGCGATCGAGTTCCTGCAGGCTCCTGACCGGCTGATGTCGCTCCTCGAGGGACGCGCCCTCCGCGCCTTCATCCGGCCCACGCGGCGAGTGCTCGGCGCGGCCGGAGTTGTGTTCACGGTGCTTCGCCGGATCACCGGGGTTGGGCTCCTCGACGAGTTGACCACCTTCTTCGGGCTGCTGAGCGGGCTTCTGGACGGCTTTCGGGCGCGCGCCGTCGACGTGCGCGAGCTGTTGACCGACCCCGGGACCGGCTTCCTCGTGATCACCTCGCCTGAGCACGCGCCGCTTGAGGAAGCGATCTTCTTCGCCGGTGAGCTCGAGCGCAACGGCATGCGCCGGTCAGGGGTGATCGTCAACCGCTTCCATCCCCTCGACCCGCACGAGCGAGGCGCCGCCGTGACCGCGGCGAGGCTTCGGGATGCGCTGGGTGAGGACCTGGCGCGACGGGTGGCGGACACGCACGCAGAGGTCCAGGAGCTTGCCCGCGGCGATCAGGCCGCGCTCGAGCGGCTATGCCGGGACCTGTGCGACCCGGATCCTGTGTGCCTTCGTGACCGCGAAGGCGACGTGCAGGACGTCGACTCGCTGGTGGACCTGGAGCGCGAGCTCTTCAGCGCGAGTGGGCAGACGGAAAGTGCGACGGCCGGTCGGGTGAGGTGAGCGTCACGTTCCGGGGCGCACGTCGGTCGGGTCGGGGATGCGGTTGACGAGCTCGACCAGTTGGCGGGGGTGGGCGAGCGTCGGCAGGAGCAGCCTGAGTAGGTCCTTCGCAAGGAGGGGATCCAGCAGGTTGTTCAGGTGGACGCTGTCGAGCTCAAGATTTGATCTGAACACGCTGGCGATGTGGCGGAGATCGAACTTCGTGGGTGATACGGGAATCACGGGCCGGTCCAGTTGCAGCAGCCCGTAGACGGCTTCCATGGCGGTCCGTACCGAGGTCTCGACAGTGAAGACGCAGTCATCGTCGACCTCGACGAACTGCCCGAGGAAGCCCAGGTTGACGCACCCGTCGGGGATCACCCGCGGGCGGTCGCCGATCGCGCGCGGCATGAACTGGCTCGTGATGTACGGCATGCCCGCCAGTGACACCTTCGCGTGGGCGAGGAACTGATCGGCGGTGTCCTGGAGCCCGAGGTGATAGAGGAACTCGCGGATGACCTCGTTCCCGGTGCAGTCCACCATCGGCTTCCGGACATAGTCTCCGACGTTGTTGCCCCGTAGGCCGTAGCCCCAGAAGACGTCGACGTTCTCCGGCTGGTCGGGGAAGAACGGCTTGCCGTAGATGATGAACCCGAGGTCCCAGCCCGAGTCCTTGACGGTGACGCCGCCTCCGGTGCCGCGCCTGTCGCCGCTGAGCGTCTCGATGTGGTCGACGAACTCGGGGTAGTCGACCAGCGTGACAAAGAAGGAGGTCCACCGGGTCTTCTCCGGCCAGCTGATGAATTTTTCCGGGCAGCCGAACTTCGGGTCACGCGAGGCGAGTTTCTCCCAGAGGGTGAACAGGCCACGATCACGGCGGTCGAGGTTCCACGTGACAGGCCTCTCGTTGTCGCCGTGGGTGGAGTTCTGCGTGAGTGAGCCGCAGGTGAAGAACACCAGATCATCGGCGCTCAGCGCAATCTCCGAGCGCCCCTGCGGCGACTCGACGGCCAGGCCGGTGACGGCGGTCCTGCCCGCTCGCGACTTCAGGGTCATGTCGATCACGCGAGTGCCGAGCGCGAAACGTACTCCGAGTTCTTTCAGCCAGGTCCAGAGCGGGAGGATGATCGAGTCGAACTCGTTGTACTCGGTATGCAGGATGCCCTCGAGGCGCGGTGTCACCGCGTTGAGGTGCACGAACCTGAGCAGGTAGCGTCGCATCTCCATGACGCTGTGGTAGTCGTCGAAGGAGAGGATCCTCGAGAACATCAACCAGGTGTTCGACCGGAAGAAGCTCGGCGAAAACCAGTCGCGGATCGACTTGTCCTGGAGATCCTCCTCCGGCGTAAGGACCAGGCGCAGAAGCTGCGCGGCCCCTTCCTTGGGGAACGCGTGGTCGTCGTAGTCGGCCCGGTGCCCCTGCCGCTCGATCACGCGCCAGTGTGAAGAGATCGGTTCGCGGCAGTTGACCTCTCGGGTCTCATCCAGGACCGTTCGCCCAGGCCGCTTCAGCGAGGGCACCTTGCTGCACAGGTACCAGAGGCACTCCATGTGGGCCTCGAGCTCCCGCTCCCCCCGGCAGACGTAGCCGTGCGCCGGATCGCCGATGGCGTCCATCGCCCCGCCCGGGAGCGGCAGACCCTCGTAGACCGTGATGTTGGCCGGCGGCATGTGGGCGTCGCTCGCCAGAAACGCCGCCGCCGCCAAACCCGCGATCCCGCCCCCGACGATGTGGGCCGTCTTGCCCCCGATCTCTTCGGGAATCGTGGCGTTGACCTGATCGTAGAAGAGCATTCCGTCACTTCCTCGGTAATGCCACCAAGGCCCCGTTCGGCGAAGTACGCAGCCGCCATAGATTGCGCTGTGGAGTGCTCAGGCCGCGAGCGCTTGATCGGCTTCGCTGGCGGCGGGTCGCGGGATGGTGGCGATCCCGCGCTGGCCGGCGTAGGCGTAGGGGTGATGGAACACATCGAGCGGTCGATCCGCCTCGTACACCTCGACGCGGAACGTGTCCTCGGACCTGGTGTCGAGCACCGACACCCAGACCCGGCCGGTGTGCGAGCACCACAGCAGTCTCACCTGGAATCCGTCGTTGAAGCGGCTGTCCAGCTCGCGAATCGAGGTGAGGGTTTCGGGCGTCATCGCTGTTCCTTGGTGCGCGGTAGGTCAGGTGCACAGATTGGCGCCCGGCCGGCCCGCCGCCATCAGCAAGAGTGCGCGCCCACAGGGGGTAACCCTCGCGTTCGCTATACGTAGATTTCCGCAGCGTCAGCGGCGGCCCGCGGGGACGTCGGCGCGCCAGCCGTGGTTCTCTGATCGAGCTCGAGCATCACCTCGTCGACGGTCTCGTCGATCGCCAGATCGGTGCGGACACGAACGTGCGCGGCGGTGGACGGTTCGTCCAGCGGCTCCCAGCTGGAGCGCTCGCGCATCACCACTTCAGGCCCGGCGTCGGAGATCTGCCCTTGTTCGTGGCGGCGGCCGGCGGCGCGCGCCGCCAGCACCGATGATGGGGCCCGGCATTCGACGTACACCGTCGGCGTCCCCGCTCCGAACGCTTGCATGAATGCGTCGCGATCGGCCCGGTGGCGAAAGGTCCCGTCGACCACCACGCCGCGCTGGGACTGGAACTCCCGCGCGGCAGCTCTGCCGAGTCCGGCGTAGGTGCGGGCGTTCCACTCGGCGCTGTAGACCTTGAGCGGCGCGTGTCGACGGCTCGGGATGCCCGCCAGGCGCTTGCGGGTCGCGTCCGAGCTCAGGTACGGCAGCCGCGCGCGGTCGGCCAGCGCCCGTGCCAGTGTCGTCTTGCCGCTCGCGGGCACCCCGCAGACCACGATGAGCAGCGGCAGCCGCGCATGCCAGGAGAACCGCTCGGCCACGCCGATCAGATCGCGTGCCTGGGCGCTGGCGTGTCCGTGCGCCGCGCTGCCTGGCGGCCGCTGGCTGGCGCGGACGAGCAGCACCTTCGCGCGCACGAGTGCACGGTGCGCCGCGAAGAACGCCACAAGCGCATCCTCGCCACAGTCTCCGCCGGCCCCGCGATACGCCTCGACGAGCTCCACCGCAAAGCGCTCTCCGCCGAGCGCGGCGAGATCCATCGCCAGGAACGCAAGATCGTCGGCGACGTCAAGCATTCGCAGGTCACGGTCGAACTCGACGCAGTCAACGACACGGACGCGGGGGCGCAGCAGCACGTGCTCGGCACGCAGGTCACCGTGGCATTCGCGGATCGTGCCCCGCGCCGCGCGCGCGTCGAGCTCGGCGCGATGCGCGGCGACGAACGAAGCCATGAAGCCTCCCAGCAGCCGAACTCGCGCCCGTTCGCGACGCTGCTCGACCAGCTCGAGCAACTCCGCTACGTTGCGTCTCACCTCGCCGCCGATCCGAACCGATCCGCGCTCACCGCCACCGTCCCGCTGACAGCTGCCGTGAAACCGCGCAAGCCTGCGCGCCACCCGGTCGATCTCCGAGCGCATCAGCTCGCCGCGATCGAGCCTCGCCGACACGGTGTCGCGCTCGTCGTAGCGGCGCATCTCCACGACGTAGTCGACGGCGCGGGGGTCATCCTCGTTGGCCAGCGCGACCCCTTCGGATGTCGGCACCACCCCCCTGACCCCCAGATACAGCTCCGGGGCGAGCCGGCGATTCAGCCGCACCTCCTCGTGGCACACCTCGCGCCGCCGTGAGGCTGTGCTGTAGTCGAGGAACGGGAGCACCAGCGGTTTCTTCAGCTTGTACGCCCGGCGGCCCACCAGGAACACCCACGAGATGTGGGTCTCGCGCACCTCCACGCTCTCATGGCGTCCCGGGTAGGCCTGGGGCCGCGCGAGCAAGACGGGAAGCTGATCGCTCGCATCTTGGCCAGCGTCGGCAGGGCCGCCGCGTGCGCCGCCCTCACCGAGCCCAGCCCGTGACCGAGCGGTCGGATTCACGGAGTTCACAGCGCGGTCGGGTAGGTCTCTGGCGGCTCTCCGAGCTCCCAGCCGGGCGTTCGCTCGAGCGGCTCGACGGCGCGCGTGAGGTCGAGGTGCACGAGCGCGTCGTATTGCGCGGCGAGGGTGGCGGCGAACCAGTGGCTCTGGCGCTCGGTCTCGGGGCGGTAGATGACGCCGATCGCGCGGTGAAGCCGCGGCTCGCGCAGCGCCCGGCCGCTGTCTCCGGCAGGCAGCGGGCAGAGC
>Ga0070731_10002146_pt1 | contig 19208 bp, 18 predicted proteins | sample Coa_R1_2_FD_66448 | JGI IMG/M metagenome (GOLD analysis project Ga0070731, IMG submission 66448) | Surface soil microbial communities from Centralia Pennsylvania, which are recovering from an underground coalmine fire - Coalmine... | ecosystem: Environmental > Terrestrial > Soil > Unclassified ... | reverse complement strand
ACAGCCGAAAGCGTTGTCGCCTGCTACTGACTAGGCGCGTTTCCGCGTGTTCCACCAACGGATGCCGAGGCGGATCAGGCGACGCAGGAGGAAGAACATCCGCCGAGTCTAAGTGACTCTCGGCCGCACAGCCGTCTGGGGACGTTTCCCAACGCTGGCGCAGCCGTGGTCTTGTCGTCACGGGTTCGCTGGTAAGTGGGGTGGCGGTGGTGCTGGCTGCGAGGCTCCTGCGCTTCGGCAACCCCGCCGGCGATGAGTTCCGACGTCCCGCCGGGTCGTAGGTCTGTGGTACCGGTCATCTCCTCCCGACCAACAGCGCGGACGATCTTTGTCGCCGCCTTGGTTCTTTTCATGGTCGTTCAAATGCGAGTCGCTTGCTTGGATCTATTGCGTCGCATTCTCAGGCGCGGCACGGGCGTTGCTCGGCTCGACAGAGGATCGCTGCCGCTCGTTACCGCCGCAGCCGGATTCGGCGTCGGGGGAGCGTTTCTGCTGGAAGCCAATGTTCCGTCGGCAACCATCGGCGCCGGGGTAGCGCCGATTCGGTGGCTGTGCTTCGCCGCAGGGGTCGCCGCGACCGTCCTGGGGTCACTAGGCAGGCAATGGGCGATCAGCACCCTCGGACGCTTCTTCACCCTCAACGTCACGATCAGTGACGATCAACGCGTCGTCACCAACGGGCCGTACCGGTGGGTCCGACACCCCAGCTACACCGCCGACCTCGTGGCGTTCACCGGGATCGGCCTCGCTCTCGGCAACTGGCTTGCACTGCTGGCTGCCGCTACTTTGCCGCTCCTCGGCCTACTCGTCCGCATCCATGTCGAAGAGAAAGCACTGTTTGCAAATCTCGGCGAGCCGTACCGCGCCTACGCTGACGGCAAGAAACGACTAGTACCCCGCGTCTGGTAGCAGCGAGGGAGATCATCCGCGCTGCGAACCCGTCGAGGGAGCACTCCCGAACACTGGCGCAGCCGGCTTAGCAGTTGCGGGGTCTAGCCCGGGAACCAATCGCAACCAGCTCGGCAACGACGGCGTCCACCGACTGCGTGGCGTCGATCTCATGCGTACAGGTTGCACGCAGCAGCGGTTCGACATCGCTGAGCTGCCTCAGGATGAGATCGCGCTCCTCCGCCGTCTTCCCGTAGTCGTTCGTCGTCCTGCTCTCGTTCCGCTCGAGGAGAACCTCGGCAGGTGCGCTCAAGAGGACGATCGCATCGAAGTACCGGTAGAACCGGCCCTGATTCGACACGGTTCCGGACCATACAGGGGTACTTCACGGTCACGGGCAAGAAGGTCAGCGATGCGGCCTTCGCGCCACACGTAGCCCGCCTCCGCATCCGACCACTCAGTCCACCCCGGCAGGTCCGTGTCGACGACCTCGAACCCGTACGTCCGCAACGCCGCAAGAGCCGCCGACTTGCCAGTGCCCGACACCCCCGTCACGAGAACCCTGCGCATGCTCAACAGGCTAGAAGGCGCCGCCCTCGGCTCAAGGGACATTCCAGAACGCTGGCCCAGGGCAGTCTCGTACCCTTCGGGTGTAGTGGCTGGACGGCAGTATCGGCTTGCGCTCTATGACGGGAACGGCCACGTCATCGAAGGCGCGCAGTACATGCACGTCAGCGAGGAGACGCCCCTCGCGCTCGACACCGCTCGGGTGCACTTACAACACTCAGGTAGACCAGTTCGTCCTTCCAAGAAGTGCACCGGGGCGGAAGCTTCCGCCGCTAGAACAGCTTCCGCGCCAAGGCCTCCAGCTTGGGAAGGCTGGTGAGCACAGCGAGGATCTTGATCGAGTAGCTGCCGGTGAAGACGTAGAGGAAGCCGCCGGACTTAGGCGCCCAGGCCGCCTTCCCGAGATGACTGATCTTGGTGACGGGTGAAGCTGCGTTCGCTGCTTTCTCACCCGCTGCGAACGTCGTCGCGGTATCGAGTTGGAACTCAACCTTGGGCGCGAGCGCGTTGCTGCCGTACGTGCACGTGATGCCGTACGGGTTCTTGGCGAGTCTTGGCGTGCTCGCCTTCGTTCCCAACGCCGCGCCCACGACCGAGGCCGAAGGACAAGACTTCGGAACCGCGGCCGCCGCGGCCGTCGTCGCTGAGAGCACGAGCGCGGCCACCCCCACCACTCCGAACACGCTTCGGATCGCTCCGACCATTTACCCTCGATCTTCGCGGACTGCCTGCGCCAAGCGCCACCCTAAGCCCCACAGAACCGTGTAACAAGGGCCGCCAGACAACTCGGCTCCGAGTCCAGGCGACATCCCCGCACACTCGCGCACGCCGGGGTCCTTAGTTGGCCGGGCACTCTAGCCGCCTGCGATGACTGCTGCTGCGACCAGCAGAAGTCCGGCCAGGATGGAGCTGTAATGAGCACTGCGTCTGCTTGGGAGGTCCCGAGTGGCCGCTGCTGTGGTTGCAGCACAGTGGCATCCCCTACGACGCTGGGAGGAGATGTGACCGCCGCTCCACTGCGAGGGCGCGGGCATTAGGAAAACGAAGGCCAGCGACGCTGGAGTTCGTCTACAAACCGTCTACCGGGATAGGCCGGGCATAGGTGTACAGCGCGGAATTGACGGCCATCCACCGAACAGCCCTTCCCGTTCACGACGGACTCCGCGGACACATGCACACTCCAGGGACGAACACAGCGGGCTTCCTGAACCACGTGCGCAAGTTCGATTCTTGCCGGGGGCATTCGTCGAGAAGATGCCGCACGAGCCGCAAATGGCCGTGGCCGCAATGGATGGCGATTGAACCGAGTGAGATCCGCGACGATCTAAGGAGGGTCGACGGCTCGAGTCTGTTAGAGGGCTCCCTCTAGCCGCCGCTCCCTCCCAGTTGAGCCGCGACCGTCGCGCCCCGGGCGGCCGGCGCGGGGCGCCGGATCCACATCGCGGCCGCGATCAGCACCCAGAGGAATAGTGCGCCGATCGGGACGAACAGCATTGCCAGGAGGAGGGCAAACGCGGTGAGGACTCCGAACGCGCGCATCCGCGCGCCGAAGACGCCGGCGGCGTAGCCCTGGATGCTGAGAGTGGCGACCGCGACCCCCGCCGCCCACGATCCGGCGACGCCGGCAAGCGCGAAGCCCAGGTCGTTCGACATCCGCAGCAAGTCGACGCTGGGGAGGGGGTAGTGGCCCATGAGCTCCCCACCGGAGATGTAGGCCATGACCATCCCGCCGGCGCCGATCAGGGCGGCCGCCGCACCGGCCGCAGCGACGGGCAGGCGACTCGGCTCGGCGGGATGAGCGGCCGCGACGCGCCGCCACAGCGCGACGAGGAACGTCATCAGCGAGAGACCGGCGAGCAGGAGCAGCAACCCCGTTGCGAGGTGGTGGATCTGCTCTCCGCGGCTCGCGTAGCTCCGGATCCATTTCTGATTCGACGCATTGTCCGCCGGCGGGTTGCTGACCGCCATGCTGGCGAGGAAGAAGACGACATAGGCGACGCCGGCGTAGGGCTCCCACCGCCGCAAAGAATCCGATGAGACCGACATGGGGCAATCCTCTCGACCAGGTCGGGGCCTCATGCCACCGACCTCGGAGACGGTGCCACCGGTCGGGCGCGGGATCGTCGTGACAGCGGGCGATTCGCTGTGGCCCTCGGCGTGATCGTTCAGTCACCCGCGAGGATGAGAGGCGTCATCCCCGCGCATGGTGCGCCCGGGCGCCGGCGGCGTTAGCGTCCTTCTCATGGACGCGTACGCGCTGCCGTCGTTCGCTCGGCTCCGGCAGACCTCCATGGACGTCTCGTGGGTGGACGCCGTCATCGCGCTTGTCGTGCTGGCCACTTCCCTGGCGTTACTCACGACGCTGCCCCGGGACGCCTCGCCCGGCGTCGCTGCCGCCTGCTGCCTCGTTCTCGCCGGATCGGTAGCTGTCCGCCGAAGGATTCCGCTGACGGCGACGACGACGGCGCTGGTCGGACTGGTCGGGTACGAGCTGACCACCCACGACGGCTACGGAGCAGTCCCGCCGGTGGCGGTCGCTCTAACGTTCTACACGGTCGGGCGATCCGGGACGGCGCAGCGGCAGCGACTGCCGACCGGCATCGCGGCCGGCCTCGGCCTTGCTGGTTCCGCGATCGTCTCGACCGCCGTCGACGCCTCCCCGGGCGATGTCGTCCTTTCGTGGCTGTTCATGGCAATTGCTCCGCTCGCGCTCGGGGTGGTCCTCGCGCGACGCTCCGTTATGAGCGTTCGTCTCGCCGACGTCGCTGCGCAGTTGCGTGCGGAACAAGGTCTCCACGCCGCCAAGGCTGCCGCGGAGGAACGCAACCGGGTTGCGCGCGACCTCCACGACGTCGTCGCCCACTGCGTGAGCGTGATGGTCGTGCAGGCGGGCGCCGCCCGTCTGGTCGCTGCGCGCGATCCGGCCGAGGCGGATCAGGCGCTGGCCGTGATCGGCGACTGCGGGCGCGATGCCCTCGCGGATCTTCGCCGCATCGTCGGGGTGCTGCACCGCGACGCCGACCCCGACTTCGGCTGCGGCGCGGGCCTTGCACATCTGAACCGCCTCACCGAGCGAATCGATGCCACCGGAGTCCGCACCGACGTCCGGGTGGAAGAAGCAACGCTGCTGCCGCCTGCGCTCGACGTACTCGCCTACCAGGTCGTGCAGGAGGCGCTGACCAACGTCGTCAAGCACGCCGGCGCCGGCGCGACGGCCGGCGTCAGGGTCAGCACGGCCGCCGACACTGTCACGGTCGAGGTCACGAACACGGCCGGTATGGGAGCGCAGCCGCTCAGCCACTCCGGCCAAGGCCTGCTGGGAATGCGCGAGCGCGTCGGCGCATACGGCGGCGACCTGGAGTTCGGCCCCACGGCGGCCCGCGGCTACAGCGTCCGCGCGCGGATCCCCCTCCACCCCACCCATGACCGCGCCGCCGCGTCGATCCTCGGCGATCGCCGGGTCGGCCGGTCGTGGCGCGCGCGGCCCGGCTGGGCCGTCGACGTGGCGATCGCGATCGGCTGGCTGGTCGCGATGGAGATCGACGCCGCGATCAACCCCGCTCGCAGCGGCCCGTGGATCCTCAACGCCGCGGCAGTAGCAGCGATGGCGGTGGCCGCGATCTGGCGCCGCCGTAGTCCACTGCTGTTCCTCGCCGTCGTCGCCGTCCTCGCCACCGCGTTGAGCGGGGGGCTGACCTCGTTCGACCGCTCGAGCGTCACCGGGCTGTATACCCTCGCCGTCCCCTTGTTCACCGTCGCCGCCTGGCAGGGCCGGCGCAACGCGGCACTCGGGCTGACCCTTTGGACGGCAGGGGCAAGCGTTCTTGCCGCGCTGCACCCCGGAGCGTTCGGCGGCTTCGCGGGCGCGCTGGGCGCAGGGATCGTCGTATGGGCGGCCGGACGCGCCTTGCGCGCGCAGCGGCTACTCACCGCCGACCTGACCGACACTACTGAGCGGCTCGCCGCCGAACGGGACCAGCGCGCCGAGCTCGCGGTCGCCACCGAGCGCACCCGCATCGCCCGCCAACTGCACGGACTGGTCGCCCGCGGGGTCGTCACGATGGTGGTTCAGGCGGAAGCCGCACGGAACCTCCTGACGAGCAATCCCGACGACGCCGCCGCGGCGATCCGCACGATCGAGCAGACGGGACGCGACGCGCTCGCCCAGTTGCGCCGCATCCTCGGCGTCCTACGCGCGAGTGCCGACACCGTCAAGGAGCAGCTGGCTGCATGAGCGTCCGCGTTCTGATCGCCGACGACCAGCAACTCGTCCGCACGGGCTTCGCGATGATCCTCTCCACGGACAGCGAGATCGAGGTGGTCGCGGAGGCGACGAACGGCCACGAGGCAGTCAAGCTCGCCACCTCGCTCGCGCCCGAAGTCGTACTGATGGACATCCAGATGCCCGGCCTCAACGGCATCGAGGCGACGAAGCGGATCGTCGGCGACGCGCGCACCGCAGACACCCGCGTCCTGATCCTAACGACGTTCGACCTCGACGAGTACGTCTACGACGCGCTCCGCGCGGGCGCGGCCGGCTTCCTCCTCAAGGACATCCCACCGGAGCAGCTCGTCGCGGCGGTGCGGACTGCGCACCACGGCGACGCCCTGCTCGCGCCCTCAGTGACTCGCCGGCTCATCGAGGAGTTCACGCAAGCGCGCCTGCCCGCGCCGGCAGCCGGCGCGCAACTCGAGCAGCTCAGCCCCCGAGAGACAGAGGTGTTCAGGCTCCTCGCCCGCGGCCTCACGAACCACGAGATCGCCGCCGAGCTCGTCGTCGGGGAGAACACGGTCAAAACGCACGTCGCCCGGATCCTCACCAAGCTGTCCCTCCGCGACCGAGTGCAGGCCGTCGTGCTCGCCTACGAAGCGGGCATCGTCACGCCCGGCAACGCGGATCCGGAGTCAGGCAAGCCGCCACCGAGGAACGCGCTTCGCCGCTAGCGCCGGTACACACGCCCATGAAGGACCTCTGGAGCGGGGCGGCCGCGACCGGTTCGGACTAGCTGGGCTGGAGCACCTGAGCGCGCGGTCGCTCGACACGGCGAGTCGATCGGCGCTGCGATCGAGTCGATGACGGCGCTCGGTTCGTACACGATCGCCTCGAGCTCACGGCTGCCGATTTGAGATCGCCGAAGCCCAGAAGGTGAAAGCGTTGGCGCCGCCGGCCTGCGCCAGCGTTCTGGAATGTGCGCAGAGAAGGCAGTCGGGATCGACTGACCTAGCCGAGAAATGCCGTCATGCGTATCGAGATGAGGATGCCGGGCAATTCGACGCCGAGCTTGGCGACATACCGCGCCGGCGGTGAAGCCGGGAACCATGTCGAGTACTCCTCGTTCATGTCCCCGAAGTCGCTCGCATTCGCCAGCAGCACACCGACTTCGACGACGTCGTCGAGACTTGCACCGGCTGCGCGCAACGTCGCTTCACAGTTGGTGAGCGCCTGCCGTGTTTGCTCCCTGATCGTCGGTCCGGCGAGAGCTCCCGTAGATACGTCCACCCCGACGAGACCTGAGAGGTGGACGTAATCCCCCGCTCTCACCGCCTGGCTGTACAGCGGCGAGCTGGGAGCGTCCGAGGTCGTGATCACCTCGCGCACTCGGCAGAGCTTGACGCCGACCCGCGAGGCTGTCCACCCCTTGGTTGGGCCAGCGTCCGCAAAGCTTCTTTGAGCGCCTTCAGAAAACAGGAGGCGTCTGCCCGGATCGGTGCGCTCCCTGACGTCATGACGTCTGGATAGAGCGATGGTTTCGGGCGGAGGTTCGCCCATGACGACGGGCGTGCACTCGAGACTGCGTCGGTTTCGCTTGCGGCATCGGTGGGTGGTGTGGCTGCTGGCCGGCGTGCTGATCGCCGGCGTTGGCGTTGGCGTCGTCGTCGGCATCGACCGGGCGTTCTATGCGGGCGGTGCGGGGCAGTCGTGGCCGCGGTCGTGGCCGCCGCGGGCGTGTCTGGTGCAGGGGATCGAAGCGCGCTGCGGCACCTTCGTCGTCGCAGAGAACCGAGCGGAGCCGGATGGGCGCACGATCGGACTGCGGGTGCTCGTCCTTCCTGCGTACTCGAAGCCGGTTGCGAAGGACGCGGTTGCTTTTCTGGCGGGCGGGCCCGGAGGCGCCGCCACGCAGCAGGCGTTCGCCGAGGACTGGCAGTCGAGCACCCTGAGAACGCACCGCGACATCCTGCTCGTCGACCAGCGCGGCACGGGCGGATCGAAGCCGCCGCACAACCCCGACGTGACCCAGTACGGCACCGGGATGGCGATGGACGACCTGGACGCGGTGCGGGCGGCGCTCGACTACCGACAACTCGACGTGGTCGGCGGCTCCTACGGCGCCACAGCGGCGCAGGTCTACCTGAAGCTCCACCCCTCCTCGGTGCGCACGCTCATCCTCTGGGGCGGAACCGCACTCGGTGTCCCCTTCTACGGCCGCTACGCAGTCAACGCCCAGCATGCCCTCGACCAGCTCGCGAGCCTCTGCGCTTCAGACCGCGACTGCCGGAAGGTGTTCCCCGACTGGGAGCGTCAGTTCGGCCAGCTCGTGAAGGCCTGGAACGCCCACCCCGTGCACGGTATGACCGGAAACGAGCTCGCCGGAATCGTCCAATCCATGCTGCTCGACGTGCAGACAGCGGTCTCGATCCCGCTGGTCGTCAGCAGCGCCGCGAAGGGAGACTACGCGCCCCTCAAAGCGGAAGGCTCGCGGGGCCTCGACACCGAGCTGAACCTGATGGGCTCGTCGATCTGGTGCAACGAACCCTGGGCCGGGCTCGACGCCAAGGGGCCGTGGGGCACCGACTTCGACGGCTACACGACCGCCGAAATCGCCGCACTCCGGCATGCGTGCAGCTCGGTCCCCAAGCGCGCCGAGCCGCGCTCACTCTGGACGCTCCCCACAACCAGCCGCGTCCCGGTGCTCGCCTTCGCAGGCGGCGCCGACCCACAGGACCCACCCGGCAACCTCTCCAACCTGCGACAGCACTTCCCCGACAGCCGCATCATCGTCTTCCCGCACTACGGGCACAGCTGGTCCGGCGTCGCCGGCTGCCTCGACTCCGTCATGACCGAGTTCGTCCAGCACGCCACGACCAAAGGACTCGACACCTCGCCCTGCAACGGGGCGACCGCCGTGCCCCCTTTCGTGCCGGCTCTGCGGTTGCGTCTTAGGGGTGTTGGGTCTTAGTCGTCGGTCAATGGCGGCCCGAGGAGTGTCATGTCGTACTTCTCGAAGATGGCGGCGACGGCTGTGCGGTCGGGTGTTCCGTTTCGGGTCAGGGGGCCCAATTCTTCGTAGAACCTGTGACCACCGCCGGGGGTGTAGACGACGGCGATTTCGCCCGGGTCGTCGGTTGTGTTGAGGAATGCGTGTGGGACGCCCGATGGCAGGTAGGCGAAGCCGCCTTCGTCGCAGTGGAACGTCTCTTCGCCGATCCGGATCTTGTATCGGCCCCTCAGGACGTGGATCGTCTCTTCTTGTCTGTGGTGGACGTGTAGCGGCGGCCCGCCCTTCGGTGCGACCTCGACGATGAAGTAGTCGAAGGCGCCGCCGGTGTCTTCTCCGGTGACTTTGAAGATGAGATCCCGTCCCGGGCCGGATTGGAGTCGCAGTCCTTCGCTTGGTGCGAGGACTTTGGGCAGAAGCGTGGTCATCGCCATCTCCTTGGAAGGGGCCGGTCGACCGGCCGGCCGATATACTTCACACACGCAAACAGATCATCGAGGGTTTAGTTCACCGTGTCAAGTAATGAGCAGGATCCGCAGCGTTGGCTCGACGAGCTGCCGGAGCCTGACGCACTCAGTCCGGAGGAGTTCCAGGCGTGGCGCGGACTGATCCGTCTGCGGGAAGCCGTGATGCGCGAGATCGACCGCCGCCTCCGTCACGAAGGCCTGATCTCACTCGCCGACTACGGCGTCCTGATCACCCTTGTTACCGCCCCCGGGCTGAGATTGCGCATGAGCGACCTCGGCGCGCGACGGATGCTGACGCCGAGCGGGATCACCCGCGTGGTCGTCCGCCTCGAGGAACAGGGTCTCGTTCGCCGGGAACCCGACCCGGCCGACGGACGCGCCGCGTTCGCCGCGCTGACCCGCCCCGGACTCGAGGCGCTGCGGCGTGCGCAGGTCGTCCACCACGCCACCGTGCGCGAGCTCTACCTCGGCCGGCTCACAAGGTACGAACTCGACCGCCTCGCAACACTCCTCGAGAAAGCACTACCGGGCGTCGTCAGCGCCCCCACCTGGCCCCCGCCGCACACGACCGCCTAGCTCTCACGAACCTCGTTCTCCTCCGCCGCCCTAAACCGCGTGCGCAAGCCCGAAGCTCGATCTCGGCATCGAGATAGCCGCCCCGGACGCCGCCCCGACCCAGGGGTAACTCAAGCAGGGGATGCGCGAGCCTTGCGTCCCTGGAGGCGTCGAAGGGTGGGAATGCTCGCGAGCGCGGGGATCATGGGCAGCCACAGGTTGACGAGCCGGTAGGCGAAGACGGCGAGCAGGGCGGGCACGCGGGCGATGTCGAGCCACACAAGCGAATACGTGAGGAGGGCTTCGACGACGCCGGCGCCGCCGAGCGGCAGGGCTCGACGGCTCAGGGCGTAACCCGTTGCGTACGCGACGACGAGCTGGGCGACAGGCGGGGGATGGGTCGAGAAGGCGTGCAATGTGGCCCACAATGCGAAGACGTCGCCGGCCCAGTAGGCGATCGCACCGACGGGTGCGAGCACGTGTCGAGTGGGCGAGCTGAGGAGCCGGATGACGAGCTGCAGCGCGCGGATGTCGTGGTCGAGGCGTTCGCCGGCTCGCCGCCAGGCAGCGATGCGCTTCCGATGCCTGATTGCAAGCAGGGCAAGCGCCGCGCCGACTGGGACGCCGACGATCCAGGGCACGGTCATCGTCCCGCTCACCGATTGATGTCGGATGAGCACGACGACCGCGGCGGCCATCGTTGCCGGAGCGAGGACGGCGTACTCCAGCATCGCGAGGCCCAGTACCCGCCGGCGGGCCTCGCGTTCGGAGAGGCCGGACCGGCGCAGCGCGACACGGTCGAGCGCGAATCCGCCGCCGTGCACGAAGGCGCCGAAGCCGGTGGCTACCAGTGCGGCTGCTCTCGGCGTCTCGAGCTCGGTGCCGCCCTCGGCAACGGCGACTTCTCGGTATGCCGCGGTGTAGCCGAGATATGCGAGACCCTCGCCTGCAACCGCGACGCCGAGCCACAGCCAGTGCGGACGGATTAGCGCGTCGAGGACCTCGAGAGGGCCTGCAGACCAGGCGATGCCGATCAGGGCTGCTCCCGACAGGCACGCCGCGAGGGCGACGAGAAGGGCGACAGTATGAGGCGCAAGCCACCGCGCGGGGTCCGCCTGGTTTCGAGCCATACGGGACGCGCTTCCCCGAACCTTCGTGCGCCACTCCTCCCTCGTGTGCGGTCGCCGCTGACGGGTAGAGGTGAGGGATGAAGGGGACGCCGTTCTCGTTTCAACGTCTGCCGCTGGCGGTGACAACGGCCATAGCCGCAGCCGGATTCGCCGTCGCGCTCGCCGTTATGAGCACAATCGCCGGCTGGAGCGGGGTCATCGCTCGGATTCGTCCTCCTTCATCGTATTGGTTCGGCGTCGCGCTAGCGGCGGAACTCGTCTCCTTTTGCGCGTACGTGTTCGCATATCGCTCGGTGGCCGCGGTCGAAGGCGGGCGACGGCTCCGGCTCGTCCTGGCGGTCCAGCTCGTTGCCGTCGGTTTCGGGGCATTCCTCGCCAAGGGCGGGGCCGCGCTCGACAGCAACGCCCTTCGCGGCTCGAAAGGGACGAAACGCGAGGGCGAGATTCGCGTGATGGCCCTCGATGCGCTCGAGCACGCCCCCCTGGCCCCTGCCGCATGCGCTGCGGCAATCGTCCTTCTCGCTCAGAACAAGCGGACACCCGGGCTCGACTTCACCATCCCGTGGGCGGCCCTCGTTCCACTGGGCGCGATCCTGGCCGTCGTCGGAGTGCGACACCGTCGACGTTTCACCGGCCGAGGAGGCTGGCGCGGGAAGCTAGGCGACGCGCTCGAGGCGATCAACGTGCTGTTCACCCTCGCTCGTCGTCCGCGCGAGCACTGGCCGGCATTCGCCGGCGCGACCGTTTACTGGGCCGGAGACGTCTTCTGCCTGTGGGCGTCGCTCAAGCCGTTCAACGCGGCGCCGGCGCCGGCGCCCGTCGTCATCGCGCATGCGGTCGGCTACAGCCTGACCAGACGCACGCTCCCGTTCGCGGGCGCCGGCATCGTCGAAGTTCTCATGCCGCTGACGCTCGTTGCGTGCGGCATGTCTCTCACAGGAGCGATCCTCGGGGTATTCACCTACCGCGTCTTCAACCTGTGGCTTCCCCTGTTGCCGGCAGCCCTCGCCGTGCCTCGTCTGAAGCGACAGTACGGACGATCCTTCCGGCTATCACCGAACAAAGCGTGAGGAAAGCATGGCTTCCTCATCCGTGATCAGAGGCGGCCTTGTAGCGTCCGGCTGTGGAGTTTCGGCGGGAGCTTTTCGAGGTCGAGATCCTCGATCCTCGGCACGGCTTCGACCGCCGTCGAGCCCCGCTCGAGATCCGCTTCGACCCCCTTACAGGGCAGAGCGCCCGCATCCTCCCGAGGGGAAGCCTTCCTCCGCCGGCGCGCGTAGATGTCGAAGGCATCGCCGAGGAGACAGCCGCAGCATGCCCCTTTTGCACCGAGCGGGTGGAATCCGAGACCCCGAAGTTCCCGCCGGAAGTCGTGCCCGAGGGACGGGTAGCGCAAGGCGAGGCGCTGTTGTTCCCGAACCTGCTCGGCTATGCAAAGTGGAGCTCCGTATCGGTGTACTCGCCGCGCCGTCATCGCTTGGGCCTCGCGGAGATCACACCCGAGCTGATGGGCGACAACCTCGCCACGCAAGTGAGCTTCGGTCGCGCGATCAGCGCCGTCGACGCAGCCTCGTGCTGGGTGTCGATCAACGCCAACCACCTGCCGCCGTCGGGCAGCTCGGTCTTCCATCCCCATCTTCAAGGCGCCGCCAATCCGCTTCCGACGACCATGCAGCAAATCTGGTCCGAGGTCGCGCCGAAACGATTCCGCGAGTACCTGGACGCCGAACTGGAAAACGGGGAGCGTCTGCTCGGGTCGACCGGGAGCTTCCAGTGGCTCGCCGCATTCGCTCCGATCGGCCCCGGCGAGGTGCGCGCCTTCACCTTCGCGGCGTCGTCACCGGAGCAGCTCGACGACGCACGCGTCGGCGAGCTCGGCCACGGCCTGTCACGTGTTCTGAGGACCTACTCGGAGCTCGGCTACCAGAGCTTCAACCTGGCGGTCTTCGGCGCACCCGCAATCGCCGGATTCCCACTGGCCGTCCGGGTCGTCGCACGCGCCTGCTACGGACCTTTGCAACGCTCAGACACGATGTGGAGCGAACGGCTTCACTGGGAGGCGGCGGTCGACCTCACCCCCGAAACGCTCGCCGCCGTCGCGCGACCGCACTTCTCGGCCGGCGTCTGACTCCGGACCCTCGGACCCACACCTACGGCCCGCGGAAGCCTTGCCGAATTTCGCACGACGGCCTCGCGCTCAACTCGAAGCCGCCGGTGGCCGATGAGAAGGGGACGATGGAGCGGATCCGTTTCGGTAGCCAGTTCACTGAGGTGCGCACGTTTCTCACCGACGCCGAGCTGCACAGCATCCTCGACCTCGACCACTACGAGCCCGAGGTGTATACACGCACGCGCGAGTTGCTCCTGGAGGCGGAGCTGCTGACGCCGCACCGCCACGAGAACCGCCCGGGCTACCTCATGCCGGAGGGGTGGGAGCCGATTCACGCCCATCACCTCGCCCGACGCGGCGCAGCCCTCCGCCGCGAGGCTCGTGCCCGGCGCAGCGCCTGATCACTGACATCGCGGGCACGCCGAGCCCCGACAACGGCTCGGCGTCCACGGCGATGAGATTCGCCTAGAGCGAGGCGAGACCGCGCTCCGCCGCCTTCGCCGCGAGCTTGCCCGGGTCGAGCCCGAACTTCTCGAGCATCTGCGCGTGCTGGTCGTGATCGATCTTCTCGGGAAGCTCCTGGATGGCCTGCTGCACGTGCTGGTCCTGCCCGGCCTTCTTGAGCTCCTCGAGAACGAACTGCTTGTCGAGCTGCATGTCGAACCTCCGATGTCGGTCACCCTGCCGTGCGGCCATTCCCGGAAGACCCGGCCGCGACGCCCCGCCCAACACTATTCGCCAGCGCCCGTCCGGGTTAGGCTGAATATCGGGGTACGAACGTGATCTGTCCGTCATGCGAGAGCGAGAACCGTCCCGGTGCGCGCTTCTGCCGGGGATGCGGGGGCGCGCTCGAGCACGTCTGTCCGGCCTGCGGCGCCGCTGCAGCGGACGATCAGCGCTTCTGCGACCAGTGCGGGAGCGCGCTCGCGGCGGCCGCAACGACTGCGCGCGAGCCCGAGCGAATGGCCGAGCGCCGTCTCGTGTCGGTGCTGTTCGCCGACCTGGTCGGCTTCACTGCGCTGTCGGAGTCGCGAGACCCCGAAGAGGTGCGCGAGCTCCTCTCGCGCTACTTCGAGACGTGCCGGCGCCTCGTCGAGCGCTACGGCGGCACCGTCGAGAAGTTCATCGGCGACGCGGTGATGGCGGTCTGGGGGACGCCGACCGCGAACGAGGACGACGCCGAGCGTGCAGTACGCACCGGCCTCGACCTCGTCGCCGCGGTCGCCGGTCTCACCGACGAGCTCGGCGCCGATGTGAAGCTCCGTGTGGGGGTCCTCACCGGCGAGGCCGCGGTCACCGTCGGCGCCCAAGGTGAGGGGATGGTCGCCGGCGATCTCGTCAACACCGCATCCCGGATCGAGGCGGTCGCCGAGCCGGGGACCGTCGTCGTCGGCGACGTCACGCGCCGGGCCACCGAGGCGGCGATCGCATACGAGGACATCGGGCTGCACCAGCTGAAAGGGAAGGCCGAGCCGCAGCGGCTCCACCGCGCCCAGCGCGTGATCGCAGCGCGGCGCGGCGAGGGTCGCGCGTCGGGCCTCGAAGCGCCGTTCGTCGGCCGAGAGCGTGAGTTCCGCCTGGTCAAGGAGCTCTTCCACGCCTCCGCCGAGGAACGGCGCGCGCGGCTCGTCTCGATCCTCGGCATCGCCGGCATCGGCAAGTCGAGACTGAGCTGGGAGTTCGAGAAATATCTCGACGGCCTCGTCGACGACGTGCGCTGGCACCGCGGGCGCTGCCTCGCCTACGGGGACGGCGTCGCCTACTGGGCGCTCGCCGAGATGGTGCGTATGCGCATCCGCGTGTCCGAGGACGAGGGGCCCGAGACCGCGCTGCCGAAGCTGCGCGAGTCGCTGGCCGGGATCGTCACCGATGCGGACGAGCGTGCGTTTCTCGAGCCTCGCCTCGCGCACCTTCTTGGCCTGGCCGAGCGCAGCGCCCCGGACAAGGAGGATCTCTTCTCCGCGTGGCGACTGTATTTCGAGCGGATGGCGGCGACGCATCCCGTCGTCCTCGTCTTCGAGGACCTGCAATGGGCCGATGCAGGGCTCCTCGACTTCGTCGACTACCTGCTGGATTGGGCCCGCGATCATCCGATCTACGTCCTCACCCTGGCGCGGCCCGAGCTCGCCGAGCGTCGCTCTGCATGGGGTGCAGGCCGACGTGACTTCACCTCGCTCTTCCTCGAGCCGCTCGAGTCGACCGACATTGAGACGCTCCTGGCGGGGATCGTGCCCGGACTTCCTGACGAGCTGCGCGACCGCATCGTCGAGCAAGCCGACGGCATTCCTCTCTACGCAGTCGAGACCGTGCGGATGCTGATCGACCGCGGCCTCCTCACCCGCGTCGGCGAGGAGTACCGACCTGCGGGACCGATCGAGACGCTCGCCGTGCCGGAGACGCTGCAATCGCTCGCCGCCGCCCGGCTCGACTCGCTCGATCCCGCCGAGCGGCGGCTGCTCGAGGATGCATCCGTGCTCGGGCGCACCTTCACGCGCCCCGGCCTCGCTGCGGTGTCGGGCCTGAGCGAGGACGAGGTCGAGCCGCATCTGCAGTCGCTCCTGCGCAAGGAGATCCTCACGCGCCAGCTCGACGCGCTCTCGCCGGAGCGCAACCAGATCGCGTTTCTCCAAGACGTCCTGCGGCGCGTCGCGTACGAGACGTTGTCGGTGCGCGACCGGAAGCAGCGCCATCTCGCGGCGGCTGCGCACCTCGCGCACGAGGGCGACGAGGACATCGCCGCCGTCCTCGCCGCCCATTACCTCGACGCCTACAGGCTTGCCACCGCCGATGAGGACGCAAGCGATCTGCGCGAGCTCGCGCAGGCCGCCTTGATCCGTGCAGGTGAGCGAGCGGCCTCTCTTGCGTCCGCCGGCGAGGCGGCACGCTACTTCAGGCGGGCGGCAGAGCTGTGCGAGTCGCCGGGCGAGCGCGCCGAGCTCCTCGAGCGCGCCGGACGGGAGGCCGGCAGGGAGGGAGAGCTCGATGTCGCGCTCGAAGCGCTCGAGACCGCCGGCCGCCTGCTCGACGAGCTCGGCGCCCGTCACGCGGCAGCGCGGGTCGCGGCGCGGCGCGCGGAGGTGCTGCGCGCCGGCGACCGCGTCGGCGAGGCGCTGGCGCTCATGCGCCCGGCATACGACGAGCTCATCGGCGGAGAGCGGAGTGCAGACGTTGCGCTCGTGGCGGCACAGCTCGCCCGCATCGCCTACTTCGCCGGTGAGCGCGGGCTGGCCCTGGAGGTCGTCGAAGTCGCGCTCGACATGGGCGAGATCCTCCGCCTGCCCGAGGTGCTGGCCGAGGCGTTGACGACGAAGGCGACGCTCCTCTACCACAGGCCGCACGAGTCGGGCGCGCTGCTGCGAGAGGGGATCCGGATCGCCCGCACCAACGATCTCTCACAGGCGTTGCTCCGTGCACAGTTCAACTTCTCCGGCCTCGCAATCGAGCACGACCGACTGGGCGACGCACATGAGGTCCTCGTCGACGCGCTCGCGCACGCACGACTGCGCGGTGACCGTACGTGGGAATCGAACCTCGTCGGTCAGCTGGGGGAGGTACTCGTGCTCCTCGGCGAGTGGGACGAGGCATGGCGGATCCTCGCCCCACTGGATCAGCAGGCCCTGCTCGACTTCGGAGCGGCGCTGCGACTCGGGCCCGTCGTCAGCCTCCTGGTCGGCCGCGGCCACCTCGGCGAGGCAAGGGCTCTGCTCGACCGTGCATCGGAGCTCGCCGAGTCGACCGACATCCAGACCCAGGCGATCTATCTCGAGGCCGAGGCCGAGGCCTGCCTTGCGGAGGGCCGATACCCAGAGGCGCTCGCCGTCGCGCGCCGCTCGTTCGAGGTCTTCCGCGCCCTCAACCAACCCCACTACGAGGTGCTCGGCTACGCGATCGCGATCGACGCCTCGCTCGCGCTCGGCGAGGTCGAAGGGGCCGAAGTGCTGCTCGAGCACATCGCGTCGATCCCCGCGGTCGAACGGAGAGCTCTCGTCGACGCGCAGACAAGCCGCCTCGAGGGCAAGATCGCCGCGCTGCGCGGAGAGGATCCGGGAGGGGCTTTCGAGCGCGCAGCAGAGATCTTCCGCGGAATCGCCATGCCGTACTGGCTCGCGGTGACGTTGGCGGAGGCGGCAGAGACCGCCGGCAGCGATACCGCCGACGAGGCGCGTGCGATCTTCGAGCGTCTCGGTGCGAGACCCTGGATCGAGCGCCTCGAGCACGTCACGGCGACGCTCTGATCGCGAAACGTCGACTACGGACCGGCGCGGTGGATGAGCGCGTCGAGCGTCTTCGGTCCGAACACGCCGTCCTCCGTCAGGCCTTCGGCGTGCTGGAACGAGGCGACTGCGGTCCTCGTCGCGGGGCCGTACTGTCCGTCGACCTTTCCGACCGGATAGCCGAGTGACTTCAGCGACCGCTGCAGCGCCTTCACCTGCGCTCCCGTGTCGCCGGGCTTGAGCGTCGTCTTCGGCAGCGCGGCCGCTTTGGGCTTCGTCGTGGCCGGCGTCGTCGTCTGCGCCGGCACCGTCACCGGCGGAGGCGTGATCGCCCTCGGCTTGCTGCTGCCGCTGCTGAAGACACCGGCCGCACCGAGAATGGCGACGAGCGCGACGACGGCGAACGCGCCGAAGATAGCGATGCGGCGCCACGGCAGCTCCGGTGCGACACGCGCCGGCTGCGAGGGCACCAGCCAATCGTCCTCTGCGCTCGGCGGGTCCCGTTCGAGCGCAGCCTGTTGCTCGACATCGGCGAACCAGTCGTCGCGATCGCCAGCGCCTTCGCGCGTCGGAGCGGCCATTGCCCATGAACGCTAGCGCGTCAGACAGGAAAGGAGCAGGCCGGGCCCGACACGGGCGCAGACGCCGCGCCGAACCCAGACGGACTGGACGCCGGAGAGCCCCACCGCCCGGGACGGCCGCACCCCGGCGAGGGAGCGGACGTCGACGTTCTGCGGCTTGGCGCCGCAGCCGCGCGTGACTCCGACGCCGATCGCCAGGTCCTGCACCGGGGGCGGGCCGGTGATCGGGCGAACCGCATACGGCTTGCCCGAGTAGGAGAGGGTCATGGCGCACGAGCCGCCCGAGCCGCCGCTCGAGATGACGACCGGAGCGACGAGCGCCCCGGCGATCAGGACGGCCACAGCTCCGCCGATCGCAAGACGGGCGCGCCTGTTCACGCCTCCATCATTGCCGTCGTACTCTGTGCAGATGGCCGCATGCGCCGTCTGCGGCCGGGAAAACCCGGCCGAAGCCCGGTTCTGCCTTGCGTGCGGACACGCCTTTCCCGCCACGGCGGAGGCCGGCGAGGAGCGCCGGATCGTCAGCGTCGTCTTCGTCGACCTCGTCGGCTTCACGAGCCAGGCCGAGAAGCTCGACCCCGAGGACGTCCGCGCGCTGCTCGTGCCGTACCACAACGCCGTCCGCGAGGAGCTCGAGTCGTTCGGCGGCGTCGTCGAGAAGTTCATCGGCGACGCCGTGATGGCCGTCTTCGGCGCGCCGACGGCGTTCGGCGACGACGCCGAACGCGCGGTCCGTGCCGCGCTCGCGGTCCGGGACAGCGTCGAGGGCGTCCGCGTCGCCGTCAACACGGGCGAGGCGCTCGTCACGCTCGGCGCGCGGCCTTCGCACGGAGAGGCGATGGTCGCGGGCGACGTCGTCAACACCGCGCAACGGCTGCAGCAGGCGGCGCCCGTCGACGGCGTCCTCGTCGGCGAGGTAACGCACCGTGCGACGGCGAACGCGATCGACTATCTCCCTGCCGAGGACGTCACGGCGCGCGGGAAGGCGGAAGCGGTGCGCGCATGGATCGCCCTTCGCCCAAAGGCCGGCGAGGGTCGCGACTTCTCCAGCACGTTCGTCGGCCGCGAGCACGAGATCGCGCTGCTGCGCGGCGTGTGGGAGCGCGTCTGCGCGCAGCGCGCGCCGCACCTCGTCACCATCCTCGGCGAAGCCGGACTCGGCAAGTCGCGGCTGGCTTCGGAGTTCATGCGCCTCGTCGACGAGCTCGGCGGCTTCAGCGTCCGCGGCCGCACGCTGCCGTATCGGGAGAGCAGCGCGTACGGCGCGTTCGGGAGCCAGCTGAAGCAGCTGTGCCGCATCTTCGAGAGCGACTCGACCGACACGGCGCGGGAGAAGCTCCGTGCGAAGGTCTCGACGATGGTGGACCCGGGCTCCGCCGACGAGGTCGCCGGCCATCTGGCGATCCTCATCGGCCTCGCACCGGAGGCCTCGGTCGCCGACCGCGAGACGCTGTTCTTCTCGATCCGCGTCTTCAT
>Ga0070731_10002144_pt1 | contig 19211 bp, 16 predicted proteins | sample Coa_R1_2_FD_66448 | JGI IMG/M metagenome (GOLD analysis project Ga0070731, IMG submission 66448) | Surface soil microbial communities from Centralia Pennsylvania, which are recovering from an underground coalmine fire - Coalmine... | ecosystem: Environmental > Terrestrial > Soil > Unclassified ... | reverse complement strand
GTTGATGGCCCGGCAAGATAAATAAAAAATGAGTGAGAGAATGATGCGTCAGCGGACGAGCCGAAGGATCTTCATCGAATTTTATGGGTGAAAACTTTTATATTTATACTTTGTCTTCCCCGTCAACAACAACTATTACCAACGATTATGCCATGCAAAAAAAATACTTACTGCCGTTTATTCTGGTAACCTCATTGTTTTTTTTGTGGGCCTTTCTGCACAATCTCAATCCCATCTTAATTCCACATTTACGAAAAGCCTGTCAACTTAACGACCTGCAGTCCTCCTTCATTGATCCGGCCGTGTACCTGGGCTATTTCCTAACTGCGATACCTGCCGGAATATTTATTCACCGGTTTGGGTACAAGAGCGGAATTATTCTCGGCCTTATCCTGTTTGCTGCGGGTGCGCTTTTATTTATACCGGCGGCTTCAGTCCGGGAGTATGTCTTTTTCCTGATAGCGCTTTTTGTAATGGCCTGTGGGGCCGCATTTTTAGAGACAGTGGCGAATCCATATATGACCATCCTGGGCGACCCGGCAACGGCGGAGCAGCGTCTTAACTTTGCGCAATCCTTCAATGGCCTTGGTGCGGTACTTGCGCCGACCCTAGGGGGTCGCTTCATCCTTTCAGGGATCGAACATTCAAAGGAGGAACTTAACCAAATGGCGCCCGCACAATTGCAGGCTTACCTGAATACCGAAGCATCAGCTGTTAAAATTCCTTATCTCGTTATTGCCCTTGTTGTCACGTTGGTGATCTTTTTGTTCCTTTTCACCCCCTTTCCGAAGGTTTCGGAGGATGACAGCGCAGCCCACGGCGCCAAATTTTCCATGAGCGTTTTCAAATTCAGCCACCTGAAATGGGCGGTGGTCGCACAGTTTTTTTACGTGGCTGCACAGGTTGCGGTTGGCAGCTTTTTTATTAAATTTTCAAAATATGTTCTGGACTTGCCTGAGAAACAGGCGGCTAAGTGGTGGGGATTTGCGATGATCGGATTTGTAACTGGCAGATTTCTCGGCACCTTTTTGATGCGTTACATCCGGCCCGATTTCTTGCTCGGTATTTATGCCGTGGCGAACATGCTTCTTCTGGTAGTTGGAGTTACAACGAAAGGATACATCCCGGTCTACTGCGTTATGGCAACGCCATTTTTTATGTCTATAATGTTTCCGACTATTTTTGCGCTTGGGATTAAGGGCCTGGGCGAAGAAACAAAGATCGCATCTTCGTTCCTTGTCATGTCAATCATCGGGGGAGCATTTGGAGCAGTACTTATGGGGCTGATCTCCGACAAAACGGGAAGTATCCAGATTTCTTATTTAGTCCCTTTATTCTGTTTCGCTGTAGTTTTGTTCTACGCGATAAGCGGACACAAAGTCAAAATACGAACAGCAACCTCCAGTGTGCATGTTTAGTCTTGAAAATAAACAGGCGGTCATAACGGGTGCCGGCAGCGGAATTGGCAGGGCAATAGCGCTGTTATTTGGCAACCAAAAGGCCCAGGTGCATCTCGTTGATATTAACAAAGATCAATCGGAACTATTGGTTCGCGAGATAGAGGCAGGCGGCGGAAAAGCCTGTCACCACGTTTGCAGTGTCGCCAATCAGGCCCAGATCGACTCTATTTTTGCCAGCATTCGTCCCATTGATATCCTTGTCAACAGTGCGGGTGTCTCACATATAGGCAAAGCTCATACAACGAGCGAATCCGATATGGACAGACTTTACCAGGTCAATGTAAAGGGAGTATATAATTGCCTTCGCGCTGCAATTCCCGTTATGCGAAGCCAGGGCGGAGGAGTAATCGTCAACATATGCTCCATTGCTGCGCTGGTCGGACTGCAGGACCGCTTTGCCTATTCGATGTCGAAAGGCGCTGTCTATTCGATGACTATGAGTGTCGCCCGCGATTACCTGGCTGAAAAAATCAGGTGCAACAGCATTTCACCTGCCAGGGTCCATACCCCTTTTGTAGACGGGTTCATCGCTAAGAACTATCCCGGGCGGGAAAAGGAGATATTTGAAAAGCTGTCTAAGAGTCAGCCGATTGGCCGTATGGCCACACCTGAAGAAATCGCGGCTCTTGCTTTATATTTATCGAGCGATGAGGCCTCATTTATTACGGGAACCGATTATCCGATCGATGGAGGTTTTCTGAAACTGAATAATTGAGAAGGAATCACGAGCAAATAATTGAAAAATGAAAATTTTTCGGCACGGCCAACTGAATAAGGAAAAACCCGGAATCCTGTTGGAAGACAAACGTTATGACCTGTCGGATCTGGGCGAAGATTTCAACGAACTTTTTTTTGAAACAGGAGGATTGGACCGTGTGGCCAATTATGTCAACCTTCACCGCGCTTCTTTACCCGAAATTCCCGAGGGCACAAGACTGGGAAGCGCTGTTGCCCGCCCTTCTAAAATCGTCTGCATTGGCCTAAATTACGCCAAGCATGCGGCTGAATCCGGAACAACGATTCCGGCTGAACCTGTTCTCTTTTTTAAATCAACCACGGCCTTATCCGGTCCTGACGATGATGTGATCATTCCACGGAACTCCGTGAAGACGGATTGGGAGGTGGAACTTGCCCTTGTTATCTTGAAAAGGGCTGCTTATGTCCTGGAGTCGGATGCATCGTCCTATATCGCGGGCTATGTTCTCCACAATGACTACTCAGAACGGGAATTTCAAATAGAACGAAGCGGTCAATGGGTTAAAGGGAAAAGCAGTGATACTTTTGCGCCTCTTGGTCCATACCTGGTCACCCCGGATGAGGTTCGTGATCCCCAGAACCTTCAACTTTGGCTAAAGGTCAACGGTGAGATGCAGCAAAATTCCAACACAAATGATATGGTTTTTAAAATCCCATTCCTAATTCATTATGTAAGCCAGTTCATGACCTTGCTGCCGGGCGACATTATTTCTACCGGCACCCCGTTTGGAGTCGGACTGGGCTTGAAACCTCCCCGGTATCTGAAGGCAGGTGATCGGGTCGAGTTGGGAATAGAAGGACTGGGAACACAGAAGCAGCGTTTGATTTCTTTTGAAGATGCAGTCGCCCGCGGCATATATTATGCGCGCGTTTAAAGAAACAAAATCTTTGAAGCAATTAAGTAATAATGGATCTCGATTTGAAAGATAAGGTCGTAGTCGTTACAGGCGGAGCTAAAGGCATAGGCGAAGGGATTGTAAGAATGCTTGCCGAAGAAGGAGCCGTGCCTGTTATAGTTGGCCGAAAAAAAGAAGACAACTTGAAGCTGCTCCATCATTTGCAATCGTCAGGCTGGCGCGGTTTTCAGGTCGTCGCCGAACTTACACGGCCGCAGGATTGCGAAGCATCGGTACGTGCTGTGATTGACGAATTTGGCAGAATCGACGGTCTGGTTAACAATGCAGGAATCAATGACGGCGTGAATCTTGAAAACGGCAACTATGAACGATTTGTAGAATCTCTTCACCGCAACCTTATTCACTACTATTTAATTGCACATTTTGCTTTGCCGGAATTGAAAAAATCGAAAGGCTCGATTGTTAACATAACTTCTAAGACAGCGGAAACGGGGCAGGGAGGGACTTCTGCGTACGCTGCGGCGAACGGTGGGAGAAATGCGCTGACCCGCGAATGGGCTGTCGAATTGCTGAAATACGGAATACGCGTCAATGCCATTGTGGTGGCAGAGTGTTGGACTCCGTTGTATGAAAACTGGATTAAGACCCTGCCGAATCCCGAAGAAAAATTGAAAGATATCACGTCAAAGATTCCACTGGAAAAAAGAATGACTACATCTGCAGAAATTGCCAGTACCGCGCTGTTTCTGCTCTCTTCAAGGTCCTCACATACGACTGGACAGTTGATTCACGTGGACGGCGGTTATGTCCATTTGGACCGGGCTTTATAACCATCTTGATTCTGCCAATGGAATAAATTCAGATTATGAAACAACGCGCTCTTCAAATACATGACAAAGACAATGTGATGGTTGCGCTTACTAACCTGAAAAATGGTGAAGCCATCGAACACGCGGGGAAATCTTGTGTTTTGAAAGACAACATTCCCGCCAAGCATAAATTTTTTCTCAACGATATGCAACCGGATGACGCCGTCATTATGTACGGGACGCTCGTTGGCAGGGTTTTATTTGCATTGCCCATGGGAAGTCTTATGACGACCGCAAATACCCGTCATGCCGCAGCAGAATACGGATATCGCGGAGCTACCTATCACTGGCAGCCCCCCTCCGTGCAAAAATTTGCCGGGAGAACTTTTGATGGTTATCATCGTAGCGATGGGCGGGTTGGTACCTCTAATTATTGGATCTTTCTTCCGACGGTTTTTTGCGAAAATAGGAATCTAGACGTGATACGCGAGGCACTCCAAAATGAATTGGGATATTCTGTGACAGGCAAATATCGTCAGTATACTCATGCGTTGGCTGAAGCATTTCGCGAAGGAAAAAATATTGACCAGGTCGAAATTTCAGCTGTTCCTGAACCAAAAGAAAATTTTCTTTTTCGGAACATTGATGGCATAAAATTCTTAACGCATCAGGGCGGTTGCGGAGGTACGCGCCAGGACTCTGAGATGTTGAGCAGGTTGCTAGCAGCTTATGCCGACCATCCAAATGTCGCTGGTGTAACGATCCTGAGCCTCGGTTGCCAGCATGTTCAAATCCCGGATTTCCTGGAAGATATCAAAAACAGGAACCCCACATTCAACAAGCCAGTGCTGGTGTTCGAACAGCAGCAATCCCAAAGTGAGGAACAACTTATAAGCGATGCTATTCGTAAGACCTTTTTTGCGATGATAGAAGCTAACAAACAGGAACGCAGGCCTGCTCCGCTGACCGAATTGTGCATTGGTGTTAAATGCGGGGGCAGCGATGGCTTTAGTGGTATTTCGGCGAACCCCGCCGTAGGCCATTGCGCCGACCTTGTTGTGGCACTCGGAGGGAAAATTCTTCTCGCGGAATTTCCGGAATTATGTGGTGTCGAACAGGAACTCATTGATCGTTGCACGAACAAGCCAATAGCGAGTAAATTTATTCACCTCATGAGGACTTATGACCAGCAGGCGCACCAGGTCGGCTCTGGCTTTTACATGAATCCATCTCCTGGAAATATCAAGGACGGCCTGATTACCGATGCCATTAAGTCTGCAGGCGCCGCGAAGAAAGGTGGCACCTCACCGGTTGTCGACGTTTTGGATTATACTGAACCGGCGACAAAAGCCGGTCTCAACCTTGTTTGTACGCCCGGCAATGATGTCGAAGCTACGACGGGCAAAGCTGCATCAGGTGCGACGCTTATCCTTTTTACCACTGGCTTGGGAACGCCAACGGGTAATCCCGTCTGTCCAGTGATCAAACTGGCGACCAATTCTGCGCTGGCGAGAAGAATGCAAGACATAATTGACATAGATACCGGGCCGATTATCGAAGGAGAAATATCCTTAGAACAAATGGGCGAGCGGATCCTGGAGTATTGCATTTTGGTTGCCAGCGGAAAGGTAACGCCCAAGGCCGTGCAGCTTAACCAGGATGATTTTATACCCTGGAAGCGAGGAGTGAGCTTGTGACCAAATTAACATTCGAAAAATTTCTTTGACATGCGAGCACTTTCGTGCCAGTCTCCCGGCCAATTTGAATATCTTGATATGGCACGCCCTGCTTCGGCACAAGGAAGAGCAATTATTAAGATTCGACGTGTGGGCATTTGCGGGACCGATCTTCATGCTTTCCATGGGTCGCAACCCTTTTTTGACTATCCGAGGATACTTGGGCATGAACTCGCAGGCGATCTTGTTGATGCGACCGGTACAAACGACTATGCTCCGGGTCAAAAAGTGACAATCATCCCTTACTTCTCTTGTGGAGCATGTGTCGCCTGCCGGCGTCGTAAACCGAACTGCTGTGTTCAAATCCGTGTATGCGGAGTGCATATTGATGGGGGAATGGCAGAGTATCTTTCCGTTCCCATCACAGCACTCGTGGATGGCAGAGATTTTACTTACGATGAACTGGCACTTGCAGAGCCGTTCGCTATTGGAGCGCATGCAATCCGCAGGGCGGTGATAGAAGAAGGCGAACAGGTATTGGTGGTTGGCGCCGGGCCGATTGGACTTGCGGCGATGGAATTTGCCCGTATTGCCGGAGCCTCTGTGATCGCGATGGACCTCAACGAATCGAGACTGGAATTCTGCGCCAAAAGGATGGGAATAAAAAATGTTATCAACCCGGCGACGTCGATTGTTCTCGATGATTTAAGGGAATTCACTAACGGCGACATGCCAACCCTCGTCATTGACGCGACAGGAAACCAGCAGGCGATAAATAATGGTTTGAACTGGCTCGCACATGGAGGCCGATATATTCTTCTGGGGCTTCAGAAAAATGAATTGATTTTCAATCATCCTGAATTTCACAAGAGAGAAACTACGCTAATGACGAGCCGCAATGCGACTTTAGCTGATTTTGAGCAGGTACTGGCTTGTATGCGAGACAGAATAATCGATCCTGCAAAATTCATTACGCATCGGTCTTCATTCGAAAGTTTGGCAGAGAAGTTTCCAACCTGGCTTGACCCCTTGTCGAAGACAATCAAAGCTGTGGTGGAATTGGACTAGCCTGAGTCTTACCAGTGTATCATTAATTTTCTGAGTGATCGGCGATCCCGAATAGTGATCAAATTGCCTTTAAAAGATTTTTCTAAAACATACACTGTTCTTGCTGCCTATATATCGGCCAAAAGGGGAAATGGAACTATAATTGTTTTTCTGGTAAAGAGCAATCGCTTCTGGCTGGTTTTTTCCAGTCTCCAGAATGCAGGAGGGAAATCCAAGCTCTTTGGCCCAGTTTTCCAATTCTAATAAGATGATTGTGGCGAAATTCTTTCGGCGAAATAAAGGCTTTACGTACATCCTTTTAATTTCCAACTCATGATTTGTGTAAGGCCTAAGACCCCCGCACGCTACAGGAAAGCTGTCATGATAGCCGATGACGACAAAATGAAGTCCGTCGACCAGATTAATTTCCGCATAATGCTCATGATCCACCCCATCCCGGACTTTCAAATCGGAGACTAACGCCTCTTGCAGCTGGGTAAAATCCGGTTCCGATGAATCTGCCCTTCTTGTGTATATATAATCAGTTTTTATCAAGATGTTCTTTTAATCGCCATTATCCCCGAAGTATTTAATCTTCATCGTTTCATCTTCAATTCTTCGGCAAAAATATGAATTTGCGGAGCTGAATGGGGCGATTAGAATTACACTTAATTTGCCGTACAAACATTGTGCACTGCGGGTATTATTTCAGCGAGCGATGAAAAACTATTCAACGGCTATTCTAAATATTGAAAGCATGCCGCGGCCTGATAACCGATTGGCAATGGGATTGAAGTTTGTTTTTTGCACACTTCTATTCATAATCCCCGTCGTTTACCTTTTTTTGTCGCTGATAATTCTAGTTTTTATATCGAGCCATTCCCGCGGGTATGTCCTTGATTGGTACCATGCTCGCTGGCCACAGGGATATGATATCTATAGTCTTTCCAAAAGTTGCCTGACTTCGAATTGGTATGGATTCTTGTTGAGTAACCGCTTAATAGGTCAAGGGTTGATATGCTTTGCTCTCATTGGATATTTATTTTTTTCACGATTAATTTGGAATTTTTGTCGGCAATTTTCGTCAGAAATTTCGAGAGCACTCCTGTTTTTGAAAAGGTCGATACATGAATCCACTCCCAAGCAAAAACTTGCTGTACTCCTGCTGTTTAGCGCGATCGTCTGCTATCGAACCTTTTTGTTTCTTTCTTATCCACTACTGCCGGACGAAACCTGCTCATATCTGTATTTTGTGCGCCAGGGATTTATTGCGACAATTTGCAGCTACCCGCTACCGAACAACCACGTCTTGTATAATTTGGGATGCATTATTCTCGCTAAATGCCCCTTTCTTAGTCCAATTCTTATCATGAGATTGCCAAGTCTCGTCGGTGACATTGTGCTCCTATGGGCAATTTTTTGTGTCTCGAAAAGACTGGGCGGCTTTCAACGGGCTTTTGCGATAGTTTCGGGCTGTGCGTTTTGCTATTTTCTTTCATTTTATGCTGTCCAGGGCAGGGGATACCAGTGGCAGGATTCATGTTTTTTTCTTGCCCTTGCAGGAGGCTGGACATGGTTTATCTCGCCAATATGGAAAGGCAGATTCGGTTATTCCCTGTTTGTATTGGCGTCTGTCGCAGGTTTCTATATCAACCCCGGGTTTATTTTCCCATACCTGGCGCTCATTTTCGCCTTTTCTTTTATGTTATTTTGGCAAAACGATTACCGGCAGTGGAGAAGACTTGTCCTTTCCTCAATCCTGGTTGGGCTTCTGGCCATGACTCTTTATTTGCCACTAATAATCGCCAGCAGTTGGAAGGCAGTCTTTGACAACGAATTTGTTTCCGCAGGTAAAGGCTGGCATGATTTGGTCGATCGGCTCCCCGATTTGCGCTACTCAATAAGCTACATATTTAATTTAGGTCGATTTGGTATTTGGATTGTTGGTTTTTTCTTGTCGGTTTGCATTTGGTTTTGGTCGACAAGAAAAATAACTGGGAGGTATTATGCGTTCGGGCTTTTTGTATTTGTCGGCACACTCATATCATTTGCGCTAATTATTATTGTCAAAAGGATTTTTCCCTATGATCGCTTATTCTGTTTTTGGGTGCTTCTGTTAAATATTATATTTATAAATGTAATATTTGACATCTCCAGGCGTTTTTTTCCGAGGTCAACCTGGGTCTGGCTTTTAAGTATATTTCTCCTGTTTAAGATTGGTATTTCTGTTCGGTTGTTGTGGCTTCGCCGTGATTTTGTCGAAAACCAGGGCGGCCCCAGAACCTATGCATTTTTCGAGCGCGACTTCGACAGGCTCAATACGCTTCATCCCCACAGTTGGCAAATGACCGATTCAGACGACTTTTATCCAATGTATATCCGTTTTTTCCTCGTTGGGCAGAATCGCGAGAACGAGGTAATCGTTGACAGAAATTCGGCGCGCTCGGATATTCTTTTTTTGCCAGATAAATATGACTCTCTGGCCATAGGGCAAGGCTACGTGAAATATGGAGAAAACAAATTGACGGAAAAGGGAAATTCGATCAGAATTTACGTTCGTCGAAGGTTCATACCTGATTCAATTCAATAGAATGATTTTGTATGAAAAGAATTTTCTTGGTTTTTCATCAATCGAATGGCCTCAAGCCCACCACCGACGGTCCCGGAGGATTGTATTTGGACGGTCGGCAAATCGGGCTGCTCGAATTGATGCTGCCCGGTGAATTCTTAAGAAAACAGTGTACCGCGTAGGGGAATCGAACCCCTCATTCGTCCGTGAAAGGGACGCGTCTTAAACCGATTGACCAACGCGGCGTTTAGCGCAGTTGCCTTGGCGTATTTTTTTCGCGAAAGGATTGCAAAGATATATTCGGGAGATTCATTTGCCAAATGATTTTTGCCCGGGTCGCAGTACCATCAACATGTTGGAAGACAGACTAACATCTCTTGCTTTTGCGCGAAAATCCGCATATTCCAAACGCAAAAAATTACATTCAAAAATTAGCCAATACACTAACTTTGCAACCTTCAACAAAAATTTCAAATTGTTAAGCTATGAGCACAGTAAAAGTTGCGATCAATGGTTTCGGAAGAATCGGCAGGCTGGTCTATCGCCAGATTTATAAAAAGGAAGGAATTGATGTCGTGGCGGTAAATGATTTGACGAGTCCAAAGGTTTTGGCTCACCTGTTAAAATATGATAGTGCGCAAGGGCGGTTTGATGCGGATGTCAAGTCGACAGAAAATTCAATAGTCGTAAATGGTGAAGATATTAAGATATATGCTCAAAAAAATCCCGCAGAAATTCCCTGGAAACAGCATGGGGTAGATGTCGTGCTCGAATGCACCGGCTTTTTTACGGACAAGGCAAAAGCAGAAGCGCATATAACTGCCGGCGCACGCCGGGTGGTTATCTCCGCACCGGCAACAGGCGAAATGAAGACGATTGTCTTTAATGTTAACCACGATATCCTCGACGGCACCGAAACTGTAATCAGCTGTGCATCCTGCACGACAAACTGCCTGGCACCAATGGCTCATACTTTAGACAAGGAATTTGGCATTGTGATGGGCCTGATGACAACCGTTCACGCTTACACGAATGACCAAAATACACAAGATGCCCCCCATGCGAAGGGTGACCTTCGACGGGCGCGGGCGGCTGCCGCCAATATTGTTCCCAACAGCACCGGTGCAGCGAAGGCGATCGGCCTTGTACTCCCTTCACTGAAAGGTAAACTGGATGGAACTGCTCAGCGGGTTCCGACGCTGACAGGATCGCTAACGGAACTAACGACTATCCTCAAAAAGAAAGTTACTGTAGAGGAGATAAACATGGCCATGAAAGGGGCAAGTAACGAAAGCTACGGTTATACGGAAGACGAAATTGTCAGCAGCGACATTATCGGCATGCACTTTGGATCACTGTTTGATGCCACGCAGACCAAAGTTTTGACTGTTGGCGACCAGCAACTGGTCAAGACGGTCAGCTGGTATGACAATGAGATGAGCTATGTGAGTCAGCTGGTTCGCACCGTGCATTATTTTGCTAATCTCATTTCCAAATAAGCGCACAGCGTCCTTCCAAAAAATTATCAGTATGATCCAGTTCACGGATTACAACTTCGCCGGCCATAAGGTGCTGGTCCGGGTTGACTACAACGTGCCATTAAATGATCAATTTGAAATTACCGATGACACCCGGATGCGTGCAACCGTACCAACGATCAGCAAAATCCTGGAGGACGGGGGGAGCGCGATACTTATGTCGCACCTGGGTAGGCCAAAGGGAGGACCTGAGGATAAGTTTTCACTTCGGCACCTGGTAAATCACTTGGGCAAACTTCTGGGCCGCCCGGTCTTTTTTGCTGAAGATTGCATCGGTGAAAAGGCGCGACTTACAGCAAACAAGTTAAAGCCTGGGGAGATTCTGCTACTTGAAAATTTACGTTTTTACAAAGAGGAGGAAAAGGGTGACGAAGGCTTCGCAAAAAAACTGGCTTCCCTGGGAGACGTCTATGTGAATGATGCTTTCGGTACGGCACATCGTGCTCATGCATCTACTGCCATCATCGCTAAATATTTCTCGCCAGACAGGAGGATGTTCGGATTGTTGATGGAGGGTGAAGTAAAAAGTGCCGAACACGTGCTGCATCATTCCCAAAAGCCCTTTGTGGCGATCATCGGGGGAGCAAAGGTTTCTGATAAAATACTCATTCTCGAAAATCTTCTCGACAAGGCTACTGACATCATTATTGGCGGAGGTATGGCTTACACATTTATGAAAGCGACCGGTGGAAATATCGGGAATTCGCTTTGCGAACAGGACCGAATCGATACAGCCAGCGATCTACTTAAAAAAGCTGCCGAAAAAAACGTATGTATACACCTGCCGCCAGATTCCGTGATTGCAGACAAATTCGACGCCAACGCTAACGATTCCACTTCTCCAAGTAACAATATCCCGGAAGGTTGGATGGGATTGGATATCGGAGAAAATGCCTGCGAACAATTTAGCAATGTGATTCGGAAATCAAAGACCATTTTGTGGAACGGGCCCATGGGAGTCTTCGAAATGAAGAAATTTCAGCACGGCACCAAGGCGGTGGCGATAGCCGTTGCCGATTCGACGCAGCACGGCGCATTCTCCCTGGTTGGCGGCGGTGATTCAGTTGCAGCTGTCAATCAATTTGGTTTTGCCGATAAGGTAAGTTATGTTTCTACTGGCGGCGGGGCCATGCTCGAGTATTTTGAGGGCAAGGAACTGCCCGGAATCGCCGCTATGAAAGGTTAAAATCTTATGTTATGTACGCCAGAATTGGCCGAACCTGCCTTTTGCCGGCAATTTTATTTTTCGTGGGATATTCATTTGCGCAATCACCCGTGCCGGTAAGAAAAGAACCAAGGCATAAGGTAGTGCTCGAAAATGAGTATGTTCGCTTAATTGAAGTACATCTCAAACCCCATGATACTACGCTCGCCCACATTCACGCCGCTCCCTCGGTAATTGTTTTTTTAAGCCGATCTACCATAGGCAGCCAGATTTTAGGAGCCCCGCCTACAAGGGGAAGCCACCTCCTTCCAGGACAAATCGGATATGCAGCCTATGATGAAAATCCTATTACTCATCGGGTTTGGAATGAAGGGGATTCTACATTTCATGTTATGGATATTGAGCTTGTCAAAACCAAAGCAGCATCGGATTCATGCGACATCTTGTTAGGAAGCGGCGTCCAGATGCCGGTCACTAAAAGTCTTGTCAGGGTATACAGGCTGGATTTGGCCGTGGGGAATGAGCCAGCCTTCGCGCAATCAACCTGTGCACATCTCGTCATTGATATTGAAGGAGTGGTGCTGGCAGGTGACAAACGTCTTTCGCGCGGTAATTTTAGCTTTTTTGGCCCACAGGAAAAGGTTGCAATAAAGAGCCTGGGGAAATCTGCGACCTGTGTCGTCCTCGAATTAAAATAAGGACAAACTGTAATTTTGGCAATGACGAGGCGCTCAATTCTTATCAGCAGGAATTTTTGAAGCTATATATTCCGCCTGCTCACCAAGGTCTCGCGTTCTTTTATTTTGCTCCAGGGTTTTCAAGGCCCCGTTTATTTCAGGATCGGTGAAGCCGCGGAACGAGGATGGAATATCTTCCCGGATTTTTACCAGCAAGTCTACTCCTTTTTTAAGCAGCTCTGTATTTTTTAAATTGCCCAGGAAGTGAGCAAATGGCCTAATGCTATAAAACTGTTCATTGCCGAAAGCAAGTGAGGCAAAATCTTTATAAATCGCATCGAATCTCGACTCGTCGCTATTGGCGATAATAGCGAATTTAAGCTCCCCTTTCGCCGGGGAGGAATATAGCTTTTTTGCCATTGACATCGCTGCCGATGAATCAATCTTTGCCAATGCAAAAAGGGCCTTTCCTGAAACATTATATGACGAATCAGAAATAGCGGCAGTAATCAGCTGTTGATATGCCGGGTCCCTCGAGTTCCCCAGGATCTCGATTGCCTGGGCCTTTACCTTTTTATTTTTTTCGCCTTTGCTAAGATTAAGGATGTCCGGATTCAGCGCGATATTTACAGTATCATTCTTCGTATTTAGGCCGTTGAGAGCGGCCAAACGAATTCTCCAATTTGGATCATACAGGCAATTGCGAATCAGTAGCAGGGCTTTTTTGTCATTTTGGTGTTTCAATGCAAATGTTAGTGCTTCAATCCGGTCGACGTAAAGCCCGGCATTCTTATATTGGAATACGAATTCATCCAGAGACTTATGATCATTTTTTTCACATAGCAATACTTTTTCTGCGTCGAAATTGACCAGGTCGGGTTTCACTTCAGCAGGAAGATAAAAGGTATCCTCTTCATTGAGGAACCACCGGCGATATTGCATTTTTCTTCCGCCGGCATAAACATCAATGGCCACCGGCATCGTAAAAATCTGCGCTGCCTGCTCCTGTTTTAAATAAACCTGGACCATTTTTGTCGATGCGTCGTATCGATAAGTGATATCGAGCCTTGGATGCCCTGGACTGTAATACCACTGATTCCAGAACCAGTTTAAGTCCTGACCCGTAACTTCCTCAAATGCCAGTCGAAGATCATGTGCTTCACCATTGCTGAATTTGTGGGTTTTTAAATATAATTCCAGGGATTTAAAAAATGCTTTATCGCCGACGTAGTTTCGAAGCATATGCAATATTCGGCCGCCTTTGGCATAGCTTACAGCGTCAAATACATCATCCTTATCAGCATATTTAAAGCGTACGAGCGATTTGGTCGAATCATCCGCGTTACTCAGGAAATTGTTCATTTCCAGGTAATTGTATGCATCGGCATCATCTTTGCCATACATATGTTCGTGCCAAAGAGTCTCACCATAGTCTGCGAAAGATTCATTTAGTGTGACATTTGACCAGCTCTCGCAAGTGACATAATCACCAAACCACTGGTGAAACAACTCATGCGCAATAATATCTTCGCTGTTATTTCCATCTGCAAGCTCCCGCGCATCCTGCTCAATAAAATCTCCGTGCAGCGTAGCGCTCGTGTTTTCCATTGAAAAGCTTTCATTATCCCTTCCAACGACCTGGGCGTATTTTGGCCATGGGAAATCCACTCCAGTAATGCTGGAAAAGAACCAAATCATTTCCGGCGTAAGGCCGAATATTCTTCTTGCAACCGAAGCAAATGGCTTTTCTACGTAGTAACTCACTTCTTTGCCCTTGTAGTTGTCTTTAATTACCGCATAATCACCGACTCCCATGAAAAAAAGATATGGAGCATTGGGCAGATCCATCTTCCAGGAATCCGTCCGCGTTCCATCGGAATTTGATATTTGGTGGACAAGCAGGCCGTTGCTGATCGTCTTATAAATCGCGGGCACAGTCATGTTAATCTCTTCCGTACATTTCTGGTTAGGTTTGTCAATCGTTGGTAACCATGCTGAATTGAACTCGGATTCCCCCTGTGTCCATACTTGTGTAGATTTCTTTTTGTCTGCACCCGTTGGATTTATGAAATACAGACCTTTTGCGCCCACAATCGAATTTGCCTCCAGTTTCCGTTCGTCAGGTTTAGATATGTAGTCTATATAAATGACATAACTCTCCGCAGCAGCGTATATCCTGTCGAGGCCAATTCTTAAGATGTTCGAATCATAAGTGAATTTAAGCGGGACGCGATGCCCTTCGTGTAGGATTGAAATTTCCCTTAAGGTGATTCCTTTGGCATCTAGTATCAAAGAGTCGGTGGAATAGAAATGAGGATGGGCCGTTAGCCATTCGGTGCCATACATCCACGCTTTGCTGAAATCGAATCTGGCATCGAGGCGGGTATGAACCAAATCGTTATACTTGGTTGCGGTAGAACGGTAAATTTTTTGCCAGGGAAGCGTGCTTGCGCCCGAGCCAATATTCTGCGACCAACCACCGAAGGTGATCAGGCAAATTGCAATTACTGCCAAATATCTCATGAAATGGTGTCTTTATGTCTGTTATATAATTCCTAAGAAATGGGGCGCGGCGAGCAAGGACTAATATTGAAATGGTTTCCCGTTCACCATGACTTCCTGGGTGTCCTCGTCAAACGTTGCTTTGTACCCGGTACGAACCGATGCATTCGTCATAATAGTTGCAATTGAATGAGAGTAGCCTGCTTCCACTGGTGCATTTGGTTGCTTCCTGCTCCGAACACATTCCATCCAATTTCGGACATGGTTGGACGTGAGAACATCCCCCCCTGTATTCGCTGACGCAACAACCTTTTCTTCCATTTCCGACAGGCTCAGTTCGGTCAGGAGATTGGGTTTCATTCCCATTGCTGCCGCTTCGCGCTCCTTCAAACCGCCCCGGGGTGAAATCTTGTTGGTGATCAAATTTAATTCTCCGCCATTAGCATAATAGATTTCGGAAGGATTTTCATCACCATTGTGCATTCGCGACGAAAAAACGACTTGAAAGTTTTTCTCATTTGACGAGTCGCCATATTCAAAAACGGCCGTAGTCGTATCCCAGTTTTGCCTTCCATCTTTCCACACGTACACTCCGCCATTGGCCACGACGCTGCGTGGATGCTTTAGGCCGCTGAACCAATGAACTGTATCGATCTGGTGGCTCATCCATTGACCGGGCATGCCGGATGAATAAGGCCAGAATAGGCGAAACTCGAGATAGTGGCGAGGATTGAATGGCTCGTAAGGTCTATTGAGAAGGAAGCGTTTCCAGTCCGTATCTTCTTCCCTGAGTTGTGACACCAATTCCGGTCTCCGCCACCTCCCCGGCTGATTGACATTCCAGGTAAGCTCGACCATCGTAATGTTTCCGAACTTTCCTGACTGGACAAATGCTGCAGCAGCTTTGTAGTTGTTCCCGCTTCGGCGCTGCGAGCCGATCTGAACGATTTTGCCGGAGTCATTGACGGCTTTTAATGCGGCACGGTTATCGGCCATCGTTTCTGCGAAAGGTTTTTCAGCATAGACATCGCAACCAGCTTTTACAGCTTCTATTGTCAGTAGTGCATGTTGAAAATCGGCTGCGCTCATAAATACGGCATCTGCCGTTTTGGCTTCGTACAGTTCGTCATTATTTCGAAAGGCCCGGACATCATGCTGCATTTTATCCTTCCAAAAGGCGGCGCCTTCCTCCCTTCTTTTTTTCCAAATATCGGAGACGGCGACGACGTCGAAATTCAAGTCTTTGCGGTGGTTCATAAAACTGGGTGCATGGGAGCTTTTATGCCGGTCAGAAAATCCAATAACGCCTACGCGCACTCGATCATTCGAACCCTTAATCTTGCGATAGCTTTGCGCACTGAAACCAATCGCGCCCAAGTAGGTGCCGGCACTTGCAACGGTGCCTTGTTTAATAAAGTCTCGTCTCGAACGTTTCATAATCTAAATTTTTAGTCGGTGAATGCTCGCGGTGCCTATCGATTACTGTTCGCCGCCTTGAGGTCCATAAAAAATTACCCATGCCAACAAATCTTCCGTGAAGCTAATAAAACGATGCTCGGCCCGTGCGGGAACAAAGAGAAAATCGCCTTGCTTGAAAGAAACACTTCTTCCCTCACAATAAAAATTTCCTTCACCTGAAATGATCACATATACTTCGTCTTTGTCATGAGGTTGCTGCTTATCTGTTTTGTCAGGACGATATACTTCTACTGCAAGCGATCCACGACTGAAAAGCGGAATGAATTCTTTGCCCGAATCCTTGAGCTTTTGGAGTGCCTCGGTTGCGGATATTTTCAATTCGCTGTTCATGATCTGAAAGGTATGTTGTCGTTGGTTCTCATAAAAGACCTATTTCGTAGTGTCGTTCCGGTATCTCGACATCCATAAATCCTTTTTTTAATAATTTGTCTTTGAACGCCTCTTGCACTTGATACTCGCCGTGAACAATGAACAACTTTTTTACCTGCCTGGGATCCTGGCACGAGAGGAACTGTGACAGATCATTGTAGTCGCCATGTGCGCTCATGCTTCGAATACTGGCAATTTCCGCATTTACTTCATGCTCAACTCCAAATATGTTTACCTGCTTGGCACCGGCCATCAATTTACCGCCCAAAGAATGCGGTTCACAGTAACCAACGATCAAAATGGTATTCCGGCTGTTTTCAATATTATTGCTGATGTGATGCTTGACGCGACCGGCTTCGGCCATTCCGCTGGCAGAAATGATGACAAAGGGACCGTTCCTGAAATTCAGCGATTTTGATTCATCGACAGACTTGATATATTTCAATCCCCTGAATGCAAAAGGATCCTGGTCTGTTTGCAATAGGTTTTGAATTGTCTTGTTAAAATATTGTGGGTATTTTTTTACAATTTCTGTTACCGTTATACTTAACGGACTGTCGACAAAATAATCTAAATCAGGCAAGCGGTTTTCGACCTCCAACTGGTTCAGTGCGAAAAGGATTTCCTGGGTTCGCCCTACACTGAATGCTGGAATGATGAGCTTTCCCTTTTTTTCAACACATGTTTTGCGGACCCAGTCGAGCAACAGGTCAGGCGTGTTCACGTCGGGGTCGTGGAGGCTATTCCCATAGGTGGATTCAATCAGGATATAGTCGGCCTGTGGAAACTGTTTCGGTGAGTTTAGAATCACATCGTTGTACCGTCCCACATCACCGCTAAAAGTCATATGCGTTTCTTTGCCTTCTTCTTTGATCTTTAAATGAACCGTTGCACTCCCGATGATGTGGCCCGCGTCGAGGAATAAAATCTCTACGTTTTCGTCGATGGCGAACCACGTATCATATTCTACTGTTGCAAAATGATCCAATGCCTGCCTGGCATCTTCTCCGTCATATAACGGCTGCAAATAGGACTGCCCCTCTACCAAGCGCTTTTTATTTACAAATCGGATATCTTCCTGCTGGATGTTGGCCGAATCTTCGAGCAGGGCCGCCGACAGTTCTTTGGTAGCCGGCGTGCAGAATACTTTTCCCCTGAATCCGTCTTTGACCAATTTGGGGATTAACCCCGTATGGTCGATATGCGCGTGGGAAAGAATAAGAAAATCAACGTCAGCCGGCGTAAATCCCCATTCCCGGTTGAGCGCGTCTGTCTCGGGGCCCAAGCCCTGGAACATTCCGCAGTCCAGCAGGTATTTTCTTCCGTTCTTGAGCGAAACTAAATGTTTGGAACCGGTTACCGTCCGAGCCGCTCCATGGAATGCGATTTTCATGTTCCTGGTCAATGTTTGTGATTTGAAGGTAAGCAGAAAATTTAAAGCCCCCGCCGGCGTTATGTTCATGTTAACCTAATTCAGATCAAAACGATAATTTTACACCGTAGCCTGCTTGCCTCAACCGCCGAAAGAATGCACCCTGAGACCGCAATTCGCCGAATGCCGATTGTTCTTTTGCTTTTACTGCAACTGTCACGAACAATTGGGCAATCTTCAGACAGCTCTCGCACGTACAGCAGGGATTCCCCGCGACAAATGAAATTGATGGGGAGAGATCATTATTTCCGTGGGGAGTCGCGTGATTCTCTGCTTTCCGCTTTGCCGCAGCAACTACAACATAGATTAATCGCCAATTTGAACCCGGTTAAGCGGATTTTTCATGTGACCGGCGCTATTTCCCTAACGGTCACAACGGTCAATACGACCTGCATGAACAGCAATGGCAGTTTTGTTGTTTCGGCTTCAGGGGGTACCCCACCTTACCAGTTTTCGGAAGACGGCTACCCTTTTCAAGCCACTGGAACTTTCCAATATTTGCAGCCTGGTGTATACAATGTCACCGTACAGGATGCCGTTGGCCAGACAGCTACAACCACGGTAACCCTGACGAATACTCTTACCCCTCCAACGCTGAATATTTTTGGCTATGTCAATCCCCCGGCATGTTCTGGCACTGATGGTACTGTTACGCTGCTGGCAAGTGGTGGAACTCCGCCTTATCTCTATACAGATGACTACATAAACTGGCAATCCAGCCCCACCATGATCAATCTGCCCGCGTCTTATGCAACTTATTCTTTTTTTGTCAAGGACGCCAATGGGTGCTTTGCACCATGTCCCTTTTTCTTTGGATACTACTGTAGCCTCGGATTCCAGGTTGGTGGCGCTTACACCGATATTTGCGGAACAGA
>Ga0070731_10002143_pt1 | contig 19213 bp, 14 predicted proteins | sample Coa_R1_2_FD_66448 | JGI IMG/M metagenome (GOLD analysis project Ga0070731, IMG submission 66448) | Surface soil microbial communities from Centralia Pennsylvania, which are recovering from an underground coalmine fire - Coalmine... | ecosystem: Environmental > Terrestrial > Soil > Unclassified ... | reverse complement strand
TGGCGCGGCGCGCCGGGCTGGGGCTCGCGCGGGCCGGATCCACGGCCAATCACGGCAGCGGCGAGATCTTCCTTGCCCTCGCCACGGGCCTGCGGGCGGCGCGACTCGACGGCCGTGGTCAGCGGCCGAGCCGGCTCATGGAGCGGCCGTCGCCGGTGACCGGGAGCGCCCTCGACCCCTTCTTTGCCGCCGTCGTCGAGGCGACCGAGGAGGCTGTCATCAACAGCTTGCTGGCTGCCGGCACGGTGACCGGTCGGGACGGGAATACTTCCCGCGGGTTGCCGCTCGAGCCGGTGCGGGAGCTGCTGGCAAAGCGAACACAGGAGAGCCACGGCGTTGCCCATTGAAACCGATCTCGGGCCGCGGCCGCCGGCGGCTCCGCGCGAGCCGGCGGCGCGTGAGCTGCACGGCGAGACGGTGCCCGACGACTACGCCTGGATGCGGGATCCCGCTGAGCCACGTTTGCATGAGTACCTGGCCGCCGAACGGGCCTTCTACGAAGCTCGAACCCGGCATCTCGAACGCCTCGCCGAGACGCTGACCGAGGAGGCGCTCGGCCGGACTCCGAGCCGGGCTGAGGACTCCGTGAGCTGGCCCCGGGGAGGCTTTCTCTACCGCACGAGGATTCCCCAGGGTGCCGAGAACGAGCAGTTCCTGCGCGTCCGCGACGGGAGCTCCTCGGAGGAGGAGGTGCTGCTGGACGAGAACGTGCTCGCCGAGGCGACCGGTTACATCGAGCTCGGCGTGCGTGAGCCGAGCCACGACGGGCGCCTGCTCGCCTGGTCCTCGGACACGAGCGGCGCCGAGATCTACGAGCTCCGGATCCGGGATCTGGCCACGGGCGAGGATCTTCCGGACCTGATCCCACGTACGTACACGGGGGTCGCGTGGTCCTCCGACGGCCGGCACCTGTTCTACCTGGTTCCCGACCAGGTCCACCGGCCCCACCAGGTCTGGCGCCACGAGGTGGGGACGCCCGCCGGCCAGGACACCCTCGTCTACGACGAGGAGGACCAGCAGTTCGAGCTGACCCTCACGGGCTCACGGAGCGGGCAGCTCGGGATCATCACCGCCGCCTCGCGCGACACGACCGAGGTGTGGATCCTCGATCTCGACCGTCCGCTGGGTGAGGCCACCGTGATCGAGCCACGCCGAAGGGGAATCGAGTACCGCGTCGACCACGCGCGCGACGGCGATCTCTACATCGTGACCAACGACGGCCAGCGGGAGTTCACGCTGATGCGGGCGCCCCGCGGCCGGCCCGGGCGGCCCGAGTGGAAACCCGTCAGCTGCCCTGAGGTCGCCCCATATCGCGACGACACGCGGCTTACGCAGTGCGACGTGCTGGCCGACCATCTCGTGCTCACGGTCCGCCGCCAGGGCAGGCCGCTGCTGATCGTCACCGATCACGATGGGGAGAACGCGCGGGAGGTCGGCCCGAGCCTCCCCGCCGGCGCGATCGCTCTAGCCCACGCCGAGGACTACGCCATCGGCTCGGTGATCATCGCCGAGGAGTCGCTGATCGAGCCCACACTCTGGTCCACGCTGGATCTGAGGACGGGCGCGCGGCGGGCGGCCAAGCGCATGGATGTCCCGAACTACGACGCCTCGCGCTATGCGACCGAGGCGCTCACCGCTCAGGCGGCGGACGGCACGCCGATCACGGTCACGCTGGCCCGCTTGGCCGGTACGCCGCTCGACGGCAGTGCGCCCTGCCTCCTTTACGGATACGGCGCCTATGAGGCGACGCTCGATCCATGGTTTGACCGCAGCCGCCCCTCGCTGCTTGACCGCGGGGTCGTCTACGCCGTCGCGCACATCCGCGGCGGTGGGGAGGGGGGACGGGCCTGGTGGGAGCAGGGACGCCTCGCTGCCAAGTCGACGACCTTCAGCGACTACCTCGCGGTGGCCGACTGGCTGGCCGGAGAGGACGGGCAGGCCCTGGTCGATGGCGGGCGCATCGTCACGCGCGGGGCGTCGGCGGGCGGGCTGCTCCAGGGCGCGGTGTTCTCGATGCGCCCCGAGCGGTGGCGCGCGGTCGTGGCCGAGGTTCCGTTCGTCGACGTGGTGAACACGATGCTCGACGCCTCGATCCCGCTCACCGCCAACGAATGGGATGAGTGGGGAGATCCCCGGCGATCCGAGGATTACGTCTGGATGAAGGCCTATTCCCCCTACGAGAATGTGCCGTCGGGCCGGCGCCCGCCCCTGCTCGTCACCGGAGCCGTGCACGACCCCCGGGTGGGAATCCACGAGCCGGCCAAGTGGGTGGCAAAGCTCCGGGCCACGGATCACGGCGCTGGGAGCCTTCTCTTCCGGGCCGAGCTTGGCGTGGGATCGCACGGCGGACCATCAGGCCGCCGGGCCAGGCTCCGCTACGAGGGCGAGATCGAGGCCTTTGTGCTCGAGGCAATGGGGATCACGGCGTAAGCGCCGCGGCGCCGGGGGCGGGAGCTTCCTCAGGCTCCCGGAGCGGGAAATGACAGGCCGCCTGATGGTTCGGACCGAACCGGCGAAGCTGCGGCTCCTGCTCGGCGCACAGCGCCTGGGCGCGGGGACAGCGGGTGCGAAAGCGGCATCCTGAGGGAGGATCGATCGGGCTCGGGAGCTCGCCGCGGATGCCCACCTCATCCTTCGCGCGCTCGACGGCGGGGTCGGGAACCGGGATCGTCTTGATCAGGGCCTCGGTGTAGGGATGCGCCGGGCGCCGGTAGATGTCGTCTCCGGTCCCCAGCTCGACCACCTTGCCCAGGTACATGACGGCGATCCGGTCGGCCAGATACTTCACCACCGCGAGGTCGTGCGAGATCACGACCGAAGCCCGCTGCTGCTCCGCCTGCAGGCGCTTCATGAGGTTGAGGACCTGCGATCGGATCGAGACGTCGAGCGCGCTCACCGGTTCGTCAGCCACGATCACCTTCGGCTCCAGCATGAGCACTCGCGCCAGGGCGATCCGCTGTCGTTGTCCGCCGGAGAACTCGTGCGGGTAGCGGTCGAGCGCGTTCATCGGCAGCCCCACCTCCTCGAGCAGGCGCCGGATCTTCTCGTTCTGATCTCTGCGGGTGCCGACGTTCTGGACGGTGAGCGGCTCGCGCAGGATGGCCTGCACCCGCATGCGCGGGTCCAGCGACGCGTATGGATCCTGGAACATCATCTGGAGGTCGCGCCGCGCCGTGCGCAGAGCCCGGCCGCCCAGGCCGAAGACCTCGCGACCGTCGAGCGTGATCCGCCCCCGGTCGGGCTTCTCGATGCCCACGATCAGCTTCCCGAGAGTGGTCTTGCCGCATCCGGATTCGCCCACCAACCCGAGCGCCTCCCCCGCGGCGACCTTCAGGTCCACCCCGGATACCGCCTTGACCGAGTTGACCCTGCGCTGAAGGATCGCGCCGGCCGTGACCGGGTATTCGCGCACGACGTTCTCGATCTCAAGCAGGTGACCGTTGGTCTGGGCGGTCTCCTCGGGAGCGCGTACGCCGGTGAAGATCTTCGGGGGCGCGGCGGGGCCATCCACTGGATGCCAGCAGGCGAACAGATGCGATGGATTCGGCCCGTCGAGCGGCGGCTCCTGGGCGTGGCACTGCTCGCTGGCGCGCGGGCACCGGGGGGCAAACCGGCACCCGGGTGGCGGATTGGTCAGGTCAGGCGGGAGGCCGGGGATGCTGACCAGCGCCTTGCGGTTGTCCTGGGTGAGCCGGGGGATGGAGCCGAGGAGGGCCTGCGTGTAGGGATGGCGCATGGCCCCGAAAATCTCCGCGGTCGACGCGCTCTCAACGATCCGCCCCGCGTACATGACGCTGATCCGGTCGGCGCGGCCGGCCACGACTCCCATGTCGTGCGTGACCAGGAGGGTGGCCATGCCGAGACGGTCCTCCAGGTCGTCAAGCAGGGCCAGGATCTGCGCCTGGATGGTCACGTCGAGCGCCGTCGTGGGCTCATCCGCTAGCAGCACCTTGGGTTCGCAGGCGAGCGCGATGGCGATCATCACCCGCTGGCGCAGGCCGCCCGAAAGCTGGTGGGGGTAGTCGCCAAGCCGCTCCCGCGGGCGGGGGAGTCCAACCAGTTCAAGGACCTCGACGGCGCGCTCCTGCGCCTCCTTACGTGAGGCGCCGCGGTGCAGGCGGCTCGGCTCGGCGACCTGGTGGCCGATCGTCTTGGTCGGATTCAGCGAGGAGAGCGAATCCTGGAAGATCATCGCGATCTCGTTGCCGCGGATCCCCTGCAGCTCGCGGTCCGGGAGCCCGACCAGCTCGCGCCCATCGAGCTTCACCGAGCCCTCGATGATCTTGCCGCCGGCCGGAAGCAGCCCGAGGATCGAGAGCCCGAGCATCGACTTGCCACAGCCAGACTCGCCGACGAGCCCGAGCGTCTCGCCGACGTCGATCTTCGCGTCGACGTTGCCCACGGCCTGGACGACGGAGCGCGAGAGCTCGATTTGCGTGCTCAGGTTCTCGACTTCAAGCGCCACGGTCATCGGTTCGCGAACCTCGCTAGCGCCGCCTCAGACGGACGTCGAAGGCGTCGCGCAACGCGTCCCCCACCAGGTTGCACGCCATCACCACGGCGACGAGGCAGAACCCGACGGGGTAGACGAGCCACCACTGGCCGTTCGAGATGTAGGTGTCCGCGCTCCCGAGCATGTCGCCCCACGAAGCGGCCGGGTATTGAAGTCCGAAGCCGAGGAAGCCGAGGTAGGCGAGCGCGAGGATCGAGTCGGCGACCAGGAAGGTGACATTGACGATCACGACCGAGAGGGCGTTGGGAATCAGATGGCGGTAGACGATCCGGGTCCGGCTCGCGCCCATAACGCGGGCGGCCCAGACGAAGTCTCGCTCCCGCAGGGTCAGTACCTCTCCCCGCATCAGCCGTGAGGGAATGAGCCAGGAGAAGAAGCCGAGGAGCAGGCTCTCCTCGAGCACGGTGGCGCTGAACTTCGTGGCCAGCACGAGCACGATGAACAGGAACGGGATCGAGTACACGATGTCGACGAAGCGCATCATCACCCCATCCAGAAGCCGCCCGGAAAGGCCGGCGATTGCTCCGTAGAGCGTGCCGATGACGATCGAGATGAAGGCGGCGAAGAACCCGATTTCGAGCGCCGTCTGGCCGCCGAGCATGATCCGCCCAAGCTCGTCGAAACCATGCTCATCGGTGCCCAGGATGCCCGCGTGGGTGCCCAGCGCACTGGCGGCACCGGGAGCCAGGTTGGCATTCAGGGGTTGGGTGAGAGCCTGGTTGGTGTGGTAGAAGAGCGGGCCGATGAAGCAGAAGAGGATGAAGAAGACGATCAGCCCGACTCCGACCACGGCGATCCGGTTACTCGCGAACTCCCGCACCGCGAGCCGCCAGCCGCTGGCCATCACCTGGACCTCGCCGGCGTCGGGGACGGTCGAGATCACGGCGGGATCGCCGAGCGCAGCCTCGGCCTGAATCAGTGGCTTGAGGCGCCGTTCGGTCAAATCCGCACCCTGGGGTCGGCGACGGTCACGGCCACGTCCGCCATCAGGTTGCCGAGCACGGTGAGGATCCCGCCGAGGATCGTGTAGGCGAGCAGGATCGGGTAGTCGCCGTTGCCCAGCGCGGTGAAGAACAACAGTCCGAGCCCCTGGATGTTGAACAGGACCTCGACGAGCAGGTTGCCGGCGAGCAGGTCGGGGATGGACAGGCCGACCAGCGTGATCATCGGCAGGCAGGCGTTGCGCAGCAGATGGCGGTAGAGAACCGCCCGTTGCGACAGCCCCTTGGCCCGGGCCAGCCGGATGTAGTCCTGAGCCAGGTTGTCGAGCGCCGAGGAGCGCATGTAGCGGCTGAACGAGGCGATGTTGACCGCGGTCAGGGTGACGATCGGAAGAAAGAAGTCACGAGGATGCGCGATGGCCTGCGCCGTGGTGGTGATCGAATCCGGCACGAGCGGCGGAAACACGTGCAGGTGCAGCGCGAAGATGTCGATCAGGATGATCCCCAGGAAGAAGGGCGGCATCGCGTAGAGCACGAAGGTCAGTGTCGTGATCGCGTAATCGCCGACGCTGTTGCGGCGGACGGCCTGGGCGATCCCGATCGGGATCGCGATGAGCAGCGAGAGGACGAGCGAGGTGCCGGACAGGTAGATGCTCCGGCCCCCGTTCTGCTTGAACAGCGTCCACACGCTCTGCCCCTGCTTGTAGGAGTAGCCGAAGTTGAGGTGGGCGAGGTTGCCGAGGTAGCTCACGAACTGGGCGACCAGCGGGCGGTCGTAGCCATGCGCCTTGTTCCAGGCCTTGATCTGGGCCGGCTTCGCGCCGCGGCCGAGGACCTCGTGCACCGGGCTACCGGAGATGAGGTGCAGCAGCTCAAAGGTGATCGCCGCGATCCCGATCGTGATCACGATCGCGATCAGGGTCCGCCGGATGATGTATCCGATCACGGCTGTGCGCGAATCCCGCCGCGGGAATTCGCCCCTACTTCTTGTTCACCCACCAGAACTGTGGCCAGAAGGCATACTGCGTCAGAGCGAGGTAAGAAGCGGGCGCACCGCCGACCCGCTTTGAAACCGCCCAGATGTAGTCGTAGTTGGGCAGGAACAGGGCCGGCAGCGCCTGAGCCTCGTACGACGCCTCCTTGGTCACGGCGTTGGGGTCCGAGCCATAAACCGAGGCCTGGATCAGCTGGTCCATTTTCGGATCGACATAGCCGCCGCTGTTGAACGAGCCGGTGCTGTTGAAGATCGAGTTCTGGGTCGGATAGGGGCTGTCGGTGTAGCCGTTGAAGTTCTCGACGCCCCACGTGTTCTTGTACTTCGCCACCGACGGGTCAGGGTCGTTGAAGTTCGACGCGATGTAGTTGAACGTCTGCTGGTGAAGCGCGATGTTGATCCCCGCAGCCTGCTTGGCCTCCGAGGTGATCGCCTCATCGGTCAGGGGCACATATGGGCCCGAGGCCGAGTTCAGCGTGTACCAGCTGAAGCTCAGCGGAGTCCCTTTGGGAATCCCCGCGCCGCACTGGTTCGACCCGGTGCCCGGGCTGGCACACGTGGTCGTCCCGTTGGGCACGACGTGCCAACCGTGGGACTTGAGCAGCGAGATCGCCGCCGCCGGGTCGTAGGGGTAGGACGGGTTGACCGAGTCGGCGGGCACGTATGGCGTCTTGGGGACGGACGGAATCGGTCCGTAGGCGTAGCCCGCGGCGCCGTGGTAGATGCCCGCGATGATCGCCTTCTCATTGACGAGGTGGGCCATCGCCTGCCGGAAGTAGAGCTGCTTGACGATGCTGTCGAAGTGGCCCGTCTTGTCCTCGAAGTTCCAGATGTCGCCGGCCCAGCCAAAGTCAGGCAGGCCGAAGACGCTGTACCCGTTCGCCTTCAGGCTCGACACCGACGCCAACTGCGAGAAGTCGACCGAGCCGATGTCGAGGCTCCCGGTCCGCATCGCGTTGAGCATCGGAGTGATGCCGGTGTACGTGATGCCCTGGATGTTCGCGTAGGGCTTGGGGCTGCCGCCGTAGCTCGGGTTCGGCTTCAGCGTGAACGAGGCATTGACCGGGCTGAACTTGGAGAGCACGTACGGGCCATCGACGATCTTCCACAGCGGATTGGTGCCGAAGTCGCCGACCTGGCCGCCTGCCTTGCCCAGATAGTCATAGATCTTCTTGGCGTTGGCGGGGACCGTCCAGTCGAGGTGCGGCCCGGTCGGGGAGGTCACATTCCAGGCTGTGCTGGGCAGCGCGTACAGGTTGAGCGCGAGTTGGTCGTTGAGAAACCACCCGGGGTTGAAGGCACGCTTCAGGTGCATGACGATCGTGTACTGACCCGACGTGGAGACGCTGGTCAGGCTGTCGGGGAAGTAGCCGGGTGTGTAGGAGGCCCAGTTGGCGGCGCTCTCGTGGACCGCCGCCTTGACGAGGTCAATGTCGAACAGGACATCGTTGGCCACCACCGGCTTGCCGTCACTCCACTTGTAGCCGGAGTTGAGGGTCACCGTGATCGTCTTGTTGCCGTCGCTGAACATGGGCTTCTTGGCCAGGCTCACTTTGTAGTCGACGCCCGGCGTGCTCCCGTAGGCGGAGTTGTTGTAGAGCGGGAGCCACATCGACTGCTCCCAGTTGTAGTTGTAGGTGCTGGCATTTCCCGAGGGAACGATCGGGAAGATGTAGTTCTCCTGGTTGCCGTTCAGCAGCCCGAACGTGATCGTTCCGCCGTGCGTGGGGGTCCCGGCTGGGGGGAGCTTGCCGTAGAGCCCCGGCTGGGTCAGGGAGCCTGTGACCCCGCCGCCGCTTCCACCGCTCGAGCCGCCGCAGGCACCCAGCGCAAGCGCGGCACCGAGCACGAAGACAGCGAGAGCGTGACTACGACGCATAAGAACCCCTCTTCCCCGAAGATTCAAGTCCGGCGAACATAGGGGGGCTGCGGGATCGTGTCAAGAAACCCCAGTTAGGGCACGGTTGTGTGCGCGCGTGGCCGTTATGGGGCTTGTCCCGCGGGCGCCGCGGGGGGTCCGGTTGTACGCGCACCCGTTGGATTTCCCGCCCCGGGAAGGATTCCCGGGCCGTGGTGGTCTTGATAGGAAAACCCACGAATACCGGGACTTTCAACATGCGAAACCAACGACGCCTGCCTCAGGTCGCGCTGCTCGTCGGCGGGCTGGCGATGCTCGCCGCCGGGGCTGACCACCTGGAGGAATACATCGCCAACTACTTCTCCACGGTGCCGACGATCGGCACCCTGTTCCTGCTCAACTTCATCGCGGCGAGCGGTGTCGGCGTCGGGTTGCTGCTGCCGCTCGGCCACTTCTTCCCACGCCATGGCGAGAGGCTGAGGACGGCACTCGCGCTCTCCGGCATCGGGATAGCGGTCAGCTCGCTCGTGGGGTTGTGGATCAGTGAGCAGTCGAGTCTGTTCGGGTTCATGGACCACGGCTTTCGGCCCGCCGTCGTGGCAGCGATCGCCGCCGAGACGACCGCCGCGCTGAGCCTCGGCGCCTACCTCGCGATGACGGGGGTCCGCTTGAGACGGCTCCGGGCTGTCTGAGGGGGCTCCGGGGGGCGGGGGGTTGGCGGCCGGGCGGTGGCGCGGGGGCTTTGTGGGGCCCGCCGGCTGCCGCGGGCGGGGCGGCCTCTTGGCGGGTCGAACGGCCTCGTTCGGGCGACCTGGGCGAATTACCTACCCCCACAGGTCGCTAATTCGCCCAGGTTTGGCTAATCCGGCTGGGGATGCCGCCCGCTCGCACATGATTCGGCCGGCGATCGCCGTCCGCTCGAACGTGATTCGGCGGCGGGATGCCGCCCGCTCGCACATGATTCGGCCGGCGATCGGCGTCCGCTTGCACGTGACCCGGCCGGCGATCGACATCCGCCTGACCCGGCCGGGCCGCGGTGGGTCGTGAGGCACCCCACTCGCCTCGGCGGGTGGCAGGCAGGGTCCGGGGTTATGGCTACCATGCGCCGCCATGCCGAGCCCCGATCTGCGCCGGGGACTCGTCGCCGTGGCGGGCCTGCTGCTTGCGATAGGGGTCGCGGTGGTGGTCCTAGTGCTGACGTCGTCTGGAAGCCACCATCCGCGTCGTGCGGTCGAGGCCGTACAGACGACCACGACGTCGCCTCCTCCGCCTCCGCCTCCACCTCCGCCACGTCCGACTGACGAGGCGTGGCCGCTGTACGGGTTCAACCTCGCCCGTACCCGTTTCTTTGCCCATGCGGTCAAGCTCGATCCGCCGTTCCGGTTCGGGTGGCGCTACCACGACCGCGCGCTGCTCGAGTTCCCGCCGGTCATCGACGACAACACGCTGTATTTCCAGGACGCGGATGGGCGGGCGAAGGCGGTCAATACCGGCGACGGAAAGATCGTGTGGCTCCAGAAGGTCGGGAGTCTGGCCGCGGCGTCGCCAGCCCTGGATCTTCGCCACCACCTCGCGTTCTTCACCGAGCTAGCCGCCGCTCCCGGCGCCCGCAGCCCGGGTGACGGGCGGATCGTCGCCGTGGCGATGAAGACGGGCAAGATTGCCTGGTCGCATCCGCTGCCACCCGGCAGCGAGTCCTCGCCCCTCGTCCACGGCCTGAGCGTGTTCTTCGGTGACCAGGGCGGGACGGTGTACTCGTTTCGCACCTACGACGGACACCTCAACTGGACCTTCCAGGCCAGCGGTGCGGTGAAGGGCGGGGTCGCCTTCGCCCACAACACCATCTACTTTGGCGACTACGGTGGCCACGCCTACGCCGTCAATGCGGCCGACGGTCGTGAGGTCTGGTCGGCCTCTGCCGGCGACACCGTCTACTCCACGCCTGCGCTGGCGTTTGGGCGGGTGTACCTCGGCACCACCGGGGGGAGTGTGCTGGCGCTGTGGGCGAGCTCCGGCGCCCGGGCGTGGAGCGCGTCGACCGGCTCCTACGTCTACTCCTCGCCGGCGGTGGCCGACGTGCCCGGGCTGGGGCCGACGGTGTACATCGGCTCCTACGACGGCACCTTCTACGCCTATAACGCGGAAACTGGCGGCGTTCGCTGGACCCATCCGGCGGGCGGCCGGATCGACGGCTCCGCCACGGTGTTGGGCAAGGTCGTCTACTTCTCCGATCTCGGCTCGAATTCCACCGCCGGACTCGACCTCTGGACCGGCCGCCAGGTGTTCTCGCACCCCGACGGTGAATTCAGCCCCATCATCACCGACGGCAAGGCCGTCTTCCTGATCGGCTATTCCACGATCTACCAGATGCTTCCGCGGGGATAGGTGGGTCGGCTCAGCCGAACGGCGCGGCGGGGTCAAACACGCGTGGCGGGGCGGGACGCCATCCGCCCGCGGGCGACCAGACGACATCCCGCAGCAGCTCGGCGTAGTCCTCGGAAATGCCGGGGCCCCCAAACCCGAACACGCGCTCCGGGCCAACGACCGCGTTCATCATGGCCCGGCCCTCGAGCAGGCGCTCGAAGCGGTTTCTTGCGAGCTCACCGGTGTGGGCGGCCAGCGCATTGCGGATCTCGGCCAGCCGGCCTCTGCCGAACGGGACCAGGAGGTTGGGTTCGGCGAGGTCACGCCACAAGCTCCAGAACATCACGTGGATCGCGTCGGGCCGATCGGTGGCCGCACCGTTCGCCTCGAGTGCGTGGACGATCGCGCGCCCGACGATCGCGTGCCCGTGGTGCCCATCCTGCTCAGCGGGGCCGACGATCATCCTGGCCCCGGAGGACTCCAGAACGCGACGGACCTCAGCCGCGACTCGCCGCTGCGCCACCCCGGGGTCATCGCGGGCGCCAAGCGCGGGCAGCTCTGAGGGGATCATCAGCTCGAAGCGGGCCCGACGGCAGGCGTCCTCCAGCTCGGCGGCCCGCCGTGCGCGGTCCTCGGGGCGGCCGAGGCTGCACGCCAGGTTGACGATACGCCAGCCGGCATCACGCAACGACATCAGCGTCGCCGGAGCCCCGAGTACCTCATCGTCGGGATGCGGTGAGACGTGAAGGACGGTGCCGGGCTGCAACGCCGCCTCAGATGACCCAGACCTCACGTAGTCAACGTCACCTTGTGCAGCCCGTGTGGACGGTCGATGTCCACGCCGCGCAGCTCGCCCAGTCGAAGGGCCGCCGCCTGGGCCGGAATCGCAGCGACCAGAGGCGCGACCCACTCCGGTAGGCCCGACGGCATCGTCACCCGAACGTCGGCTGCGGCAAGCAGCTCCTCGTGGTCTGAGACGACCACGCGCACGCCCACGTCGCGGCTCAGTTCGGCCAGCGCGTCGGCTCCTGGCTGCTCGCGTCCGGCGGTACTGATCAACCACAGCGCTCCGCTCGGGCCGAGGGCCGCGATCGGCCCATGCACGAGATCGGGAAGCGAGAAGGCCTCGGCAGGAATGCCGCTCAGCTCTCGCACCTTGAGTGCGGTCTCGTGGACAGTGGGGAACTGAAGCCCGCGGCCGACGACCGTGAGGAGCGACGCCTCGGCCAAGGGATCGAAGCGGCTGCGGGCCCCGAACTGCTCCTCGACCGCCGTGTCCACGAACTCGGGTAGACGATCGAACCAGGCCACTCGCGCCGGCTCGGGCGCAAGCGCGGCCGCGAGTTGCGCGATCGCGTGCAGCGACGCGAGATACGTCTTGGTCGCGGCAACCGATCGCTCCTCGCCGGCCAGCAGGGGCACTACGAGGTCGGCCAGCTCGGCGAGCGGAGACGACGGGTCGTTGGTCATCGCAATCGCGGGTCGCCCCTGCGCGCGTGCGGCCGAGACAACGGCCGCGATATCCGGCGAGCGTCCGGACTGCGAGATGGCGAGCACAGCGCCGTGGGCGAGCCGGGGAGGCGAATCACGTTCGTAGAGCCAGGGCGCCGCGAGCGCCACGAGCAGGCGCGCATCTGACCCGAGGAGGTACTGGGCGTAGCGCGCGGCGTTATCGGACGTCCCGCGCGCCGCAACGACGAGGTAACCCACATCGCCACGGCTGAGCAGATCGGCTGCCTGCCGCGCTGTGTCCCAGCCGGGCGCGGTACGGGCGGCGAGGACCGACGCCTGCTCTCGCGCCTCGCGCTCGAAGTCAGTCAGCGGCTGAACAGTCACCGCCGCCGAGGCTACTGCTCGTTAGGAGCATTTACAACCTGCGCCCGATGAGCTTGACTAAGGGAGCGTATTCGGATTAGAGTCCGCCGAGATTCGGAAAGGTTCCTAACCAGAAGTCCCGGAGGAGAGGATGACACGGAGCCGGAGGGCGATGACGAGCGGAGTCCGCGTGGTGACGAGCGCGGTGGGCGTGGCGGCGAGCGGAGTCCGCCTGGCGAAGAGCGCGGTGGGCGTAGGAACGAGCAGGTTCCGCGCAGGGACGAGCGCGGCTCGCGCACTGGCGATGGTGGGGTGCGTGGTGGCGATCGCGGCGTGCGGAGGCAGCAGCTCGGGAGGCAACAGCTCCGGGGGCAGTTCGGGCGGGGGTAGCTCGAGCGGTGGGCCGGCGCCTGCCGCCTACAACGGCAAGGCGGTGACGATCACGTTCTGGAACCCGTTCACGGGGCGCGAGGAGGGCGTGATGAACCAGGTCATCGCCGGCTTCCACAAGCTCTACCCGAAGATCACCGTCAAGAGCCGCGGGGCGATATCAGACAACAACATCGTCGCGGCCATCCGGGGCGGCAACCCGCCGGATCTGGCCATGTCGAACTCCGCCGACAACCTGGGGGAGTACTGCGGCACCGGCGCGTGGATCAACCTCACTCCGTACATCAAGCGTGACCATGTGAACATCGACCAGCTGCCGGCAGCCGTGCAGCAGTACACCGAGTTCAATGGCGACCGTTGCGCGGTTCCGGACCTGGCCGACGCGTACGGGCTGTACTACAACAAGACCCTCCTCGCCAAGGCGGGAATCAGCTCGCCACCCAAGACCTTCACCGAACTCACGCAGGACGCGAAGAAGCTGACGCAGTTCAACTCGGACGGGTCGATCAAGGTTGCTGGCTACGTCCCGACGAGCACCTTCTACGAGAACGCGGCGGCGCACTACGCGCCGCTGTGGAACGCTCACTGGGACATCAACGGCAAGTCGGCCCTCGGCGTCGACCCGCACTGGGCCGCCTATCTGCGCTGGGACAAGCAGCTGACCGACTTCTACGGCACCAGCAAGCTCACCCGATTCCTGGCCAAGGCGGGCGAGGAGTTCTCACCCGCCAACGACTTCGAGGCGGGCAAGATCGCGATGGAGATCGACGGGGAATGGCGGGTTCAGTTCATCAAGTCCGACGGGGCGAAGATCAGCTATGCAACTGCCCCCATGCCGGTCGACCCGGCGCAGCCCGAGTTGTACGGCGGTGGCTACACAACCGGAAACGTCCTGGGAATCCCCAAGAATGCGGCCAACCCGGCCGCCGCCTGGCTGTTGGCGAAGTACCTGGCGTTCAACGAGCAGGCGATCGCGCAGTTCGCCAACGGACTCGGAAACGTGCCGACGTTGACCTCGGCGCTGAGCGACCCGACGCTGACCTCCAATCCGCCGTTCAACACGTTCCTGAAGATCTTCGGCAATCCTCACACCGCGACGGACCCGATCACCGCCATCGGCTCGGCCAACCAGACGATGGAGGGGAACTGGCAGCAGAAGTGGGAGGCGGGGTCGATTCCCGACTCACAGCTGGTCGCCTCGCTCAAGAACGTGGACTCCCAGATCGACGGTCAGGCTGCAAACGCAACCGCCGGCCAGGCGCCGTGAGGGGTGAACGCGAGCGTTCGCCGGGCGCGGTGAGACTGGCGAGCGCAACCGCCGCCCGGGCGGCGTGAGGGCGACCTGCGCCGAACCGACGCCGTGACCACCGCCACGCTTCCGCCCCTCAGCGCCGCCCGCCGGCAGGCCAAGCGCCGGGCGGCGTGGCGGCGCCGTCGCACGGTGCTGCTGTTCATGAGTCCGTGGATCGTCGGCTTCGGCGTGTTCTTCGCCTATCCGATGCTCGACAACCTCTACCTGTCCTTCAATCACTACGACCTCCTGTCCAGCCCGCGCTGGATCGGGCTGGCCAACTACAGCTACCTGTTCGGCGGCGATCAGCAGGTTTGGCCGGCGGTCAAGAACACGCTGTGGTTCCTGGGCATCGCCGTCCCGCTGCAGGTTCTGTTCGCGTTCGGGATCGCCGTCATGATCACGCGGGCGAAAGCCGGCGTCGGGATCTTCAGGACCATCTTCTACCTCCCGACGCTCACCCCGACGGTCGCAGCGACGCTCGGGTTCGTGTTCATCCTCAACCCCGGCACCGGCCCGGTGAACGCGTTTCTGGCCAAGCTCGGGATCACCGGCCCACTCTGGTTTCAGTCGCCGGCGTGGGCCAAGCCATCGCTGACGCTCCTGAGCCTGTGGGGGATCGGGAACGCGATGGTGATCTTCCTGGCTGCGATTCTCGACGTCCCTCAGCACCTGCATGAGGCCGCCCAGCTCGATGGCGCAGGAGCCCTGCGGCGGCTCTGGCACGTCACGCTGCCGAGCATCAGCCCGGTGATCCTCTTCTCGATCGTGATCGCCGTGATCCAGGGACTTCAGTACTTCGATCAGGCGTACGTGGCGAGCACGATGGCGGCACCGGGATCGCTCGGAAACGCGGGAGACAACACGTTCGTGTCGCTGGGCTACCCACAGGGTTCGACGCTCTTCTATCCGCTGCTGCTCTACCAGCAGGGCTTCGGCTACTTCAACATGGGCTACGCGGCTGCGATGTCGATGCTGCTGCTGGTGGTCTCGCTCGCCGTCACGCTGCTCGTGTTGCGGAATTCCCGGCGATGGGTTCACGCGTATGGGGGTGCCACCTGATGGCGACAGTCGGTGCCGCCGGCGTCGAGGTGCGCCCGCCGGTTGTCCGGCGCACCGTCCCCTGGGCGGTGAGGCGCAAGCGGCTCCTGGTCGCCGTGGCCGATCACAGCGTTCTGATCGTGCTGGCGATCATGTTCCTGGCCCCGTTCGTATTCATGGCGCTGACCGCGCTGATGACCAACGCGCAGTCGCTCACCGCGAACTTCTGGCCGCACCCGTTCCGCTTCCACAACCTGGTGCAGGTCTTCAACCAGGCGCCGATGCTGCGCTACGCCGGCAATACGTTCCTATATGCGTCGGCGGCGACGGTCGGGCTCGTGCTCTCGAGCGTGCCCGTGGCCTACGCGCTCGCCTGCCTGCGGTGGCGCGGGCGCAACCTCGTGTTCATTGGGGTGCTGGTCGCGATGATGCTGCCGCCCCAGGTTACGGTGATCCCGGTCTACGTGCTCTTCGCCCATCTGCACCTGGTGGGAACCGTGTGGCCTCTGGTCATCCCCAACTGGTTCGGCGACGCCTTCTCAATCTTCCTGCTGCGCCAGTTCTTCCTGACGATCCCGATGGACTACGTCGACGCGGCGCGGATCGACGGCTGCGGGGAGTTCCGGATCATGATCCAGGTGATCGCGCGGCTGGCCAAGCCGGCAATCGCGGCGGTGGCGCTGTTCAGCTTCCTGCTCTGCTGGAACGACTTCTGGGGCCCGCTCCTGTACACGTTGCAGAACCCCGCTCACTGGACGCTCTCGGTGGGGCTGGCGCAGTTCCGGAACATCTACGAGGTCAACTGGAACCTTGTCATGGCCGGAACCATCGTCTTCATGGCCCCGGTGATCGTGATCTTCTTCTTCGCCCAGAAGGCGTTCGTGCAGGGGATCACGCTGACGGGAGTCAAAGGATGAAGCTCGCCGTCATCGGCGCCGGCTCGACGTACACCCCCGAGCTGGTCTCGGGGCTCCTGCGTGAACGGGAGCGGATCGACGTGAGCGAGCTCACGCTGCACGACATCGACCCCGACCGGCGCGAGGTGGTCGGTGGGCTGGCGCAGCGAATGCTCGCGCGCCAGGGCTATTCAGGATCCCTGATCATCACCGACGAGCTGGAGCGGGCGATCGAGGGCGCCGATGCGGTCCTGATCCAGATCCGGGTGGGCGGGCAGGCGGCGCGCCTGAGGGACGAGACGATCCCGGCGGCCTGCGGCTGCGTCGGCCAGGAGACGACCGGCGCCGGCGGGCTGGCCAAGGCGATGCGCACCGTACCCGTCGTGCTGGAGATCGCCGAGCGCGTGCGTCAGCTGGCCGCCCCGGACGCGTGGATCATCGATTTCACAAATCCCGTGGGCATCGTCACCCGCGCGCTGCTCGACGCGGGCCACCGCGCGATCGGGCTCTGCAACGTCGCGATCAACTTCCAGCGGCGGATCGCCGGTCTACTCGGTGTCTCGCCCGCGGGCGTCCTCGTCGATCAGGTGGGCCTCAACCACCTGACCTGGATCCGGGCCATCTGGGTCGAGGAGCGCGACGTGCTGGGCGAGGTGATCGAGCGCCACGGGGACGCCCTGGCGGACGAGGTTGGCCTGCCTCGCGCTCTGCTCGCGGATCTCGGGGCGATCCCGTCCTACTACCTGCGTTACTTCTACGCCGAGCGCGAGGTCGTGCAGGAGCAGGGAACGACCCCGCCCCGGGCCGAGACGGTGATGGACATCGAGCGCCGCCTGCTCGAGCTCTACAGAGACCCCTCGCTGGCCGAGAAGCCGGCGCTGCTCGAGCAGCGCGGGGGAGCCTTCTACAGCGAGGCGGCGACCCAGCTCGTGGCCTCGCTTCTGGCCGACAGCGCCGATGTCCAGGTGGTGGACGTTCGCAACCAGGGGACGCTTTCCGGCCTCGCCGACGACGACGTGGTCGAGGTCCCGGCCCGGATCGGTCGCTCGGGGGCGGTCCCGGTGGAGCAGCCGCCGTTGGCGCCGGAGCTCCTGGGGCTGACCCAGCATGTGGCTGCCTACGAACGCTTGGCGGCCTCGGCGGCCGCGCAGGGCGACCGGGAGACGGCCCGGCTGGCCATGCTCAGCAACCCGCTCGTCCGTGAGTACGCATTGGCCCAGGACCTCCTCGATCGCATGATCACGGAGCCGGTGCCCGTGACCGGGGCGGCCGAATGAACGGCGAGGCGCTCGTGCTGGCCGTCGATGGAGGCGGCGTGAAGACCGACCTGGCCCTCCTCCGGGGGAACGGCCGCGTGCTCGCGGTCGTCCGGGGCGGAGGCAGCTCGCCCCATCACATCGGCGTCGAGGGGTCGGTTGCCCTGCTCGAGCGCCTGCGGGCCGAAGCACTCCGGCGGGCCGGACTTGACGCGGCGGCGGTGGCGGCCGCGGCCCAGATCCTGATGGCCGGAGCCGATCTCCCGGAGGAGCGCGACACGCTCGAGGCGGCGATCCGGCGGATGAACTGGAGCCAGTCTCTGGGGGTGGAGAACGACACGCTGGCGCTGTTGCGGTCGGGGACCGATCGTGGATGGGGCGTGGCTGTTGTGTGCGGCGCGGGGCTCAACTGCATCGGCGTCGCGCCGGACGGTCGCCGAGCCCGGTTCCTGGCTCTGGGCGCGATCACCGGCGACTGGGGAGGCGGCGGGGAGATCGGCATGGCGGCGCTCGGCGCCGCCGTCCGCAGCGCGGACCGGCGCGGGCCGAAGACCGTGCTTGAGGACGTCGTGCCCGCGCATTTCCAGATGGCGGAACCGCTCGACGTCTCGCGGGCGCTGCATCTGCGCGAGCTCTCCACGACCCAGCTCGGGGAGTTGGCGCCAGCGGTCTTCTCGGCCTGCGCCGACGATCAGGTCGCGGCGGCGATCGTGGCCCGCCTGGCCGACGAGATAGTCGCCTGGGCGGTGGCGGCGATTCTGCGTCTCGAGCTCGGGGACGGCGACCCCGATGTCGTGCTGGGGGGCGGCGTCCTGCGGGCGCTGCCGAGCGCCGCGATCGAGCGGATCGCCGACGGCGTCACCGAGGCAGCGCCGGCGGCGAGGGTCACGCTGGCGCCGAGCTCGCCGATCGTGGGTGCGGCGCTGCTGGCGCTGGATGAACTCGGCGCCGACGCCGAGACGGCGGCTCGCGCGCGCGCCGAGCTTGACAGGGCGCTCGGAGCGATTGAAGCGTCGCCGCCTCAGCCTGACGGCCACGAGCTTGTCAGGAGCTCGCGTGGCTGAGGTTCGCTTCGAGCAGGCAACGAGGATTTTCCGGGGCGCCGAGGCGCCGGCGGTCGACCGGCTCGACCTCGAGCTCGATGACGGCGAGCTGCTCGTGCTCGTCGGCCCCTCGGGGTCAGGAAAGTCGACGGCGCTGCGGATGCTTGCGGGGCTTGAGGACGTCGATGCCGGCGCGGTCTACATCGGCGACCGTGACGTGACCGACCTGCCGCCGAAGCGGCGCGACGTGGCGATGGTGTTTCAGAACTACGCCCTGTACCCCTACCTCGATGTCCGCTCGAACATCGCCTTCCCCCTGAAGATGGCCGGGGTGGCCAAGGCCGAGCGCAACCGCCGCGTGGAGCGAGCGGCGGAGATGCTGGGTCTGACGCCTCTGCTCGACCGCAAGCCGGGGCAGCTGTCCGGAGGCGAACGGCAACGGACAGCGATGGGCCGCGCGATCGTCCGCAACCCGCAGGTTTTCCTGATGGACGAACCGCTGTCAAACCTCGACGCGAAGCTGCGGGTGAAGATGCGCGTCGACATCGCCGGGCTACAGCGGGAGCTCGGAGTGACGATGCTCTATGTCACCCACGATCAGGTCGAGGCGATGACGATGGGGCATCGGGTGGCGGTGCTCAGCGAAGGCCGGCTGCAGCAGTGCGGTCCGCCGCATGAGCTCTACAACCGGCCGGCGAACCTGTTCGTGGCCGGGTTTATCGGATCCCCGGCCATGAACCTGATTCCGGCGCCCCTGAACGCCGACGGGTGCGCGCTGATGGACGGGATCGCGGTCGCTCTGCCGAGGGAA
>Ga0070731_10002142_pt1 | contig 19217 bp, 17 predicted proteins | sample Coa_R1_2_FD_66448 | JGI IMG/M metagenome (GOLD analysis project Ga0070731, IMG submission 66448) | Surface soil microbial communities from Centralia Pennsylvania, which are recovering from an underground coalmine fire - Coalmine... | ecosystem: Environmental > Terrestrial > Soil > Unclassified ... | reverse complement strand
GTAGCCGTTACGCAGCGCGCAGAGTGAGGAGAAAAATTGATGCCGATATAATCCGCTCCCGCTTTTGCAGCATAAAGAGCGTCTTGAGGATCTGTGATGCCGCATATCTTAACTTGCATAATTAACTCCTTGCATTTGCATGATCAGTTGTTTGGGATCGGCTGAGGTGACGAGTGCTTCGCCGACGAGAACAGCATCGTAATGCAGTGCGCGCATCGCATGTGCATCCTGAGCGGTAACAATACCCGATTCAGCCACAGTGACAATGGAAGAGGGGATTAAAGGCCGCAAAACGTTGGAAGAGCTTAAATCGATTTCAAAGGTGGATAAATTGCGATGGTTGATACCGATGATGGGAGCGCCTGCTTCTATCGCAAGAGCTAAATCCTCTGCATCATGGACCTCGGTGAGCGTTTCCAAGCCCAAACGTTCTGCCTCGAGGATAAACGATTTTAAATCATCACCTAAAACATTTGCGATGAGAAGCACAGCAGACGCTCCTGCCATTTTTGATTCTAAAAGTTGCATCGGATGAACGATGAAATCTTTACGTAAAATAGGCACATGCGGATAGGCAGTTGCCAGCGCTTGCGCTACGCGTTTAAGATCTTCGATCGTACCTTCGAAATGTTCATCCGTTAAAACGGAAATCGCAGAGGCTCCTCCTTTGCAATATTCTAATGCAAGTTGCGCAGGATCTGCAATCGCATGGAGCTTTCCACGCGAAGGAGAACGGCGCTTGATCTCCGCGATCACTGCCAGGCCTGGCTGCTTGAGAGCATGGGCAAATCGATGATTTTTGTTCTGGAACAATTCCTCCACATGTTCTCGTTTTTTTGCTAGAATACGATCCAAATAATTTTCTTTTTTGCGTTGCGGAGCGCATTTTTTCCATTTTTCAAGAACAGCGAGCGCTTTGCCCTCTTTTAATGCCAAGCGTGCAATCGCTATCCCTTCTTCGAGCGAAGCAGCGCGTGCGAAAATCCATAGAGCGGCACCGGCATTTAAAATGAGCGCGTCTGCAATGGCTCCCGATTTTCCCGAAAATGCTTCGCGGAGCAGAAAGGCATTCTTCTCTGCATCGCCTCCTTGCAGATCTGTTAATGCACACCTTTTAAAACCTAACTTTTGGGGATCGATTTCGATGCGCTCTAGAGTGCCATCGCGTATGTCGTAGGCAGCGATAGGCCCCAGCGGCGAGAGCTCGTCGAGCCCGCTTCCATGAAAAACAAGCGCTCTTTGGATTTTTTTTAGCTGCACGACGCTATGGGCCATCGTCTCTAAAAGGGAAAGGTCTGCAACCCCAATGAGAGCAAAGGGCGCGCGCGCTGGATTGAGAAGCGGCCCCAATAGATTAAAAACGGTGGGCATCTTCAGCGCAGAGCGCAAATGGCGCAATTTTTTCAAACAGGGATGATAATAAGGTGCATAGAGAAATGCGATGTGCGCTTCTTGCAGGGAAGAAACGACGTCTTTGGGAGACATTTCAATGGCGATGCCAAGCGCTTCTAATACATCCGCCGATCCACAGCGACTGGAAACAGACCGGTTGCCGTGCTTGACCACGGGGATGCCGCAAGCTGCGGCTAAAATCGCCGATCCTGTCGATATGTTGACCGTATGCGATCCATCGCCTCCCGTGCCTACGATATCCATTACAGGAAAGGAAAGATCCACGCGCAGCGCTTGGTTTTCCACAGCCTCCTGCATGCCTGCGATCTCATCAGCGGATTCCCCTCGGAATTTTAATAGCGAGAGGAATGCTGCTGTTTGATAGGGATCTGCGCCTTGCACAATATGCGCCATGGCGTTCTTTGCCTCTTCTCTTGTCAGATGCGATTTTTTGAGTAAAATCTGCAGATAATTTTCCAATGTAGACATGATTACCTCAGCATTAAAAGTCCGATGGAGAACAAAACGATGCAAACCAAGGAGATTTTCCCTCCTGGCATCGTGTAAGGGCCTTGTATTTTCTTGATATATCTTCCCACGTAGACAATCGCTGCAGGCAGGATGCCGAATAATAGGACATCGATAAAGCCTCCCGCAAAACCCAGTGCTTTTAAAAACAAATGGGGATTGAAAAAAGTGAATGCAAGAGGAGGAAGCAGAGCGATCCCTAAAATGAGAAGGTCATACGTCTTTTGAGACAGCGCAGGCAATTTGAGTCCATCCTTGAGAAAATCGACAAACGTCATCGTATTGGGCAAAAACGACGTCAGAATCGCAAAAAGAGAAAACGCCTTGACGCATAGTTCCACGGAGCCAGAACGAGAAGTATCGATGAGTCCTGTGACTATATCGCTGTGCGCTACTGCAGATTGGGGATCTGAAATGAGACCTAAAATCGCCCCATTCCAGATGAAGTAGATTAGAAATGGAATAAAATTTCCCACGATGATCGCAAAACGCAGGTTCTTGACATTCTTTTTCAAATAATAGGTCAGCGAGGGCACCAGATTCTGGTATCCAAAACAGATCATCAAAAGCGGCAATGTGCCCACCGCTGCGATCCAATTGCTATGCAGCAGGTTGCCAAGGCCGATTTGCGGTACCGCAAGGCAGATCAATGCCGAAAATGCAGCTCCCAGGCCGATCATCAGGACGCGATGCACTTTATCGATGGCCCGCGTACCGAAATAGGCAATCGTTCCCACTAGAGCTGTGCAGGAAGCTATCCCTGCTCCTCTCAGTACAGCTGGGTTAGAGAGCAAAGAGGAGAAAAAAGTGGAAAAGAGCTGGCCTCCCCCTTCGATATAGGCCACAAAAAGGCAGTAAAACAGGAATAAAAATAAGGACCAGGTGATCGCCTTGCCCAGTTTCCCCAATGCGAAATGCGCAATCGAAAGTAAATTGACCTTTTGATCAAACCATAATGTCGCTTCCAGAAGCAGTAATCCGGTTGCGGTCGTAAACCCATAGCACAGCAGCATCGCGACATTGGAGGGGATAAACCCCGCCAGCGCGCTGACCACCGGCAGGCCCAACATGCCTGCTCCAATACAACAGCCTGTAACTAATAAAGTAGCACCGAGTGCACTTTCCTTTTTCGCAATGGGCATTCCCATACGTTATTCCTTTCTTCTTAAATCATTTCTTGTATGCAAATAACTTAAAATCAGAGTTGTCACGTCAAGGACAATCAGATTTTTTTCACGTTGTGGTAGATGGAATTTTAAAGGAAAAGGCGATCAGTGGGCGTTAAGCCCACCAACCATTGTGAAAGAAAGGATGTTGATGTAACCGGGCGCTATTTTTGCCCAGGTGTTGAGAAAAATCAAGCATTCGTCGGGAGGAAACGACGAATAAACGCAGCAGCGCCCCTGAAGGAGGAGTGGAGGGCAATGCCGAGGTGGAAGCCTGATTTTTCAATTTATTGTGCACTTTTTGGATTCTCCATTAAAGAATCGTTTAAAATTTTTTTTAACTTCGGATCGATGATTTTAAGAGCATTCGATCCTCGTGTGATCTGCGCGATGCTTACCTTGTGTTTTTCAGCGATTTCCCTTTGAGTCATTTTCCCTTCGAGAAGGGTTTTAATGATCAAAAGGCGAGACGAGAGCATCTCCTTTTCTTCTAACGTGAAAAACAGGTTAAAAAAAGCATTCAAATTTTTCGATTCAGGAAAGGTATTGCATAGCTTTATAAAGTTCAGCCAGCTCCCTTCTTTCGCAGTGCGTTCTTTTGCCATCAATTTTCTCGTTTAATTGTAATGTTACAACATTACACATATATTTACGAGGCCTTTTTTGGGTGATGGTTGCTTTTTTATTAAATCATTAATAATTAAGTGTTTATGATAAAATTATATTTTAATTAAAAAGGTGATAAAAAATTAATAAATACAACATCTAAACTCCTTTAATTCTCTTTAAAAATTGCTGAACCTCTTTGAGGGGGCGCGTATTGAGGATGTGCTTTTTTTCGAGCCATCCCTTACGGGCGACATTGATGCCAGCACGGACAAACGCAAAGTGATCGATGCTATGGGCATCGGTATTGATGCAGCACAGCAAGCCTTTTTCGCTGGCGGAATGCCAGAATCTCCAATCCATGTCCAGGCGTTGAGGATTGGCATTGATCTCTATGATCTTTCCATTGGCAATACAGGCATCGATGATCTTGGGAACATTGATCGCATACGCCTCGCGGCGTAAAAGGAGTCTGCCGGTCGGATGTCCGACCATCGTCGTATAGGGATGTTCGATGGCTTTTATCAAGCGTTTGGTTAGCGTTTTCTCATCTTGTCGTAGCGAGCTGTGGATAGAGATGACCACATAGTCGAGTTTTTTTAAGACAGCATCGGAAAAATCTAGCGAGCCATTGGCCAAAACATCGCATTCTGTGCCAGCGAAGATATAGGGTCGGAATTTTCCAGAGGCATTCATCTTTTTAATCTGCTGGACCTGTGCATTTAATGCTTCCTCAGAAAGTCCATTCGCTTGGAAGCTCGCCTTGGAATGGTCTGCTATTCCTATGTATTCCCAGCCGAGCTTTTCAGCTGCAAGGACCATCTCTTTTAAATTGTTTCTCCCATCCGATGCTGTCGTATGATTATGGAAAGTGCCGCGGATGTCCGGTTCTTCGACGAGCTCGGGCAATTTATCCTGCGCTGCTGCTTGGAATTCTCCTTTGTTCTCGCGTAATTCGGGCGGGATGCATGCAAGTTTAAGCGCTTTATAAATATCGGCTTCTGCAATCGGTTTTTTGTCTTCTTTAAAAATTGCGCTTTTTTTTCCTTTTTCCGATGCGAGCCCCCATTCGCTCAAGGTCCAGCCGCGTTTTTTGGACATCTCTCTCAATTTGATATTATGTTCCTTGGAGCCGGTGAAGTAGCAGAGGGCAAAAGCGAATTGTTTTTCGGGCACAATGCGCAGATCCGCTTGTAGGCCTCCTTTTAAGCGCACACTGGATTTAGTGTCTCCCTTTGCCAGAATGCGATCGACAAAAGATTGAGAGGTGAACCAGTCCATAATGGGCTTGGGATCCGATGCGCCAACGAGAAAGTCGATATCTCCAATTGTTTCGAGTTTGCGTCGTAAACTGCCTGCGATTTCCGCTTTTTTGACGGTTTTAAGGTTTTTTAGCTTTTCTAATATGGGCAATGCTGCCGCCATCGCATCCCACCAGAGACGGCGGTGGCCATAACTTTCTCGATGGGCTAAAGCATCTAAAATGTTTTTCTCTGTCTTTGGGCCAAAGCCTTTTAGTTTGGAAAGTTTGCCCGCTTCGCACGCTTCTTTTAATTCTTCGATGGATTGGATTTTGAGTTTCTCATAGATGCGTTTGATTTTTTTGGCGCCGAGGCCCTGCACTTTTGTCAACTCTAGCACTCCAGAGGGGATCGAGCGTTTTAACTTTTCATAAAAGGGGAGGCGGCCTTTTAAGGCCAATGTCGTTATTTTTTCCGCTAGATCCTCGCCAATGCCTTCGAGCTCTATCAGCCTTTTCTCTTCCACCATGCTTATTAGGTCTTCGTCCATATTCAGCAAAGCACGGGCTGCATTGCGATAGGCGCGCACCCTAAAGGGATTGGCTGCTTTTAATTCTAAAAGCACTGCGATTTCCTCGAAAATTCCGGCGATCTCTTTTTTGTTCATTCATACCTCTAATAGGGTGTTGTAAAATCTAAGGCTTCGTCGCTTTTTGGGATTATTTTGGCCGATTTTCGATTCTTTCTGCGGGGGTAGTATACGCAGTTTGATACAACCCCCGCAGAAAGAATTCGAAAATCGGCTCAAAAGAACCCAAAAAGCGACGAAGCCTTAGATTTTACAACACCCTCTAAGTGAAAGATAAAAATTATAATACCTAAAGTCCAGTCAAATTCTATTGACGTGAAAACGGTATTGCTTTTAGAGTCTGTCTCTACGATGAAGAAATGGATTGTTTTTCTCATTTTATGTTCTTTTCCGTGTCAGGGATATTCTGCTGCACGTGAAAAAATTCCTAAAGACAAACCGAAAGTGAGAGTGGTTTCCACCTCATGGATTGGAGCGGGTTTTTTCGCAGAATTGAAGAACGTGATTTTTAATCTGATCTACCGCTCTGATCATAAAGTGCCAAAAATTTTAGTCGTAGATTGGACTCAAGAATTTTTTCCCTATAAAGATGACTGCGCTTGCAATGGCTGGGATCTGTATTTTGAGCCGATTCATTCTGAAAGGGTGTTTGAAGACAGGCTATCGCAATGCCCTCCGGAACCAAATCATGATCAACCCTATTGCATCAATAGATGGCTGCGCTATAAAGAATACCTTCCCTATCGGCAGTTTGTCCATGACAGGTTTAAGAGGTATATCACTATCAAGCTCGATGTGCTCAATGAAGTGAATGGTTTTTACGATAGATGGATGAAAGAACGTTTTTGCATCGGTATGCATGTGCGATTTGCAACGGCTCATGCCTCAGAAAATCCCTATAGCCCGTTGCTAAAATTACAGGATTTTATCCGCGAAGCCAAAGAGCAGTGGGAATTACACCGCGATAAAAACCCTATCATTTTTCTCGCCACGGATAGCTACTATGTCATCGAAGAATTCAAAGTGCATTTCGACGAGTCGCAACTCGTTTTCATCAATGCCTATAGAGCAAAATATAAAGAAGACCCGCATCTGATATACGAGCGCCAAAAATATTTCTTGGAGCATCCAGACGAATTCCACAAATGCAAGCCGGGCTATTTTGGAGGATTGACTACGCTGATGGACTGTTTGCTTCTCTCTAAATGCCAGGTTATGATCCATTCCTTAAGCAATGTCTCGGATTTTGCAGCTTGGTTTAACCCGCATCTCGAATCCGTCTTTTTACCTAAGGGTGTTGAACCCGCATTTTGTCCGTGCGAAAATCTGTTTACTTTCTTTAATTCGCAATAGCTAAAAATGGGACCAATCTCTTAGTATCTTCCCAATGTTTTTAATTTTTCTTTTCTAAAGGTGTAATCATGGCAAGTATTTCTCAAGTGCAAGCTTCTTCTCCTGTTTACTGCAATTTTGTTCAGAATTTACCTGTTGCTCTATTTACACAATTATTTACCTTCTTATCCCCTGAGGAATTTACAGAAATTATTCCTCTTGTTTCGCAGATCTGGAGAAAGTACACCTTGTGCATCCCAGCAATTCAAAATCAATTAAATGTTTGCTTGGAACAGCAATTATACGTTAGTGCTATAGAGTTGGTTGATGTCGGTTTACAGAATAAAGAATTTGCATCTAATCCACAGAAAGCGTTCTCTTTATTTCAAGATGATCAGGATGAAACACTTAAATCCATGAAAATGCGTCTTGCATATTGCATCGGAAAAAGATGGAAAATGGAAGGATGCAAAGGAGTAATTGAACAGGGATTAATTCCCAAATTAAATGATGTTGAACATAATATTGAACTGGGTATTTCCTTTTGGAATGCTCAAATAGCGTTGTTTCACAAGAATAATGATGTTTTTTCAGAAGCGACAGGAGATTTTCTTGCTGAATTACAAGTAGAAAAAGCTAAAAATCTTTCCTTACAACATCTTGCTTTTATACATAAACAACTTAGAGCAAATCTAGAAAAACTCGCTCCATCTAAAAAAGGAGATGCACCTGTATTAAGTCAATCAAGCCCCTATGAAGAAACCTCATTGGATCCTGAATTGTTCAGCGTGCATTCAAGCCTGCAGGAGCTGATTCCTTCTTCTAAAGAGGAAGCGGAAAACAGCGATTTTGATGTTGATGCTTGCTCGTTAGAGGATGGCTATCGATCAGTTCATAGCGACGACGAGGATGGCCTTGTTCTTTTGCATAAGGGAGATGTTGCACCCACGAGTGGCTCCAAGAAAGAGACTTAATCAAATATAGTGCAATCTATTTCTGCCAAAGGATTTGCGAGGCTTCCAAAGGAACAGATGCTCCAGGGAATCGAGGGATGACCCTGGGTGTGTAGGCATAAGCGGGCTGAGTAGCAGGGACGGATGCGCTATAGACATGGGTTTGAGGATTGCCTGTTAATTGGCGAACGCGGGACATTTCTTGTTTGATCGGAGGGTCGTCGTTGGACACGCCGGCGTAGAGCTCAACCATCACCGCATTAGGATCTATGTCGTCGAGATAGAGCTGTACTTCAAATGTATGTTGATCTGAAGTGGAATCTACTTTCATCTCGCCAAAACGGATCATGCCCCAGTGCTGTTTTAAGGCGTGCTGCCATGCAACGATCTGTTTACCAAAACTTCCCTTATCCGTTGTCCGCTGTTGATACTGCAGGGAGGCAGGGATATAATGATTTTCAGTATATTCGCGCACAGCGCGGTCAGCGGAAAAGCGGGGAGTGAGCTGTGCCATGCTTTCGCGTATGCGGGCTACCCAGGCTGTCGGGATGCCTTCATTATCGCGCGTATAAAATTCAGGTACGACTGCATTTTCCAGCAGATCATAGAGAGCATTGGCCTCAGCGGCATCCCAATTAGGATCGTCTCCATGTTCTTTGCCATCGCCCAAAGCCCATCCTATAGGAGGGGAAAAGGCTTCTGCCCACCATCCATCTAATTCTGAGAGATTGAGTCCTCCATTGGGGAGAACCTTCATTCCGCTTGTTCCGCATGCTTCCCAGGGTCTGCGCGGTGTGTTGATCCAAAGATCCACGCCTCGCACGAGATTTTGTGTGACGAGCATGTCATAATCGGTGAGAAAGATGACATGATTGCGTGCGCGTAGATCATGGAAGAGATTGATCCATTCCCGAATCATCTCCTGTCCGGGTTTATCTGCAGGGTGGGCTTTGCCTGCGATGACGAGTTGTACAGGTTTTTGAGGGTTGTTTAAAATGCCGAGCAAACGTTCTTTATTATGAAGAAGCAAATTGGGGCGTTTATAGGTCGCAAAGCGTCTGGCAAAACCCAATGTTAGAGTGTTAGGGTCGAATATCGTCTTGGCCCTGTCGATTTCTTCTTGTGGAAAACCGCGCGCTGCCCACATTCTCGATAAACGCGAGCGCGCGTATTCGATCATGGAAGCTCTTTCATTGTTGCGCAGCTCCCAGATTTTCGCATCAGGAATGGCACGGATGTCTTTTTCGATAGTTTCCGCATTTCCCATCCAACAGCTTTTTCCACAGGATTGCATCCATAGTTCGCCTGTTGCCACTGAACTCCAACTGGGCATATGCACACCATTCGTGACATAACCGACTGGGACCTCATTCTCGGGCCAACGTGGAAACAGATTTTCAAAAATGCGTCGGCTGACTTTTCCGTGAAGGTAGCTGACTCCATTGATCGATCCGCTGCCTCGGATAGCGAGATAGGCCATATTGAACGGTTCATTGGGATCATTAGGATTTAACCGTCCCAAAGCCAGCAGTTCATGCAGAGTGATGCCTAGTTTTTCCTGAGCGTGTTTGCTGAGATATTGTTCAATGAGAAAAGGGGTGAACCGATCGAATCCCGCGGGGACCGCAGTATGGGTGGTGAAGAGATTTCCGCCGCGCGTCACAGCGAGCGCTGACTCGAAAGGAAGGCCGGATTCTTTCATGTAATTTTCTGTCCGCTCCAAAATCGCAAAGGCAGCATGTCCTTCATTCAAATGACAGACCTCTGGATTAATGCTGAGGGCTTTGAGCAGTCTCCATCCTCCGATCCCGAGCACGAGTTCTTGTTTAAGCCGCAATTCCGATCCGCCTCCGTATAACTCGCTTGTGATACCTCTATGAATAGGAAGGTTGACCGCGTCATTGCTATCTAGCAAATAGAGTTTTACCCTACCTACTTTAACCTCCCAAGCGCGCAGCCATACAGACCAGCCAGGCATTACAATTTCTATGCGAAGCCATTCTCCATTATTTCTGCGTAGCGGCATGATGGGCAGCTGTCCAGGATCATTATAAGGATAGAGTGCTTGCTGGGTGCCTTCCTTATCGATCATTTGTCGAAAATATCCCTGTTGATAGAGAAGTCCAATTCCTATTACTGGCACGCCAAGATCGCTTGCAGCCTTCAATTGATCGCCCGCGACATTCCCTAAGCCTCCTGAATAGATAGGAAGCGCCTCCCCGAGCATGAATTCCATACTGAAGTAAGCGATACAGGTAAGAGGGGATTTAGAAAATTTTTTCTGAAACCATGTGGGGGCTTTTTGCTCAAGATGATTGGTCGAAAGCAGCTCGTCGACCATTTTGCGAAAATCAGGATTAGATAATTGCCGCTCGAGTGTTTCTTGAGAGACTGTTTGTAAAATGACCCAGGGATTTTTTAGCAATTCCCATAGTTCTGGATCCAAGACTTGCCATATCTTTTTGACGATGTGGTTGCGGTTCCAGTTCCAAAGAAAATCCAGGGCAAGCTCTTCAAGAGCAGCATATCCGTCAATTTCTTCGCGGGTATGATTAGTGCGCTTGCCCATAATACTCTATTGGATTAACGTTTTTCGACACTCATAGGACCAGAACCAAAATAGGTGATGATCAATGCGCCTCCTAACATGGAGAGGTTTTTCATAAACATCGCTTTTTGAATCCCCATTTCAACGACATCCCCTGCATTCCAAAACTGATGGAACATAAATGTACTAGGAACTAAAAAGATGACAAGCAACCATGCACCATATCTAGCTTTGAAACCAATCAAGATGCTCAAACCCCCTAAAAATCCGATAATTCCCCAGATAGGGACTATAAAGGCAGCTAAGGGGACGCCATTGTCGCTGGCGAATGTTATGGTGTCCTGCGAAAAATGGCCTAAAGAGGCCGCGATAAAAATAGCTGAGAATAATATTCTTCCTAAAAGAACGACATACTTCATGGATAAATCCTTGGTTTTTGTTGGGCAAGCGAGATGTCCTTGGCCGAAGGAAGGCTCTCTCTTGCATGCCTTTTATTCTGTTTGTATATTATTTTGAATATTTTATAAAACATTTTTATATGTTTATAAGAAAAATCTATTTAATTTTTGAAATAAAGGAAATAAATCTATTTATAGACTAGTTGAAGGTTCTTCCTTTAAGGAAGCCACCAATTTGCGCATCAAGAAAGAAATCACTAGAACTAAGAGTAAAAAGAGCAAAGGAAGCATCACGGGATTTTTAATCGAGGTGATGCCGATGAGATATACAGAAATGACCGTGATGCCCAAATTGATAAAATGCATCAAAGAGGATCCGATCGATTTATTTTTTGCTCCAGTGAGAGCAATGGCAGCGGTTGTGGCAAAAACAAAGGCGAGCCCCGTATCAATGCAAAGCATGGGGAAGAATAAGGACCAGGGATTGATATGGCCAAAGTAGAATGCAGAGAGCGACAAAAGAGAGGCGATAAGAAGTATTTTACTGCCTAGCCATAAGAGCTGTTTAGGAGTCATGCGGCTGGAGATATGTTCGGTAAATAAGGATCCCACGGCAAGGCCCAGCGAGGGAAAAAACGCCCAGGTCCCATATTGATCGGGGTCCATACCGATGAGATTAATTCCGATGAAGGGCGCAGCTGAGGCAAACAGATAAATCATCGAAGCCCCGCAGCCGGTAATCACCGCTGATAGTAGGAGCTGGGTATTTTTACATTCTTCTGCATAGTCTTTAAGGATAGCCTTCCATTGCAAAGCAGAAGGGTCTACTTTGATTAAAGTCTCGGGCAAAACACAGTAGGACACGATCAATATGACAGTTCCGAAAAGAATGAGAAAGTAAAAACAGCTTTGCCATCCTAAATGCTCCATAATCACCCCTCCAATGCAGGTTGCTGAGCCTGGGATGATCGCTGAAAAAAGCATGATAAAGGAAAAGATTTTAAGCGCCTGGATTTTGGAGTAAATATCTCCTACGATTGTAAATGCGATATTGAGTCCTGCGCAAGATCCCATTGCCATTAAAAATCGCGCCAGGACGAATAAAGGAAAGCTCTTGAGGTATCCAGCGAGTATACATAAAAAGCAGCTAGCAATAGCGATTGCGATCCCTAAACACAAAATGGGTTTTCTTCCAAAACGATTAGAAAGCGGCCCATAAGGCAATTGTCCGAACGCATAGCCGAGCAGAAAAACGGACATAGGCAATTGCGATTGGCTGAATGCGACATTAAAATAGTCTGCAAGAAAAGGAAGAGAGGGAGTGAAAAGCACCGCGTAAATCGACGGTAGGGCTGCAAGTAGGGCCAGAAAAAATTTATTCAATATGATTTTAGATGCGTCTTTCATTGTGTTCCAGTTCGAGAAACAAAAGCGAGCCAGTGATGGTAATCCATTTCTTTCCCTTGAACAATATTCGAATAGTGGTATTTCAGTTGTGTCGCCATAGGTCCTTGGGCCATTTTCATCGATACTGCATCAATACTTTCAATGGAGATTATTTCCATGGCAGTTCCTGTAAAAAAAGCCTCGTGGCAGCATGATAATTGGCGGGGGTGGATATTGTCAATCCGGCATGCGATCCCCAAATTTTTAGCAATTTGAAGGATGCTGTCCCTTGTGATTCCAGGAAATAGATAGGCTGGTGGAGGAGTAATAAGAACATTATCTATCACGGCAAAAAAATTAGCTCCAGGTCCTTCTGCGATATTTCCGTTGATATCCAAAAGCAAAGCTTCGTGGTATCCTCTCTCACGCGCTTCTTGCCTTGCGAGAATGGAATTGGCATAATGTCCAGATAATTTGGCCGTGATGACAGTGGATTGCGGATGGGTCCGCATATAGGATGAAATTTTTACTCGGATACTACCTGTTCCCATGCGAGGAGCCCATGGCCAAAGCAGAATGGCAACGTGAAACGAGGCATCCATGGGATGCAGTTCCATATCGCCGTCACCAAAAAAACCGATCAGTCGAATATATCCATTTGTAAATGTGTTGTGACGCACAGTCTCGATGACGGCTGCGCACAACTCTTCCTGTGAATAGAGAAGAGGAAAGCAAATCGCCTGTGCAGAATTACAGAACCGCTCGACATGTTCGCGGAGTTTAAAAATGGCTGGGCCATATTCTGTGGGATAAAATCTCATGCCTCCAAAAAACGCAGAGCCATAATGCAGCGAATGGGATAAAAGGGAACATTTCGCATCACACGCGTTTTCGATACGGCCGTTGAGCCAGATTTTTTCACCGATCTTCATTAGAGTTTCTATTTATATCTTAATCGAAATGAGAACGGTCAATGGCCAGTTCAGGTAATAGAATCCATTTTTATATTCTATTCCGAGAATCTGCTCTGCGTTTTTTAAACAGGCTTCCTGCGTCGAATGGACCATAGCGTGGATCTTATAGAGAAATACCCCAATATCTTCCTTTTTAAGAAACTTCCAAGTGATGTTTACATCATAAAATTGAGGTTTTTGAAATCCTCCTAGATAACAAAGAGAGTCAGCAAATTCTTTACTCAAAAAAGAGACTTCATGCCCTGTGACGCAATATTTCGCTACTTCGAGATCAAAATGTTTGGCCAGATTCGATCCAGCAAATACATCGGAAATGACCAGTCGGCCACCCGGTTTTAAAAGTTGATGAAAATGGGTGAAGGCCAGAAACTTATTGCGGATATGATGAAAAGATCCGCCTGACCAAATGGCGTCAAAGCCAGATTCAGGTAGCGAGGGATGATCAAGGGGCAAAGAATCTGCCCCGCCTTTTACGATGGAAATATTCTTTTGATTGCCGATCTCCTCTAACTGTTCAGCGGAGGGATCTGAGACAACTAGATGAGAGGGATAGACATGCTCGGCAATGGCTTTTGAAAAAAAGCCTGAGCCCGCCCCGATTTCTAAAATACTCTCGCCTTTCTTAGGCTGCAAGTGTTCCAATGCCAATTGCAGTTCTTCTTGTCGCGCATGAGGAAATTCTCTCATAATTTCCTTAAAATACTGCGACCTTAAACCAGTGAATTCTTCTCCCATATTATTGATGATCGTATGCATTATTCTTCGTCAAGAGCCTCAGAGAAGTCTTCTTGTTCCCGGCGTAATCGGTCCTGTTCTTCTTGCCAGCGGCGGTATCTTTCGCGGGTATCTACATCGGATTGGAAGACAGCGAGTGTGACAAAAAGACGGGGGTCTATACTTTTTGCTTCATAGAGATCTCGATTGACGATTTTCACGGTCCAATTGTCCTTAAGGCGAAAGAAAGAACGATAGATTTGAGCAATTTCTAAAGAGGTATTGGGATCCGTTACGTAATAAGTGGTTCCCCAGAGATTCATCTTGGCTTTGCCAAGAACTTCGCCCGTATTTGAAATGATTTGATAAGTGGGAAAAAAGGTAAGAAGTTTTTGATCTACGCGTCCGATCGCATGCTCATTGACATCGGAGACATCGAAGCTAGCGCCCAGGGACCAAAAACGCGATTTTGCAGTGGCATCTAGATCTCCATTGGTATCATAAAAATCATATTGGGTTGTCCAGGAGAAAAACCGACGATGAACAGTACCCAATTTCATCGTGTTTGTCTCAATGTCAAAACCGCTTGTCAAAGAGAGCCAATGCTGCGTGACATAAAACTCATCGGGAAGATCATAAACAGCTTGAACTTTTCCCACGCATAATAGGAATAGAATGATGGAGCCGTAGCGGAACTTAGGAAAACGCATAACACCTTGAATGGATAAAGATACTTCAAAAAAATCGACAGTTCGTCAAAAATTATAGCTGGAGATGCGTTTTTGTCAATTTCTTTGAGTCTGTCTGCGAATTAAGGCTTCGTCAATTTTGGGGATTATTTTGGCCGAACAACCTGAAGAAAAAAGTCGACACTAGCAAAGACCGATTCTTTGATTTTTTTAATGGTTGCTTTATATCGCATTTTATTATAAAATTTACTTTTTTAATTGTAAGGATTGATGAAAAATCTTTGTTTATTTCTTTGCTTAGTAATGCACTCGCTATATGCAGTGCAAGATGTCACTTTTCAAACAGAAGTTTCTTTTTCTTCGGAGGAGAGCGAATTACAAGACGCCTTCCACTATTTTCTCGATGAAGTTGAGCTAGATGCTACTTTGACTCATGAAGCCCAACAAGACAAGATTCAAGAATTTAAAATTTTCGCTGAAAACCTCTCCCCGCAAGTGGCTTTCTGCCTGACGGATCTTTTGATAGAGGAAACGCGTTCACGTATTTTTGACATGCTGCAAAATGCTGCATTTGATCCCTTAGAAATAGATAGATGTCTTGATGGCTACGATGAGGCTATTTTCAAGGTGCAAAGCATGAATGTAGAAATTGCCCGAGAAATGCTCTTCTTTGTTGCAGAACTTAAGATTCATAGAGAATATGTCCATGATTTCGGTGTTGCATTGGGATGTCCTGAAAAACAGTTGCTGCGTCACGACCTTTGTAAGCTTGATACAGAACAATTTGAGGGTTATGCGCGTTACTTTAGAGGTGGCAGGAAAGAGGAGGACAAATTAAGGTACCTTGCTGCTTGGGAACTGCATCAGTACGAGGAGCACCATCATCAGTCCTATAGTAAAGAAGGATTTAGTTTCGACAGCTTTTCTGAAGAACGCCTCAGAAACAATATGTTGGAAACCGTAGCAGATTTACTAGCCGCTAGTAAGCAGCGCGGTGGCAGTACGCTCATCCATTACCTAGTTCATATCTTTCCTAAACAGAACCCCCATCAGCGCTTACTCCCTTTTCTTGAAGATGCTCTCAGAAAAGCCCATGCTTTTTATCTGGACAGTGAGGGGAATCCGGATTCGGGATTTAAACTCTTCCAAGGCCTTCCTTGCTGGAATCACGATGTGGAAGAGGTCTTTAGCAAATTGAAAGAGGCCAAACTATGCAGTTTCTCATTCTCTTCAGAAAATGCATTTTCCATTCCGCAAGAAAAAATAGCAGATTCTTATTCTTATCCTGTCGGTGAACTGGGCGCATTATGGCAATTTCCTAGTGATCATCTACCCGTGGGAGGGACAATCGGTGCATTGCATTTTGTCGTATGGAACATTTTGGATACGAAATATCTGCAGCACATTGTGGATAACGGCCAGGGATTGCGCGATAGTTTGATCCTACAGACAAATGTGCCATGCGATCAGAGCAAATTGACAGTCAGAGAAGCCCTCATCGTCAAAGACATTTTGGCGATGGTCCATCATCCGACGCATCCGCGCGCACTCATCGCTTTGGAAGAAATGAGCAAGCGCGTGTATGTCGAACTGGGAAATGCTCTACCCGAACATATGTGCTGCATTCCCGATCCATTAGATGAGATTTGGCATGGAGACGTTTTCATTTATGACACACAAGTATTTGAATATGTCAGCTTTCAGAGTAAGAAATATAAAACAAATCGACGCAATGACTATTCCACTCTAACCTTGATCGAGAAAAGAACGGGATTGACATATCGCTTTATCCAATCGCATGTTCCCGGAGGACCTGTTCATTCTGTACCTGCCCGTCAAGAACTGGCGAATAGCATCATGCAGGAGTTTGATCCCAGAGCGATTTCCGTTGTCATGGGGGATATGAATCAGTCACCGGAGTATTTCATCCGCGATTTTGCAATAGCAGCGCAAAAATATGGCCTTGCAAAGCAGCCCTTTGAACCCATGCCAATCCCTTATCCTACCCACATCAATACACTGAGAGAAGCTTCCTGGATTGATAATGTATTTATATCAAATCCTTATGCAGAAATTCCTTGCGATGTTATAAGAGACGGCTCAGAAATATTTGAGTCTATGCAAACAACCATAGACCTTCTTGAGAGCTTTAATCCTTAGGCGGAACTTATGAAAATCATTGGCCTAGAGTCTTCCAACTATAAAATGCACGTGAAAGAACCGGGCTGTTTTCTCGGTTATAATGCTGTTTTAAAGGGGGAAAAAAGCAAGTCCTATCAATATACCTTTTCAGCGCTTTTTGGAAGGTCGGAATCAGTAAAAATCGATGAGCCAAAGATATATCTGCATATTCCTAAGGATTCCTGGTCTACTTTCACAGGTACATTAAAAGAGAGATGCTTGCCCTGGCTTTGGAAGTCAGCTTATTTAGATCCAGAAGACGGGACACAGCCTCGCCGAATTCTCGTGTGCACAATCGCTCATCAGACTGCAATACCCGGTCCTTTAAAAAAGGTTTTAGGTCAATCGTTGTTTTCGACACATTTGATCAACAAGCAGTTTTATGAGGAGATTCTCGGCAAAGAGTTTATTCGCATTCCTACTGGAAATGCATTTAGCCCACGAGTCATTACTTCTTTTCTGGGTTTCCATTATGAATGTAATTCAGATAAATTATGTCATATCTTTCGCAAAAGAGGGCTTTTCTCGAGCTGTAAATATACTCTTTTAAAACAATTTTCCTCGGAGTGGAAAGAAGTTGTCCTTAAAGTGAATGGCATTTCTGAGAAAATACTCATTAAAAAAAATGATGAGGCAAGTATATCCCAGCTTTTTCGCGATCAACAATCTTTCACGTCTCAACTCCTTCGTAATCAACAATCCTTCTTGAGATTTAGACAGTCTGTTTTAAATCAGGCTTCTTCCTAAAGACTATCTTTCTAGGAAATATTGTAAATTAATAATTTATGCAAGCCTAGAGGCGATCCAGGTTTCTTCGTCTGTCACTGTGAAGTGCACGAGGCCGCAGTTATGCAGCTTCCACTCATGATGAGTAATGCCGAATAGTGCGCAGAGGGCCCAATGTACTCCTCCATGCGCTACGATGAGCGGGGTGCCGGGCAGGCTCAAGGCATGATAGATTCCTTTGCGCGTACGGTCGATGAAAGCGCGCGCCTCGCCCTCTTTTGGCAGCGGAGAATACATTCCATGCCGGTTCATCTCTAACCAGATGCGCGATGTGCATTCGCCCAAATCATCGATGACATGATGCGGAATCTGCAGACGCGCTGTGACAATTTCTTTTGTTTCCTGTGCACGTTTCAGGGGACTGGCGCATACGCAATGAATAGGCAGATTAGCAACGAGGGGTTCAACGGCCTTCGCTTGTTCTTTTCCGGTTTCATTGATAGATATATGCGGCGGATGATCGATCTTATCTTCATTGGGTAAGATATTGTAATCCGTTTGTCCATGCCGGATAAAATAAAACTCCTTTTTAAGCATCATGCATTCCATCCATATTCCGAATAGGTTTCTCCCTCTGAAATGCTCTTTAATGCTCTGGCAATATATTCTATGGTAGGCGAGGGGAGGCCATCTAAAGAGAAAAATTCCAACTGTGCGCATTTTTCCGGTTCGCAATTGACAACCTTGCCCTCCCAGGAAGGACAATCGAAAAAGACATCGACATTGAGACGGTCGGATTTGCGGTGCATCACATGGACAGCTTTAATTTGAGAAAGGCTAAGCTCTATTCCAATTTCTTCCCGCGCTTCTCGAATCAGTGCAGCACTAGCTGGTTCACCGTTTTCGACATGACCGGCCACTAAGCTCCACATGCCGTCGCAGTAGCCTGTGTTTTTTCGCAAATGGAGAAGCACTTGATCCTTTTTTCTCAACACTAGATAGGCGTTCACACTGGCCGACTCGCGCTTTTTTTTAATAGCTGCGCGATAGAGAGCGAGCGCATCATGGGAGCGATCTACAAGAGGCAATGCAATGAGATCTTGCGCAGAGGCCCATACATAATTTTGATGTTCTAAGGATAAACAAATAGAAGGAGTGCGATCTAATTGAACCCTAAACAGATAGTAAATATAGTCGATCTCGGGCTTTCGAATGTATAAGGCCAGCACTTGCTGCATTTGAGAGAGGCTCTCGAGGACAATTCCTGTCTCTTCGAATAACTCGCGCTTAGCTCCCTCCTGAGGCGTTTCTCCCTCTTCCACTCTTCCGCCGGGAACATCCCATCGCCCTGCAGTCCTTTTAGGCGCTGAATATTGAAGTAAAAGCAGCTTGCCGTCGATTTCCAGATAACATCCCGTCGCATGCGCCCGAGGAAAAAATCCCGGAGGCTCTGTCTCATACATTTCTAAATTAACCATTGTGTCGTTCATAGTTTTTATCCAATCTTTTAGGGCTCTATTAATCTAAATCGAGGGCGCGTCTGACCATCTATCGTGATATCTCCCGTAAACATATCTAAAGGACGGACCCAGGTTACACCATACTGGTCCAGATACACGACGAGCTCTTCGAGTGTTTCACTATGGCGGGCAATGCCGAGCACCTTATAATGAGGGCCTTTGTAATGTTCGTAAAAACTCCCGACGACAATCGTCTGTGAAAGGGGAGATGTACAGGGTAAAGGATCGCGGCTCATCTAGCTTTTTTTCTTCCTATTTCATAAATGGGATGGAT
>Ga0070731_10002141_pt1 | contig 19223 bp, 13 predicted proteins | sample Coa_R1_2_FD_66448 | JGI IMG/M metagenome (GOLD analysis project Ga0070731, IMG submission 66448) | Surface soil microbial communities from Centralia Pennsylvania, which are recovering from an underground coalmine fire - Coalmine... | ecosystem: Environmental > Terrestrial > Soil > Unclassified ... | reverse complement strand
TCTAAAAAAATCGGCTGGAGTCGGGTGCTTGAAAGCCCACCTGCGTGCATATTCACGAAAAGCGTAGTCGAAAAGGTTCCTGCCCATTATGGTTTCTCGCAGGATGTTCAGACCGGTGGCGGGTTTTGAATAAGCATTCGGGCCAAATTGTACTATGTCTTCGGAATTTGTCATGATCGGCTCCAACTGGTCCTTGGGCAGTTTCATGTAGTCAACAATCGTGTAAGCTGGACCGCGGCGCACAGGGAATTTATTATCATAAAGTTCTTCGGTTAGGTATTCAACAAATGTATTTAACCCTTCGTCCATCCACGTCCATTGGCGCTCATCGCTATTGACGATCATTGGGAAAAAATTATGGCCTACTTCATGGATAACAACTCCCAACATTCCATATTTTGTCGCTTCGCTATACGTCCCATCTTTTTCAGTTCTTCCAAAGTTGAAGCAAATCATGGGATACTCCATCCCGTTTGCCGCTTCAACGCTTTGAGCAACAGGGTAGGGATATGGAATTGTGAAGTGTGAATACGTTTTAATCGTGTGTGCAACTGCCTTGGTTGAGAACCGGCTATATAATCCATAAGCTTCCTTGCCATAATAGCTCATGCACATCACCTTTTTGCCCTCCACATAGGCTGGCATCGCATCCCAGATGAATTTCCGACTGCTGCCCCAAGCAAAGTCGCGGACGTTGTCAGCTTTGAAGATCCAGGTTTTCATTTCTTTGCTTTTGGATTTTTCTTTTGCTGTGGCCTCAGCGAGATTTATGATTTGCACGGGTTCCTTGCTGCCCTGAGCCTGTTTCCAGCGAGAATATTCTGCCGGCGCAAGGACCTGTTGATAGTTCTGGCACTCCCCCGTAGCGCCTATGACGTGGTCAGCGGGTACTGTCATCTGTACCTTGAAATTCCCAAATGTTAGCGCAAATTCGCCTCTACCTGTGAATTGATGGTTTTGCCATCCCTGGAAATCGCTGTAAACGCATAAACGAGGATACCATTGGGTCATGGTAAAAAGATAGTTGCCGTCCTCAGGAAAATATTCATAACCGCCCCGCCCGCCATATTTCATTCGATCGCTGATATGATAACTCCAATCAACTTTAAATACAAATTTTTGCCCTGGCTTAAGCGGCTTCGGCAATTCCATACGCATCATTGTTTTGTTAATTGTGTATTGTAGTACATTGCCCGCTGAATCCGTAAGCTTGGTTATATTATCACCATAATTATTTTTTGACTTTTGCCGCTCCATGGCTTCTTCCATCTGGTCGCTCATGATCTTTTGCATGCGGCTTCCATCCTGGTAATCCGCATTATTTGCCGAGCTGTGCTGGTTCTCGTCCAACTGCAACCATAGGTAGGTTAATAAATCGGGCGAATTGTTGAAGTAGGTAACCGTTTCCGTGCCGGTCAGCCACTGTTTATCTTCATCGAGTTTACATTGAATATTATAGTCGCACCGTTGTTGCCAGTATTTTGGACCGGGGGCACCACTCGCAGTCCTATACTCATTTGGCGTAGGTAAAATTGTTCCCAGTTGCTCAAACTTGTTGGCATGGTTAGAGTTGGGATTGTTTTGAATATCCTGGCCCCACGCTACAGATGTAAGTCCCGATAGTAAAAGAAAGATAAATTTTCTCATTGTTTGTGAATTAATTGGTTATTATGGGAAACGCTCGATTGCCATCTTTAGGGAAGCAACTATGATTGCGGCAGAAGCCGCTCTCGCCCAAAGCAGTCTCGGTAATGTAAGGAGACTAACGAAGGTAAAAGAAATTACCAGTACAATTGCGACGACCAGCAATTGGGCAGCCTCAATGCCAAGATTAAATGCAAATAAATGTAGCACCAGGCCTTCACTACCCTCGAGGCTCAAAAAGGTATTTGCGTAGGCTAAACCATGTATTAGTCCAAAGAAAAGAGCAAAAAAATAAATCAAAGGGAGCCTGCGCGGACGCTCCAATTGCGTTTTTTTCTGCAGAAGGTTATTTATTGCGGTCGCCAAAATGGTGAGCGGAATCAAAAACTCTATCCATTTTGATGGGAATGCTACCAGATTCAGTGCACTCAGGGCGAGTGTAGCCGAATGGCCAATCGTAAAGGCGGTGACCATGACAATTACTTTTTTCCAGTCCTTTAAAAGGTAGCGCAGGCAAAGTGCTGTTACGAATAGAATATGGTCCATTGCCTCCCAAGTTAATATGTGGTGGATACCCAGCCTGAAGTAAAGGTTAAAGTCTCCCATTGGCGAATCAATTTTCAAAATAATTCAGACTTTCGTGCTTAAAAAATAATTTTGTTAAATGGTGACATCCTTAGTTAAATGGACAATTGCCGCAATTTACCTTGGTTTGTCGGCTGGCTCCGCCAATGGGGTACCGTCAAGGCATCCGTTCTACGTAAGCGTTACGGATATCAACCACAATGCTCGTGACAAAACACTCGAAATAAGTTGTAAGATTTTTGCCAATGATTTCGAAATAAGTCTGGCAAAGATTTCATCGGAAAAGATTGATTTGAATAATTCTAAAAATAAGCCGGAAAATGATAAAATGATCAGTCAATATCTAATCCGACATCTACAAATCGTCGTGAATGGCCAGGCAAGACACCTCCTGTTTGTCGGAAGTGAAAACAAATCAGGGTCTGTATGGAGCTATTTTGAAGTTGACAACATCCCAATAATCAAAAAAATCGAAATTAAAAACGATGTTCTTTATGAATCCTTTCCTTCGGAAATAAATATCATACATGTCACGGTCGGGGGCACTCGGAAGAGCCTGGAAATTGCAAATCCAAATAATATTGCCGATTTTGAATTTGAATAGGAAAGCGAGATTTAACATGAATTCCATCGGAAAAACTCCTCCCTCGTTAATCATCAGCATTGTTCCCTCACTTATCCAGTGAGACGAGTACTTTGTCGATACGCTGCCCGTCCATATCCAAAATTTCGAAGTGAAAATCTCTCCAACGAAAACGCTCCCCTCCGTGGGGTATACGCTCAAGACGGTGCAAAATAAATCCTGCGAGCGTATCGAACTCCTGTTCTCCTTCATGCATCCAGTCTGCCTTGTCAAAATGAGACAGAAAATTGTAAAATGGGATCTGGGCATCCACTAAATAGGATCCGTCTTCCCGCTTGTTTATTTCGTAATTCGCTGCATCAGGCTGGGGAATTTCGCCAATGATTGCTTCCAGTATATCGGTCAGAGTAATCATTCCCAGCATGCTGCCGTACTCATCGACAATGAAACAACAGTGATTTTTCGTTTCCTTGAATTTCTCGAGCACTTTATATGCACTGTTGTTTTCCGGTACAAAGAGTGCAGGCGAAGTAATGTCTTTGAATGGAATATTGTCGTCGGTGACGTACAAATCTTTAATCGAAACAAAACCCCTGATATTGTCGAGATCTCCCTCGCAAATCGGGTAGAATGAATGAGGTTCCTTGAGAATTTTTTCTTTTATTATAGTTTCGTTTTCATTTAAGTCAAACCAGGTAATATCACTCCGGTGGGTCATCAGTGATGTAATATTGCGGTCGCCGAGATGAAAAACCCGTTCGATAATCTCCTGTTCCGCCTCTTCAATTGTGCCCTGTTCAGTCCCCTCGTTAATGATCGCCTTGATTTCTTCCTCAGTCACATTGGCCTCTTTCGCTGGTCTAATATTAACAAGTTGGAAAAACATGTTGCTGGTACTGTTCAGCAGCCAGACTATAGGATGTGCAGCCTTTGTTAAGAAAACCATGGGGCGAGCGACATAACAGGCAATAATTTCTGCCCTTAGCAATCCTGTTCTCTTGGGTAGTAGTTCACCAAAAATGATTGAAAGGAAAGTTACAACTATGACGATGAGGACTGTGGAAATATCCTTCGAATAGTGGGCCAAAGGGCCAATTCGCTGAAAAAATGGCTCAATGTAGGGGCTAAATTTTTCGCTCGAATAGAATCCCGTAAGAATGGCGACCAGTGTGATTCCAATTTGAGCGGTTGACAGAAATAATTCCGGGTTTTCCGCGAGGTGTAGCGCCCGTTTGGCCCTTTCATCTCCTTGCGAGGCCTTGTTTTCAAGCCAGGATTTTCTTGCCGATACAAGCGAAATCTCGGCCAATACAAACAAACCATTCACGAAAATCAGGCAGAATAAAATAATGAAAGACAACATTAATATTTGTTTTCAATTTTCAGGACACCGATTCTACGCGAGAACAACCGGGCCATATAAAATCCAAGGAGTGCCCCGACGATGGCGCCGCAAACAACATCGGACGGGTAATGTACTCCAACATATATCTGCGCATAAGATATTGAAGCAGCCCAAAGGAATACCAACCGCCACCATTTTCCTGTATGTCCTAACGTAAAGAAAATAAATGTAGCCATTGCAAAATGATTGCATGCGTGGGAGGATGTAAAACTTGAACTTATCGGGCAATAACTGGCTATAAACCTTGTGTAAGGGTCGTTGCATGGACGTGGTCGGAATATGATTTCTTTAATGATATGGCTGCTGACAATATCACTGAGGGACACTGTCAATATAAATGCAAGCATCCACCACCATCCCTTTTTGGAAAAGTTGATCGCGGCAAAAACAAGTAGAAAAAGATAAAAAGGCGTCCAGAATTCGCCCTCGCGAATGACCAAAAATAACGAATCAAAGAAAGAATTTGTCCATTGCTGGTTTATTTTTGAAAAGAGCCAATAGTCCGAACCGATCAAATCGAGCATGACGAGTGATTTGTATGGCGCAACCGCCCTCCGACAGAATCCGGCAAGGGCAAGAACCTAGTGACCTAAACCGGAACTAACTATATTTGGCGGCAATTTAATGGTTAATGTCCGCTTTATTAAAGATACCTAAATTGGTCAGATGGACTTTCTGCACCGGGATAATTTTTTTGACACTGATGACGATGCTGAGAATGGCTTTCTTTTTTTTCTATTCAGGTCAAGAAAATCATTTATTGGATTCGGGTCCATCTTTCCTGCTCGGACTTCGATTTGATATTCGCGATGTGTGTCTCCTCATGCTAATACTTTTGATCTTGGGAAGTATTCCGAATTTCAATCCCTTTCAGTCGTCAATTGCAAAACGATGTTCGTTCCTTATTATAAGCCTGGCAGCGCTGATTCTGATGTTATTCTACATAGTGGACTTCGCATATTATAGTTATTTATCACAACGTCTTAATGCCAATGTTTTGAATTTTTTTCAGGACGCAGCGATATCTGCAAGAATGGTTTGGCAGACTTATCCCGTTATCCAAATTTTGCTTGGACTTGTCGCAGGAACCTGGTTTTTGAACTGGCTGACGCGAAAAATATTTAACAGAATCAAAAAGACGAGGGCGGTTTCGTCGAGGAAGAGCCGCGTTGCCTGGTTCGTCGGGTGCTTCCTCTTTTTTAGTGCCGGGATGTTTGGGCGATTAAGCCAATATCCGCTCCGTTGGAGCGATGCGTTTACATTAGGCAGCGAATATAAGGCATCGTTATCCTTGAATCCGTTTGAATCATTTTTCAACACGCTTGATTTTATCGGTGATCGGTATGACGTCAATAGTGTAAAAAAAGCTTACCATGTTGTCCAACCTTACTATTTCGGATTAGATTCTGCTAAAGCCAATCAACTCAATTTCGATCGTGTCATCAATGCCAGACCAGGAGGGTTGAAAACCAACCCCAATGTAGTCATAGTGATATGCGAATCATTTGCAGCCTACCGGAGCTCTGCTTTTAATAACCCCATTTCAACTACTCCATTTTTTGACAGCATGTGCAAGAAAGGGATATTATTCGATCACTGTTTTAGCCCGGGATTCGGAACTGCCAGAGGAGTCTGGTCGGTAGTGACAGGAATACCGGATATTTCAAGTTCAACGTTGAGCAGGAACCCATCCGCCGTTAATCAGCACACGATTATCAACGATTTTCAAGGATATGACAAGTTTTATTTCATTGGTGGAAGTACAAGCTGGGCCAATATACGCGGCTTGCTTAAAAACAACATCGACAGTCTCAGACTCTTCGAACAGGAAGACTATGAAAATAAAGCGATCGATGTATGGGGAGTTAGCGACAAGAATCTTCTCCTAAATGCAAGCACTATACTTGCCCAGGAAAAAGGGCCATTTATAGCTGTTATTCAAACCGCAGACAATCATCGGCCTTATACAATTCCCAAGGAAGACGAACAGGCATTCCATAGGATAAACGTATCAGATGACTCCCTCCGCATTAGCGGATTTAAAAGTAATGATGAGCTAAATGCATACCGTTATACGGATTTCTGCTTTGAAAGATTTATGGCGGCTGCGTCAGAGAAAAAGTATTTTGATAACACTATTTTCCTTTTTGTTGGAGATCATGGGATTCCCGGAAATGCTGGGAGCATATTTCCAAAGGCCTGGTCCGAACAGGGTTTAACGACCGAGCATATACCGCTGCTTATCTACGCGCCGAAACTAATAAGTCCGGGGCGAATCAGTGACTGCTGCTCGCAAATCGACGTCCTTCCGACCGTCGCAGGGTTGTGCAACCTGAGCTACAATAATACTACTCTGGGTCGCGATTTATTGGATTCGGCGCATATTGCCGGCAAGCATTTTGCGTTTATTTATGGCGATTATGTTGGTATTGTTCAAGGCAGCTTGTTTTTTAGAAGGCAAATAAAAACGGGGAAGGAAGAACTAGTGTCGATTGTAAACAATGATGATTATTCAAAAGATGAAAAATTCAGTAAAACAAAGAATGAGATGCGTATCCTGGCCGATTCCTTCCTTGAGGTCTCTAAATATATTGCTTTTAACAACAAGAAGAAATACTAATTAACACATGACTATTCGTGCGTTGTTGTCGCTGACGGTGATGGCAATCTTGTTTTCCTGCAAAAATTCTGGTCAACCCAAAGTTTTACCTGTTAAACTATATTCGGATGGCTTTCAGAAAATAACGGCTATTTTCAAACCATTTGTCTATGATCTAAATGGATACGCGGATGAAAGCAAAGGCGATCCATTCAATTTATTCGACGAAAACGCTTATGTTGATCCCCGCTCCGATGATGCTAATTCCAAAGAATATCTACCTCGGACTGACCCCAGGCCGAGGGTACACAGTGAACTTTACTTTCCTGCTAAGAGCGGCAATCGAATCGTCGTTGACTTACTGGTTCCCTATCTTTTATCCGATGTCTATTTATATGACGCTGCAGAGGGTTCCGACAGCGTATGGATTTACACTGGAAATATGCGCCAGTGGCGCTTGAAGGCCGCATATGCTTCAAAGCCGTACTTGGCCCTGTCAGGCTGGGAAAAATATGCATTAAATGACTCGTCGCGATACGTGATGATCAATTTCAAGAGTCCAAAAACGGTAGTTACAGAAATGGTCCTTTATGGAAAACCTTTTGGGCCACTCCCGGCGTTGCCCGATGCTGCTTATGATGGTCCGCGACTCCCAAAAAAGCCAATGCGAGAATTTTTGGGCGCGAACTATTTTAATGAAGTGGATCCTGTTTGGGTAAAGCCGTTTTATTTCAGCCGGATATATTCCTATACCTCGGATTTTGATCACGACACGACTGACGAATATCCACACATTAAGTATGATATGTTGAGACTCGGATATTGGAATAATGCGAACCGTGATTATTATTTCTATGTAGAGAAATTGAAAAAAGAGAACAAGTCTGAAGCCTGGCATTCGATCGCCGGCCTGCCGATTCTCATGGCCAGAAGAGGCTTCCAGGATAAGGGCAGACCGGTTACTATTGCCGGCATGAACAGCGAAGATCCGCTCAGTTATGGCAGGCACGCAGCAATGATGTGGAACCTGGCAGCTTTTTTTGGCAAGACAAAGGTTGATACCGATCTACTTTCCATATCAAATAGTCCGCGATGTTCTGGCAGAGGATCCCTTACACTTTTCGAAAATGGTAACGAAGATGATGCGACATGGGTCGGTCCTAAATATTGCAACCCCCTGGAATATTTCGCGCAAAGCAGTGCGGACTTTGACGGTCATGAAAGCCGGTTGGGCAAACGTTTTGGGATCAAAAATGCTGATCGATATAGCAGTCTAATCACTGACGGTCTGATGGAACTGGATACAAATCGTATTAAGGTTTATAAATTTTTGTGCAGTACGCTCCGCGATGATAAAGCATTTTTGTGGAGCGGCGGCATTCAATATCATCATTATTCGCAGCGAAATTTGGTTTCGGCAGTAACGCCAGAAGAAGATTCCCTTCGTTGGAGACTGGCAAGGGTACGTGATGCAACTTATCGGATTCAACCCGGCGTGCCTTGCATTCTCGGTGAGAATGGATACGACAAAAATCAATCTTCCAGACAGGCAACTCCTGTCATTCCGCATTTTAATGCCGAGCAGAGCCAGGGTATCATGATACTCCGATCGATCAATGCTACAGCGTTTTCCGGATTTGATGCGTACATCCTTTTTTGGCTGAAAGATGATGTTGCGGAAACTGACAAAACCGTTTATCTAACCAGCGGTGTGATTCGAGAAATGCCGGATCACTCCGTTAGACCCTACCCCGCATGGTTCTATATTAGCGCTTTTGAAAACCGGCTTGCCGACTTTGTGCCTGACAGCATTTTAAGCGAAAATGGAAGTGTTTGGGTTTACAAGTACCGCAATTTAAGAGTCCCGGATTCGGTAGCTTATTTCGTTTATTGTCCAACCAGAAACGGAACAAAATTGGACAATTACCAACTGGTTGTCGGGAAAGCTGCCAATCAAAACGCCACCTTAATAAATTTTGCTGACAATTCTCCGACCGGCTTACCAGTTCAGACGAAGGTATCGAATGGCAAATTGACGATTGCTGTAGAGGAGATGCCAAAGTTAATTATGCTCAACGAAATACGATAATTAGACAAACCAATCCCTTACCTTTTTTTTGCTATCATGATGAGCCTTGTTGACCGGTCCAGGTCAAACGGCTCGAGATTATAGCTGCCAAAAACATTCATGATTTCTAACCCCGATAAATGAAACAATCTTGAAAAATCATCCAGGCTGAATTTCGCGATCCTTTCCACAAACTCAAACCTGCGATGCAGTTTGTGATCCTCGATGGCAATGTATTTGAACAAATGCTTAATATCTGCGTGCCGCTTCTGGTGAAATGACACCCCATCAATTACTTGTTCTGATTCGGAAATGATGTTTCTCTCCGCGTAAACAACATTCAGAAAGTCGAGGATGAAGCGGCCATTTGGTTTTGTTGCCTTGGCGATTGACCTGAGTGCATCCAAATGCTCGCGCTCGGTCTTAAAGTAGCCAAAGCTTGTAAAGAAATTGAATGCATGGTCGAAATAATTTATCCAGAACGGAAGCCGCATGTCATGTTGATAAAAATGAAGTCGTTCATCTTCAAATTGCTTTGCGTAAGCAATCATGGCGGGAGAAATATCAATACCGACAACGTCAAAGCCACGAGAGGCCAGGATTCTCGCGTGACGGCCCCTTCCGCAAGCAACGTCTAACATGGCAACATCTCGGGCCGGCTTCAAAAAAATCAACAGGTTATTTAAAAATAATTCAGCTTCTCGTTCATCCCGGTAATGGTATAGTTGATGGTAATATGGTGAATTGAACCAATCTAGAAACCAATTAGATGCCGGATCCATATTCATATTTTTTATAAATGTACCGGAGCCGAGTGCTTTAAATTCGCTATCCTTGAATATTTAGGAATTAATAATTTTCGGTTTGGTATTTTAATTGCTATTATTGCACAGTCAGAAATGACGATTTTCTCTGCAATACGTTCAATTCCAAAAGCCGACCTTGATACATCACTATTCCAAATCTAAGTTTTCGCAATAATAAACTTTAAACAATTGTGGCATTGATCAAAAGTATTTCGGGGATTAGAGGAACAGTAGGAGGGAGCCCGGGTAACAATTTGACGCCAACGGATATTGTTAGGTTTACTGCTGCATTTGCCGGTTGGATTAAAGAACAAAAGAGCGGAAATCGCGTCGTTATCGGCCGCGACGCCAGAATAAGCGGCCAGATCGTTTCGCAACTGGTAACAAACACGCTGCTGGCTTGCGGGCTAGATGTTATAGACCTTTTGCTTTCGACGACGCCAACTGTAGAATTGGCTGTGCAACGGGAGGGTGCAGCGGGCGGCGTTATTATCACTGCCAGTCATAACCAAAAAGAGTGGAACGCATTGAAGCTGCTCAATCAACGCGGTGAATTTTTAAACGCGGATGACGGGGACAAGGTCCTAAAGAGAGCTGGCAGCGAAGAATTTACTTTCGCAAACGTGGACAAACTAGGGGCATATTCAATCGATGAGAGCTACCTTCAAAAGCATGTTGATGCAATAGTTGGGTATCCGCTTGTTGATCCTGATGCCATCAGGCAAAAGCAATTTCGCATTGTTGTTGACGCAATTAATTCGACTGGAGCACAGTTTGTCCCTGCACTATTACGTGCATTGGGCGTAAAGGATATTATTCTGCTAAACGGCGAAATGAACGGCCGGTTTGCGCATAACCCTGAACCACTTCCCGAAAACATTGTCGAATTAAGCGCCACCGTGCTTAAAACCAAGGCAAGTTTTGGAATTGCGGTTGATCCCGATGTTGACCGATTGTGCTTTGTATGTGAAGACGGAAGCGTTTTCGGCGAAGAATATACACTTGTAGCCGTGGCTGACTTCGTTCTTGGAAAAAGAAAAGGCAATACAGTGAGTAACATGAGCAGCACCAAAGCACTCAAAGAAGTTACTCTCAGGCATGGTGGTCAGTATTTTCCTTCAGCAGTTGGCGAAGTTAATGTAGTCAACAAGATGAAGCAGGTAAACGCCGTTATTGGGGGCGAAGGTAACGGAGGCATCATTGTACCAGACCTTCATTATGGCAGAGATGCGTTGATCGGAATCGGTCTATTTCTCACAGCCCTGTCTTTTCATAAAAATGGCATGAGATCATTCCGGATGAAATACCCAGATTACTTTATTTCTAAAAATAAAATTGAGTTATCATCGAATGTGGATATCGCCTTAGTATTTGAAAAAATTAGAAAGAAATATAAGAATCAGCCGACAAATACTGATGATGGTTTGAAAATAGAGTTTGACAACGATTGGGTGCACCTCAGAACATCCAATACGGAACCGATTATTAGAATCTATGCAGAAAGCAATTTCGAAACGACTGCAAAAAACATTGCTTCGCGACTCATGCAGGACATTAAGGAATTTATTTGAGCCATGATGGGTCAGCACCCTACCCAAGTTTGAGTCCCCTGGTTTTCCTATCTTTGTGTGCTTTAGATTTTACAGTTATTCCACTAGCTTCCTGTTATGCAGCGAATTTATTTAGACAATGCGGCGACTACCGCGCTTGAGCCGCAAGTCCTTGAAGAAATGATGCCCTTTCTGACCGAAAAATTTGGTAATCCTTCCAGCATTTATTCATATGGTCGGGAAACGAGAATGGCTATTGAAAGTGCCCGTAAAAAAGTGGCAAAGATCCTAAATGCAAATCCAGGTGAAATATTTTTCACGTCCGGTGGAACCGAGAGCTCCAATACCGCAATAACCGAGGCGGTATATGATTTGGGATGTGAGCACATTATAAGTTCGGCCATCGAACATCATGCTGTTCTGCATACGATTGATCACCTGGTCAAAGCAGGCAAAGCTACGTCCAGATTTGTCAAAATATTTCAAAATGGCCACGTCGATTTAGAAGACCTGGAACGACTTCTTGATGAGACCAATAAGAAAACGCTTGTTAGCCTGATGCATGCGAATAATGAGATCGGAAATATGATTGATTTGGCGGCTGTCGGAGAATTATGTCGAAAATACAATGCTATCTTCCATTCGGATACTGTGCAAACCGTCGGTCATTTCCCATTTGATCTCAAAAAAACATATGTCCATTTTATTACGGCCGCGGGGCATAAGTTTCACGGACCAAAGGGAATCGGAATTCTCTTCGTACGCGACAATATTAAAATTCAGCCTTTTATTCATGGGGGGTCGCAGGAGCGAAATATGCGGGCAGGAACAGAAAACGTCTACGGAGTGGCTGGTTTTGCAAAGGCTTTGGAAATTGCCACCTCTTCTTATGAATCAGATAGTGCCTATATAGCAGGGGTCAAGGCCTACATGATGGGGCAATTGGAGAATCTTGGTGCTGGCATTGAGTTTAATGGCGACCCCCGGGGCAGGAGTCTCTACACGGTTTTGAATGTTTCCTTTCCAAAGACCGAGAAATCTGAGATGCTTCTTCTTAATCTTGATATTAATCACATTTGCGCTTCCGGAGGCAGCGCGTGCACAAGTGGTGCACATGCGGGTTCGCACGTTCTTGAGGCAATCCACCCGGGTAATAATCGGGTCGCCGTTCGTTTTTCCTTTTGCAAACACAATACTCGTTCAGAAGTGGACCAGGTGATCAATAAATTGTCCCAATTGATCTAGCTCGAAGATGTGATACAGCACATGTCAAAAAAATGTAAATTGTCTGTTAATATGACTATGGTCATCAAACTGACGCCCGTATTTTTATTTGTCTTGGTTTGTATTGTGGTCTCATGCCATTCTGCCCAGGACAACGCTGGCTCGTCTTTTGGAGCGCCTGGCGATTCTCTGAATCTAACGGGTTCTCATCCTGCGTGGAGTATTCAGTCAAATATATACGAGGTCAACCTTCGCCAATATTCTGGTGACGGCAGCTTTAGAAACTTTGCCAAGGCGCTTCCTCGTTTGAAGGATATGGGAGTCGAAGTTCTTTGGTTCATGCCCATTAACACCATTGGAATCGAAGGCAGAAAAGCCAGCCAGCGAGATTTAGGCAGCTATTACGCCGTGAAAGATTATTATGCCGTCAATCCCGAATTTGGCAGCCTGGAAGACTGGGAGGATCTCGTCAAACAAGCGCATTCGATGGGCTTCAAGGTGCTGATGGACTGGGTAGCCAACCATTCGTCCCCAGACAATACATGGATGACGGCTCATCCGGATTTTTATAAACGTGATAGCCTGGGACGCGCCATTATTCCAAATGGGTGGGATGATACCCGAAAACTTGACTACAATAACAGGGCGCTACATGATAGCATGATAAACGCCATGAAGTATTGGATTTCAGCCAGTAATATTGATGGGTACCGATGTGATGACGCAGGTGATGTCCCTGATGAATTTTGGAAAGATGCCATATCTGCCTTGCGCAAAATAAAACCTGTCTTTATGCTTGCCGAAGGTGATAAGCCATCATTACACGCAGACGGCTTTGACGAAACTTACCCCTGGAGCGTAATGAATGTAGCATACGGAATCTATTCAGGGAAAACCAGTCTGGATCAGCTTGACTCAGTAATCAACCGTGACGACAGCATATTCCCAAAGAATTCGCTTCGATTGTATTTTACGACTAATCATGACGAAAATAGCTGGAATGGAACCGAGTTCGAAAGATTTGGTGATGACTACAAGGCATTTGCAATATGGGCCTTTACGATGAAAAACAGTGTGCCCCTGATCTACAGTGGCCAGGAAATACCAAACAAAAAAAGGCTGTTATTTTTCAGGAAAGATACAATCGAATGGCGCAAATACGAATTGGCCGGCTTTTATAAAACCCTGAATCGGCTCCGTCGATCGTCCAGCGCATTTGCGGAAGGCTCGTCAATATTAAGGTTGAAAACAGGCAAGGATTCTTCCGTCTATGCATTTATGAGGCGCGGTGGTGGACACCAGGTATTGGTGCTGCTAAATTTTTCACGGCAAATACAAGAATTTTCAATCAATAAGGCGGAGTTGAACGGCTGGGCGGAAGAAATTTTTACCGGACGTATTCAATCGCTGAACTCATCCACCAATTTCAGGCTTACGCCGGGTGGATTCCAGGTCTTCAATTATGACAGACAATAAGATTAAATGCTTCGCACAATAATTTACTATGGCAATCAAAAGATCGCCTGTACCTCTGGCTTTTCCGGGCCAGGAAAACCTTCAAGGCAAATCTGTTGTAGTTCTTGCAGGTGACGTGGGAGGTACTAAAACAAATCTTGCGATTTTTCGTGCCAAACCTGGCCGTGTGGATGCACTTTTGGAAAAAAAATACCATTCAGCAAACTATGGTTCCTGCATCGATATTATCGAGAAATTCATCAAGGAAAAAAAACTTTCCCTTCCCGACAGAATTTGTCTTGGAGTTGCAGGCCCGGTCGTGGGTGGTAAAGTGGAACTCACCAATTTATCCTGGGATCTTGATGTCGTTGACTTGAAACGACGTATTGGCGTGGACGCTGTCGCACTAATAAACGACCTCGAAGCGACTGCATATGGATTGGCAGCATTAGGCCCCAGGGATTTGATTAATCTTCATCGAGGGAATCAGGCCAATCGGGGAAATATTGCCATTATTGCGCCGGGGACGGGGCTGGGGGAAGCCGGAATGTTTTGGGATGGAAATTCATACCATCCTTTTCCAACGGAAGGAGGCCATTCCGATTTTTGTCCACGCACTGAAATTGATTTCGAATTGTTCAGGTACCTCGAAAAAAAATATGGAGTCGTAAGCTGGGAAAGGGTGGTCGCCGGACCTGGAATTCATGATATTTATCAGTTTTTGATTGAAAGGAAAAAGGAGGTTCAACCGCAATGGTTAACTGGCGCATTTAAGAAAGATGATCCATCGTCGGTTATCAGCCATGCCGCCATTCATGCAAGAGATAAAATCTGCACGGAAACTATGGAGTATTTTGTCCGTTACCTCGCACGCGAATCGTCAAACCTGGTTTTAAAGATGAAGGCAACCGGCGGATTGTTTCTCGGCGGAGGCATCCCTCCCAAAATCGCGCCTCTGCTCAAACGAAGGCCGTTTCTTGTTCATTTCCTGAATTGTGACCGAATGCAAAATTTGGTGAGGAGCGTGCCAATAAAAATCATAGCAAACGATAAGACGGCACTCCTGGGAGCGGCCTACTATGGAGCGTTTGCGATGAAATGAAATACCGTCTGTAGGAAAATTCTGTCAAATGACGTATTTTTCGTTGATACATCATTGCCTATTATTTTCATGCAAGTCCATGCCGCGCAATCGCATTTTGCCTCGTGGGATACGAAACGAAAGCTCTTGTGCTAAGAAGCTGCTTTTTTTTGAGCGGATGAACTAAGTGCCTTCATATTTCGGCACGGGTTTGGCCAAATATCCGATCCCCGAGAAGTATGGAGAATTAGAGGGACGGATGCGAAGTAGCGGAGAAGCTATTTGCGAGTTTGATTATTTTCCATCACATTTTTTGCGGGATATCTGCCTAAAATTGAGTTGAGGATATTTTCAATTGACAATTCCGTCAAATTCCTCGAAACTTCGAATAATTAAGTACCTTTGCAAACTGAAAAATCTGGCTTAAATGATTAGAGTAAATAGTGTGACGCTTTCGTTCGGAAAGAGGATCTTATTTGACGAGGTCAATCTCACATTCAGCAAAGGCAATTGCTATGGCGTCATAGGTGCAAATGGGGCCGGCAAATCCACTTTTTTGAAAATTTTATCGGGTGAAATCGAGCCGAATAAAGGAAGCGTTGACATTACGCCGGGCCTCCGGATGGCCGTCCTTCGACAAAACCGGTATGAGTTTGACGAATTTTCCGCCATTGACACTGTATTGATGGGCCATCAGCGAATGTGGTCCATTATGCATGAAAAAAATGGATTGTATGCGAAAGAGGATTTCTCCGAAGAAGACGGTATTCGCGCCGGTGAACTTGAAGCTGAATTTGGTGAAATCGGGGGTTATACTGCGGAAAGCGATGTCGCGTCCCTGCTGAGTGACCTGGGTGTTGAGGAAAAATTCCATTCATCATTGCTAAAAGATCTAACCGGCGCGCTCAAAGTTCGGGTCCTCCTTGCGCAGGCATTATTTGGCAACCCTGATATCCTTATTTTAGATGAGCCCACGAATGACCTGGACGTACAAACCATTGGCTGGCTTGAAAATTTCCTTGCCGATTACCAGAATATTGTCATTGTTGTATCGCATGACCGCCACTTTCTTGACGCAATTTGCACACACGTAGCCGACGTTGACAGACAGAAAATAAAGATTTATACCGGCAATTATAGCTTTTGGTATGAGTCGTCGCAATTAATGGCTAGACAACTTAGCGATAAGAATAAGAAAACAGAGGAAAAAAGGCAGGCACTGCTTGACTTCATTGCCAGGTTCTCAGCCAATGCGTCAAAATCCAGACAGGCAACCTCGAGAAAAAAAGCCCTGGAGAAATTAGTTATCGATGAAATAGAGCCGTCAAACCGCCGTTATCCGGGGATCTTTTTTAAGCAACTGCGTGAGGTTGGTAACCAAGTGCTAAATGTTGAAAAATTGTCCAAGCGCAGTGATGACGGAACAGTATTATTTGACAAGGTAAGTTTTAGTCTAAGTAAGGCAGATAAGGTGGCACTGGTCAGTAGAAACCGTTTAGCCCTGACCTCTTTTCTCGAAATCATCAATGGCAGGAATGCGGCGGATTCCGGTGACTTCAGCTGGGGAACGACAGTTACAACTGCGTATTTGCCTAACGACAACGGGAATTATTTCACGAATAAGGAAATTACGTTAATGGACTGGTTGCGTCAATATGTGCCCGCCCATGTCACGGACGCTGATGAGCCCTTCTTGAGGGGTTTCCTCGGCAGAATGCTGTTTAGCGGAGATGAAGTTCTGAAGAAGACTTCGGTCCTGAGCGGTGGTGAAAAGGTTCGGTGCATGATCAGCAGAATGATGTTACAGGATCCCAATCTCGTAATGCTTGACGAACCGACCAATCACCTCGATTTGGAGTCGATACAATCTTTTAATGAAGGTATCGTCAATTTTCGGGGCGTAGTGCTTATCACTTCCCATGACCATACCTTTTTGCAAACTGTTGCCAATCGGGTAATCGAATTAACGCCCAAGGGAATTATTGATAGGCTAATGAATTTTGATGAATATCTTGAAAATCCCCGGGTAAGAGAATTGCAGGGGGAAATGTACCTTAATTCAAAATTTGTAAGTGTCTAAGATGACGTATACAATTCCAAATCAGACGAAAATTGGACATGTTCACCTAAAAGTTTCTGACTTGGAAAGGTCCCTTGCATTTTACCGCGATTTGTTGGGTTTCCAGGTCACCCAACATTATGGCGACGATGCAGCTTTTATTTCCGCCGGAGGTTATCACCATCATATTGGACTCAATACCTGGCAAAGTAAAAACGCGCCGCCAGCGCCAAAAAATGCCGCAGGTCTTTATCACCTGGCTATCCTCTATCCAACAAGGAAAGACCTGGCAGTCGCCACAAGCAGACTTGCTCACGCAAACTATCCCATAACAGGTTCGGCTGACCACGGCGTCTCAGAGGCCATTTATCTGGATGATCCCGACGGAAATGGAGTTGAGTTATATTGGGACAAACCGAAAGAATCCTGGCCGCTAGATGAACAGGGAAATCTTGCAATGGTGAGCAAACACCTGGATTTAAAAGACCTGCTTGACGAGATTAAGCGCAGTTGATCAGCTGGATAATGCATTAGTCCAATGTACCATTGCTGTATGCCAGAAAGGCTGCCAATACCATTTGTTCGTTAGCGTCTGAATTATAACCTACTGATTTTGCCTTCGTTAACACAATAATTTCCCATTTTTGGCATTTTAGAGAAAAACTACTTGTCCTCCCTGAGACTGCTTATACTGATATTGGTCTGTAGTAGTGTTAGTTCAATGATCCAGGCACAGCAACCGCAGTCCAAAAATCCGGCGAAAAATCCTAAAAATATTACATCTAACCTGCACAAAAGATTTATTCCCGTTAAAAAGGAGCCTTACCAATTTGACTCCCTAAGTATTATCCCCACGTCATTTTCGGTAGCCGGCATCCCTGATTCTGCCTACGCGCTCGATTTTACCAATGCTGTGATCACCTGGAAAGAAAAACCGCCAGCTGACAGCGTATTGATCGCATACCGGACATTTCCCTTCCGGTTTAACAGCATCGTAAAAAGGCTCAACTATGACAGTATTGAGGGTAATTTTATGGTAAGGCCATATTCACTTGAACGAGGTGCGCAGAGTGGAAGTGATAATTTTTTTAATTTCGGCAACATCACTTACAACGGGAGTTTCGGTAGGTCACTCACTTTTGGCAACAACCAGGATGCGGTAGTCACTTCTAATCTAAACCTTCAGCTGAGCGGCTACCTTGCCGATAGCATTCAAATATCAGCAGCACTAACGGACAACAATATCCCGATTCAACCAGATGGGACAACCGCCCAACTGAGTGAATTTGATAAGATATTTCTTCAATTCAAAAAAAAGAACTGGTCTCTGAGTATGGGAGACATCGACCTTCGTCAGAACCAACAATACTTCCTCAATTTCTACAAGCGCCTCCAGGGTGCATCTTTTGAAACGACAACGCAAATCAGCAAAACAATAACCAACAAATCTTTGGTCAGCGCAGCCATTGCCAAAGGGAAGTTTAACAGGAACATATTCCAGGGCCAGGAAGGCAATCAGGGTCCCTATAGGTTGCAGGGTGCAAATAATGAGCTCTACTTTGTTGTGCTCGCGGGTACAGAAAAAGTATTCGTTGATGGGCAGCTGATGCAAAGGGGCGAAGATCAGGATTATATCATTAATTATAATACCGCAGAAGTTACATTTACGCCCCGAAGGCTCATTACGCAGGATTCCAGAATACAGGTAGAATTTGAATATTCCAACCAGAATTTTCTTAATGTAAATCTGAACTTTTACAATGAGACTCAGTTTGATAATAAGCTTAAATTAAAAATAGGGGTTTACAGCGATGATGATGCCCGAAACTCGCCAATCAACCAGACATTATCTCCTGACCAGATAAGGTTTCTTAGTACTATCGGTGACAGCGTTAATAAGGCGTTCTATCCTGCGGCACCCCTCGACACGCTTGGGCCGGGGAAAGTATTATATAAAAAAATCGACACGGTCTACAAAGCGTCAAATGGAATCTATTATCATGACTCAGTCTACGTCTTTTCGGTGGATTCAACGGCGAAACTTTATAACCTGTCATTCGCAGATGTTGGCGTTGGAAACGGCGATTACATACCCGACCTGAATGGCATTAACGGGAACGTTTATATCTGGGTGGCACCCGTCAATGGAAAACACCAGGGGCAG
>Ga0070731_10002140_pt1 | contig 19239 bp, 19 predicted proteins | sample Coa_R1_2_FD_66448 | JGI IMG/M metagenome (GOLD analysis project Ga0070731, IMG submission 66448) | Surface soil microbial communities from Centralia Pennsylvania, which are recovering from an underground coalmine fire - Coalmine... | ecosystem: Environmental > Terrestrial > Soil > Unclassified ... | reverse complement strand
AGGGCCTCGGGTACAAAGAGATCGCCGCCCACCTCGAAGGCGAGGTCACCCTGGACACCGCCGTCGCGCAGTTGCGCCGCGATACGCACCGCTACGCGAAGCGGCAGTTGACGTGGTTTCGCGCCGACCCGCGATACCGCTGGATCGATGTGGACGATCAGCCGGCCGAGCGCGTGGCGTCAAGGGTTCTCGAGCCGCTCGCCGCCCGAGAGACGTGGCCGTACTCCGTGATATGATGGCGGCAGCAGCGAACGGAGGTGCCTGATGCGCGTAGCGCGCCGGATGGAACGGATTCCGCCGTATTTGTTTGCCGACATCGACAAGAAGCGCGCCGCGCTGCGGGCGCGCGGGGTCGACGTCATCAACATCTCCATCGGCGATCCGGACCTCCCGACGCCCGACCACATCGTCGACGCGCTGACGCGCGCCGCCCGGGATCCCCGCACGCACGTCTACCCGCCCTACGAGGGAACGAAGGAGTTCCGCGAGGCCGTCGCCGGCTGGTACGCGCGCCGGTTTGGGGTGGCCCTCGACCCCGGCAGCGAGGTGCTGGCGCTCATCGGCTCCAAAGAGGGGCTCGCCCACGTGCCGTGGGTGTTCGTCAATCCCGGCGACGTGGCGCTCGTGAGCGACCCGGGGTATCCCGTCTACAGCGTCGCGACCCTCATGGCCGACGGCGAGGTCTACCCCGTGGTGATGACGCGGGAGCAGGGGTGGGTGCCGGACCTCTCCATCATCCCCGAGGACGTGCTGCGGCGCGCCCGCGTGTTTTTTCTGAACTATCCCAACAACCCGACGGGGGCGACGACCGACCTCGCCTTCTTCACGCGCGTCGTGGAGCTGGCGCGGCGCTGGAACATCCTCGTCGTCCACGACAACACGTACTCCGAGATCGCCTACGACGGCTACCGGCCGCCGAGCTTCCTCGAGGCGCCCGGCGCCAAGGACGTCGCGATCGAGTTTCATTCGCTCAGCAAGACGTTCTGCATGACGGGGTGGCGGATCGGGTTCGTCGTCGGCAACAAGGAGGCGGTCCAGGCACTCGCCACCCTCAAGACCAACATCGACAGCGGGCAGTGGGTGGCGATCCAGGACGCCGCGGTCGCCGGCCTGACCGGGCCGGACGCGCCGACGCGGGAGCGGGTGGCGATCTGGCAGCGGCGGCGCGATACGGTCGTGCGCGGACTGCGGGAGATCGGGCTGGATGTGCCGAGTCCGCGGGCGACCTTCTACCTGTGGATTCCGGTGCCGCGCGGCCACACGTCCGTGTCCTTCACGACGGATCTGCTCGAGCACACCGGCGTGATCGTCACCCCCGGCAACGGCTACGGCGCGCACGGCGAGGGGTACGTCCGCATTTCGCTGACCGCGCCGGACGCGCGGTTCGAAGAGGCGGTTCGCCGCATCGGCGACCATCTGCGGGCCGCGTCCCCGCGATAATCCAAGATGCGCACCACCGGCACACCGCTCGGTCATAAGCTCCGCCGCGGCCTCGCCGCCGGGACCTCCGAGGAGAGCGACCGTCCGCTCACCGACGGGCTGCCGCGCAGCGGCCCGGAGCGCGCGCTGCTCGTCGGCATGATCGGGGCCCGGGAGGACGCGGGCGAGGAGACCCTCCAAGAACTCGCCCGGCTCGCCGACACCGCGGGAGCCGCGGTGGCCGGCATCGTCGTGCAGCACCGCACGCGTCCCGATCCCGCGACCGCGGTCGGCGCCGGCAAAGTGGAAGAAATCCGCTCCAGGGTGCGCTCCGCCGGCGCGGACGTGGTCATCTTCAACCACGAGCTCACGCCCGCGCAGCAGCGAAATCTAGAGCGGGCGCTCGACACCAAGGTGCTGGACCGTACGGCGCTCGTCCTCGACATTTTCGCCCAGCGGGCGCGCACGCGGGAAGGCCGCCTGCAGGTCGAACTGGCGCAGATGACCTACCTGCTGCCCCGGCTGGCCGGACGGGGCGTGCTGCTGTCCCGGCTCGGCGGCGGGATCGGCACGCGGGGCCCCGGCGAGACCAAGCTGGAGGTCGACAGGCGGCGTATTCGGACGCGGATCACCGCGCTGGGCCGGGAGATCAACGCGCTGCAGCGGCACCGGCAGCGCGAGCGGCAGTCGCGGAAAGACGCGGCCCTGCCGGTGGCGGTCCTCGTCGGCTACACGAACGCGGGCAAGTCCACGCTGCTCAACGCGCTGACCCGCGCGCATGTGCTGACCGCCGACAAGCTGTTTGCGACGCTCGATCCGACGACCCGGCGGGTCGTCCTGCCGAATCGCCGCCCGCTGCTGCTTGTCGACACGGTCGGCTTCATCCAGAAGCTGCCGCACGATCTCGTCGCGGCGTTTCGCGCCACCCTCGAGGAGGTGACGGAGGCGGACCTCCTGATCCACGTGATCGACGCGGGCCACCCGCGCTGGACCGCGCAGCGCGAGGCCGTGGAGCAGGTGCTGCGCGAATTGGGCGCGTCCGGCACTCCGCGCGTGACCGTCCTCAACAAAGCCGACCTGCTGTCCCCCGAGGCGCTGCGCGACGTGACGGCCGAGGAGCCCGACGGAGTGCCGGTCTCCGCCGTCCGCGGCGTCGGCCTCGCGAATCTGCTGCGCCGGATCGGAGCCGCGCTGCCCGGACCGGTGGAGCGGGTGCGGCTCGTCATCCCGTACCACCGCCTCGCGGTCCTTTCGCGCCTCTACACGGCCGGACGGGTTGTGCGGCGCGAAGACGGCGAAGCCGGCATCGTGGTGGAAGCGGAGATCCCCACCGCGGGCCTCGGACCGTTCCGGCCGTACGTCGACGGACGCCCGGCGCGGACGGCACACTGATGTCCGGCGCGGTGGTTGTCGACCCCAAGACGGCGGGGGCCGCCTCGCAGGAGGCGGCCCCCGGGAATGCCGTCGGGATGCGGTCGACTTCGATGACACGGCGGCCGGCCGTGAGCCGGCCGGCGCTAGGAGAGCCGGCGGATCAGGGCGACCGCTTTCCCGATGATCGTCACGTCCCGCGTGATGATGGGCGACATCGTGCTGTTCTCGGGCTGCAGCCGGATGTGGTCCCGTTCCTTGAAGAAGCGCTTGACCGTGGCCTCCTCGCCGAGGAGCGCCGCGACGATTTCGCCGTTCGAGGCGGTCGCCTGCGGGCGGATGACGATGAAGTCGCCGTCGTAGATCCCCGCTTCGATCATGCTGTCGCCGCGGACGCGCAGAATGAAGGCGCCGTCCTCGCGGACGAAGTCGCGGGGCAGGGGGAAGATGTCCTCGATGTTTTCCTCGGCCAGGAGCGGCGCACCCGCGGCGATCCGCCCGACGACCGGCACGTTGACCATGCGCTTGGGCGGCTGGCTCGCGCTGTCCTTCAGGATCTCGATCGCCCGGGGCTTGCTGGGGTCGCGCCGGATGTAGCCCTTCTTCTCCAGCGCGGCGAGGTGGCTGTGCACGGTCGAGCTGCTCGTCAACCCAAGGGCCGCGCCGATCTCGCGCACCGACGGCGGGTAGCCCTTGCGCTGCATGCTGTCGAGCAGATACCCGAGAATCTCGCGCTGGCGTTTCGTCAGGACTCGGCCCACGCGCTGCCTCCCTCGCTTCGGATCGCCGGCACGGATAATGAGCGGACGGATTATAGCATAGAACCCGGCGCCACGCAAACACCTGTTCGCTTCGCCCGGCGGCGGCTGTGCACCCGCCGGGCGGCCCGCCTGCTTTTAGAGCAGCGCCCCGCCGTCGACGACAATGATTTGGCCGGTCAGGAAGTTGTCCGCCGTCGCGAACGCGACGGCCATATGGGCGATGTCCTCGGGGCGGCCGATCCGCTGTACGGGAAACCTCGCCGCCCGGGCGGCGTTCTCGGCCTCGTGTCCTCCATGCCAGCGGGTCTCGATGAGCCCGGGCGCGATCGCGTTCACCGTGATCGACGGCGCAAGCGCGCGGGCGAGCGACAGGGTCATGGTGTGAATCGCGCCCTTGCTCGCGGCGTAGGCGATCGAACTGCCGTTGCCCCGGACTCCGGCGACGGACCCGATGTTGATGATACGGCCGCCGCCGGTCATGGCGCGCGCCGCCGCGCGCGAGCAGAAGAACGTGCCTTTGACGTTCACGGCGAGAATGCGGTCCCAGACGTCCCCGGTCAGCGCCTCGAGGTTGCGGTGGTCGATGAACTTGGTCGTGCCCGCGTTGTTGACGAGCACGTCAAGACGGCCGAGCTCGGCGGTGACCCGCGCGATCATCGCGTCGACGCCGCGCTCGTCCGAGATGTCGCAGGCCGCGGTGATCGCCCGGCCGCCCCGCGAGTTGATCTCGGAGGCCGTCTCCTCGGCGTCCCCGCGCGACCGGCTGTAGTTCACCGCGACCGCGGCGCCCTCGGCCGCGAGGGCCAGCGCCGTCGCGCGCCCGATGCCGGTGCCGCCGCCCGTGACCAACGCAACCTTGCCGCCGAGGCGTCCGTCCATGGCACCGCTAGATACGGGGCGGCCGCGGCGCGTTCCTCCGGCCGGCCGCCTGCAGGCGGATTGGCCGGCCAAGCGGCAATCACAGCATGACCCGGCGCGACGAGACGTCCCACGGGAAGGGTGCCGCCCGCGGCGGGACCGGCGGTGAGCGGAGGCCGCTCCCGCGGCTCCGCGCGCTCGACTTCATCAGGACCGAGTGGAACGGCGAACGGGTCGTGTGCGCGCGCGACTACGAAGACCTGCTCGACGGTCCCGTGCTGCTGCCGCTGCCGATCATGCTGATCGCGCTGCTGCTGGACGGCCTGCGGGACGCCGGCGCGGTCCAGGCCGAATACACGCGGCTCTCCGGCGGTCTGCCGCTTCCGTCCGCCGAGCTCGACCGCATTGTTCGGGATCTCGACGCGCACGGGCTGCTCGACAGTCCGGTGCTCGCGGACCGCCGGCGCGCCGTCGCCGACGCGTACCGGGCGGCGCCGCACCGGCCGATGGCGCACGCGGGCACCGCCTATCCGTCGGACCCGGCGGCGTGCGCGGCGGCGCTCGAGCGCTACCTCGCCGGCGCGCGCCCCCCCGCCAACGGTTCTGCTCCCGCCGCCGCCCCGCGCGGCATCCTCGCGCCCCACATCGACTTCGCGCGCGGCGGCCCGATGTACGGCCGCGCCTATGCCGCGCTGGCCGGCCTTCCCGCGGGGGTCTGCGTCGTGGTCGTCGGCGTCGCGCACGCGGGCTCGGCCGCGCCGTACGTGCTGACGGCGAAAGGCTACGAGACCCCCTTCGGGGTCGTCGAGGTGGACCGCGCGCTGCTGGAGGCCGTCGCGACGCGCGCCCCGTTCGATCCGCTCGAAGAGGAGCCGGTCCACCGCGGGGAGCACTCGGTCGAGTTTCAAGTGTTGTGGCTCGCGCACATGCTGCGCGGGCGTCCCTTCACGGTGCTGCCGGTGCTGACCGGCCCGCTCGACGCACACACGGCGAACGGCACGCCCGCGGCCGTCCCGGCGATCGAAGCGTTCATCGGCGCGCTCCGCGAGGCGATCGCCGCCGCGAAGCGCCCTATCTGTGTGGTCGGCGGCGTGGATCTCAGCCACGTGGGGCCGCGCTTCGGCGATGAGGAGGCGGTCGGGCCCGCGCTCGGGCGGCGCGCGTCCGGCGCCGATCGCGCGGCGCTTCGCCATGTGGAGGCCGGCGACGCGGAAGGGTGGTGGCGGACCGTCACCGCCGACGGCAATCGCCGCCACGTCTGCGGGTTGGGCGCGATCTACACCGTGCTGCGGCTCCTCGCGCCCGTCACGGGGCGCGTACTGGGATACGACCAGGGCGTCGATCCGGCGGGCGGGCTCGTCGGGTTTTCCGCGGTCGTCCTCGACTAAGGCGCGGCCTATCCGCGCGCGCGGCCGCGGAACAGCCGCCGCTCCAGCGTCGCGAGCCCGGCCGTGGACAGGAGGCCGAGCACCGACAGCACGACGATCCCCGCCAAGAGCCGCGACGTCTGCATGAGATCCCCGGCGTAGAGAATCAGGTACCCGATTCCGGCGGTGGCCGCGATCATCTCCGCGGAGACCACCAGAAGCAGCGACATCCCCGCCGCGAGGCGCAGACTCGCGAACACCATCGGCACCGAGGCCGGCAGCTGCACCTTCGTGATGATCTGCAGGCGGCCCGCCCCGAAGCTCCGCGCCGCCCGGATGAGGAGCGGATCGACGTCGCGGATCGCGGTGGCGGTTCCGATCGCGACGGGAAAGAACGCGCCGACGGCGATGAGCGCGATCTTCGGCGCCTCGCCGATCCCGAGCCAGAGGATGAGGAGCGGCAGGAGCGCGATCTTCGGGATCGGGTACACGGCGGCGATGAGCGGGTCCGCGACCGCCTCCGCGCGACGGGAGACGCCGACGAGCACCCCGACGATCAGGCCCGCGGCGCCGCCGAGGGCGAAGCCGGCGCCGATCCGGCCCAGGCTGGCGCCGACGCTCCGCCAGAGGTCGCCCGTCGACGCGAGATGCGCGAGCTCCGCGGCCACGGCCTCGGGCGACGGCAGGAACACGGCCGGCACGGCGCGGGCCCGGCTTATCGCCTCCCACACCAGCAGCACGGCCACGATAGCCCCGACCCGCAGGGCGCGGTACCGCCGGCCGCCGGGAACCGGCGCGGGCGCGGCCTCGAGGGTGATGATCTCGCCCGCGGATGCCCCGCGGGCCGCCACGTCGCGGGCGCCGGCCGCCACCTAGGCGCCCTCGCGCATCGCGGTCCTGGCCTCGTCGCGAATCATCGACCACACGTCCTGCGTGAACCGGCCGAAGGCCGCGTCGGCGAGCAGGGTCTCGCGCCGGGGCCGTGGGAACGGTACCGGGACCACCGCCCGGATGCGCCCCGGCCGCCGCGACAGCACGGTGATGCGGTCGGCGAGATACGCCGCCTCCTGGATGTTGTGCGTGACATACAGGACGGTCTTCCGGCTGCGTTCCCAGATTCCGAGAATCTCATCCTGCATCAGCTGCCGCGTCTGCGCGTCCAGCGCGGAGAGCGGCTCGTCCATCAGGAGAATGGCCGGATCGACGCACAGCGCGCGGGCGATCCCGACCCGCTGCCGCATCCCGCCGGAGAGTTCGGACGGATACCGCGTCTCGAAGCCGTCGAGACCCACCAGCCGGATGTACTCGTGCGCGAGCCGGTCGCGCTCCGCGGCGGGCACGCGCCGCACCTCCAGGCCGAATGCCACGTTCTGCAGCACGGTGCGCCACTCGAACAGCGCGAATTCCTGAAAGACGAGGGCGGTCAGCGGCCGTCCGGCGCGCTCTCCCTCGAAGACGATGCGGCCGGCCGAGGCGGGCAGAAGCCCCGCGGCCAGCAGCAGCAGGGTCGATTTCCCGCAGCCGCTCGGGCCGACGATCGCGACGAATTCGCCGCTCGCCACCGTGAGGTCGATGCCTGCGAGCGCCGCGAGCGCGCCGCCGTCCCGGCGGGCGTACTCCTTGGACGTGCCTTCGAAGCGGATCCTCATCGCCCGCGCCGGCGCACGCGGGCTACGGCCCGAGCGATCGCACGGCGTCGTTCACGAAGGTCGAGTCGACGAATTGGTCGAGCGGTACGTAGCGGGCGGCCATACCGTTTTGAACGTACCAGGCCTCCTGCCGCTCGAGATCGAGGAGATAGAGGCGCGCATTTCGATCGATGTACGGCAGCGACTTCGCGACGGCCGCTTCCGGCTGGTCGATCGTCCGCGCGGTGACCGCGACGATCGGCGCGCACGCGCCGCGCGGCGGCCGGCGGAGACACGCGTCGAAGTAGTCGCGGGTCGCGCGCACGTATCCCCGCATGAACCGGTCGCCGAGCGCGTGGTCGCCGTGCAGCCGCGCGCCGTAGAACACGCCGGTCACCTGATTGACGATCCGGTCGCCCGCGTAGAACAGAATCTTGCCCCAGCCGTCCTGCTCCGCGGCCGCGCCCCACGGCGGGGAGAGCAGCGCCGCGTCGATCTGGCCGGTGCGCAGCGCCTCAGCGACGAGATTGACCTCGCGCAGCGGCACCAGCTGAACGTCCCGGAGCGTCAGGGACTCGCGCTCGAGGAGCTTCGCGATCTGGTAATGGAACGTCGAGCCGAGCGTCGTGATGCCGATCCGTTTCCCGCGCAGGTCCCGCAGCGACCGCACGCCCGAGGCGTACGTCGTCTTCGTGACCACGACGGCGTTGAGCGGATAGCCGGGACGCTCCTGGCCGCGGTCGGCGACGAGGTAGATCTTGCCGCCGCCGGCGGCCAGGTTGAAGAGGGTACCGGTGATCCCGGTCGCGCCGACGTCGACGTCTCCCGTGACGGTCGCGGTGGCGACCGGCGCCGCGGCGCCGAAGTACACAAACTGGATCTGCAGGCCTTCCTGGCGGAAATATCCCTGCTGGGCGCCCCAGAACAGCGGCGCGCCGCCGACGAGCTTCAAGGTGCCCACGCGGATCACCGTGGGCGCCTGGGCCACGGCCCCGGGGACGGTGATCGTCAGGCTGAGGACGGCCGCGAGCGCGGCGGCGATGACAAGCCGAGGGCGCACTGATTCCTCCGGTATGGTGCGTTGATCTCGCGTCACCGAACCGTTCGGCGCACGGCGAAGACGGGCCTGCCGTGACGCGTTGTTCACATCGCTGTGGTAGGTTGGGACAATCCACGGCATAGAGGCGCATCGGTGGAGGGAGTGGAGGGGCCATGACGGATCTGGGCCGCTACATCCTTGAGGAGTGGACGGAGGAGTACCGCGAAGGGCGGTTGGGGCGCCGCGAGTTCCTTCGGCGCGTCGCGATCTTCGGCGGAGGCGCGGCGGGTGCTCTGGCGCTGCTGACCACGCTCGGCGTGGCGGCGTCGTCCGACGAGGTCACCGCGGCCGCGGGCTCGCCGGCGCCGCGGCCGGTGCTGGCGGCGGCGCCCATCGTGGCTCCCGACGATCCGGCGCTCGAGACCCGCATGGTCTCGTTTGCGGGGGCCGCGCCGGGACCGCAGACGGTCTTCGGTTACCTGGCCCAGCCGAAAGGCTCGGTGCGCGCGCCGGGCATCGTCGTGATCCACGAGAACCGCGGCCTAGTCGATCACACCAAAGATGTCGCGCGCCGGCTCGCCAAGATCGGCTACGCGGCGCTCGCGCCGGACCTGGTCTCGGGCGCCGGCGGCACGGACAAGGTCGCCGACCCGGCGCAGGCATCGGCGCTGCTCGGTCAGGCCACGCCGGAACAGCTGGTGGCGATGCCCGCCGCGGGGGTGCGGTATCTCGCGTCGCTGCCGGCCGCTCGGGCGGACCGGATCGGAGCGGTGGGATTCTGCTTTGGCGGTGGGGTGACGTGGCGGCTCGCCACCCGGGTCCCCGAGCTCCGGGCCGCCATCCCGTTCTACGGCTCGAACCCGCCGCTCGAGGACGTGCCGAAGATCCGGGCGGCGGTGCTCGCCTTCTACGGCGCGCTCGACTCGCGCGTCGACGCCGGCATCCCGGCGATGCGCGACACGCTCGACCGGGCGAAGGTGGTCTACGACATGGTGGTGGAGCCCAACGCCGCCCACGCCTTCTTCAACGATACCGCCCCGAGCTACAACGCCGCGGCAGCCCAGGACGCGTGGACCCGGCTTCAGGCCTGGTTCGAGCGGTACCTCAAAGCCGGATAGCCGGGCGAAGCCGCGCGGGGAGAGACGCCGCGCCGCGCGAACTTCTACGTCATGCCGCGACATGTCGTGGGCACGCTGTCGGAGCTGCCGCCGGGGAGCCGGCGGATCGTCACGGTGGACGGACGCTCCATCGGCGTGTTCAATATCCGGGGACGGTTTTACGCGCTGCGGAACCGCTGTCCGCATCAGGGAGCGCCGCTGTGCCGGGGGAGAATCAAGGGGACGACGCTGCCCGGGCGGCCCTACGAGTACGTGTACGGCCGCGAAGACGAGATCATTCAGTGTCCTTGGCACGGTTGGGAGTTCGAGATCACGACCGGCCGGACGTACTTCAATCCGCACCGCATGCGCGTCAAGACGTACGACGTGACCGTGGAGCGGGGCGCGGCGGAAGCGGAAGAGGATGTTACGCTCGAGACGTTCGAAGTGACCACCGAAGGTGACCTGGTCGTCCTGCACGCGTAAGAAGGGGAGGAACGCGCTGTGGCCGAGTCCGTGACGGGGATGCCGATCATCGACTGCGACGTGCACAACCGGTTCAAAGACGGCAAGATGACGGCGCTGTGGCCGTACCTGCCGCGGGCCTATCAGGAAGACGTGCGGGAGTGGGGGATCAGCCTCCCCGCTGTCGGCTACCTGAACGGCGGCGACCGCGGCTACCGCGGGGACTCCTGGCCGAAGGAGGGCTTCCCCGGATCCGATCTCGACCTGATGCGCGAGCAGCTCCTCGACCCGTTCAACGTGCGATACGCGATTCTGCTCGGTCAGGAGCTGCGGCCGCTCGGCACGCTCCCGAACGCGGACTATGCGGCGGCCCTGGCGCGCGCCTACAACGACTACCTGATCGAGCAGTGGCTCGCGGCGGATTCACGCCTCCGAGGCGCGATGCTGATCGCGACCCAGGACGTACCGCAGGCCGTCAACGAGATCGACCGGATCGGTCGCCATCCGGGCATCGTCGAGGTGCTCGTGGCCAACGGGGCGCGGCTGCCCTACGGCAACCGGTACTACCATCCGATCTTTGAGATCTGCGAAGCGCTCGGCCTGCCGTTCGCGCTCCACACCGGCAGCGAAGGCGCCGGCATCAACGGCCAGCCCTCCGTCGCCGGGTACGGTTCGTACTACATCGAAAATCGCCAAGTCCGTCCGCACGGCTACATGACGCATCTGACGAGTCTCATCGTCGAGGGCGTCTTTGAGAAGTTTCCCAAGCTGCGCGCGGTGTTCGTCGAAGGCGGCTACTCTTGGCTCGCGCCGTTCCTGTGGCGGCTCGACGCCGACTGGCGGGGCCTGCGCCATCAAACGCCGTGGGTCAAGCGTCCGCCGAGCGAGTTCGTATGGGAGCACGTCCGGTTCACGTCGCAGCCCCTCGAGGAGCCGGACCGGCCCGCGGATCTGCTCGAAGTCTTCAAGTGGAACCGTGCCGAACGGACGCTGATGTTCGCCTCCGACTACGCGCACTGGGATTTCGACTCGCCGGTGGACGCGTTCCCGCGGATGTCCGACGACCTCCACCGGCGCATCTTCTACGAGACGGCGAGGGAACTGTACGGCTTTCCGCTCGCGGCGTCGGCGTCCGAACAGGCGGTCACGGCGGACTGATCGCGGGCCGGCCGAGGCGTGGTCTCAGCCGATCCGGACCTGCACGTCGCGATGACCCAGGAAATGGGCGAGCTTCTCCGCTTCCTCGCGGATTCCGGCCGCGCTGCGCGCTGAGACCTCCGCAAACCGGGTGACCCGGACGCGGAGGCGATTCCGCTCCCGAGTGTGAGCCCACACGCCGGCAACGCGTCCATCGACGAGCACGACCGGGGCGATCCACCCGGCCTTGCTGTACACGGTCTTGTGGTGGCGGAGGGCGACCAGGTGCGCCCGGGCCTTGTGGCCGAGCAGATAGGAATCGAAGTACGGCAGAAGCCGGACCGGCAGCGGTTCGGATCGCCGCGCCGTGAGTCGACGGAGATCGTCCCGAAAGATCGCCGCCGTCCAGCCCTCGACGCTCACCGGAATGAGGCCGGTCTCCTGGCGCTTCCAAATCGCGGTGGCATCCGACAGCGTCATGCCGGTCCACAGCGCAAAATCGGCGGGCGTCGCCGGCCCGAACGCCCGCAGATACCGGCGCAGGAGCTCGTCCTCCGCCGCGTCCCTGGGCACATCGCGCCAGCGCGGGACCCACGCATCGGCACGCACGAAGGTCGGCTCGGTGCCCCGGCTGGGGCCGGAGCACACGACGCCGCGTGCGGCCACAACCTGTAAGAGATAGCGCACCGGAAGCGTAACTCGTCCCACCGCGACGCCCGGAACCTTCGCGCGGCTGCCCCAGCCGCCCCAGCGCACGGGCCGCACCGGGACCCCGAGGGACCGGCTTACTCGGCCGACAAGCTCGGGTCCGCTGAGCGGCCGGTCCAACGCGTCGAGCGCGGCGCCGACGAGCTCCTCGATCGCGCGCTCACCGACGCCTCGTCCACGAAGCCACCGCACCTCGCGCTCGGCGCGCCGCGCGGATCCGCGGACGAAGACCGCCAGGTCCTCCGAGGGTACGAGGTGCAGGGTCCGGCGCATGCACCACGCCTTGACGAGCGTCCGGGCCCGGGCGGCCGCGTGGATGTCTTCCAGCCGCAAGTCGCGGACTCTCGCCCAGAGAGCGAGGTGCGCCGCCGAGAGGAGCTGTGCCTGCGCGCCCGCCATTGCGCCGAGAACGGAGACGAGCGCCCGTGAAGGCGCTCGTTCCGCGAGATGGTGACGGGACAGGCGAAACGCGGCGACCTGGTCCCACGTCACCCGAGCCGGGGCGGCGTGCATCGCCGCCGGCCGTGCTTTCATGGTTGTCCGCAGCCGAGCCTGCCGGCGGCGGCGCTGCTAGGCCTTCGGCACGTACTGGCTCACGCCGTAGGCAGCGTATCGCTGACCCGGCCGATCGCCCGATCGAGCGCCTCGACCGTCCGGCCGACCTCGGCGTCGCCGTGGGCGATGCTGAGGAAGCCGCCGCTGCCGAAGATGTGCACCCCCTCGATCAGCATGGCCAGGGCGATCGCGCTGTAGGCCGGCGTCCCGCGCTGTCCCTTCAAGTCTTCGGGGGTCAACGCCGCGATCGAGGACGGATCGCCGGGCGCAAGACGCGCGTCGAACGCGAGGTGGAACGACGACACGTCTCCGTACGCGATCCCCCGCACGCTCCGGCGGGCGAAGACCGCGTTGATCTCCCGGCGCAGGACGGTACCCATCCGGCTGCAGCCTTCCTGGACGCTCGGGTCGCGCACGATGTCGAGACACGCGACGCCGGCGGCCGCCGAGAGGGGATTGGCGTTGAACGTCCCCGGGTGGCGGAGCTTGCGCCGCGATCCGCCGGTCAGCGCGATCAGCTCGAGCAGGTCCCGCCGCCCGGCCACCGCGCCGCCCGGGAGGCCGCCCGCGACGATCTTCGCGAGCGTCGTAAGATCGCCGCTGATGCCGGCCGTCTGCTGGACTCCGCCCGGCGACCAGCGGAACCCGGTGATGACTTCGTCGACGATTAGGAAGACGTCGTGCGACGCGGTGACCTCGTCCAACCCCCGCAGGAAGTCGGGCGGCAGCGGCACCGAGCCGAACGACGCGCCGCTCGGCTCCACGATCACCGCGGCCACGTCTCGATCGTGCCGCAGCGTCTCGTCGACGACCGCGAGGTCCGGCGGCAGCACGATCGTGTCGTTGGCCACGGCCGCGGTGACGCCCGGCGGGACCTCGTCGTAGGGCGGCTGCAGGCCCGGCGCGACGGCGTCGTGCCAGCCGTGGAAGTGTCCCCGGAACTTGACGAGCTTCGAGCGGCCGCTCGCCGCGCGCGCCACGCGCAGCGCCAGCAGCGTCGCCTCCGTGCCCGAGCTCGTGAAGCGCACCATCTCGGCACCCGGCACGAGCCGCGTGATCCGCTCGGCCCAATTCAGCTCGCCTTCGTGGTTGGCGCCGTAATGCGTGCCGAGCCCGACCTGGCGGCGCACGGCCTCGACCACGGCCGGATGCGCGTGGCCGAGGATCAGCGCCCCGTGCCCCATCGCGTAGTCGAGGTACTCATGTCCGTCGACGTCCCACTTGCGCGCGCCTTCGGCGCGGACGATATAGGGAAGGAACGGCGTGAACTGCCGCGACTCGTGGGTGATCCCGCCGGGCAGCAGGCCGCCCGCCCGTTCGAACAGGGCATGGGATCGCGGCCTCGCCTCGATGTACTCCCCGGTGAGGTCGGTCGACAGGACCTTCGCCTCCGCCATCGCGCACGCTCCTTCACGACGAGCCCGTCGGAATGGCGGCTCGCGCTCAAGAAGTATTTGTCCCGGCCGCTCTGGAATCCCTGTCCCTGTAGGGGGAGGGAGGGGACCGCATGGATTACGCTTCGATGTTCCGCCTCGACGGGCGGGTGGCGCTCGTCGTCGGCGCCGCGTCCGGAATCGGACAGGCATCCGCGCAGGCGCTGGCGGCGCTCGGCGCCGAGGTCGTGTGCGCGGACGTCAACCGTGCGGGCGCGGAGGCCACGGCGGGCCTCATCGCGGACGCGGGCGGCCGGGCGGAAGCCGATCAGGTCGACGTGTCGCGGGAGGCGGACGTCGTCCGCCTCGTGTCCGGTGTGGCGGAGCGCCACGCCGCCCTCGGCGTCTGCGTGGTGACCCCCGCGGTCAACGCCCGCAAGCCGATCCTCAAGTACACGGCCGAGGATCTCGACCGCGTCCTCACCGTCAATCTGAAGGGCACGTTCTTCGTGCTCCGCGAGGCCGGCCGGCTCATGGCCGAGCGCGGCGGCGGCAGCATCATCGCGTTCGCGTCGATCCGCGCCGTCCAGGTCGAGCCCGGCCAGAGCGTGTATTCCGCGACCAAGGCCGGGATCGTGCAGCTGTGCCGGACGCTGGCCGCGGAGCTCGGCCCGCAGGGGGTGCGCGTCAACGCGGTCGCCCCGGGCGTCGTCGACACGCCGCTCACCCGGCAGATCAAGAAGGACGAGGCCTGGTATCGCGCGTACGCGGACCGGAACGCGCTCGGCCGCTGGGCGTCGCCGGAGGAGATCGCGGGCCCGGTTGCCTTCCTGGCCACCGACGCGGCGCGGTACATCACCGGCTCGGTGCTGTTCGTCGACGGCGGCTGGACCGCGATCGACGGCCGCTTCACGCCGCCGCTTTAAGGAATATCCTTTGCCGGTGACACAGGGGGACGGGGCGGTCGTGGGCGCGGAGATGAGCTTCCATTGGGAGATGCTCAGCGACGCCCGCCGCAACGAGACGTACCGGGCGGCGATCGCCGGCCGGGCGCCCGGGCGCGTCGTGTACGACCTCGGCGCCGGCGTCGGGCCGATGTCGCTGTATGCGGTGCAGGCCGGGGCGCGGCGCGTCTACGGGATCGAGACGGACCGCGATGCCTACCAGTATCTCCGGCGGCTCGCGCGCCGCTTTCCGCAGTTCGTGCCCGTGCGGACCGACCTCGTTCGGGGACCGCTGCCCGAGGAAGCGCCGGACGTGGTCGTCTGCGAGATGTGGTCGTCCTGGCTGACGGATTGGCCGATGGTACAGGCGCTCAACCGGATCCGCCGCCGCGCGCCCCGGTGTGAGGTCATTCCGGTGCGGGGCCATCACGTGCTGCAGCTCGCCTATGCCGATCACCGCGCCGGGACCGCGCTCGAGTTCGTCCCCGGCACCTACGCCGCGATCTTCGGCGATCCAGGCGCCATCGAGGAGATGTCGCTCCCGGTCCTCGCCGCCACGACGGATTTTCAGGAGCCGATCGCGCCCCTCGACACGATCGTGTCGCTCGCGCCGCTCTCGAGCGGAACTGTGAACAGCCTGCGGCTGTGGAGCTACGAGGAGGTGCGGGACGGCCACCCGTCGCCGCGCGTCGGGACCCGCGCCGACGTCCTGATCCGCTGGATTCGTCCGTTCCGCGTCACGCGGGGCCGCCGCGTCCGCGTCCGCATCCGGCACCGCTGGGACGCGCGCCTGCGGCTCACGATGCTGTGAACGACCTCGCCGCCGCGCGGGTCACAATCGGCGCGAAAGGGGCCCTCGTCGCGGAACTGGCGGAGGCCGTCGGCGGGGAATACGTGCTCGAAACGCCGTCGGACGTGCTGGCCTACGAGTACGACGCCTCGAACATGACATCGCCGCCCGATTTTGTCGTGCTGCCCGGCGGCGCCGGCGAGGTGGCGGCGGTCCTCCGCATCGCGGCGCGCCATGGGGCCCCGGTGATCGCGCGCGGCGCCGGGACCGGCATCGCCGGCGGGGCGCTTCCCATCATCGGCGGCATCGTGGCGGCGCTGACGCGGCTCGACCGGATCCGCGCGATCGACCTCGACAATCGCCTGGCCGTGGTGGAGCCGGGCGTCGTCAATCTCGACATCACCCGCGCCGCCGCCCCCGACGGCTACTTCTACGCGCCCGATCCGTCGAGCCAGTACGCGAGCAGCATCGGCGGGAACGTCGGTCACAACTCCGGCGGTCCGCACACGATCGCGTACGGCGTCACGACCAACCACGTCCTCGCGCTGGACGCGGTCCTGGCCGACGGCACGTCCATCCACACGGGCGGCGCGGCCCCGGACGCGCCGGGGCTCGACCTCACCGGCCTGCTCGTCGGCAGCGAGGGGACGCTCGCGGTCGTGACGGGGATCTGGGTGCGCCTGCTCCGGCGGCGCGAGGCGGTGACCACGCTGCTCGCGATCTTCGCCGACCTCGACCGCGCGAGCGAGGCCGTGACCGACATCATCGGCCGGGGCGTGGGGCCGGTCGCCCTCGAGATGTTGGACCGCAACACGATCCAAACGGTCGAGCCGTTCGTCCACGCCGGCTATCCACTCGATGCGGAGGCCGTGCTGCTGATCGAAGTCGAGGGGCTGCGTCCCGTGATGACGCGCGCCGCCGGCATCATCGAGACGATCTGCCGGGCGCACGGGGCGGCGGAGGTCCGCGCGGCGAAGTCGGACGCCGAGCGGGATGCGCTCTGGCTCGGCCGCAAGGCGGCCTTCGGCACGTTCGGCCGGATCGCGATCAACTACTATCTGCACGACGCGGTGGTGCCCCGGTCGCGGCTGCCCGAAGTGCTGCGGCAGGTGCAGGCGATCGCCCGGCGCGAGCGCCTGACGGTGGCGAACGTCTTTCACGCCGGCGACGGCAACCTGCACCCGATCATCGTGTTCGACGCGCGGGTTCCCGGCGAGACCGAACGGGTGATCCGCGCCGGTGAAGAGATGCTGCGGCTGTGCGTGGACGCCGGCGGGACGATCTCGGGAGAGCACGGCATCGGCTTCGAAAAGAACAACTACATGCCGTGGATCTACTCCGACGACGATCTCGGCGCGATGCGCCGGGTCAAGGACGCGCTGGATCCGGAAGGGCGGCTCAACCCGTGGAAGATGTTTCCGACGCCGGTCTCGTCGGCCGAGGTGCTGATCCGGCCCGCGACGATCCCGCGGGCCGAAGGGTGGTGGGTATAACCGCCGCGCCCGCCCGGCGCCTGCGGACCGCCGCGGCCGCCGGTCTCGTGCTCGCGGCGTGGCTCGCCGGCGCGGCGGCGCGAGGTGACGCCGAGGGCGCGTTGACGCCGGGGGTGGCGGCGGGCGCCGTGCCGCTCGCCGCGCCGGTGGACAAAGTCGTCGCGATTCTCGGGCGTCCGAGCGTGGAACTGCTGGACCCCACGAATCCGCGAATCGTCATCCAGCGGTGGGAGCCGCAGTGTCTCGGCGCGCGCTATACGCCCGCGGGAGAACTGCTGGCGCTCGACGTCTGGGCGGATCTCGGCGAGCAGTGCGGGGCCGCGGGCGACTACGCCGTGGACGGGGCCGCCGGTCGCCGGATTACCTTCGCCAGCACGCGCGCGGACGTGAAGGCCGCCTTCGGCTACGCCCCGAGCCGGGTGCTGCGCGGTTTCACCTTCACCATTTTCGTCTACGATGATCAGGGCGTGGCGTTCTACGTGCGGGACGATGGGCTGCGCCGCGGCCTCGTCGACGCGATGACCGTGTTTCCGCGCGGCGCGTCGCGCTCGGTGTGGAAGCCGGCGTCATGGGACGGGCGGTAGCCCGCGCCGGATCGCCGGGACGACGTCGTCGACCGTCCCGACCAGCCGCACCAACTCGAGGTCACGCGGCTCGATCCTGACGGCGGCGGGCAGACAGTCCAGCGCGTCGCGCCATTCCCGGCCCACCAGCACCAGGGGACGCCTCGGTATCGATTCGGTCTGAAAGAGGTTCCAGGTCAGCGCCACTTCGCCGAGAGTGCCGAGCCCGCCCGGCATCGCCACGTACGCGTCGGTCGCGGTGAGCCTCGCGATCCGCTGAAAGAGGTCGGGCATCGCGACTTCTTCGCGGACCCACGGGTTGGGGCGGTGCCGGACCGCCCACGACGCCACCGTGACGCCGATCGCGTGCCCGCCGGCCTCCACCGCGCCGCGGCTCACGGCTTCCATCACGCCCGCGTACCCGCCCGTGCACAGCGTGTAGCCGGCTTCCGCGAGCAGGCGCCCCAGCCGGACGGCGTCCCGGTACACGGCATCGTCCGGTACCGCCCTTGAGGAACCGAAGACGGTGACGCAGCCGTTCGACACGGTGTGATCCTCCTGGATCGCGAACTCCTGGCATAATAGAAGGACGAAAGGACGGACGCAACGTGGCGCAACGAACTCGAACGAGACATCCGCGGCGATCCGTCGCGGCCGTGCTGCCGGCAGTGCTGTGCCTCGCGCTCGCGGGCGTGCTGAGCATCCGGCCCGCCGCGTCCGCCCCGGCGGCCGTCCCGCCGGCGGACCGGCCGATCATCGCGGTGGTGGATTTCTACTCGCCCGGCGCCTTGCCGATCTCGGTGGTGACGGACCCCGGGCCGTACGCGGCCGACGTGTTGACGGGCCTCCTCGTGCGCGGGGGCGGAAACGCGATCACCGTGCTGCCGCGCAGCGAAGTGCGCGCCGAGGAGCGATCGCTTGCCTGGCGGGCCCAGGACGCGCTCAACTACAGCCGCCTGGGCACGCTCGCGCAGGCGTTGCACGCGGATCGGGTGATGCTCGGGTGGATCACCCGCGTGTCGGTGTTCCGGCAGGACATTCTGGCGTTCAACGCCGACGCGGCGCTGAACATGCAGATGTTCGACGCGCGGCAGGGTCGGATCGTCTGGCAGCGTGAGACGGAGGGCTTCGGCCTCGCCGGTTTTCCGGACTTCGCGGTGCAGATCGCGGTCGAACGTGGGCTGAGCCGCGGGCTCGGCCCGGTCGTGGCCGCGGCATCCGCGCCGGTCGATCGTACCCCGGCGCCATAAGCCGGCGGGCGGTTTCCAAAGGAGAGAGGGGGAGGCGCGTGGCGAACGATCGGGATCTCAGACGGCGTCTCGTCGTGATGCTGCAGGGAGGACGGGCGCACGTTACCTTCGACAAGGCCGTCGCGCGCCTGCCCGAACCGCTCCGCGGACGAAAGCCGAGGGGCTTACCATACTCGCCGTGGCAGCAGCTCGAGCATATCCGGATCGCTCAGGCGGACATGCTCGGCTACACCCGCGGCCCGCAACATCCGTCGTTGAAGTGGCCGGACGAGTACTGGCCGAAGAACCCCGCGCCGCCCTCGCGCGCGGCGTGGGACCGCAGCGTGAAGGCGTATCGCGCCGACCGGCAGGCGTTCTGCGATCTTGTGATGGATCCCCGGATCGACGTGCTGGGGGCCCTCCAGCACGACCCGGAGGTCAA
>Ga0070731_10002139_pt1 | contig 19255 bp, 18 predicted proteins | sample Coa_R1_2_FD_66448 | JGI IMG/M metagenome (GOLD analysis project Ga0070731, IMG submission 66448) | Surface soil microbial communities from Centralia Pennsylvania, which are recovering from an underground coalmine fire - Coalmine... | ecosystem: Environmental > Terrestrial > Soil > Unclassified ... | reverse complement strand
TTTTTTGATGAAAGTGAATAAGCTTTAATCCTTCAGTCATGACCAAAACAAATAAATGTCAGCGAATACTCATTGTGGAAGATGAAGGCGATATGTGCCTCGTGCTCGAAATGATCCTGCATAAAAATGATGTTACGATAGACCATGTAAAAAAAATATCAGCCGCAGAAGAATATTTAAAAAAATCAAAGCCGGACCTCATTCTCTTAGATAATCGGCTTCCTGATGGACTTGGGGTTGATTTTATTCTCTTTATCAGGCGTTTTTATCCCGAAACCAAGATCATCATGATCTCGGGTAAGGACGGGGCCATAAAGGATATTGCTTTACACAATGGCGCCGACGTTTTTTTATTAAAGCCTTTTTCCCGGCTGAAACTGCTAAGTTCCGTGGAAAGTTTACTGAATGTACAATATGATCTTATGGAGGATTGCTGATTATAAAAAATGACCTACCCCGAGATCAGGAATTGCGTTTTTTGCAAAGAAGTAATTCGGTAACTAAAGAAAAAAAACTCCCTCTTTTTTTTGATAATCCGGCGATACCCCAAAAAAGGGCTGGCAGATCAATTAGCCTGCCCTGTTGCGAAAATTACCTATTAATGCAATGGCTACCATTATTAAAAAAAGATAAACGCGGCTAATTCCTCTGTTCCGGAAAATCCAGGTTAAACACCATCGGCTGCCTTCGGCCTTTGTGATTTTTCATGTGTGAATTATGTATTTGATCTCAAAGAAAATGTAACTGGCGATCCTGCTTTCGTGTATTTCTATCTTGATCGATAATATTGATCGTTCTGGAAACCCCACCTGTTTGGACCAGCAATTAAAGCAGGGAAACATTGAATGCCGGGTTTGTAAATAGGAAAAGGCAACATTTGGAATAAACAAAATTAAGGAACACCGACAGTATCCGCAGGGAGGTGAATGGTCTCCTTTTGAAAATGTTCCCGCTTTCTTTTCCTATCGAGGAGCATTGGTGTTTGGAAGAATGAATTCCCCGGTAATTGCCTGAATTTCTTAATGTTCATATTAACAACGCTCTCTTATTCTCAGGAGAGCTTATTTATTTTTAAATCTTTTATAACTTACCACCGCCAATTATACCTGATTTATACAATTAAAACCGATACATGGACCAGCTATTAACGGAGAACTTCTGGAGCCTGAAAAAAGAAGAGGCGTTACGATCTCTTTCATGCACGGAAAAAGGCTTATCCGGCGAAGCCGCTGACAGACGGCTCAGGCAATATGGTTTCAATACGTTCAAGGCTCGTCCAAGGTCATCATCCGTCATTCTTTTTTTATCTCAGTTTAAAAGCCCGATCACTTTGTTATTGATTGCTGCAGCTTTGCTTTCAATGGGATTGGGAGATTTTACGGATGCCATAATTATACTGGTCATTATTTTAATCAGCAGTATTCTTGGATTTTGGCAGGAAAAAGGTGCGGCAAATGCTGTGGACGAATTGTTAAAGATGGTACAGATCCGTTGCCGTCTCATTAGAAATGAAAAGGAAGTTGACTTGCCGGTAGAAAATGCAGTCCCGGGTGATGTGGTGATATTATCTGCAGGGGATGTCATACCGGGCGACAGCCTGATTTTGGATTCACAGGAGCTATTTACGGATGAAGCTGCTTTCACGGGGGAAACATTTCCGGTAGAAAAAAACCCGGGGGTCGTCCCGGCAGACGCACCATTGGCAAAAAGAAGCAATTCATTATTTATGGGCTCCCATGTTATCAGCGGGAAAGGAACTGCATTAATAATCAGAACAGGAAAGCAAACGGAGTTTGGAAAAATATCCGATCGTCTGCGTACGAAATCTCCCGAAACGGATTTTGAAAAAGGCATACGTCATTTTGGTTATATGCTCATGGAAATAACGTTGGTATTGGTGATCATCATTTTTGCGATTAATATTTTACTGCACAAACCGGCACTCGATTCTTTTTTGTTTTCTCTTGCATTGGCAGTAGGGTTAACACCACAATTGCTGCCAGCCATCATCACGGTCAATCTTTCGACAGGCGCCCGGATAATGGCCAAGCAGCAGGTAATCGTGAAGCGGTTGTCATCGATTGAAAATTTTGGTAGCATGAATATTCTCTGTTCGGATAAAACAGGAACAATTACAGAAGGTCAGGTAACATTGAAAGATGCACTGGATATCGAAGGGAATCATTCAGACAAAACATTGAAGTTCGCATGGCTGAATGCTTCGATGCAGCAGGGTTTTCACAATCCGATTGATGAAGCCATCTGTTTAAATTATAAAGAGAAGCCAAATGGTTTTTCAGTTCAATGCGAAATTCCTTACGATTTTATCAGAAAGCGCTTAACCATACAGGTTAAAAGTGAAAGTGAAAATTTGGCAATTACCAAAGGCGCACTGAATTCCATTGTTGATGTGTGTGACAAAGTTGAAACAGCAGGTGGTCAGGTAATGCCGATGGAAGAAAAACGAAATCCCATCAATGATCAATATCATAAATTGAGCGCGGCCGGTTTTCGCGTGCTGGGCATTGCCTACAAAAACGGGAACAGTGAAAAAGATTTTACTCGCGCTGATGAAAAGAACATGACTTTTCTGGGCTTCATCACGTTATTCGACCCTCCCAAAAATGATGCGGCCCAAACAATAAAAAATCTGCGTGACCTGGGAGTCCAATTGAAGTTGATCACCGGGGACAATGCACTGGTGGCAGACAGTCTTGCAAAACAAATCGGTTTGGAGGAAGCGAGGATCCTCACCGGTAAACAGATACATGAAATGAGTGATGGGGCTTTAATGCATCAGGCAACCAGAACAGATATTTTTGCGGAAGTAGAGCCCAATCAAAAAGAAAGGATTATTTTATTCTTAAAAAAGAGCGGTAATGTGGTTGGATTCATGGGTGATGGCATCAATGATGCCCCGGCCCTGCATACGGCAGATGTGGGGATTTCTGTTGATACGGCTGTTGATGTTGCCAAGGAGGCGGCTGATATCGTATTATTAAACCAGGATCTTAATGTTTTATGTGCCGGCATCGTCGCGGGGCGAAAAACATTTGCCAATACCATGAAATATATTTTCATGGCAACCAGCGCCAACTTCGGCAATATGTTTAGTATGGCGGGCGCTTCTTTATTTTTACCCTTTCTTCCCTTGTTGCCCAAACAAATTTTGCTCACCAACCTGCTCACTGATTTTCCTGAAATGACTATTGCCACGGACCGGGTTGATTCCATTTCGGTTACCAAACCACATCGCTGGGATATTAAATTTATTCAGCGTTTCATGATCGTGTTTGGATTGTTGAGCTCAGTATTCGATTACCTGACATTTGGCGTACTGATCTTTTTTATGAAAGCAAATGAAAAAGCATTTCAAACAGGATGGTTTGTTGAATCGGTTATTTCCGCAACACTGATTGTGCTGGTTGTTCGTACAAGATTGCATTTTTTCAAAAGTTTACCGGGCAAATATTTGATTATTGCTACAAGTCTTATTTTGATTTTTGTGCTGGGATTGCCATTCCTACCGTTCGCGAATTTGTTCGGTTTTGTGCCATTGCCTCTTTCATTTTACGGATGGATGTTGTGTATTGTGAGTGCTTACATTATTTCCGCCGAGATAACCAAAAGATGGTTCTACCGCATAACGCAAAATCAGTCTTAAAGTAACCTGGTTCGCTGCCAAATAATATATTTTTGTCACGGTAATGAAAAAATATTTCCCTTATTTATTGAAATATAAAAAAGCCTTATGGCTGGCTCCGATGCTGGTTATCGTTGATGTTGTCTGTGAAATCTTTCAGCCTGCGCTCATGTCGAAAATAGTAGACCGCGGGATAAGCCAAAGAAATTTGCACTACATACTGGTAACCGGCGGATTCATGGTTGGGTTATCAATCATTGCTATTGCTGCCAACATTGGTAATATTTATTATTCTTCAACTGCCTCCGTTGGTTTTTCTGCTGAGCTTAGAAAAGGCATGCTCAATAAAATACAACAATTTTCATTTTCTAATTTAGATAAGTTCAGTTCTTCATCACTTACAACCCGAATAACCAATGATGTAAATATTCTACAGGATGTGATTGTGATGTTACTGCGTTTATTAATACGAGCACCGCTGATGTTGGTTTTTGCTGTAGTGATTGCCGTTCGCATCAATACAGGGCTGGCTTCCATCATTGCGGTGGCTATACCCGTTTTGTCAGTCTGTATTTATTTTCTGCTCCGCCGGGGATTCCCTTTTTTTGAACAGATGCAGAAAAAACTTGATAAAGTAAATGCCGTTGTTCAGGAAAACCTGATCAATGTCCGTGTCATAAAATCTTTTATACGTGAAGATTTTGAAAAGACAAAATTTGGTATTGCTAATAATGATCTCAGGGCGATGTCTGTAAAAGCTTCCGGCATTGTTGTACTGATTATGCCGGTCATGCAACTGGTAATGAATGTTTCCATCGTGGCGATAGTCTGGTTTGGCGGGAATAAAATCATTTCCGGAACATTCCAGGTTGGGCAACTGATGTCGTTCATCACTTATATCACCCAGATTTTGATGTCGCTGACAATGCTATCCATGACGATCATGGCTTTCTCAAGAGCAGGTGCATCTTCTGAAAGGATATTGGAAGTGTTGAATACCGAACCGGACATTGTTGATTCACCCATTGCCAAGAAAAAAAACTGGCTTGTTCAAAAAGGTAAGGTTGAATTCAAAAAAGTTTTCTTTAAATATCATGCAGGTGGCAATGAATTTGTTTTAAAGAATATAAATCTTATCGTACACCCGGGCCAAACAATCGCAATCATTGGCGCAACGGGTTCTTCCAAAAGCACCATGGTACAATTGATTCCAAGATTATACGATGTGACTCAAGGAAATATTCTGATAGATGATATTGATGTGCGTAATTATACATTGCGAAATTTGAGAAACGGTGTGAGCATGGTACTTCAGCAAAATGAATTATTCTCAGGCACCATCAGGCAAAATCTAAAATGGGGAAATGTCAATGCCACCGACGAAGAAATTAATGCGGCTGCAGAAGTTGCACAGGCACACGATTTCATCATGTCTTTTCCCAAGCAATATGAAACCGTACTGGGCCAAGGTGGTGTGAATGTTTCGGGCGGACAAAAACAACGACTTTGCATTGCAAGAGCAATTCTAAAAAAACCGGCTATTTTAATTTTAGATGATAGCACCAGCGCTGTAGATACTGCTACGGATGCAGCAATAAGAGCAGCATTAAAACGATACCTGCAGGGCACAACTACTTTTATTATTGCCCAAAGAATCAGCTCCATACAATCGGCTGATAAAATTATATTGCTGGACGATGGAAAAATAATTGCAAGTGGAACGCACCAGGAATTATTAAAGAGAAGTACGGTTTACCAGGAGATTTATTTTTCCCAGGAGCTAAAAGAAGGGAGTCCTGCATGAGTGAGCCAACAAACATAAAATCATTACCGGCGGGACTCCCCGGCAGGCGTGGGAAACTTTTTGTTGAAAAACCTAAGGATTCGAAGCAAGTTATTTTCCGGTTATGGACATATTTAAGAAAGCAAAAAATATTGTTGGTGATCATTCTTGGTTTACTGTTGATCAATACCACAGCCACAATCGCTGGTTCGTATTTATTGCGCCCTATCATCAATAAATATATTCTGCTGCACAACATACCGGGCTTGATAAAAATGATATTTCTTTTGCTCGGTATTTATCTTTTTGGTGCAATGGCTGCCATCTTTCAAAACCGTTTAATGATCGTTGTTGCACAAAAAACGATCAGCATTATACGCGCAGATCTGTTCAGCCACATACAGTCTTTGCCATTAAAATTTTTTGACAGCCATAATCATGGGGAACTCATGAGCCGATTCACCAACGACGTAGACAATATCAGCGATTCACTGAATACCAGCGTTACTCAATTTCTCACCAGCGCGATGACTCTTTCCGGAATTTTCGTGATGATGGTCTATATCAGCCCGATGCTTACCCTGGTTACCTTGGTAATTGTGCCGTTGATGTTATTTGTCGCCGGACAAATTATAAAAAGAAGCAAAAGATTTTTTACGAGTCAGCAGGTTGCGTTGGGAGCTGTAAATGGTTTTGTCGAAGAAATGATAACCGGACAACGGGTGGTGAAAGTTTTTAGCTATGAGGAAAATATTGAAAATGAATTTGAAGCGATCAATTATGATCTGCGTTATAAAGCAACCCAGGCACAATTATATTCAGGGGTGATGATGCCAGTCATACAGAATTTAAATACAATAAATTTTGCGTTGACAGCCGCGGTGGGTGGAATACTGGTATTAAAAGGTCTTGACATGGGCGGGCTTGCTGCATTCTTACAATACTCCCGTCAGTTTGGAAGACCTGTCAATGAAATTTCCAGTCAGTACAATAGCCTGCAATCTGCGCTGGCCGGTGCTGAACGCATATTTCAAATATTGGATGTCGTGCCGGAAATTCCGGATGAGCCGAACGCAAGACCATTGAAGCGCGCAGAAGGCGATATACAATTCAGCCATGTTATGTTTGGCTATGATCCGGATAAGATCATTCTAAAAGACATATCCCTGTTTGCAAAGGCCGGACAAAAGATTGCTTTTGTTGGCTCTACCGGCGCCGGTAAAACGACCATCACCAATTTATTGCCCCGTTTTTACGATATTCAATCCGGGGATATCACTATTGATGGAATCGACATAAAAAAATTACAGCGAAACAGTTTGCGTCGGGCGCTCGCCATGGTGTTGCAGGATACACATTTGTTTACTGCAACAGTAATGGAAAATATTCGATACGGGAAATTGGATGCGACAGATCAGGAAGTGAGGAATGCTGCGATCCTTGCGGGGGCTGATTCCTTCATTACGCGTTTGCCAAAAGGTTACCTGACCATGCTGGAAAATGATGGCGGCAATCTCAGTCAGGGGCAAAGGCAATTGCTTAACATTGCCCGTGCGACAGTTGCTAAACCCGCCATCCTGATTTTGGATGAAGCAACAAGTTCGATCGATACACGCACGGAACAAATCATTCAGAAAGGAATGGATCAATTGATGCATGGAAGAACTAGTTTGGTCATTGCTCATCGCTTGTCGACGGTGCGGAATGCAGATGAAATAATGGTGTTGGAAAATGGTGAGATCATTGAACGAGGAACACACGACCAGTTATTGAAACAAAAGGGCAGGTATTATGATTTGTATAAAGGGCAGTTTGATTAGGAGATTTAATTTGTCATTGGCCGTTTTATTTAAAGCTTTAACCAAAGATTGGCCCGCAATAGGGAGTATTATGCCGGCAAATAATCAACATTCAATGAACGGAATTGCCTTGATCCATTGTAACCGCCTCACATTTTTCTCCGCTTGCCTACCAGCCTAAAACCCCTGTATCGATTCAAAAAAATGGCCAGTTGGAATAAATCCGGTAAGTGGAGATGCTTCTGGCGGAGGATGCCGACAAGGAATGCGGGTAGCAGACCAGAAAAGGATTAATGCATTTGCGCTAAAAAATGAGTGAATTTGAAAATGTTGGTTGATCTTTGTTAACCAAAAATTAGCGAATCAAAATAAAAGTGTAAAAACAATAACAATAGATTTGTATCCAAAGGTATTTGCAACTTTATGGGAATTATTCTGTCTAATAAGCAAAAATTCAATGTAATGAAATTATTTTCCTGCATTTTAGCCGCCTCACTCATCACAACGATCATCCAGACCAATGTTTATGCCAATCATAAACCAGGAAACAATGCACCCTTGTATATTGCTCATTACGAAAATGTACTGGGTACATCAATGGAATTAAAGATATCAGCTGTATCACCAAAAGAAGCAGCAATTGCTGAAACCGCTGTTTTGAATGAAATAAGCCGGATGGGAAAAATCCTGAGTGCGTATGATCCAACCAGCGAATTTAGCCAATGGCTAAAAACTTCGCAGCAACCTGTTCATGTATCGTTTGAATTATTCGAAGTGCTCAGTTTATTTGATCAATGGCGCATTAGAACTGGAGGCGCTCTGGATGCCTCTGCCGAAGTCATCACTAAACTATGGAAAGAATCTGCTGTCAGGCAGCGTGTACCGACTAAAGAAGAAATAGCGAATGCCATTAGCGAAGTACAAAAACCTCATTGGAAACTGGATGTAAGAGCCCAAACGGCGATACATCTTAGCAACGCACCATTAATGCTTAACTCCTTTGCGAAAAGTTATATCATTAAGCACGCTGCGGATGCGGGTATGCTCTCCGGTAAGGTGAGCGCAATCATCGTTAATATCGGAGGCGACATGGTAATCTCGGGCAATTTCAAAGAAACGGTCATCATAAGCAATCCGAAAGCTGATGCAGAAAATGAAGCACCCATGGATCAGTTGCTAATCAGTAATAAAGCGGTGGCGACAAGTGGCAACTATCGTCGTGGTGAATTAATCAATGGACATTGGTATTCTCATATCGTAGATCCGCGGACAGGACAACCAGCTGATGAAATATTGAGCGCGACGGTTGTTGCACCCAGTGCAACGGACGCGGGGGCACTTGCAACGGCATTTAATGTGATGAGCACAGTTGAAAGCGTCCATCTTGCTTCGGCTTTTCCAGGCGTTGACTATCTAATAGTTACCAAAAATGGGGAGCGGATTGCTAGCGCCGGCTGGCATAGGCTCGAATCGGTAAATAAAGAAATGAAAAATAAAGTCAATGCTGTAAGTAAAAGCAAGATTGCGACGGGATGGGATAATGATTTTGAACTGGTGATCAACCTGGAAATAAATTTACAACAACAAGGATTTGTAAAACGTCCGTATGTTGCGGTGTGGGTTGAAGATGAAAACCACGTACCGGTGCGCACTATTTCAGTTTGGCATGGAAGCGATCGATATATGCCGGAACTTAAGTCATGGTACCTTAAATACCGGGCTCAGTATAATTCGGATAAAAATTTCAATAATTCCATTACCAGTGCAACAAGACCGGCAGGTAAATACACGCTGAAATGGGATGGGAAAGACGATGCTGGAAATTTTGTAAAACCGGGAAAGTATGTTATCAAAATAGAAGCTTCGAGAGAGCATGGTACCTATCAATTGATGCGCCAGGAAATCGAATGCGATGATACGCCGAAAGTGATTAATCTTACAGGAAATATCGAAATTTCGTCGGCATCTTTAGATTATAGAAAAAAAACCAACGTCAATTAATCAGTCAGCATCAAAAGAAGATCAGGCAAAGCGTAAGCAAAATTATTTTATTTGGAGACGAAAGGTGGCCATGCTTGCGCGCTGGCTGCATATCTATTTATCCATGATAAGTTTTGCAATCGTTTTCTTTTTTGCTGTAACGGGTTTGACATTAAATCATGCTGACAGGTTCGCTGATCAGCTACACAGTATTCAGCAAAAAGGCAGGCTGAATGTGGACTGGGTTAAGACTCCTGACACGTTAAAAATTGCCAAGCTGGAAATTGTGGAATACCTAAGAAAAAATAACGGTATACATGCTGCACTCAGCGATTTCAGGATTGACGACTCACAGATCGGCGTATCATTCAAAGGACCTGGTTTTGCCGCAGATGCTTTTATAAACAGGGAGACAGGAGAATATGATCTAACGAAAACGAGCGCGGGATTTGTAGGCGTGATTAATGATTTGCATAAAGGCCGAGATACGGGCAGGGGTTGGTCAGTGTTTATAGATATTTCAGCAATACTGCTAACGCTGGTTTCACTCTCCGGCATGTTGCTTTTGCTTTTTATCAAACGCAAGCGGATCAGCGGATTGGTCGTTGCTTTATTTGGGCTACTGATCGCTTACCTGGTCTACATGATCTGGATTAAATGAAAACTTATTTAAAGAAGAAACTTATTTTTCTAATCATTATTTCATAAAAGTTTTTTATGATGTACATATATCCACCAGACCCAATCAAATTGCGCCTTGCAGCATGGCTTTATCCCGTGATCATGACAATCATTTTTGTCATTAACCCGTTTACCAACCATTTTTTATTGGCACAGGAAAAACAGCAACCCGGTGAAACAAAAGCAAATGTTGTTTTAAATGAGCAGGAACGCAAAGCAGTCGAAGGAATATTCCAGGATCCGACAAATACAGATCGCTATGTTCAGTTTACCGCAAGAGAAAACCTGCTGGTAGCCAAACTGCTTTGGAATAATGCCGAAATACCATTTATCCCCGAATCATCATTGGCATTTGTCAGCAAGGACGTTGTTGAAGACCAACTCTTGCACATTGTATTTAAAAAGGATTCATCGGGAGCTGTTAACGAAGTCAAGATGGCTAACATTGGTATATGGATCAGGGCGAAAAATTATAAGCCGGTCGTAAAAAAGGAAATGGAACATACGCCAGAACAATTAAGAGCTTTTGAAGGATTGTACCAATTGCAAAATCATGAAGATCGATTTATTCAGTTCATGGTGGTAGGAAACAACCTGGTTCTCAGGCAGCATTGGGATGGAAATGAAATTAAATTTGTGCCAGAATCGCCATTGGACTTTTTTAGCAAAGAAGTGCCTTTGTTCTCACTCAGCTTTAGTAAAAATAAGGATGGCAATATTTCCCAGGTGCTTGCATTTAAAAGAGATTTATGGATTAAAATGAAAAAAGTTAGTCTTAGCACCGAACAATTGAAACCTTATGAAGGCAAATTTCAATCAAAAGACGATCCCGATAATTTAGTCCAATTAATTGCAAGAAATAATCAGCTGATCGTAAAACAACTTTGGGATGGAAAAGAAATAACCCTTGAGCCAAAGGCAGCAAACTATTTTTATAATGACACCCAGTCTTATCCGCTTCAGGGTGTTCCGGATAAAGATGGAAATATCTCCCAAATCCGGATATTGGGTATCGAAGAGTTTAATAAAGTGAAATGATCGGACCTGGGGTGAGGGGTCGAGGTAGTTTATATCGGCTGACCAGATTACCACAAACAATTGTGGTTCCAAAGAACCGGTCAAAAAAAGATCAATGAATAATTAAACGACCCTACGATACCTGATACAAGAATAACTTCAGTTATTGCTTCAGAAACTCAACGATCTTGTCCCTTTCTTCATTAGTCAGTAATGCCCGCGTCTGCATATGCATACCAATCGTTTCCCATTGTTCTGCTGAGAATGAAGATGGCGACGGTGTGTTGTGACAACGCTGGCAATTTTCAGTCCACAACTGAACACCGGTTTTTTGCGAAACCACCTGGCTTGCTTTACAACCAATCATTGACGTTACAATAATCGTCAGGCAGAATAATATAACCGTAATGACTGACATTTTTCTTATTTGCTGTTTTTTCATAACATTCATATTATAGTTGGATTGAAAATTGAACATAAATTGTATTGGCAGCGGTATTTCCGTTAAATGCGTTTAAAGACTTACTTGCAGTACTGTTCCCGGTAAAGGATTCATACGTTATTTTAAATACCGTTCTCCAACTCAGCCAATAATCCAATCCAACAGCCACCGTATACTGATTACTGCCAAAGGTTGAGTTGGCGGGGGTATTGAATGTTGTGTATCTCCCTGCCAATTCAAGGTTTTTCAAAAACCCGTTTGCGCCAACGGGTCTTAGCGAACACTGGGCAAAAAATGAAGTTGTATGATTGTTGAATGTATAAGTTTGAGATGAGTCTACGGGGCTTATGAAATTTACCCGGCTGATGTTTTGGATATTGTACTGTGATTTAATATTGATGAGAAAAGGGCTAACGTTTTTTATATAATTCAGATCGAACGCATAAAGATTTCCGGATGCACCCTGAGCAGCGCTTCCCTGATCACCCACCTTGCCAAACATTCCGGAAACGCCCAATTCTAAAGAAGAATTAGAAAAAGGCAGAAACCCTAATCGGCCGGTTATGGTTTTATTGTTGTTGTTGTCTACAATGTTTCCGCTTGTTAAAGTACCATCAGACAACAATTGATTTCCGTTGGTCAATGCAAGGTCATAATTTATTTTCATTGTTCCGACCGGTAAGCCACCTTCAAATTCGATTCCATAATCAGTCGGAGTCATATCAGCGATACCTATGGGATCTGTAGCCAATTTGTCGATCCATCCGGCAGCTTCTCTTTTTGCATAGGTGCCAAAAGGCAAAACAAAATAGCCTGCTCTTACAATTAATCCCGGAGCTGCAAACCAGGAAACGTCAGCCCAATTCACGCTCAATCCGTTGTTATTAAAGGAAGGTTCAAATTCCATCAGAAAATCCTTTCCATGTCTCCAGAGGAACATCGGACTAAACTCAAAGTTATCTGCATCTGGAAAACTGTTTGTTTTGGCGATGCTTGAAACGCCATTCAAGGTGTTTGTTGTTTTGTAAGCGGCAAATCCCATAGTTGCCACCCCCACAATCAAGAGATTATCTTCGCCGCTTTTTTTGTAGGAAACTTGTTTTTCGAGCTCCGCGATTCTATAAAGCACGGATGAATCCACTACGACCTGTTGAGCAGATATCTTGGTTTGACATAAAGAAAATAAGAAGATGCAGACAGTTATTTTAAATACCTTGTTTAGTTTGCTCATAAATCGTTTTTAATTTGGTTGATGAGAATATAATTTCAGCGGATAGCCAACCAAGATGGCTTATTTTTTGGCACTTTTGGATAAAGTCCTTATGTAGGTTACAAGTTCCCATCGTTGTTTATCTGTCAGTATAGCCTTATACTGCGGCATGGGAGTTCTTCCTTCTGAAATTTTAAAAAATATCGAACCATCTGTTTCGTTAAGCATCGTGGCTGAAGTGTGATCTGCAGGTTTAGGGTTCAACGCCGCTGCTGCAGCTCCATCGCCTTTCCCTTTGTCACCATGACATGGAGTACAGTACGATGTATATAGAGATTTACCATCTTTCAAAGCGGTTACATCGCCTGTTAAAGGATTTTTGAGTTCCGAATATTCTTTTGGAGCCGGCCAGGGTTTTGATTGTGCCTGTGATGTTTCGCATACGAGTATCAAAATTAAAACGCATGTTGCTGCTATAATCCGGGCTTTTGCTGCATAAGAGATTTTTGTATTCATAAAACGAGAATTAAGGTTTGAATCAAAAAACGATGATTTGTTAAACAACTTAAAGGTATTTGTCCTCTATAAATTATTTGATGATCTTTGTCAAGCGAACAGATGATTTTGATTATGACCATACATTTCACTGAGGTATTTTTATTGATATGATGGGTACAAAGCGGAATATTTTAATTGCGAGAACGGACTTCGGTGCCTGTTTTCGATTTTTTCGAGAAAACCTGAATTGGCAACTTTTATCACCATTTCATCGTAATCCAGGTTGTGCTGATCAATAAGTCATTTCATAACTTTTCTGAAAATGAAAACACTAATCATTTATCTTATTTCAATTTCTTTTTTTGCAGATATTTCCTGGCATTATAATCTGGACGAGGCTAAAAAAATCGCCAAAAGAGAGCATCGTCATATCCTTCTTAATTTTTCCGGTTCGGACTGGTGCGGCCCATGCATACGCATGCACAATGAAATTTTTGAGAGCGATGTTTTTAAAAAAATGTCGGACACAGACTTAGTTCTGGTTAATGCAGATTTTCCCAGGAAGAAAAAAAACCAATTGTCACCAGAGCAGCAGGAGATTAATAATAGTATGGCTGATAAATACAATTCTCAAGGGAAATTTCCATACACTTTATTGCTTGATGCTGATGGAAAAGTGCTGAAAGAATGGGATGGGTTTCCCAATGAAAGCCCGGAAGTTTTTACCATAGAGGTCAGAAACGGTATATATGCAGATAAATAAAATGATAAGTGGGAAAACTGTTTTTAGCAGGAGCCTTAAATTAATGGGCAACCGTTTTCAGATAAGCGTTGTGGGGGAAAATGAAACATGGGCCAACGAAAGAATTGATGCTGCCATCGAAGAAATGCAGCGGATAGAAAAGCTACTGACAACTTTTGACGATAACAGCGAGACAAACCTGGTAAACAAAAATGCTGGGATTGCTCCGGTCCGGGTCAGTCAGGAGACATTTGATATTATTGAAAGGTGCATAAAAATTTCTTGCGTTACGCAAGGAGCTTTTGATATCAGTTACGGTTCGGTTGATAAACGCTTCTGGAATTTTGACGCGGGAATGAATTCACTGCCGGACAAAGAAACAGCAAAAAAAACGGTGAAACTGATCAATTTCAGGAACATCCTTTTGGAAAAAGAAAATAAAACAGTATTCTTAAAAGAAAAAGGAATGCGAATAGGTTTCGGTGGAATTGGAAAAGGATATGCGGCAGAAAGAGCAAAAGAGATAATGAGAAAAATGGGCGTTGAAAGTGGAATTGTAAATGCTTCAGGCGATTTGACTACATGGGGTTATCAGCCAAATGGCAAACCCTGGACAATCGGAATTGCCAATCCCAATGCAAAAGAAGAAATTTTTTCTTACATCAATATAACCAACATGGCTGTCGCCACGTCGGGTAACTATGAAAAATATGCTATCATCAATGGGAAAAAATATTCACATACCATCGATCCGCGCACAGGGCTTCCGGTAACAGGAATAAAAAGCGTGACGATCATCAGTCCAAATGCGGAAATTGCGGATGCAATGGCAACGCCGGTGATGATCATGGGAATTAATGCAGGGCTGGATATGATCAATCAGATAAATAATATTGAAGCAATCATTGTTGATGATGATGACAAAATATACAGATCAAAAAACATTCATTTTTCTTAAAAAAAAGCATGAAAAAACAACTGTTGATGCACTGTTTCACGGCGACGCTTGCAGGATTAATATTGGTTTCCTGTGCTCATGTTAAGGAATATCAAAAAAGCCGGATCAATGATTCAGAAATGATCCTGGCAAACAGGAAAGTAGAGAAAAATGAACTCAACGCGCACTCTTACCGTGAAGGTTCTTCCGGCGCCAATGGTGGTAAAACCGGTGGCGGATGCGGATGCAATTAATTTGATAACCAATTGTAAAACACAACATGAAAAAAATCTGTCTCACGGTTATCGGCATGTTTATTTTAATGGCACATGCATTTTCGCAGGATTCCGCCAAAGATACTTCAACCTACAAACCCAAAAAGCTAAAGCTCGACGAAGTGAATCTTGTTTCAAGTTACTATAATCAAACAGCAGATAAATCTGCCGTAATGGGTGGAATCCCTGGGCCAAAAGGTATTGGTGATGTGACTGACCTGGCTAACGGGATCGATTTAAAATTTGTATCGTGGGATGGTAAACATCGCAAAAACACATTGTCCGGGGGCATCGGCATAGATTATCATACAGCTGCTTCGCAAGCATATGTGGATTCAAACGGACACGCACGCAATAATGGAACAAGAATATATCCGACAGTTGATTGGACCATAGAAAACGATAAAAAAGGAACTGAATTTGGCATTGGCGCCTATTATTCCGCAGAGCATAATTATTATCATTCGAAGGGTTTGAATACGTCATTTTCAAAAAAGACAAATAATAATGGAGAATTTGGCGTAAAGCTGACCGGTTATTTCGATAATATTAAGATGATAAAACCAGCGGAATTTGAGCCGGTTGATTCGGTAACCAATGTATCGCCTTCTGACAGCGTTGTCTACGTGACTACCGCGAGTGGTACGACCAAAGCGCTGATATATAGCAACGGAGGGCTGGTGAACAGAGGGTCAAAACCGAAATTACCTTCGCAATCCAGAAATACGTATACTGCTTCATTTTCATTCTCACAGGTAATTAATCAGCGCATGCAGGGAAGCATTGACATGGATTTTGTTTATCAAAATGGCTATCTCGGTCTTCCCTTTCATCGGGTATTTTTCAACAACGGAAAAGATACGATTGAAAATCTTCCGTCGCAGCGGTTTAAATTTCCTGTCGGATTCAGGCTAAATTATTTTTTAGGCGACAATATTATACTCCGGGCATATTATCGATTTTATATTGATAACTGGGGTCTTAAATCACATACGGCAGAATTAGAAGTGCCGCTAAAAATAACACCATTTTTTTCACTATCGCCGTTTTACAGGTATTATGTACAAACTGCGGTCAATTACTTCGCGGCCTACGAAGCCCATTCACCGACTGACCAGTATTATACCAGTAACTATGCTTTGGCGGCCTTCAAAAGCAACTCATTTGGAATCGGGTTAAGACTTGCACCCCCAAAGGGTGTCTTGATAAAAAGCCTTAGCGCAATAGAGTTGAGATACAGTCATTATACACAAACCACCGATCTTGTTTCAGATATTATTTCAATGAACTTGAAATTTAAATAATGTTTACCGCTGTTTGGAAACCAGGCAATAATTACCATAGAGATGATCTGAATGATGGAATAATAAACAAGAATGGATTAATGCTGATGGGACAAGGTTTCCCACTTTGCTGTGCTCAAACAATAAGAGAAGCGGGGATACTGTAAATAAAAACGGCCTATAGAGACAGGTGCGAACGCTGCTTGTCAAATAAATTAACTTTATGGTTTCCCTTTGAAAGCTTGGTGTTTCCCTCCTCCAAACCGTCTCCCTAAAATAACTTTGAAAATACTTTTGTCAATACTTGGCGTAAGCCCGAAACCATAGCCCGCATTGAATTCCCAGCGCGGATCAAAATCTGCATCCACTGCAATAAACAACTGGTGTTGCTGCACACTGGCAGGATCAAATCCTTTTATCGGACCAAGCGAACCATAATATTCAATGCCTGGTGCAAAAATTTTCCCGATCTGATAACTAAATTTAAAATCCGGGGCAAAGATTAATCCTCTTCCGGCATCCGCGCCTTTAAAAGTTGCGTCAAGCACAGGATTTATGGCAAGATAAACAGGCCCTAATTGCTTATCTATGATAGGCCTGATTTCCAGCGTCCAAATATCGGGGTCATAACCATCTTTTACAAAGCCGCCTTCGAAAGAAATGCTTAGACCCAATGGCCAATTCCAATCTGCCGGAGCCATAACGCGCGGACGAATATGGCTGCCAACATAATTGGTTCTTCCCATATCTCCGATGGCGTTAAAAATATAGAAACCTACTTCAAACCAGGGTGTAAATCCATGGGTAATTTCGATGGTTTCTCTGTCCATATGATTGGTGGAAACAACTCCATCGCTTGCTCCATTGCCAATGAAACTGTAATTGCTATGTAGTTCTACCATTGTTGTATCCTTACCGACTGTGGGAGACGCGTAAACCTGGATTTCATAGTTGTCTTGTGCAAAACAGATCATGGGAGCACCAAATGAAATGATAAACCATCCTAACAATATTTTCATCTCGCTATTATTGTATTATGAATTAGGAGTTAAAAATAAATAAGTAATTGCATTGAGAAGAAAGAAATTCTTCCATGGCCATATTAACAATAACATAAAAAGTGATGATGCAGAACCGACGCAGCAGTTGCAAAAAAGACAAGTGTAACCATTCTTTCATTCAGCACCTTGAACCCAGGAAGATAAAATGCGATTGCACCTTGCGCAAAAAATGTGCTCCTTTTGTCTGAGAATAGTTTGTTCAGTCTTCTTTTTCTACCATAATGGTACATTCGCCAATCAGTGCTGCAAGCGCACCAACTGCAGCCAACACGGGAGCAAGGAGGGCGCCGACAAGTCCAATGGTCAGCGGAAAATTCATAATTTCTTTTCCTTCCTTATCGTGGATACTTATTTTTCTGATATTTCCTTCTGCAATGAGTTCTTTTACTTTTTTAAGTAAATTTTCTCCATTGATCTTAAAAGACTCTTTTGTCATAATTTTTGCATTTAGTGATCGAAAATTCAAAAATCAACTCACTGCTTTTGCCAGCAAAAAAGCAGCGGCCGCAGCTGCAATTCCCGTAATTGTTACTTTAAAAGTCCCCTTGATGACGGGTTGCCCGGTAACTCTGCTTTTAAAATATCCAAATATCATTAAAGCAATGACCGTAACAAAACATGAGATATAAAAAGCGGTTTTACTGTCATGCATGATGATATATGGAAACAATGGGATAAAACCTCCAACCAGGTATGATAGTGCGATGGTTGTGGCGCTTATGGCTGCACGGTTCTTTGCGGGCTTTTCCATTTCCAGTTCAAGTTTCATCATAAAATCTGCCCATCGGGTTTTATCTTTACTGATTTGTAAGGCTACTTCTCTGCTTAATTGTTCTTCTACTCCCATTTTGATCAGAATATCTTCGACTTCTTTTAATTCAAGTTCCGGGACGGTTTCAATTTCACTAAATTCTCTTTTCAATTCAGCATCGTAATGTTCCACTTCGGATTCTCCCGCAAGATAACCCCCGAGTCCCATGGAAATGCAGCCTGCAGCGATCTCGGACAAACCAGAGATAATAATCAGATGTGTTGTGTTTAGCACACCGCTTAAGCCTGCAGTAAGGGCGAATGGAACCGTAAGCCCATCAGACATTCCAATAATAATGTCTTTTACTAAATTGGAATTTGAACGGTGTGTTTCTTTTTTCAATGCTGTTGATTTTCCCATTTCCAATTTCTTATCTCCGGCATATCCATTCCGTTTGCGTGGATATAATTTTTGTGTTCGATCAGTTTATCCTGCATTTCCTGTTTTAGATAAGCAGCAGTGCCCCCGAGCTGTGGTGTTCGGTCAATTACATCCATCACCAAATGAAAGCGGTCCAAGTCATTCAACACCGTCATATCAAATGCCGTGGTGATCGTTCCTTCCTCTTTGTATCCACGAACATGAATGTTGTGGTGATTGGTTCTTCTGTAAGTTAATTTGTGGATAAGCCACGGATAACCATGGAAACCAAAAATCACCTGTTTGTTTTTTGTAAATAACATATCAAAATCAGTGTCACTTAACCCGTGCGGATGTTCTGATTGTGGTTGTAATTTCATCAGGTCCACAACATTCACTACACGTATTTTTAAATCAGGTAATTTTTTTCTGAGGATTGATACTGCAGCGAGAGTTTCCAGCGTCGGCACATCACCTGCACAAACCATCACTACATCGGGCTCGGCATTTTCATCATTGCTGGCCCATTTCCAAATGCCAATTCCTTCCGTGCAGTGAATAACGGCTTCATCCATATTAAGCCATTGCGGCGAAGCATGTTTGCCCGCAACGACGACATTGACATAATGCCTGCTGCGCAGACAATGATCCATCACCGATAAAAGACAATTTGCATCCGGCGGCAAATACACGCGAACTATTTCTGCTTTTTTATTGATAACATGATCAATAA
>Ga0070731_10002138_pt1 | contig 19260 bp, 15 predicted proteins | sample Coa_R1_2_FD_66448 | JGI IMG/M metagenome (GOLD analysis project Ga0070731, IMG submission 66448) | Surface soil microbial communities from Centralia Pennsylvania, which are recovering from an underground coalmine fire - Coalmine... | ecosystem: Environmental > Terrestrial > Soil > Unclassified ... | reverse complement strand
CCGTCCCAATCGAGCAGGAACGACGACTTCCCGTAGGTCATGGCCTGCGTATCGCCGGCTCCGCCGTACGTGACCCCGACGAAGTCCTTGCCCATCGACTGCGCGACCTGGACGAGCCGCTGCCAGCCGTCCCAGTTCTGGTACCACGCGGAGCCCGTCGTCCGCAGCCTGTCGCTCCCGTCGGAGGCCTGCGCGTACGACTCGTCCATCAGCCCGCTCACGTACGGGCCGAGCTCTTTCCACCAGCTCACGGTCGTCGCCCCCGTGTCGCTGTCGGAGTCACCGGGGATGAAGGCGGAGGCGTTGACGAGCACGTAGTAGCCCTTCGCGCGAAGCGCCGAGCCGACCGTGCGGACGAAGGAGAGCTGCGCGTCCGCCCACGCCTGCTGGGTCGGGTACTCGGCCGCCTCGACCCCGGTCATCGGCTTCAGATCGGAGAGCACGTCGTCGATGTAGATGCCGGCGATCCCGGGGTGCGCGTGCAGGTACGCGAGAGCGTTCGCGAGGAAGGCGTGCTGGTAGCCGTCGCTGCCGACGTCGCCGATGTCGTTGTCGGGGAAGCCGAGATTTTTCAGCAGGTTGCCGGAGCCGTCCTTCAACAGCCACCCGTTTGCGAGCGCGTCGTGGTAGGAGACCCCGGCGTTCCATTTCGTGTTCACGTCGGGTGCGGCGAAGTACGCGAGCGTCGTGCCCGGCAGCGCAGCGAGCCTCCCTGCGTCGGCGGCGTCTCCGATGACCAGCGAGTAGCCGTTCAGCTGCGACACGTTGCCGAGGTGGCCGCCGAGCTCGCACACACCGTCACCCGCGAGCGCGGGCGTGGACGAGGCCGCCGACACCGGGGTCGACGAGCCGAGCAGGCAGGTGAGGCCGATCGCGAGCGCGACCGCGACGCCCATCAGACGTCTTCGTGCGTCCAGCCTGAGGTTGGTGCGACCGTGTGACGCGCAAGCGGCGATACGCGCCTCCTCCTGATGACCGGGCTCCTTGCGGACACATCGGCCGTGAAGCCGCCGCCGAGACCCTCGATCGAGGGATGCCGCGAGTGACCACCCCGGACGGAGGGCGGACTACGATGCGGTCATGTGCGGCATTGCGGCAGTGGTCTCGCTGAGCGACGAATCGATCCCGCATCTCGATGCGGCCCTCGCGGGGATGAACGAGCTGATCGCGCACCGGGGGCCCGACGGGTCCGGAACCTGGACCCACCCCGGCCGGCACGTCGGCTTCACCCACCGCCGGCTCGCGATCATCGATCTCCAGACGGGCGACCAGCCGATGACCGACGGCGAAGGCAACTGGATCACCTACAACGGCGAGATCTACAACTACGGCGCGCTCCGCAGCGAGCTCGGCGCCCGCCGCTTCACGACCACCTCGGACACCGAGGTGATATTGCGGCTGTATCGCCGCGACGGGATCGACTGCCTCGACCGCCTGCGCGGGATGTTCGCGTTCGCGCTGTGGGACGAGGAGCGGCGCGAGCTCGTCGTCGCCCGCGACCGGTTCGGCATCAAGCCGCTCTACTACACGGTCGTCGACGGGATCGTCTATCTCGCATCCGAGGCGAAGGCGCTGCTTCCGTTCCTACCCGAGATCGAGACGGACGTCGACGGGCTGCGCGAGTATCTGACGTTCCAGTTCCCACTCGCCGGCCGGACGCTGTTCCGCGGCATCTCCGAGCTCCTCCCCGCCCACGTGTTGCGCATCAAGGACGGCGAGCTGCGGATCCAACAGTGGTGGGAAGTGCACTACGAGCCCGATCTCGATCATTCCGAGAGCTACTTCATCGACCGCACGCGCGAGATCGTCGCCGACTCGGTCCGGCAACACCTCGTCGCAGACGTCCCGCTCGGCGCGTACCTGAGCGGGGGGCTCGACTCGGGCATCGTCTCCGCGGTCGCGGCCGACGCCTCGCCCGGCGAGTTCCTCGGCTTCACCGGCAGGTTCGACGCCGGACCGCTGTACGACGAGTCACGGTACGCACGCGAGGTCGGATCCGCGGCGGGCTTCTCCGTGCGCGAGACCACGCTCGGGCCCGACGACTTCGTCTCGCACATCGGCGCGATCGCGTATCACCTCGACTTCCCGGTGGCCGGCCCCGGAGCGTTCCCGCAGTACCTCGTGTCGGCGGCGGCGGCGCGCGAACGGAAGGTCGTCCTGGGCGGGCAGGGAGGCGACGAGATCTTCGGCGGCTACGCGCGATACCTCCTCGCGTACTTCGAGCAGTGCATCAAGGCCGCGATCGAAGGCACCGGCCACTACGCGCCGTTCGTGGTCACGTACGAGTCGATCATCCCTAACCTCGAGACGCTGCGCGAGTACAAGCCGCTCATCCAGTCGTTCTGGCGCGAAGGCGTCTTCGGCGATCTCGACGAGCGCTACTTCCGGCTCGTCAACCGCGCGGCCGATCTCGCCGGCGTGATTCGTCCGGAGGTGATCGACGCCCACTCGCCCGAGATCGAGTTCATGCGGATCTTCGGGGCCCGCAACGTCGGCAAGGACTCCTACTTCGACCGGATGACGCACTTCGACTTCAAGACGCTGCTCCCGGCGCTGCTCCAGGTGGAAGACCGCGTGAGCATGGCGCACGGGCTCGAATCCAGGACGCCCTTCGTCGACCACGAGGTGGTGGAGTTCGCGGCAACGCTGCCCGCGATCGTGAAGTTCAAGAACGGCGAGCTGAAGCGGACGCTCAAGCTCGCGCTCGGCGACCTCCTACCGGAGGCGGTGCTCGCGAGGAAGGACAAGATGGGGTTCCCGGTGCCGCTCACCGAGTGGGTGCGCGGACCGCTGCACGACTTCGTCCTGGAGACGCTGTCGCGCCGCGCCTATCTCTCGGACGACTTCTCCGCCGAGCGGCTGCTCGCGGGCGAGAGTGCGTTCGGCCGCTCGATCTGGGGCTTGCTGTCGCTCGAGCTCTGGCAGCAGCAATACCACGACCGCGCTGCGCACTGGCGCGCGCTGCGCGATCGCATGACTGCCCGCGACGCTCAGGAAGACGCCGCGGCGGTCGGCCTCTGAACGGCGAGGCCGCGCCGCCGCTTCTCGGCCAGCCGCCAGAGAACGTCGGTGTACGTGCGTGCACTGTGCGGCCACCGGTACGCCTCGTACCGGCTGCGAGCGTTCTCGGCGCGACGGGCCGCCGCCTCGGGATCCGCCGAGACGGCGACGAGCGCGGCCGCGAGCGACTCCGCGTCGCCCGGCTCGAAGAACCAGACCTCCTCGTCGGAGAAGTGCTCGCGGATGGTCGGCAGGCGCGGCGCGACGGCCGGGATCCCCATCGCCACGTACTCGAGGATCTTCGTCGGAAGGGCGTACTGGCTGAGGCGCGTCGGAAGGTTGGCGGCGACTCCCACGGACGCGCCCTGGACCCGCCGCAGGACCTCCTCGTGCGGCAGGAACCTCGGCACGATGCTGACGCGGTCGTCGAGGCCGTGAGCCCGAACGCGCGCGGCGACGTCCGGGAGCGCATCGCCCATCGCGTACACGTCGAATCGCACGGACGGGATCTGCGGCCGCACGAGCGCGACGGCATCGACGATGAGCTCGACGCCGTAGTGCGGTGTCGCCGTCCCGTGGTAGACGATGCGAAACGACTCCGGCGCGCCTTCGGAGACCAGGGGCGCAGGCAGGATGGTCTCGTCGAGGCTGTTCATGACGACGCTGACCTTTCCGATGGGAACGCCGTTGTCGCCGAGTGCCTGCCGGTACGGTTCGTGCACCGTGAGCACCGCGTCCGATGCGTTCGCGGTCAGACGCTCGACCAGGCGGAGGCTGTTGTCGATGATGCCGCCGTCTCGGTTGTCGAAGCGCATCATGAACATGTCCGGCGTCAGGTCGTGGAAGTCGAGCACGACCTTCGCGCCGAGCAGGCGGGGAAGGAGCGCCGCGACCACGAGAAAGTCGGGCGGGTTGTGCACGTGGACGACGTCGGGCCTCGCACCCCGTGCGATGCGCACGGCATGCACGGCGGCGAGAACGGTGAACCGGAGGTACTCGCCGAGCAGCGAGAACTTGGCGCCGCCGTGCTCGTGCCGAACGGGCAGCCGGACCACCCGGGCTCCGTCGACGATCTCCTCGCTCTTCTCGCCGGGCCCCCGCAGGGCGACGACGGTGAGGTCGAAGCCGGCCGCCGTGGCCGCACGCGCCTCTGTGGCGACGCGGGGCTCCTCCGGGAAGTAGTCGTGGAGGAGCATGAGCAGGCGGGGGGCCCGCATCGTCCTGTCGGTCTTCGTACGGGCCATCGCTAGCGGGGGCGAACGGTACCCGTGACTCACGACGGTACGCTCCGCATCGTCATGCCGGCACCGCCGCCGACGCGGGGGCCGATGCCGAAGATCTCCGAGCTGCTCGCGAGCGGGCTCCGCTCCGCCGGGTGCGAGGTGACGGTGCTCCCCTGGGGCCGTCGAGGCGGCTCCACGTCCGCACGCGTCTTCCAGGTCCCGGCCGACATCCGCCGGGTCCGGCAAGCGGTGATGAAGAGCAGGCCGGACGTGGTCCTCGTGCAGACCTCGCACGATCTGCGGGCCCTCGCGCGCGACGTTCCGCTCGCCCTCGCGCTCCGCTCGCCTGCGGGGAGGCTCGTGCTGCAGCTCCACGGCAGCCACGGCCATCTCCTCGGCCGTCCCGGATCGGCGCTCCTCACGCGTGCGACGGCGTTCCTGCTGCACCGGGTCGACGGCGTGCTCCTGCTGGCCAGCGAGGAGATGCGCACGTTCGAGCGGTTCGACCCCGGCGGCAGCTTCCACGTCGTCGCGAACCCGTACCTGCCCGCGCCTCCAGGCGTGCCCGCAACCGTGAGCGAGCGCGACGTCCCCGTCATCCTGTTCGCTTCGCGCCTCCTGCTCGGCAAAGGCGTGCTCGACACCGTCGAGGCGCTCGCCCTCCTGCGGGAGCGAACGGCGGCGCGCCTCGTGATCGCCGGCGACGGCCCGGCGTCGACGGCGGTGCGCGGGCTCGTCGCCGAGCGGGGGCTCTCGGAGCACGTCGACATCGTCGGGCACCTGTCCGGGGAGCCGTTGGTCGAGGCATTTCGAACAGCGGACGTGTTCGTGCTGCCGACCTACCTCCCGGAGGGCTTCCCGACGGCGATCAGCGACGCGATGAGCGCAGGCCTCCCGATCGTGACGACATCGGTGCGTGGTATCGCCGACCATCTCGAGGAAGGGAAGAACGCACTGTTCGTCCCGCCGCAGGATGCGTCCGCGCTCGCCGCTGCGCTCGAACGCTTGCTCACCGACGCGGACCTTCGGCGTCGAATGTCGGCCGCCAACCGCGAGAAGATCGCCGAGTTCGCGCCTGAGCGGGTGGCGCCGGCGTACGTGCAAGCGCTGCGCGAGATCCTGGAGCGGCCCCGACGTGGATGACCTCGTCGAATCCGTGCATTCCGCGTTCGAGCTCGGGGCGCGGCTCCAGTGGAGAAGCCACGACCCCTTCGACGCGCTCCTCTCTCCGGTGGGCGGCCGGCTCCAGAGCACGTCGCGGCTCGCCGCGCGCGTCCTCGTCCAGGCGGGGAAGCGCTCCGGCACCGGCTTCAGACGGCTTCTGCGCGTTCCCGAGCACGAAGAGGCGAAGACGTTCTCCGACTTCCTCTCCGCTGCAGCGATCCTCGCCCGCGACGCCGAGTGGGCCCACGCGCACGTCGACGATCTCTCGCGCCGCCTCGAGGCGGCCTCGACCGAGCTGCCGGCCGGTCGCGGTTGGGGGTACGCGTTCCCGTACACCTCCCGATTCGTGAACGCCGGACGCGGCGTGCCGAACCTGTACGTCACGACGGCGGCGTGCCAGGCGCTGCTGGACCGGCACGACCTCGACGGCGACCCGGACGCGCTCGGCGCCGCGCTCGAAGGCTGCCGCTTCATCCTCGACGGACTCGGCTGGATCGACCACCGAGGCAGCCCGTGGCTTCGCTACTGGCCCGGGTCGGAGTCCCCCGTCGTCAACGTGCAGGCCTCCGGCGCCTCCCTCCTCGCGCGGGCGGCGCAGACCGCCGGCGAAGACCGCTTCGCGGACGCGGCCGATCGCGCGGTCGAGGCGGTCCTCTCGACGCAGCGCCCCGACGGCAGCTGGCTCTACAGCGCCGACGGGCGAGGCGACTTCGTCGACGGCTTCCACACGGGCTTCACGCTTCAGGGATTGGTCGAGTACGCCGCCTGTCGCAGCGACGGGCCTGACGTCGCGGACGCGATCGGACGAGGCATCGCGTACTTCGAGCAGCATCTGCTCACGGCGGACGGGCTTCCGCGCGGCTATGCCGACGGCAAGCCGGGCCTCGACGGCCAGAACGTGGCGCAGTGCATCCAGACGCTCGTCCTCTGCGACGGCGGATCGTCCGCGTGCGAGCGGGCGGCTCGCCTCTGGAGGGACTTCGTGCGCGGCCTGCTCACGGGCGAGAGCGAGGCCCGTTCCTACCCTGCGCTCCGCTGGGATCTCGGCCCCGCGGTCCTCGCGACCGCGCATCTCGCGCGGACGCGCCGCTAGCCCTCGACGCCTTCGAGCAGCTCGGCGTACGAGTCGACCATGCGCTCGAGCGTGTAGCGGCGCTCGAAGTCCTCGCGCGCCGCCTCGCCGAGCGCGCGGCGCGCCTCGGGCGGCTCGCGGGCGACCTCGACGAGCGCGCGGGCGAAGGCGTCGACGTCGCCCGGCGGCGTGAGGCGGCCGGTGCGGCCGTCGTCGACGAGCTCGACGAGACCGCCCACGCGCATGGCCACGACGGGGCGTCCGAGCGACATGGCCTCGACGACGCTGAGCGGGACGCCCTCGAAGCTGCTCGTCATGCACAGGAAGTCCGACGCCTCGAGCAGGTTGCCGACGTCGGAGCGCTCGCCCAGCACGCAGACGGCTTCGGGTGACGCGGCCGCGAGCTCTCGGACCAGCTCGAGCTGCGGTCCGCCGCCTGCCACGACGGCGCGCAGCCGAGGTTCCTCCCGCCGCGCGCGCAGAACCGCCTCGAGGAAGAGCTCGACGCGCTTCTCCGGTCGGAGCGTTGCGAGGAACAACGCGACGACGTCTGCGTCCTCGAGCCCGAGCTCGGCACGCATCTCCTGCCTGGAGCGGCTCGTCGACGGCCGCGGAGTCGCGTTGGGGATGATCGTGATGCGGTCACGCGGAAACCCGAGCGCGGCGAGCTCGTCGATCTGCGTCGAGGTCACTGCAACCACCCGGTCGATCCGCGGGGCCACCAGGCGCGCGAGCAGGCGCCGGTGCAGGCTCCGTGGGATGCCGGCTCCGCCCTGCTCCACCGTGACGTGCCCGGCACCCGACCGGAGCGCGACCGCGTGCCCGACCACCTGCGCATCGATGCCCGAGCTGAAGACGATGTTCGGACGCCGCCGCCAAAGGCGATAGGCACGCACGAGCCCGGGCACGTCCATCCGCGAGCGCATCCCGACGAAGGTCATGGGGATCCCGGCGGCGAGGAGCTCCTCGTAGTGCCGGCCGCGATGACGCAGCGTCGCTACCTCCGTGGCGAAGCCGCGTGCGCGCAGCGCCGGGACGAGATGCGCGACCTGCCGTTCGGAGCCGCCGACCGTCAGCGTCGAGTACAGGAAGAGGACGCGCACGCCCTCACCTCGACCCATGCGCCTCCCCGACGGCGAGGTCGTACACCGCGCGGACCCGCGCCGCCACCGCCGACGTGCGGAACCGCTCCTCCGCGCGCACCCGGGCCGCCTGCGAGAACGCACGCCTCGCCTGCTCGTCACCGAGCAGCTCCGCCATCCGCCGCGCGAGCGCTTCGCCGTCGCCGAGCGGCACGACGTAGCCGGTGCGACCGTCGTCGACGAGGTAGGGAATGCCGCCGACGTCGGTGGAGACGACGGGCACGCCGACCGCCATGGCCTCGCCGATGACCATCGGGCTCGTCTCCTGGGCCGACGGCAGCACCATGATCGACGCACGCCGGTATTCCTCCGCCATCCGCGCCGGCGGCAAGGGACCGAGGAACGTCACCACGTCGCCGAGGCCGAGCTCCTGCACTCGTGCCTCGACCTGGGCCGCATACCCGGGCTCGACGATCCCGCCCGCGATCACGAGCCGCACGGACGGTGTCGTCGCGCGCACGGCGTCGATCGCCTCGACGAGCGCGATCAGCCGTTTGCGCGCGAGGATGCTGCCCGCATAGAGGACGCGCCCCGGCTCGGGCGCAGGATCGACCGTGAAGAACAGGTCGTCGATGCCGTTCCCGACGTCGACGACCTGCCCGCGTATCAGCCGCCCGAAGTACTCCTGCGGGTAGGTCGTCGGCTCGACGAGGTATCGAGCGTGTCCGACGCAATATCGCTCGATGGCGACGTCGGCGAGCGCGACGCGGATGCGGCCGAGCCCCGACGCCATGTGCTTGAGCTCCTCCCGGACGATGCCGTGGATCGACACCACGACCGGGACGCGTCCCGCGGTCTTCAGGCATACGTACCCGTATCCGAGCGTCTCCTGGGCGTGCACCACGTCCGGCTCGATCTCGCGGAGCACCCGTGCGAGAGCGAGGCGTCTCTGCCGGAAAAGCGTGAGGTTGTTCAGGCGTCGCGGCCCGCTGATCCGGTGAACGCGCACGCCGTTGTCGTGCGCCGGGTCGCCCGGTGCGAAGCTGACGACGTCGAGCTGTAGGTCGGGGAACGAGCTGAGCCCTCCGACGAGATTGACGAAGGACGACTCGACCCCTCCGCGGACGACCCCGCCGCCGGGGTACGGCCCTACGAGCGCGACGCGCATGCCCTGCAGGTTACGGTGCGGCGCTTTCGGGTTCGAGCTGCCGCCGCAGGAGCCCGAGGAAGAGCCACGCAACCATCGGAATGAAGGAGAAGAAGCGGTAGTCCAGCGTCCCTCCGTTGATTGCGATCACGAGGATCGAGCCGACTCCGGCGACGAGGAACCAGCGCCGGGCCGAGGGGGCCCGGGCGGCCCGCAGCGCGCGCACGATGATGACGACCCACGGCACCACGAACAGGAGAAGCCCGACGGCTCCGAACTCGACCATGATCGTCAGGAAGGTGTCGTGGCTCGTGGTCTTGAGGACCTCCTCGAGCGGGATCGAGGGCGACGCCACCGGAACGTCGTACTTGACGCGATCGAAGGAGTCGTAGCCCCAACCGAGGATGGGCCGCTTCTCGGCGAGCTTGATCGAGACCTCCTGCAGCACGAGGCGTTCCTGGACGTTCTGCTTCTGGTCGAAGCGGCTGGTGTAGACCGACGACGCCCGGATCTGCGGCCAGAACAAGACCAGGGTGAGGGCGATGAGCGCGCTCACTCCCACGCCGACGAGGCGTCCTCGCGAGCTGAGCAGCAGGCAGAGCCCGCTGACGATCGCCGTCGCGAGTATGGGGCCGCGCGTCTTCGTCGCGTACAAGCCCGGCAGGCCGACGACCAGCATGACGACGGCGAGCCGGTGAAGGCTCGCAGGCCCGCGCCAGCAGAGAACGGCCAACGCGATGACCATCCCCACCCCGATGAACGCACCCGTGACCGCCGGGTTTGCGAGGGTCGCAATCGACCGCGGCTGGCCGCCGATCGCCCACGTCTCGTCGTGCCAGAGATTCCATCCCGTGCCCAGCTCGATCGTCGCCATCGCCGCTTGGAGCGCGGCAGCGATCATCACGATTCGCGCGATCAGCGTGACCGACAGCCCACGGCCACGCCAGAACGCTGCGACGTAGTACACGATCACTCCGATGAGGATGGTCTGGTAGAAGTTCCTCACGGTGCTCACCGCCCCGTGCTTGAGCTCGCCGCTCGCCGAGATGAAGAGCGATAGGAGCAGAAGCGCGACGTAGAGCATCGGGAAGAGGTCGATGAAGAGACGGCGCGGACGCGGTCCGGCAGCCGCGCGCGCCTTGACGGCGAACGCGATCGGCGGGGCCGTGTAGAGCGCGAGCGCGAGCAGGTGACCGGTCCTGCTGTTGGACGCCGACTCCTGGAAGATGGGAGCGACGAGCAACCAGCCGAGGAAGAGCTGCTGGTTCGCGATCGACAGCAGGATCGACGCCCCCGCGAGGACGAGCACGACCATGAGCGGCTTCGGAACGTGCTTGCCCGCCCCCGGAATGGAGTGGGCGGCGACGGTGCCGAGCACGAGGACCGCGACGATGGCCACCCACTGCTCCCGCCGCCGAGGGAGCTCGAGGCTCCACCGGACGTGCCTCACCCGGTGGGCGAGCGTCGACGTCATGGCCGTCGCGTTCTCCGCCATTCCGCTCACATTACGGCCATTCGGGGCCATCCGCCTGCCACGTCCGGGGGGCCGCCGCCACCCCGATCCGGTAGGGTCCGGCCGTGCTCGGCCGATCGTGGGCTCGGCATGTCCTCTCCACGCGCGGCCGGGTCGTGACCGTCGCGCTCGCCGCGGGCCTGTCCGCGGCCGGCTGCGGCTCGCACGTGCAGCGCTCCGAGGGCTCGCACCAGGTCGCACGCCCCGTGCCGCTCGGCAGTCACGTCACGGCGCCTCCGGTCCGGGTCTGCACGACCGCACCGGTCGCGCTCGGCTCCCGGCGGGTCGCCTACGCGGCCCTCGTCCCCCGTTCGGCCGTCGCGCGTGCGGCGCCCGGGAGCGGAACCGTCGTCGGCCGGCTCGGTCATCTCGACGTCAACCGCCTGCCGACGGTCCTCGGCGTGATTGCGGTGAAGACGAATCGCCGCTGCGATCCCGGCTGGTACCGGGTGCAGCTGGCCGTCGTGCCGAACGGCACGACCGGTTGGATCGCAGCACACTCACTGCGCGTCTACCGCGTCACGTCCAGGATCGTCGTCTCGCTGTCGGATCGGTCGCTCGCTCTCTACCGTTCGGGCACGCGCGTCCTTCGCGCGCGCGTCGCGATCGGGGCGCCCCATACACCGACTCCGACCGGGCGGTTCTTCGTCAACGAGCGATACGTGCTGACCGATCCGAACGGACCGTTCGGAGTCGCCGCGCTCGGCATCTCGGCTCATTCCAACGTCCTCCACGACTGGACGGAGGGTGGGCCGATCGCACTGCACGGGACGAACGAGCCGTCGACGATCGGCGACGCCGCATCGCACGGGTGCATCCGCCTCGACAACAGCATCATGCAGCGGCTGCTGCGGCTCTCCCCCGCAGGCACGCCCGTGCTGATCCGGCGCTGAACTATCGGATAGCGACAGACTGCGGCGGCGGTTGCATGATGTTCGGGTGAGCACCCGGGGAGACAGCGTCGTCGGCGTCGGAGACTCGCGTCTCTTCGCGGGCATCGGAGCACGAGTCGCCTCGAGTCTCGAAGAGAACGGGACTCTCGTCATCGTGCTCTCGGCCTTTGCGATCGTCACGCTCGTCCAACTGCCGGCGGCCCTCGTGCAGGACGGCTGGATGGCGCTGGTGTCGGGACGGTTCGTCGCGCACCACGGTCTGCCGTCGCACGAGACGCTGACGGTCTGGGCGCACGGCCGCCGCTGGACCGACCAGCAATGGCTTGCACAGCTCGTGCTCTACGAGCTGCAACGGCTCGGAGGGATCCGCCTCGTCATGATCGTCCATGCCGCGCTCACGACGGCGGGGCTCGCAGGCGCGGCAGTCGTCGCGCGACGGCTCGGAGGCTCGGCGCGCTCGGCGACCTGGACCGCGGTACCGGTCCTCTTCGCCTACTGGGGCGAGGCGGGTGTCATGCGCACGCAGTCGCTCGCATACATCCTCTTCGTCGTCGTCCTGTGGCTGCTGCTCGACGACCGCCGCAGGCCGTCCGCACGCGTGTTCGCGGTTCTTCCCGTGCTCGTCCTCTGGGCCAACCTGCACGGGTCCGTGATCGTCGGCGCCGCCCTCGTCTCCGGCTACGGGCTCGTCGAGCTTGCTGCCATGCGGCGCTCGCTCAGACGGGATCGAGCGGTCCGCTTCGCAGCGCTGCTGACAGCACCGTGGCTCTGCGTCCTCGCGTCGCCGTATGCGACGTCGCTTCCCGCCTATTACGAGAAGGTCCTCGTGTCGAGCGGATTCGGAAGCTACGTGACCGAGTGGGCGCCGACGACACTGTCCCTGCACAACTTCGCCGTCTTCGTGCTCGCCCTCGGCGGGTTATGGCTGATCGGCCGCGCCGGCGGCGTCGTGTCGACGTTCGAGAAGCTCGCGTTCGTCGGGTTGACGCTGCTCGCGTTCGACGCCGTGCGCAACGGGCCGTGGATCGCGCTGATCTCCCTCGTCGTCCTCCCGCGGCTGCTCGACAGCCTGCGGCGGCCGGCCTTCGAGCCGAGGCGGGCGAACCGGCTCCTGGCGGTGGCGGCGCTCGCGAGCCTCGTCGCCGCGACGGTCGCCGTCGCCGCCAAGCCGTCGTCCTGGTTCACGACGGGGTACCCGGACGCTGCAGCAGGCGCTGCGGCGAAGGCTGCCGGAACGACCGGCCGCATCTTCGCCGACGAGCGCTTCTCGGACTGGCTCTTGTGGAAGGAGCCGCAACTGGCCGGCCGCGTCGCCTTCGACACGCGATTCGAGCTCTTGAAACCGAGCGAGCTCAGATCCGTCGACCAGGTGCGATTCCGTGCAGGCGACTGGAGGTCGCTGCTGCACGGCTACTCGGTGCTCGTCTTCGAGCCCGTCCAAGAGACCCAGCCGATCGCGGCCCTCGAGCGTTCGAAGGCAGCGCACGTGATCGAGTCGAGCCACGGCGTGGTCGTCCTCGCCCACCCGGGCTGAGGCTCAGTTCGGAGCGAGCGAGACCTCGACGAGGCCGTTGTCGAACGCGAATCTCGCGGCAGCTGTCCGGCTCTTGACGCCGAGCTTCTGGTAGATCTGAGTGAGGTGGAACTTCACCGTCTGCGACGTGATCTCGAGCCGACGGGCGACGTCGTCGTTCGCGAGACCCGCAGCAACGCAAAGCAGGATCTCGAGCTCGCGATGGGTGAGGCCGTGAGCGACGACCGGAGGTGACATACAGAGCTCGGGCTGCATCAGCACCTCTCCGGCCGCGACGCGGCGTACGAGCGGAGCGAGGGCCGACGGTTCGACCGCCTTGTTCACCACGGCCCCGACGCCGAGCCGACCGGCACGGGCGAGCAGCTCGCCCTCGGTGAGAGCGGAGAACACGATCGTCCTCACCCACGGCGCACCGCGCGAGACCCGCTCGAGGAACGCCCAGCCGTCCAGCTCACGCATCGTGATGTCGAGCAGGAGCACGTCCGCGCGGTGGCGTTGGACGAGCGCAAGCACTTCGGTCGCCTTCGCGGTTGCAGCGACGACCTCGATGCCGTCGCTCCCGTCGAGGAGCTCGCAGAGCGCGGCGAGGAGAAGCAGTTGATCGTCGGCGACGACGAGCCGGACTGGGACGCTCATCCGCAGAACCGCCTCAGTGACCCGCGCCGGCCAGCAGTGTCAGAAGGGCCCCGACCGCGAGGAACGGTCCGAGCGGCAGCGCCGCCTTGCGTCCCTGTCGGCCGAGGCGGATGAGAACGAAGCCTCCGACGAGCGCTGCAGCGAAGAGCCCGAGGACGAGCGCCGAGACGACGCTTCGCCCGAGCCCGACACCGAGGAAGAAGGCGAGCTTGACGTCGCCCATCCCCAGCCCGGCCGGGTAGACGAGCGCAGGCACGAGAAGCGCGACGAAGGCGATCACGGCCCACAGAAGCCGCCGAAGGCCGTCCGAAGGCGAGATCGCACACTCGGCGACGGCGAGCACGCCGATCGCCGGAACGAGGATGCGGTTCGGCAGCACATGGCGGTCGAGATCGATGACGGCCAGCGCGACGAGCACACAGGCGAAGAAGCACGCCGCGACTGCAGAGGCCGTCAGCCCCATACGTTCGACGAGGACGGCGCACGAGCCGACCGCCGCGGCCGCGGCCGCCGCTCGCACGGTGAGCGACGATCGAAGCCGCAGCTGCGGCGCGCGCGCGGCCACGGAGCTCACTTGCCGAGCAACCTCGTCGCCTGCTGCAGCGCGGGCCCCAGGATGACGACGAACATCACCGGCATGATGAAGATGAGAAGCGGGAACAGCATCTTCACCGGCGCCTTGTGCGCGCGCTCCTCTGCGGCCATCTGCCGGCGGTGCCTCAGGTCGGAGGCCTGTGCGGAGAGGACTCCCGCCCGTGACATCCCGACGCCTTCCGACTGCAGCAGCACCTGGACGAAGTTGCGCATGTCGGGCGACGGCACGCGCTCGGACAGACGGCGCAACGCCTCGCTCCGTCCTTCGCCCATCCGGAGCTCGGAGAGAAAGATCCGCAGCTCGCGTGCGAGCGGCGAGTTTCCCCGGCGGACGTAGAACGACACGGCTGCGTCGAAGCTCAGGCCGGCCTCGAGCGAGACGACGATCTGGTCGATCGCTTCCGGCAGGTCGGCCGTCACCCGCTCGGCTCGGGAGAAGGCTGCGCGACGGAGGATGAAATCCGGTGCCACGACCGCGGCGCCGATGAGAACGAGCGAGAGCAGGAATCCGCGCGCGTTGAATCCGGCGACGGCGAAGGCGAGAAGGAACACGACGAACCCGAGCACGGTCTTCATCGCGAGGAACTGCTGTGCACTCACCTGCGGCGCGAGACCCGCAGCGGCGAGACGGCTCTGCAGCTCGTCGCGCTGGACGCGCGGCGTCACCCGCATCGCGATCCGGCTGAGGACCGGGACGACGACCTCGAAGAACGACTCCCGTTCCTGCCTCGGCGCTCGAGCCCCGTCGAATCCGACGCCGGTGTAGTGCTTGGCACGGCGAAGAGTCTCCTGCCGCGCTGCCCGCGGCCGCATCGCCGCCTGTATCGCGATGACGACGGAGACTGCGCAGAGGAGGAGGCCGAGGACGAGGAGCATCAACTACGCCTTGATGTTCACGATGCGGTTGAGGAGCGCGGCGCCGATTGCGATCGAGATCACGCACACGACCGACAGGACGTGGCCGGCGTGGCTGCGCAGGAACGGGAGCATGTAGCTCGGGTCGAGCACCGCCAGCAGACCGGCGAACACGAACGGCAGGATCGCGAGCACGATGGCGGACGAACGCCCGGTCGCCGTCAGCGTACGCACCCTTCGTCGGTGCTGCTGACGCAGTCGGACCGTGTCGGCCACGGTGCCGAGCACACCGGCGAGCGAGCCGCCGACCTGACTCTGAACCTCGACGGCGGTGGCGACGTAGAGCAGGTCGCTCCAGCCCAACCGCTCGCACATCGAGATCAGCGCTTCCTCGAGTGGCCGCCCGAGCCGGGCCTCGGCGAGGACGCGGCGTAGCTCGACGCTGACCGGCGGCGCTCCTTCGTCGACCACCGTCTGCAGCGCGGCACGCAGGCCGTAGCCGGCGCGCAGCGAGCTCGCCATCGTCGCGAGCACGTCGGGCAGCTGCGCGTCGAACGCCCGCAGGCGCCTCGACGCAAGGATCTGCAGCACGGCAAACGGCGCGACGAGGCCGAGCACGAAGAGAACGACGATCACGAAGCTCGACGACGCCGCGACCGCTGCGAAAAGCGACAGCACGAACGCGAGCGCGGCTCCCGTCGCGAGGACGCTCGCAGCCGGCATGCGAAGCCCCGCTCGCTCAACGAGCCGCTGGACCCTCGCCCACTGCGGAAGCGTGCGGAAGCGGCGGTCGATGGCGGCGAGCGCCGGCCGAATCGCCGGCAGCCCGCGGGACCGGGTGCGCGGCCGCGGGACGGCGAGCTCGGTGTGCTGCCAGACGAGTCGCTTGATGCGCACCGCGCGAGGACGCGTGGCGGTGGCAAAGGCGATCCCGAACAGCAACAGCCCGGCAGCGAGCGCGACGATGAGTGCGCCGAGCCTCGTACGGAACACATGTGGAAGCCAGGGGCGATACGGAGCCGAACGACGCCCCGGCAAGGAGACCGTGCTCGAGGCGGAGCCGAGTGGGCCGACGGTGATCGAGATCCGGTCGCCGGGTCGCGCCGACGTAACATAGGCGAGCCGCCAGGTGCGGTCGAGCTCCTGCGCGATCCGCCGGTAGACGGCGGCAAGAGAGCTGCTCGTCGGGCTCGTGTAGAAGGCTCCTCCGGTTCCCTTCGCGAGCCGTCGCAGCACGCCGTCGTCGGCATTGCCGAGCGCGATCGTGTAAACGACGACGCCGGCCTTGCGAGCGGCCCGAAGGGCACCTCCGAAGCTCGACGCGCTGCCGACGTCGTGCCCGTCGGTGAGCAGAACGAGCACACGCCCCGCCAGCGGCTGGTGCGCGAGCTCCGTCGCCGACAGGGCGACGGCGTCGTAGAGAGCGGTTCCCTGGACCGGATCGGTCGAAAGGGTTCGGAGCGCGCTGTCGCCGTCGATCGTCGCCTGGCTGAAGCCCGTCTGGGCGACGGCGCTGGACGCGAAGGTGACGATGGCCGCCACGTCGGCGGGCCGCTTGTGCTGCAGGAGCCAGTCGGCGGCCGCCCCAGCCTGCGAGAGAGCGGCGGAGCGCATCGACTGCGAGCGGTCGATTGCGAGGACGAGCGCCTTGCTCTGCCCGAGGTTCTCGCGCTGTGTGAGCGTCACCCGGGCGCCGTTCTCGTACACCGGGGGCGCCGGCGCACCGGGTGTGCTGCGCACGAGCAGATGAACGGTCGGATAGGCCGCCGTGTCGACGCGGCGCACCTGATACGCGCCGTGCGTCGCGGCGTCCGCGGCGGGCGCGAGGACGACCGCTCCGAGCAGGAGCGGCAGCAAACGGCGGAGCGTCAAGCGGCCGCTACCTCGATCAGCCGGATCGGAAGATCGACACCGTTGGCCGCGAGCTTCGGCAGGAAGCTCGGCGCCAACCCGGTGGGCTGAAGCGGGCCGAGCAGCGAGAACCGGCCGCCGTAGGCGCGATCCTCGTCACCGGAGCCGCTGAGGAAGATGTCCTGCATCGTGACGACGTCGCCCTCCATCCCCACCACCTCGGTGATACGGCTCACGCGGCGCCCGCCGTCGACGAGTCGCACGAGGTGGACGATCACGTCGAAGGCGGAAGCGATCTGTTCCCGGATGGCGTGCAGCGGCAGCTCGACGCCGGCCATCAGCACGAGCATCTCGAGGCGGTGCAACGCGTCACGCGGTGTGTTCGCGTGGATCGTCGTCAACGAGCCTTCGTGACCCGTGTTCATCGCCTGGAGCATGTCGAGCGTCTCGCCGCCGCGGACCTCGCCGACGATGATCCGGTCGGGACGCATGCGCAGCGCGTTGCGGACGAGCTCGCGGATCCGGACCTCTCCCTGCCCTTCGACGTTCGCCGGGCGCGATTCGAGCGAGACGACGTGTCGCTGCTGCAGCTGGAGCTCCGCCGCATCCTCGATCGTGACGATGCGCTCGTTGCCCGGGATGTACGCCGAGAGCGCGTTCAGCAGCGTCGTCTTGCCCGAGCCGGCGCCGCCGGAGATGAGGATGTTCGCCTTGCCGCGGATGCAATGGGCGAGGAACTCACCGGCCGATGCCGTCAACGTGCCGAAGGAGGCGAGGTCGGAGAGCGAGTAGGGATCCTGTGAGAACTTGCGGATCGTCAGGATCGGCCCGCGCAGCGAGAGCGGCGGGATGATCGCGTTCACGCGGCTGCCGTCCGGCAGGCGGGCGTCGACCATCGGCGAGGCCTCGTCGATTCGGCGTCCAACCTGCGAGACGATGCGATCGATGATGCGCAGGACGTGCGCGTCGTCGCTGAACGTGAGCTCGGCCTCTTCGATCTTGCCGGAGCGCTCGATGTAGACGTCGTACGCCCCGTTGACCATGATCTCGGTCACGCTCTCGTCGCGGAGATACGGCTCGAGCGGCCCGTAGCCGAGGATGTCGTCGGCCAGCTCGCGCTCGATGCGCACGCGCTCGTCTCGACTGAGCGGCGTGCGGTCGAGGACGAGCTCCTCGGCGACCGCGTTCCGCACCTGCTGCGTCAGCTCGTCGGACGACTCGATCGTGTAGAGCGCCGCTCCCAGCTTCTCGATGCACGCGCGATGGATGCGTCCCTTCAGCTCGGCGTGCGGATCGATCATCCGCACCCGCCGCCGGGCGCGGGACGCGTCGAAGGTGCCGTCCTCGACACGGCCGCCCAGCACTCCTAGCGCATTCGTCGCCTGCTCGTCGGCGCCCCGTGCGAGGCGCTCGTTGAGGTTCATCGGACTCCCAGCAGCCGCGACTTCCGCTCTTTCTTCGCGGGGCCGCTTCCGTTGGCGACGATCGACTGAGCGATTTCGTGCACGCCGCGCGAGAACCTGCTGCGCGGATTGAGCACGACGATCGGCGTTCCGGAGTTGATGCTCGCCGGCACCGCCGAGTCGTCGGGAAGCTGGAACTGCACCGGTCGTCCGAGCGTGTCGCCGATCTCGGCGATCGTCGTGCCGCCGACCATGCCGGCCCGGTTCGCGACGATCGAGATCCGCTCGACCGGGAACCCGAGCTGATCGAGCGTCTGGAGGGCGAGCCGCACGTTCTTCATCGCCGGCACGTCCGGCGTGGAGACGAGCAGCAGCTGGTCGCTGCGATCGAGAGCCGCGAGCATCGGGCCGTCGAAGATGGGCGCGGTGTCGACGACGATCACGTCGTACAGCGACCGCGCCATCTGCAGGATCGTCGCCACCTGCGACGCTTCGATCTTCTCGCCTTCCTCCGGGCGAAGCGGCGCGGGCATGACGTGGAGCGTGCTCGTCCGCTTGATGATGAAGCCGCGAAGCTTCTCCGCGTCCAGGTCGAGCGCGCCGCCGGCCGCGAGGTCGTAGAGCGTCTTCTCGGGACGGTCGAGACCGAGGACGATGCCGACGTCGCCGAACTGCACGTCCAGGTCGACCAGCAGGGTGCGCAGCTGACGCCCGCTCAGCTCGACGGCGAGGTTGACGGCGAGCGACGTCTTTCCGGTGCCGCCCTTCGTCGACGAGACCATGATCACCTTGCACGCTCTCGCCTGTCCACTCGCCCGGCCGCGCGCGGCCTTGTGCAGCGCGAACGAGATCACGTCGGGCGGCTGCGGCAGGATGAGGATGTCGGCGAGCGACGACTCGAGCGCTTCGTCGACGAGACCTTCTCTCTGCCCGACGAGCCCGAGCACGATCGGAGCGTCCGTCTGCTTCTGGAGCGCCGCGACCTCGCTCGCGATCGGCGCGTTCGCACCCGTCACGTGCAGGACGACGTCGGCGCTCTCGATCGGTGTGCGCCCGTCGGTCGTGTACTCGCGGATGACGAGGTCGCGCCGCCCGAGGAGCGCCGGCAGCTCCTCGCGGGCGGCGCCCGTGAGGAGGACGACGATCCTGCCGCGGGCGCGGCCCTGGCCGGCGGTGTCGTTAGCCGCCATTGCTGATGCTCCCCTGGCCGAACCCCTGGGTGAGCTGGAGGATCTGCGACTTGCCGAGGCCATCGCCGAGGAGCGAGGGGAGCGTCTCGACGCTGTCGGGGCT
>Ga0070731_10002137_pt1 | contig 19272 bp, 18 predicted proteins | sample Coa_R1_2_FD_66448 | JGI IMG/M metagenome (GOLD analysis project Ga0070731, IMG submission 66448) | Surface soil microbial communities from Centralia Pennsylvania, which are recovering from an underground coalmine fire - Coalmine... | ecosystem: Environmental > Terrestrial > Soil > Unclassified ... | reverse complement strand
CGGCAAAGTCGCGCGCGGCGCAAAATGTGTCGGAATACAACAAGGCCGAGTACGGCCTGTCGATCAGGATCGGCGGACTGCGTGAGGGCGATTACGCGAAATAGACGCTAATCGGTGGATTGGCCTAATGCGGCACCCGTGGTGCAGGCGTCTCGCCTGCACGTTTTTCGCGAAGCGAAACGCGGGATCTCTGAACCTGCAGGCGGGACGCCTGCACCACGGGGTCTTCACAAGGACTCAGCACTCAGGACTCAACAAGGATACAACCATGAACATCGTTAGCACAGCCACGTCTCTCAGGCGGCCGGTCATGATCATCGTGGCCATGCTGGCCCTCGCACTGGCCGCGATTTCCGCCGTGCAGAAGATTCCGCGCGACATCTTCCCCGACTTGGGCGTGCCGGTGATCTATGTCTCGCAGCCCTACGGCGGAATGGACCCGTCGCAGATGGAACAATTCCTCATGAATCACTATGAGGATCATTTCCTCTATATCTCCGGCATCGAACACATCGAAACGAAGACGATTCAAGGCAGCGGCCTGGTGAAGGTTCAATTCCACGAAGGCACAAACATGGCGCAAGCCATGGCCGAAGTGATCGGCCAGGTCAACCGTTCGAGGGCGTTCATGCCGCCCGGCACAGTGCCGCCGACCGTGATTCGCTTCGACGCCGGCAGCGTGCCGATCGGGGATCTGGTTTTCGAATCCCAGACGCGCCGCTCGGGCGAATTGCAGGACATGGCGCTGACGCGCGTGCGCCCGCTGCTCTCCACGCTGCCGGGCGTCTCCTCCACCCCGCCCTTCGGCGCCAGCGCGCGCACGATCGTGATTCGCGTCGATCCGGACCGGCTGCGTTCGTACAACATGGCCCCGGAAGAAGTGGTGCAGGCGCTGATCGGCGCCAATTCGATCGCGGCGTCGGGCAACGTCAACGTCGGCAACATCATGTACATGGTGCCGAACAACGCCACGGTCCACGACATCAAAGAACTTGAAAACGTTCCCATTCGCCCAGGCTCGACCAACACCGTCTTTCTCCGCGACATCGGCACGGTCGAAGACGGCAACGACATGCGCACCGGCTACGCCACCGTGAACGGCCGGCACACAGTCTACATTCCCGTGACCAAGCGCGCCGACGCATCCACGCTCACCGTCGTGGACCTGGTCAAATCCAACATGAAGAAGTTCCAGGAAATGCTGCCGTCGGACGTGAAGGTCACGTTTCAATTCGATCAATCGCCGTACGTCACGCGCGCCATCGCCGGATTGTTGAGCGAAGGCGTGATGGGCGCGATCCTCACCGGGCTGATGATCCTGATTTTCCTATGGGATTTCAAAAGCGCGCTGATCGTGACGCTGAACATTCCGCTGTGCATCATGGCCTCGCTGCTGGCGCTATGGGTCTGCGGCCAGACGATCAACATCATGACGCTGGGCGGACTGGCGCTGGCCGTCGGCATTCTGGTGGACGAGGCCACGGTGACCATCGAGAACATTCACACGCATCTTGCGGAGGGCAAGCCGATTTCGCTGGCCGCGCTGGATGCGACGAATGAAACCACCATTCCGCGCTTCCTGTCCATGCTTTGCATTCTGGCGGTGTTCATTCCGGCGTTTTTCATGGCCGGATCGACCAAAGCGCTGTTCATTCCTCTCTCGATGGCGCTGGGTTTTTCAATGATCGCGTCGTACACGCTCTCCAGCACGCTGGTGCCGGTGCTTACTGCATTGTTGCTCAAGGATCACTACCACGGCGCGCAGGGGACCGCGGCGGCGCAGCACGACGCCGCAGCCGCCCCGCACGCGGCCGCCGAAGCGCCGCATCCAACGCACGACAAATCATTCTTCTCAAAGATCGTGCGCATTTACGCGGCCTGCGCCGGGTTTCTGTTGAAATGGCGCTGGGCGGTCATTCCGTGCTATTTTGTGGGCGCGATATTAATCGTTGCGTTCGTCGGATCGACCTTGGGCACAGAGATTTTCCCCAAGGTGGACGAGGGACAATTCCAACTGCGCTTCCGCGAAGCGACGGGCACGCGCATCGAAGAAACCGAACGCACCGCGGCGAAGACGCTCGACATCATCAAAAGCGAAGTGGGGCCCGACAGCATCGAAATGACACTGGGATTCGTCGGCGTTCAACCGCCGAATTATTCGATGAATTCGATCTACCAATGGTCGGGCGGGCCGGAAGAGGCGGTGCTGCAAGTGCAGCTCAAGCATGGCGTCAAAGTGAAAGTGCCGGAGCTGCAGGAGACGCTGCGCAAACGTTTCGCAAAAGAACTGCCCGGCGTCGAATTCTCGTTCGAACCCAGCGACATCATCAGCCGCGTGATGAGCTTCGGCGCGGCCACGCCGGTTGAAATTGCCATCGCGGGGCCGGGCGTCGAAGCCGATCTGGCCTTTGGCGAAAAAATTCGCGCGAAGCTGGCCGCCATGCCGTCGATGCGCGACATCCATTATGGCGAGGCGCTGGATTATCCGGCGCTGCGCGTCAACGTGGACCGCGAACGCGCGGGCGTGATGGGATTGACCACGACGGAGATCATCAAATCGCTGACGACCGCGACGTCGTCGAGCCGCTACGTGGTCGCGAATTTCTGGGCCGACGACAGCAACGGGATCGGCTACCAGGTGCAAGTTGAATTCCCGCAAGCCAAAATCAAGTCGATCGAAGACGTGCAAAACATTCCCGTCGCCAAGCGGGAAGGGCAGCAGTTGCTGCTGCGCAACGTTGCCTCCGTCACGAAATCGACGGCGGAGGAGCAGATCGACCGCTACAACACACAGAAAACATTGACGCTGTGCGCCAACATTTCGGGCGAGGACCTGGGGCGGGTCTCGAAAAAGGTCAATGACGCGATCGCCTCATTGGGCGCGCCGCCGCCGCGCGTCTCAGTCGAAGTGCGCGGGCAGATCGCGCCGATGAACCAGATGATGGCCGGACTGCAGAACGGCTTTTTGATCGCGATCGTGGTGATCTTCCTGCTGCTGTGGATGAACTTCCAATCGCTCAAATTGTCGCTGATCGTCGTTTCCACGGTGCCGGCGGTGGCTTCGGGCGTATGCATCATGTTGTGGCTGACAGGCACCACGCTAAACATCCAATCGTTCATGGGCGCGATCATGTCGATTGGCGTGGCGGTCGCGAATTCGATCCTGCTGGTCACGTTCGCGGAACGCACGCGCCTGAAAGGCGAATCGGCGCTGAATGCCGCGCTCGAAGGCGCCAGCAGCCGCTTACGGCCAATCATGATGACCAGTTGCGCGATGATCGCGGGCATGATCCCGATGGCTCTGGGAATGGGCGAAAGCGGCGAACAATCCGCGCCGCTGGGGCGAGCCGTGGTTGGAGGCTTGGCCTTCGCGACGGTGGCGACGCTGTTCATTCTGCCCAGCGTTTATACGCTGGTGATGTGGGCCAGCGACCGGAAAACGGTGTCGTTGAATCCGCACGATCCATACAGCGAGCGTTTTGTGCGGCATGAGACGCCACCGCACGCGCACGCGGTAGCGGCAGGAGATTAGAATACAGGAGATAGGAGCAAAAAATCGCAAAAAGGGTTTGACAAGACTCAGTTAGAGTTGTATAGTCAATAAAGTTGATAGGGTTAATAGACAATTGCAATTCTATTGTCTGTTGACTCTATCAATTTTTTTGACACAATATACTAGTCAAACGATAGACTAACTAGTTTTAAAAATGGAGAATGAAATGAAGCACTTCGCGGCAATGCTGATCCTTTTTCTTGCGGCAACTGTTCTGCGTGCCGAAGAGAGCAACGCCCCCGTGACGCGCCAGGAGATTGAGCTGCTCAAGAGGCAATTGGCCGAAGTCAGGGACGAGAACTTCGCCCTTCGCGCGAAGATCGAGCCGCTTTCCGACGCGCTCAGCAATGGCGTCGCCGAAAAATACGGCCCGGGCTCCGTGGCCACCGGCAGCACCTGCAAGCTCACCATCGGCGGACTGATGCAAGTCTGGTACTACGGCATCCAGAACGACAGCCGCGGGTTGTTCTCGAATCACGCGCTGAAAATCACCGACGTCAACGCCGCCAGTGACAACGACAGCTTCCGCGTGCGCCGCGCGCAGTTGAATTTTCTGGTGGACATCAACAAGCACGTCTCGGCGTATTTCATGTTCGATCCGGTCTTCGAACAGACCAGCTTCCCCGCCCTTCCGGACAACCAGGGCATCTTCAAACGTTTGCCGAATTCCATCACCGGCCCGATTGTCAGCGCCATTCAAACCGGCGCCGGCACCTCGCCGCGCCAGTTGCAGGATGCCTACATTCTTTACCGGGACATTCTGCCGCATCACGAATTGCAGCTCGGCCAGTACAAGCCGCCGTTGAGCGAGGAAGCGTACCGCTCCAACGCGCTGCTCGATTTTGCCGAGCGCTCGATCTTCAGCCAGATCGAGAACGGACGCGATCTGGGCGCGCACATCCGCGGTTTCTGGTTCGACGACCGGCTGCAATATTGGCTGGGCGCGTTCGACGGCGCGGGGAATTATTATTTAAGCGCCGGACAGGAACAGAACCGCGCTGACGACAATGACGCCAAAGATTTTCTCGCGCGTCTTCTCGTTCGCCCCGTGTGGAACGAATGCGCCGGACATTTGGAATTGGGCGCCGGTGGCGAATTCGGCATTCACGGCGAAGCGGGCAGCACCAACCCGATCAAGCATCCGGTCCTCGGCCTGAACCGCCAGCAGACGTACGCTTCGCGCCTCAACGCATGGCTGTATTACGCCGCGCCGCGCGAACTGACCGGGCTGTGGCTGCGCGGACAGTGGGGCCGCATCCACGACCGCAACGCGCCCAGCCAGGTGCTCGATCTGCTTAAACAGGACCTCGATCACAACGGCACGCAGGACAACGTCGAACCGTTCTCCAGCCAGTTCTTCAGCGCGTCTGCGGGATACCTGCTGGGCGATGGCCCGTGCGCATCGCATCTGCCGTGGTGGGCGCGGCACATCGAGCCGGTTTTTCGCTACGAGCACGCGCAGAACGTCGAGGTCGCCAATCAAGTGCGGCCGTACCTGACCGATGTCTTCGCCACCCAAATCTACACGGCGGGCGTGAACTACTACATCAATGGCAAGGGCACGAAGGTTCAGGTCAATTACAATCACGTTCACAATCCCGACAGCGAAAAGGTCGCGGGCGTTCCGGTGTTTCATCAGGTAAAAAACGACAACTTCATCATCAATTTTCAGATCGCGTTTTAGAATCACGGAACCATGCCGCAGAGCCGTGAACCAATGTAACCATCATTTCACGGTCTCTTTGTCCACCGCCTCTTTCACGCAATCCGTCCAGTGAACCAGAAAGAACTTCTTTTCCTTTGGTAAAATCGTGTCGGACGTGCCGATGATCGGCCGCAAGGCCGTGGTCATCTGCAGTGCGACGAGCAGAAACAAAATCATCCAGAATTTCAATCCCGCGCGGCTGACGGCTTTGAAATGCGTGAAGCCCGCGCTTAAAAAACGCGCGCCGAAAAAATACGCGACCAGGCCGAAGACGATATGCAGCGCGCCCATCGCCGGCAGCGAATCCGTCGAAGTCGAGAAGACCAGCGCCACCGGCGCGAAGCCCACCAGCAGCAGCGCGAGAATCGCCGTCAATCCCGCGACCAATCCGGCGACTTCGACCAGCCGCGCGCGCACGCCCGCCAGACACGCGAAGATGTACAGGCTGGGCAGGCAGATCAGCGCCGAAAAGACCAGCCCGCCGGCGATCTTCACCGGCGCAGCCCACAGTTGCGTGCCGCGCGCGTACGTTCCCGCCACGACGCCGTAGAACAGATAGCAGAGCGCCGCCGCGATGAACATGTTGCGCACCAGCGCGCCCGCGCGCGGGCCGCTCAATTGAACCATCACGCGGCGCGGCTCGCGGATCAGCGCCTCCAGCCCCGCCAGCAGCCCGCGGATCGGAACGTCATCCGGGCTCGGCGCGCGCGGCGGCACCGGTGTTGACGACATGTCTACATACGCTGTCGATTCCATGACTTAATCCTCCTCGTTGTCGCAGGAGCGGCGGCACTCTTGCCGCCGTAAATTTTAGGGCGGCAGGAGTGCCGCCCCTCCTATCGCGATCAAATGCCGAATCGAGTAGTAAACCGATTCGTAAAAATTCCCCTGAAACGCGTTGGGCCTCAAAAATTGAACTTCCAGAAACGGCGAGCCAATAAACGGGCGCAAGATCCAAACCAACTGGCTGCCCAAAAACAGGTTCCCCGCCAGCCACGAAAAAAGCACCCTCCGCGCCGCGCTTGCGTTGCTACTCAATCTGTTGAGCAATTGCATCAAGCGCAGATTCGCCGCCACGCCCGCGAACGCAATCGCCGTGACATGCGTGAGCTGAATCGACAGGTATGTCTGCACCGGAATCTGCGCGCCGGGTCTCATCGGCTGAACATTCCACACCAAAAAACCAATCAGCGGGCTGAACGCGCCCAGAATCGCCGAGGCAATCGTGAAGCTCATCAAGATCGCCTGCAGCGATTGCGTGAAGCGCAGGTTCAGCCCCAGCAGCGGCGCCAGCATTCCGTTGAGCAGCGCGTTGCCCAGCGTGGTCAGCAAAATAATGAGCGGAAATTTGATCGCGACATAAAGCGCCTGCCGCGGGTCGCGCCACCAGCCCATCGACGCGCCGTACAGCCCCGCGCCCATGAAAATGACGCTCACGTACAGCAGCACGCGCCGCGTGCTCCAGCGTTCCACCCAAGCCGCAATCGGCACCGATTCGCCGCGCAGCAGCACGGGCACCTGATCGAAGCTGATTGTTGAGGCTGTATCCATGGCGCGTCCGAATTCAGAATGTTCTGATCTATTCAACGGCAGATTTAACTTTGTGTCACAAAGAATAATCGAAGAAAGGCGACTTTCCACGAAAAAAATCGCGTGATTGATTCGGTTGCGCGAAAATCGCGGCGTGGGTATATAGTTTGTAGTCCCGCCTTCAGGCGGAACGGCTTTCCGCCTAAAGGCGGGACTACGAACAAGGAGGGCGTCGCCATGTCCGACTGCATCTTCTGCAAAATCGGCGCGAAGCAGATTCAATCCATGGTCGTCTTCGACGACGACGATTTGATCGCCTTCCGCGACATCAACCCTCAAGCGCCCGTACACATCTTGATCATTCCAAAGAAACATTACACCTCGCTCAACGATGTCGAGGCGGCGGAGATCGGCCTGATCGGACGCATGTTCAGTGCCGCCAAAAGCATCGCCAAGCAGGAGAAGATCAACGGCAGCGGCTACCGCCTAGTCATGAACACCGGCGCCAATGCCGGCCAGTCCGTTGCGCACCTGCACCTGCATCTGCTCGGCGGCCGTGTGATGGCCTGGCCGCCGGGCTGAACCACAGGTCCAAGGTCCAAGGTCGAACGTCCAAGGTCATCCACCGCTAGATTGGGCATTGACCCTGTGACTTTGGACTTTGGACCTTGGACCAAAATTTTTCCTGAAATTCCAGTGCCCGCGCCTCCTATTAATGGTGTAACCTACACAGACAAGTTTTCGCGTTCGGGGTCCATCGCGCCGGCTGCTTGCCTGCGCCTCTGGAGACAAACCATGCCTGCAATCTCGATCCGGATCGTTCGCATCGTTTTGGCCGCCGTATCCTGCTGCCTGTTCGGCGTCGCTTACAGCGCCGCGGAAGAGCCGGTCAAAGATGCGCCGAAGGAAAATCCGCTCAAGGCCGTCAAGCCCATCGAGAACACGCAGGTCAAAGTCGGCGAGGGTTTGCACCGCACCTCCGACCAGATTCGCGATCTCGAAGACGAGATTCAGCAGAATATTCTCAAAGTGGACAACGAAAGCGAAATCAAAAACGCGACCGTGAAACTCGATCACGTCTCCACGAAAATGGTTGGCGACGTGATGGACGCATTGGTCGCCGCGCGCAAAGGCGACACGCCCAAAGAAGGAATCAAGACGGCGATCAACGGCGAAGACGAAGTCATAAAGGAATTGAATCTGCTGCTGAAACGGATGAAAGGGCAGCTCAACCCCGAGAACACGCACAAACTGCTTGACGCCGCCATCAAGAAGCAGGAAGAGGCGCTCGCCAAGACGAAGGAAACGCGCATCCGCAAGGAATTGGAAGGCAAGCCCAAAGCGCAGCTCAACGAGGAAGACAAGAAAGCGCTGACCGAAACCAACGACAAGCAGAAGGAAGCGACCGACGAATTGGAAAAGGCGGTCAATGAGTTGAAGCAGGAAGCGCAAGCCACCGCGAAGGACAACCCGCAGCAGGCCGAGAACATGAAGAAGGCCGAAGATAAACTCGAACAGGCCGGCGCGAAGGAAAAGTCGAACGAAGCGCAGAACGACATCGGCGAAAACAAACTGCGCTCCGCCGAACAGAAGGAAAACGACGTGCTCGCCGCGCTGCGCGAAGCCGACAAGCAACTGGCGCAAGCCAACGACAAGATCGACAAGCTCGAAGCCAATCTCGAAAAGCTGAAGGCGACCAAAGAGAAGCAGCAAGCGGCCAAAGCCGAGACGCAGAAGCTCGACACGAAGAACGATCAGGCCGTCGCGCAGACCGCGAAGGATCAGGGCGAAGTCTCGAAAGCGCTGGATGATTTGAAGAAGGACAACGCGGAATTGGCGCCGGCCGAACAGAATTCCGAACAGGCCGCCGGGCAGATCGGCGAAAACAAGCCGCAGGAAGCCGTGCCCAATCAGGACAAAGTGCTCGCCGCACTCGACAAGGCGATTCAAAAAGCCGACCAGGATTTGGCCAACGCGCAAACTCAGAACGATCAGGCCGCTCAGGCGCAGGAAAATTTGAACAAGATTCAGGAACTGCGCCAGGAACAGCAGGATTTGAAGAATCAGACCGACAAGGCCGACAATCAGCAGGCCAGCGCGATTGCGCCGAAAGAAAATAACCTCGCGCAAAAAGCCGACGACGCCGCGCAACAGCAAGCTGATCAAGGCGTGCAGCAGCCGTTGCAGCAAGCCGCCGCGGAGATGAAACAGGCCGCGCAGGATTTGGCGAACCAGAATCCGCAGGCGGCCGCGCAGCACGAAGAAAAAGCGCTACAAGCGTTGGACAAAGCGGAGTCGCAAGCGTTGGCCGATTTGCAGCAGGCCGATCCGCAGGCCGCGGAGCAAGCGCTGGCCAACGAAATCGGCCAGATGCAGCAAGAGGAGCAGGGCTTGCAGGACGAAAACGCCCAAGGCCAGGGCGAGCCGCACGCCGAAGAGCAAGGCGAATTGGGCCAGCACGCCAAGGCCATGGCCGAACACGCCGGCCCTGCGCACGACGCCCTCGAACACGCCGGCCAAGCCATGGAAGAAGCCGGACAGGCGATGCACAAAGGCCAGCAGGCGCAAGCCGCTCAAGCTCAGGCGCGCGCGCAAGCCGCGTTGCAGCAAGCGCAGCAGTCGATGGCTCAAGCGCTCGCGCAGGAGCCGCCCAGCGATCATCCGGACAATCATCCGCCGTCACCGCACAGCCAGACCAAAGACCACAAGGCCGGCCAAGGCAATTTCACCTATGGCAAGATGAACAACCTCGACCACGGCGCGTGGAACGTGATGCTTCCGCCGAAGGAACGCGACGCGGTCGAGCAGGGTGTGAAATCCAAAGTGCCGGCGAAGTACGCGCGCCAGATCAAGCTCTATTACGAAAATATGGCCAACGCGCGCGCCGACGAAAAGTAACACGGGCTTTTAGCCCGTGGAGTTGATCGAGCGATTTTTCCGCGAATTATAACGATAGGCAGCAATTCAATGAGCGTTCTTCAGCGTGCGTTTTTAATCGTAATCCCCGCGATCATGTCTGCGCACGCTTGCTTCGCTGCCAACACCGGCGAAGTGGAAATGTCGCGCGAGGGCCGCGCCTCGGTCCAGATGGCGCTGCAATTCCTCGCTTCACGCCAGCGCGCCGATGGCTCTTTCTCCGGCGATATGGGCCAGACCACCGGCATCGTCGCCTCGGCGGCGCTCGCGTTCATGTGCCAGGGCAATCTTCCCGGCGAAGGCCCGTACGGAAAGAACGTCGCGAAATGCATCGACTACATTCTCAATTGCGCGCAGCCGTCCGGTTTGCTCTTCCGCGGGCAGGATCAGCACGTGATGTATCATCACGGACTCGCGACGATCTGCCTCGCCGAAGCCTGGGGCCAGACGCGCGACAAACGCATTCACGACAAATTGAAAAACGCCGTCGAACTGATCGTGCGCACGCAGAACGACAAAGGCGGCTGGCGCTACATGCCCAAAGTTCAGGACGATGATCTGTCCGTGACCGTGATGCTGTTGCTCGGATTGCGCGGCGCGAAAGACGCCGGCATCGCCGTGCCGAAGGAAACCATCGAAAAAGCGATTCGCTACGTCGAATCCTGCCGCTCGGAGAAAGACCAGAACGGCCTTTCCGGTTTCGCGTACCAGCCCGGTCAAGGCAAGAAATGGTCCACGACTGCCGCGGGCGTGATGAGCTTGATGCTCTGCGGAAATTACAAACCGTCGGTGCTCAAAGACGGTCTTGATTACCTGATGAAATCGCGCCAGCAGAAAGAGGACCGCGAGTGGTTCATCTACGGCCACTACTACGCGGCGCAGGCAATGTACCAGGCCGGCGCCAACGAAAAATTCCGCGAGTACTGGCAGAAGTGGTACCCCGACATCGCCAAGACCGTGATCGAGCGCCAGAAAACCAGCGGCCCCGAACGCGGCATGTACGAACCCGACCGCGGCCCCGCAATCTGGGGCACGGGAATGTGCGTGCTAATCCTCGGAATCCCGTATCGATATTTGCCGATTTACCAACGCTGATCAAGTCCGTAGTCCCGCATTGTTTGTAGTCCCGCCTTTAGGCGGAATGCGCGTCCGCTCCCGAGGCGTTCTTTCGCTTAAAGTCGGGACAACGAAAACTATTTCTTTTCGTCCGCCTTCTTATCATCCGCTTTTTTCTCTTCAGGCTTTTTCTCGCCGGACTCTTTCTCGTCCGCCTTCTTCTCGTCCGGCTTTTTCTCATCGGGCTTCTTGGGTTCGTCCTTCTTTTCCGCTGCGGGCGGCGGTGGTGGCGGCGGCGGCGGAGCCGGCGGCAGTTTGGGCGCGTAGGGTTCGACGGTCTTCAAATTGATATACGGCACGGATTCGTTGGGCTTCGATTCAATCGTGCCGCTCAACACCACGCGCTGATTTTTGCCGACGTAACCGGCGATCATCTTTTCCGCCGCGTCGGATTTGGCCACGTAATACAATTCGTTGAGCGCGTCTGAAATCTGCGCGCACGCTTCGGGCTTCGCCGTCTTCTCAAGCACGCCGCGAATCTTCTCTTCGCCCGCGCGAACATAACCAAATGCCATCACACAAACCACAATTGCCGTCCACCGCATAGCTGCTTTCCTCCCAAAGAAGGTTGAACCCTTGAACCTTGCCCTCATCCATGCCAAATCATCTGCACCGCCAACAGCGCCACGGCCAGCACCATCAAGCCAATCCGCATCGCCCGCAAGCGCGCGTGAAAACGCATCGATTCGTCCGGATTCAAACTCAGCCGTTCCACGGCGAGAATGCGGTCGGCGATCGAGCCGTGATGCCAGCAGGGCACGTTGCGGATGTTGCCGTAGCGCGCCGCGATTTTTTCGAGCGCTGAAATTAATGGCAGCGGCGTGCCGATCATTTCGGCGCTGGCCAAATCCGCTTCGCGTTCACACCTTCGCGACAACGCGCCGAACACAAAATAGAGGTAGCCGATCACGAACGCCATCGTCGCGCCGACTTGCGCCAGCGGAAACGCGCGCCAGCCCGTTCCAATCGCGCTGTCGAGCGACGCGATCAGAATCGCCAGCATCGCGATCACGGCCACGTAAAAAGTCAGGTGCCCGTAGCGCGCGTGCCCCAATTCGTGAGCCAGCACCGCTTCGGTTTCATCCACGCTCAATTCATCCACCAGCAGCGGGCTGATCAGCACATAGCGAAAACGCGACCACGGCCCGAGCACGCCGGCGTTGAGCATGCCCGTGTTGCGCTTGCCCCAGACCATGATCGCGCGCGCTTTCACGCCGGATTTTTCGGTGAGCGCGCGCAGGCGCTCTTTCAATTCGCCGTCGGGGAGCGGCGTGCAGTGCCAAAGTTTCACGACGGCCATCGGCACGAAGATCGTAATCGCCAATCCGGAGAGCACGCACAGCAGCACCGCTTGAGTCAATTCGTTGCTGAAAAAATCGACTACCTCCGGCGGCAACTTGGGGACGAGGTTGCTGCTCATTAAGAAAAGATCGCTGAGCACCGCCAGTGCGGCACCCAAGCTTAGCGGAAGGAGCGAAAGTTTGGCTTCGAGGCTCAAGAACGCCAGCAGCGGCACCTGGCGGCGGCGCGCCACCGGCATCAGGCGCCGGCGCGGGATCCACGACAGCATCATCGCCGCCAGAAACGGTCCGAGCGTCAGCAGCGCGCTGATCACCGTGCTGCGCGCGAGCACCAATCCGCCGACGCTCGCGCCCTCGCTCAATCCGATCCATTCCGGCCAGCGCTCGACAACCAGCGGCCATTGCAATTGCCAGATTATCGCGGCGTAAAGCGCGACGGTCAGCACCTGCGCGGCGCGCGTGCAGCGCGTGTGAAATTGCTGCGGGTGCAGGCCCAATCCGCCGCCATCGGGCGCGCGGCCATAATCCATGCGCCGGTCGGTAAGGCGCGCGATCACGTCGTTGAGCATGTAGGTGATCAGCAAAAAAAGCGGCCAGACCCAGAGCGCGTGCAGCGCGTTGGGTTCAGCGCCTCTGCGCTGCGACAAATAATCGCCGATGCGCTCGGAACAAAGTATGGCGGCGATGAGGTCGAAGGGTATGCGCATAACATCGATTCACGATTCAAGATTCAATTCGAATCCACAAGCACAAAGGATTTTAATCACAAAAATCGCCAGAGCAAGAGGGCAATGCCGCCAATGTCGAATTCCCAGCGGGGCGAACTGATGCCTCGCAACCAAACTGATTGCACTCCAGCGCCGCTGCCGCTGAAAAAATCCCTGCGCGAAGATTCGTGCGATTCGTTGTTTAACCGTTTTGTTACGTCTCCGTTTTTGTTTGCCGCGTTTGCCTTCGCGCCTGTATACTCCCCGCCCATGTTCCGATTCGCTGTTGCGCTCATGGCCGCGTGCCTCATCGCCGCGTCCTGCGCCGAGGACGCGCGGCCCGCTCCGCCCGCGTCCGCCGCCGAAATCCATCCGCTCACTCACAAAGAGGACCTCAGCGATTACGCGCTGGCCTGGTCCGACGACTTCAATGGCGACGCGCTTGACACCTCCGCCTGGGATTACCGCCTCGACAAATGGTATTGGAGCGCGCAGAAGGCCGAGAACGTCTCCGTCTCCGGCGGGTATCTTCACATCGCGCTGAAAAAAGAAAGCGCTGGCAAAATGGAGTACACGGCCGGCGGCGTGATTTCCAAACGCAGTTTCAAATACGGCTATTACGAAGCCAGCTTCAAATGTCCCGACTCCAAGGGCTGGCACACCGCCTTCGCGCTCACGCCGCACAAACAGGAATCCACCGGCGTGAAACAGGAACTCGATGTGTGCGACACCGACTCAATCGACACCAAAACGTTCTCCGCCAATTTCCAACTCTGGAAGCCCTCGCACCGCCAGCACGGCGCGAAAAGAGTCAAATCGCCCGATCTGTCCGCCGACTTCCACGTCTGGGGCTGCGAATTCACGCCAAAAAAAGTCCGCTATTTTTTCGACGGCGAATTGGTCGCGACGATGGAGGCCACCGGTTACGTCGCCCCGACCAAAGCCACGCCGCTTGGCGGGCTCGACCACGACGACCAGAGCATCTGGCTCTCGGTCGTGGCCGCGCCGCTATCAAAAACCGACAAAGTGGACGACACCAAACTGCCCGCGGAAGCGCTCTTCGACTGGGTGCGCTATTACGCACCGCGTTCAGACGCAAAGAAGTGACTTGAAATTCCGCGCCATTCTGAAATACTGCCCGGCTCAAAGCCGTCGCAGCACCGGGCAGGTGGCCGAGCGGTCAATGGCAACAGACTGTAAATCTGTCGACGAAAGTCTACGGGGGTTCAAATCCCTCCCTGCCCATCACACTAAAAAAGCGCCTTCTCCCATGGGACACGACCCTTACAAGGGTTCCGAACCAGGGGAGAAGGCGCTTTTCTGTAATAACGGCTGTAATAAAACCCTTGCCGCGCGCGGCAATAGATTTTATCTGTATTTTTCAGCTTAAGCGCGCTAAAGTTCTGTGGGAAGGAGAAACGAGATGCTTGAAAACGACACCCCCTCCGAGGCGTTGGATAGAAATTACTTCACGCGCGCTTTAATGCAATTATCCGAGGACAACGCAGCGCTGGCTAAGGAAAATACAACATTGAAGGAACAAGTGCGAGGTCTAAAGGAGCGCCTAAGAACTGCTCGCATCGAAGAGCGTCAGGCTAATTGGGCTGATGCCTTGTTTGGCATAAAGCGACGCAGACGCCCGCGTCGTGCTGTCATCCGAAGTTTTTTCTGCGAGGATCAGGATAATTTCGACGCGCTAACGCTAAATCATATTATTAGGCTCCCTTCACCACACGCCCAATCTCGCCCACCACGCGCACCAACTCTGCCGGAACAGCCTTAACATAGCGGTCGAAAGTCAAAATTGGCGTTGCGTGGCGCGCAAGCGCTTGAGTCGATTTCGGACTCGCACCAGCGCCGTCGGCCATCGTCAAGAACGTAGCGCGCAAGGAATGGAACACGAGCACGCCGCTGCCGTTGTCGTCGGGATTGATGCCAGCCCTTCTGCAATCGGCCTTGAACGATTTGGCCGTATTCGCGCCTTTGGGCAAGCGCGGCAACAAGCGCGCGGTGGGGAGCCGGTTAGCGGCAAATGCCCTCAATTCGTCCACCAGCCACGCCGGAATTGGCTGGAATCCCGGCTTCCGATTCTTCGTCCATTCCCTGTGCAGGACGACGCCCTGCCGCTCAACATCAAGATCGGCTACGACCAGCGAAGAAAGCTCGTTGGCGCGCAGGCCGGTGCACAGGGCAGTTTGATACACCAGCCGGTGGTCGTCCGAGCAGTTGGTCAGCAGCGCTTGGATTTCTTCGGGCGTCAGAATTCGGCGCTCCTGCCTGTCCCTTGAATCGACCTTGCACGCGCCGCGCAGCGGATTGGTGAGCATCAGCTTGCGGCCAACGCAATATTCCAGCAGCGAATTGAGCGCACCCGTGTAATTGGCGACCGTCTTCCCCGTGCGCGTCGTCTGCAAATCGCGCTGATGCTTCTCGACCTCGATAACCTTGATTTCGCCGAGCGTGTGGAATTTCTTCTGCCAATAGGTCAAATATTCGCCGATTTTCTTGGCGTGCTCTGGACACCACTTCCTACCGGTCTTGCCGCCGTTCTGTGTTCCCCATTCAATGTAGCCGGGAACCACGTCGGCGAGTTTGTAATCCTTGCCGTTGAGCGTCTTGCCCAACTCTTTGTTGAGCGTGGCAATCAGGGCGTCCTTTTCGGCAGCTTCGATCTTTAGCGTGTTGTTTTCGCCTTCAATGATGCGCGCACGCTGCAAACCTTCCTCGATGGTCAGCGCTTCCTCTCTGAAATATCCGTCGTCTTCGATCTCCGGCCAATTGACGTACGTTCGATTGACGGCGCTCGCCACGTCGATCTTGCCCTTGAGCGGCGTGTAGAACGCTTTGGCGGCTCCCTCGTGAATTTTGCGCGCTTGGCCGTACATCACGGCGTTGTGCCACTTCGCGTCGGCTTTGAACTGCTGGATAGCATCGCTCCAAGCTTGCGCGCTCTCGACTTGATGAAGTTCCAAGCCGGTCGTGATCCTGATGAGCGGCGCTTTGCCGTTCGGACGCCGGAGCATCGGATGAGCGAAGTTCGTCCACCAGCGACCACCACGTTGAAAAAGATGTTTCACGCTTAACAGCACCATTTGATTTCCCTCCTGCCGCCCCATGCGGCAGGTTGTATTCAAACGTAGCAAGCCTCTCTTTGTAATTTGATGCTACGCGGGCCGGTCGTACCATTCCTTGCTGCGAATAATTGCATCGCCAACACCAATGATTTCAATGTAATAGTTGTCTTGACCGATCAACAAGAACTGCTCGTCAGGGTCCACTCCGTGTTCCCGTCCGTCGATTTTCAAGCAGAGCTTAAAGGGGCACTTGATCTTCAACCTTATTAACTGCTCACCAACCCACTTATGCAGTTTGTCGAATTCATAAAAGAGGGCTTCAAGATGCAGCTTATTCGTATCTGTTAATTCAAACGTCAATTCATACATAGGACGGTCATCACAATCACTAAAGAAGAACACGTCGCAATTGTTCAAATCACCAAACTCCTGCTCCACGTCATCGAGGTTAGATTCAGGTTCATTCATTATTTGTCCTCCACAAGATTGCCGTGATCGTCGCAGCAACCTTCGCAAGTGATTTCGGACCAGTTGCCAACTTCCTCAGTGATCATCCTGCCCGTGTTGAGTTTGTCGGTTGCGGCGTCCTCGTTTTCAGCCTCAACGACAAAGTATTCAGTCGTGGTAAAACAGTGTCTCACCAAATACTTGCTCATCTTGATCTCCTTTGTGTAGGTTGGGTTGCGGGGCAATTGCCGCGCCAGTGGCACGTACCGTTTCAGCGACAATTTGACAACTGCGCTTTGGAGAACCCTTTTGGCGGGCGGTTTAAATGTTGCAGTTGTCGGTGAGATTAATATCGGTGGGACGGGCTTTGCGCGGACGACCAGACGGACGCTTTAACCCAAGGCTACTCAACAAGCGCTTGGTTTGACTCTCCGATTTATCCAGCTTGGCAGCCATATCCAACACGCGCGCACCGGCATCAAATAAGGGTTTTAAAACCGCAGCCAACGCATCCAACCTCTGACGGCGACGTTCTAGCTTGGCGTCCTGCTTGGCGTCCTGCTTCGCGGCCTTCTTTTGAGCCTTTTTGAGCAAACGTTCGAGAAGCTTCGCATCCTGCTCTCGCCGCTTTTGCTCGTCCTGTCGCACCAGCACAGAGGGCTTATACACATACGGCGTGTGGCGGAAACGCTTTGCGTTGCCATATCGTCCGCTCCATTCGCCACGAGGGCCAGTGAAGCAGGGACGCCCATTTCTCTTTCGTGCCATATTTAGCTTTTATCATTTGGGCGACGGCGAGACAACGACATTTTGTGAACCCTTTTTGCCCCTGCCGGAGAAAGGGTTCGCTTTCTACGCCCTTGCGTTTCGTCGCCCAAACGGGACAAGGACGGCGAAGTTAGCGGGCGAACAGGAAAGGGTTCATCGCGGCGCGTAACTCGTTCGTCGCCCAAACGATACTTACCCGCACGGCTCTTTGACAACTGACTTTCTGGACCACGACCAGCCAATGCCTCTCGTCGTGGTCCATTTATTTTAAAGGCATGACCAAAGGAGAAGAGAACAATGCCCATGCAGCGATTTAAGGTTGAGGTTGATAAGCTGACGCCCTACGTCAGCCAAAAGATCACCACCAAGAGCACCTTCAAGCAGCGGTTGGAAGTGTTTCATAGAATGCTCGAAAACGAGGATGCTGAAAACGCAGCCGAAGACGAGAGCATTGTTTACGAAGAACTCCGGGCGGCTGTCGCCGACGAGTTTGTCGTCGCCTTCGAAATGCTCCCCGACGGGGCTAAAAAGGTGGCCGGCGACACTATCGGATCGTCTGACCACGGTTTGCACCTTCGCAAGCAAAACGGGAAACACAGTGTTGTGCTGCTGAAAAACGCGTGGCGCACGGTCGTCAAGGCGCTGGAAGTGGCGAACGCGCTCCCGGCGAACGCTTCCGACAGACAGGTGCTCGTGGCCGTGCGCGCGGCGTTGGGCCTGCCCGCACCCAAACCGCGCGGCAGGAAGCCCAAGGATTAAACCGTCAGCGCTGTGTTGATGGTTGGCGCAGGAGTAGGACGGCTCATAACCCTATCCTACTCCTGCATTTTAAACCGGAGAACAAATGGAACAAAACGACCCGATAGGCGAGCTTGCCAAGCTCAATAATAAACCGAGGGAGGAGATCGCCAAGGTGGTAAAGGAGGCTATCACTATTGAAGCCTCCAAGGTTTTGATTGTTGAAATGGTTGAACTCTGCAAAGGATTGTTGGAAGACGCTGAGAAAAACCTACACCTTTATGGCGCTACGAATTTAGAGGCTTGGGATATCAAGCAACAAATGGAGAGGTGCTTGTCTCTCATGGCCGAAGCGAACGACAAACCTAAGGGCAGAGAGCGCAATGAGGCGATTGTCCTGGCTGTGCAGGAGGTTGAAGCAACGTTGGAGGGATTGAATGGTAAACACAAGGAGAAGGGTAAATGACTCACAAAGAAGAAAATGACGACGAGGGTACTGATGGTGCTAAGTATAAACAGCAAATGCAGGATGCGTTTGATTTGTTGCGCCCACCAAATCCCTGTAGGCTCAACCCTGTTGAAATGGAGGAGATCGTTGTGGGTTTGGCCGACATTCAAGCCAATCTACAACGCCTACAATTGAAATTTTTGCAGCCGCTGTTAACGCATACTTCGGAGAACTTTAAGAGGTATCAGGAAAGTGGCGGTGAGGGGAGTCTATTAGGTTAGATGGCTGAAAAAGGAGGTAAATAGAGAGGCAAACATACCTTTGGCAAGAGTTGAATAGCACCCAACTCTGTTGCTGATACAGAACATAGAGACCGACAACGAAAACTGAATAATGGGACCCTCCTTTCGTCTCGCCTGACTTACTCTATGGGTCAAGGCAGACGGTGCTAAAGGAGGGTCCCAATCTTTTCAGGGTCGGTCATGAAAGAATTAGAATCCAACACCTTCGCAGGCGGAAACTACGCCTACCTATCAAACAAGATCGCGCGCTGTGGCAAATTCCTGACGCCATCAGAAAAGACGCTTTTGATCGCCATAAACTCTTGGCGAAACAATAACGACAACGATAATCCTGACGCAACTATTTGGGTGTATAAGGCGACACTTTCCAAGGGCCAGAAGGATGGTCTTGACCCCTTCGACTCTGGCTCCGGCATTGATGAGCGACAACAACGCCGTATCATCCAGCAGTTGGTTAAAAAGGGTATACTAGAAATAATCAGCGGCGAGCGTGAGTCGTGTTTCCGCTGTCGCATCAACTACCATGCGTTTCCGTCCAGGGCGGACACCGAAGACCGGCGACCGGACACGGAAGACCGGCATTTGGGTCCTATAAGGCGGACACGGAAGACCGGCGAGCGGACACGGAAGACCGGCGAGCGGACACGGAAGACCGGCGAGCGGACAC
>Ga0070731_10002136_pt1 | contig 19277 bp, 16 predicted proteins | sample Coa_R1_2_FD_66448 | JGI IMG/M metagenome (GOLD analysis project Ga0070731, IMG submission 66448) | Surface soil microbial communities from Centralia Pennsylvania, which are recovering from an underground coalmine fire - Coalmine... | ecosystem: Environmental > Terrestrial > Soil > Unclassified ... | reverse complement strand
TCGCGCTTCCATACGCCGCAGCACGAGCAACAATTCTCGCCACGTGGGCGCCAATGATTCGCGCGCGAGGATGTCGCGAAACACCACGCCCCACCGTAGCAGGAGCTGATTGGCGAACGCTTCAGTCGAGTCGAGCAAAGGCGCGCCCGCCTGCCGCAACAAGGCCCAGCGTCCAGCCGCGTGACGAGGGCGCGCGTGACGTCCTCTGCCTTCGCCGCGGCGGCGTTTGGAATCCACGAGCGATCGCAGGTTTTCGAAACCATCCGCAGTCACGAGGCCGGCGGCGACTAACTCCCAAAGCGCGTCTTCCACTTCGCTAGCCAGCCGTCCGGTTGAGCGGGACAGGTCGGCGAAAAACGATGCGCCCCGGCTGGTGAGTGCCGTCAAGGTTTCTTTCGCGGGATGAGACAGCGAGTCCTCTACAGGGCTTGCGCCTTGACGTTGCGCGCTCGCCAGCAGCCACTCGGCGTCGTCGCGCAGGAAAAGAGCAATGGGCGCCACGCGCGTTGGACGGACCCGCCCTGGCTCTTCCCGCTCGAAGGCCGGGTGCGGCGACAGGCGTCCCCACATGACGTCGCCCGCGAGGCACAGTTGATCCAGCAGGTCCGGCGTATAGTTCGCGATGCGCCGCGGCAGCACGTGCGATTCCCAGGCAGCCGCCGGGACTTCGTAGCCTTGCAGTTGGCGGATCACTTGCAGTGCGCCATCCAGCCCGTGCAATTGCGCGCCCGGTGCGGCGTGTTGCCAGCGTGCGAGGAAGCGTACGAAATCCGCGCTCGTGACCGGTTCGATTTCGCGCCGCAAGCGCCCCAGCGTGAGGCGATGAATACGCGCCAGCAATCGCCGGTTGCACCATTCGATTTCGTTGGTCGCGCGGTTCGGTGTGAACTGTCCGCGCAACACTTGACCCTCGGCTTCAAGCTGGGCCAGCGCGGCGTCGACTTCATCGCGCGGAAGGGACAGGCGGGCGGCCACCGCTGAAGCTGTCATCGGTCCGGCAGATTCCAGCCAGCCGCGCAGGATCGCTACTGCGTCGGCCGCCTGTCCGGCGCGCTCTGTCGCGACCCAGAACGGGCTTCCGTCAACCGAAAACGTGCTGGCCCGACGCGCTGCCGCAAGTTGTTCGTACCACGTTTGCCATTCCGCAGTGACGGGCAGGCGGATCATGGTCAGCAGCGCGTCATGCAGCTCATCGGCATCGCGCACTACCGGCCAGGATTCGGCGGCCACCTGCTCGATCGCAGCCAAATCGAGCGCGCCTTGCCCTGCAGCGACATCGACGGGGAGTGATCGCCGCAACTGCACGGCACGCGCGCGGCGCTCCTCGAGCGGAGCATCGTCCAGATACGCGAAAGGATTGGCGTTGAGAATTTCATGGCAGAAGGGCGAAGGCTCGGCGGTTTCGCGCGCGACCAATTGGATCGAGCTGTTCTCAATGCCGGCGAGGAGGGCGGTGAGTCCGTCCAAATCCATGGCCTCGTGCAGGCAATTGGCGATGGTTTCGTTGACCAGAGGGTGATTCGGAATGCGGATCTCGCCCACCAGGTTTTCGGCGCAGGCGGCCTGGTCGGGAAACACGGCCGCCAGCAAATCGTCGGACCGCATGCGCTGGATGGGCGGTGGAACTTTGGCGCCGTTGCGGAAGCGCAGAATCGCCAACGCGCGGGCTGCATTCCATCGCCATCGCGAGGTGAACATGGGCGCGTCCAGCAAGGCCTGCGTCAGAACATGCTCCACGGTTTGTGTTTTCAGGAAGCCAAAGACAACTTCCAGCGGGAAGGCGTGCTGTTCGCTCAGCGAGATGACGATACCGTTATCCGTGGCGGCGGCTTGCAATTCAAAGTTGAACGAACGGCAGAAGCGCTTACGCAGCGCGAGGCCCCATGCACGATTAATGCGCGCGCCAAAGGGCGCATGAATGATGAGCTGCATGCCGCCGGCCTCATCGAAGAAACGTTCGGCGACCACCGCGCGATCCGACGGCAAAACGCCAAGGGAAGCTTTGCCTGCGCGAACATAATCTACCGCTTGGTCCGCGCCGAGACGGTCCAGGCCGCACTCCTGCATCAGAAATTCATGAGGCGTTGGGTGCTCAGCAATCGTTTCGCGCAGGCCGGCAAATTCGCGCGAGAGCTCAAGTGTCCGTCCTGGCGCTTCGCCATTCCAGAACGGAATCGTGGGGGCGGCGCCGTGCGCGTCTTCCACCCGGACCCGGCCCGACTCCACGCGGCGGATGCGCCACGACGTCGTACCGAGCAGGAACACGTCGCCGGCCAAGCTCTCGACCGCAAAATCCTCATCCAGCGTTCCCACTACCGTGCCTTCGGGTTCAGCAACCACCAGATAATTTGCGGAATCCGGAATCGCGCCGCCGGAGGTGATAGCGGCCAAACGCGCGCCGCGCCGCCCGCGCACACGGCCATTCACCCGATCACGATGCAGATAAGCGCCGCTTCGGCCGCGCGTCGTGGTGATGCCGTCACCCAGCATTTCCATCACGGCATCGAAATCACCGCGTTCCAACGAACGGAAAGAATACGTGCGCCGGGCGAGCGCGAACAAATCATCTTCGCTCCAATCCTCGCAGGCGCAGGCTGCCACCAACTGCTGTGCAAGGATGTCGAGCGCGCCGTGAGGAATCTCGATGCTGTCAAGTTTGCCGGTGCGAATGGCATGAATTAGCGCAGCGCACTCGATCAACTCATCGCGGGTGGTGGCGAAGATGCGGCCTTTTGGCGTGGCGCCGACCCAATGACCGGAACGGCCAATTCGCTGCAAGGCGACGGCAATGGAGCGGGGCGAGCCAATCTGGCAAACGAGATCAATGGTGCCGATATCGATTCCCAATTCAAGCGACGCAGTGGCTACGACGGCACGCAGCCCGCCATTTTTGAGCCGGTTCTCGGCCTCCATGCGCAGCGCCCGTGAAAGGCTTCCATGGTGCGGCAGCACGGTGTCATCACCCAGACGCTCTCCCAGGGCATGCGCCACGCGCTCGGCGAGCCGCCGCGTATTTACGAAGATCAGCGTGGTGCGGTGTTCCTGAATCAACTGGGCTAGGCGATCGTAGATCTCGCCCCACATTTCGGTCGAGGCCACCGCTCCCAATTCATCGCGAGGAACTTCGACCGCCAGTTCCATTTCGCGGCGATGGCCCACGTGAATGATGCGCGCCGCATCGCTCAAGAAAAGCCCGACCTCTTCGAGAGGTTTCACGGTGGCAGAGAGTCCGATACGTTGCGGGCGCGGTCCGGTCACCAACGCGTCCAACCGGGCGAGCGAAAGCGCCAGATGAGAGCCGCGCTTATCGTCAGCCACGGCATGAATCTCGTCGACGATCACCGTGCGAACGTCGCGTAGCATTTGGCGGGACTTCTCCGCAGTCAGCAAGATGAACAGCGATTCCGGCGTCGTCACCAGCACGTGCGGCGCGTGACGTCGCATCTGTTCGCGCTCCCACATGGGAGTGTCGCCGGTGCGGACGGCGGTTCGGATCGGCGCGAGCTCGATGCCCTGAGCGCGGGCGAGCGCGGCGATTTCCGCCAGCGGTATTTCCAGATTCTTGCGGACGTCGTTGCTTAGCGCCTTCAGTGGGGAGACGTACAGAACCTGCGTCTGATCGTCCATCGCCGCCGAGCGCGCGGCTCGCACCAAGCCGTCGAGACAAATCAGGAATGCTGCCAGCGTTTTGCCGGACCCAGTGGGGGCAGAGATCAGAATGTCATGCCCGGCGCGGATTTCCGGCCAGCCCAGCACCTGCGGCTCAGTTGGGCCGTGGAAACGCTGCCCGAACCACTCGGCAATGAGAGGATCGAAGCCGGTGAGCGGCATGGCTGTAGATCTTTATTTTAGAAGATCTTCTCTGGTTTGGTTACAGCACCGCGGTTTCTGTGAGCAGACGGCCCTCGGCGAAGCGTTCGATTCCCAGCACGCCGGCATCGACCAGACTTGATCGACCGTGAAGAATCAAATCCGAAACCACACGCCCCGTGGCGGGTGAATGCATGACGCCGTGGCCGCTGAAACCGTTGGCGAAGTACAGTCCGCGCAACTGCGCCGTGGGCCCGATGATCGGATAATGATCGGGCGTCATTTCGTAAAGTCCGGCCCACGCGCGCTTGGGATTGACTTCGACGTTCTCCAGGCATGGCACGCGATCCACCGCGCGCGTCAGAATCTTCTCGACAAACGCCGGATCGAAATTCGTCTTGTAGCCCGGCGTCTCCTCCGGATCGTTCCAGGCGAGCAGCAAGCCCGCGCCTTCAGGACGGAAATGAAAGCCAGTCGACATATCGACCACCATGGGAGCCTCGCGGGAAATCAGCGAAAACGGCTCGGTGGGAACAAGCATGCGGCGCAGCGGCTCGACGGGCAAGTCGATGCCCGCAAACGCGGCTACGCGCGCTGCCCATGCACCCGCAGCGTTGACTACGACCCGCGTGGCGATGCGGCCCTTGCTGGTTTCGACGCCGGCAATGCCATCCGCGTCCAGCGCCAGGCCGGTTACGTCCGCATCGCGCCACAGCTTTGCGCCGCGTTCCACCGCGCGCGACATAAAACCCACCATCACGCTGTACGGGTCGACAAAGCCATCGGTCGAGCAAAAGGTTCCGCCCAGAATGTCGTCGGCGCGCAACTGTGGAACCATCCGCACGATCTCCGCCCTATCGATCAGGCGCACCTTGTCCAGGCCCAGTGAAACCTGCAGTTCGTAGTTGGCGCGCAGATAGGCCAAGTGTTTTTCCTGGGTCGCGAGAAAAAGATAGCCCTGCGGCCGGTAGCCCGCCGGGTGGCCCACGGTTTCGTCGAAACGCGCGAAGAAGGCGATCGAGTACAGCGATAGCTTGATATTCAAGGCGGTGGAAAATTGCGCCCGCACCCCGCCCATGCTCTTGCCGGTCGAACCCCTGCCTTGATGGCTCTCCCGCTCTAGAACACTCACGCTACGGCAGCCGGCCTCGGTTAGGTGGTAGGCGATGCTCGACCCGACAATACCACCGCCGACAATAACGACATCCGCTGTCTCGCTCATGAAGTTGTGCGTGGTGGGCCCTGAAGGATTTGAACCTTCGACCAACGGATTATGAGTCCGCTGCTCTAACCGCTGAGCTAAGGGCCCGTAACTTTATGCTCCTGTCCCTTTAACGTGTAACGCGTCCGCGCGTTCAAAAGCAAGCGCAACGATCGCAGATAGGTGTTGCGAAAGTTTGACGAAACCACGCAGGGACGTTAGGATAGTTGTGCGGGGTGGAGCAGTCTGGTAGCTCGTTGGGCTCATAACCCAAAGGTCGAAGGTTCAAATCCTTCCCCCGCAACCAAACCTCAAGCTCCATCAATTGAATCTTTTGCGGTCTTTTTGGACGGCCGCGGTGTTCTGCCTCCTTGCGGTCATTGTGCTAGAAATTGTGCTAATCGCGCGCTCTTCAGCTAGCCGCTTCTCCATGATCTCCGCTGCCTGCCGGATATCGCGCCCATCCTGAATGTCATATCGCCGGAACATATTCGGCGTTTTCCAGCCTGCGATCTTCATGATGGTGTTTTCCGGGATGCCGGCTCGTCGCATGTTCCGGGCGGCCGAGCGCCGCAGATCATGAAAGATCAACTCTTGATCAACGCCGGCGCGCCTACAGGCTGACTTCCATGCTTTGCGGAAGTCCGCAATGCGATCGCCCTTTTTTCCAAAGAACACATATGGGCAGTTCGGGAACTTCTGGTCGCGGATCGCCTTCTGCATCAGCAGGCACTCACGCATTGGCCCAAACATCGGCATGTGGCGCCCTTCCCTGTTTTTCGTCTCGCCGGGGTTTAGTACGATCTCGTTTGCCTTAAAGTCCAGCTGCCTCATAAACAAATCGGTCAGCTCTCCGCGACGGCATGGCACGTGATAGGCGATTAGCAGAAGAGGCTTCAGATAGTCCGGCATAGCAGCGTGAAGCGCCCTGTACCCGATCTCCTCCAGGAACCCCGTTCGAATGTTGTGCTCTTCGTACATGGGAAAATAGAACGTCCGGTTAACCCTAGGTGGATCGCACATTTGCGCGAGCTTCCATGCTCGCTGGAGCGTCTCTATCTCCCTGTTAACTGTCGCTCGTGCTGCTCCCTCGGTCAGTCGATTGGAGCGATACCGCTTGATGTGATCGCTTGACAATTCGGCTGCTCGGAGATTGCCAAATGCGGGAATTAGGTGGTTCTTCAGACGTGAGAGGAGTTGCGGAAGACTACTTCGAAGGTTGTCTTTGCAATCCTGTTCAACCTCTTTGAACAGTTCAAGCACGGTGACCCGATCGGGCTCTAGGCCCGCAAACTTGCCGGTTACGATGTCGCCCTGGCGCTTTTTTAGGAGCCGGTCAGCGTCTGCATAAACGGTACTGTGGCTCGATTCCCGGACCTGCTTGCCTCTGTGGGAATACCGAATCCACCAAATCGATCTCCGAAGATAGATGTTCTTCGCCTTGCGTCCCATCATCACCTCAGATGTCGGGCAGGGTTTTATGCCGCTCTATCAGCGACAGTATATCCCGGTAATCGACGAAGACACGGCGGTCGATTCGAACGATCGGAAGCTTGTCCTCGCGAATTAGATGTTCGACAGCAGCTACAGTCCTCCCCAATTTCCGGGCGACCTGCTGCACTGTGAGCAGGAGCGTTTCCTCAGCCACGGGCGACATCTGCCGAATCTCCGCAAGCACTTTGGTTGCAACACGATCCGCGACTGCATCCACAAACGCTGTGAGGTCCACGCCCGGTACTTGCGATATCATCATGCGGTGTTGTCCGTTCTTTGTGCCTGCGACGATTGACCTTTGCGCCCCATGAATCGATCTAACGGCAAGTGCTCCAAGCAGCCCTGTTGCGCTCCTATACCTCACTCCCGATTCCCCGTTGTGCTTCTGTTTCGTGGTCACTACCGCGGCGGGATCGAATCTGAAAGGTTCGTTCCACGGCTTCAAGCCGGTCCAGTGCGTCTAACAATTGCAAACCGAGTGCATTTTGTTCTTTCGAATCTGGCCGAAACTGTTCAGCCTGCCTGATTGCGAACTTAATTCGATCAATTGCTACGCGCGCCTGGTACGCCATCTCGAATTCGAACGCAGATGGCTTAGCGACCATTTCGCCTTCGATGGATCGGACGACCCGCTTCATCATTTCCGAATTGATGCGCGTCATTTTCTCTTTTCCTCGAACCTGAACTTGTATCCGGCACGTTCAACCGCAGTGTAGGTCATCGACCAAGTCCCTTAGTATTCGCGCGGTGTAACATGCTTCTGTCAGGCCCGCTTTCAGGGGAACACGCAGACAGTGGAGGTTCGGATCTTCGGTCCAGCCTCGCTGTAACCAATTCGTCGGTAACAGACCTGTGACGTTCCAGGGCGATCAGAAAATCGGCCGCACGGGAAGCGTCATGTGCGGAGCGGAAGATTTCGTTCTTATCTTCCTTTAGAGTTTTGATCCACGAGCCGACATAAGCGGCGTGCTGCTCAGGGTCGTGCGGAATTCCCCGCTCCGCAGCCAGAAACACGCTGGCCAGTTCGGCTCGCAGTTCCTCCTTCGCGTAACTGATATCGCCGAATCGGTAGGTCTCATTGAGGGTCGCGCGATCCAGGCGCGAAGGGTGGCCGGTCCAGTGGGCAAGCTCGTGGAGCGCAGTGCCGTAGTAGCCCGCTGCTTCCTTGAAAGCTTGCGTGGGGGGCAGGTGGATGCTGTCCGACGACCGATTGTAAAATGCGCGATCGGCCTGATCGTGTCGGATTCTCGCGCCGGAGTTCTCCAAAATCTGCTCGGCCGCTTCGACCACTTCGAACACAGTCCGCTCGTTCGGAGTCCATTCGGGAATGCCTTCGATCTGCTTCGCGTTGAAGACCGTATAAACGCGATGAATGAGTCGATTTGCGCGATTCGCGTCAGGCTCGCCGGCGGGCCGTTGTCCATCGCCGTCTCCGACCCGAATTGGTTCAGATCTCGTGTCGCGACCGGCTTTCACCTCCCAGAACTCAATCTGCGTTCCCTTTTCTCCTTTGCGAACCTGCCACGCCAGCTCAGATGCCTGTCTGTATGTAAGCCAGCGCGGATCTGCGTATCCGCGACGGAGGCCGGTCGCCATGAGGTGAATCGCGTTGCCGCCGCGGTACGTTTTGCCTGTCGTTGGATTCATCGGCATGTCGAGCGAAGCATCGGCAGGACTCCAGGGTTTCTGCCACGGAGCCACGCCGGTCTCGAGCATGTTGATGATGCGATCGGTGACCTCCTGCCGGAAATCTCGTCTCGCTGGCTCGGCGACCCGCACTGGATTTGGATTCATTGACGCTGCCATGACCTTCAGCTCTCCTCTCCGGCCGGGCTGAACTCAGATTCGGGTTCCTCGTTTTCGAACCCGGAACCGGCAAGCGGCTCTCCGCCGATGTCGTCCAGCGACTGCTGGTCGGAAGCATTGGACGACGCCATCGCTCCATCCGCACTCGAATTGGCCACCGGACCGCTATTTGGTCGCCGCTTTAAATCGTCAAATTTCTGCATACTCCTCCTTCTGACGGGCCATCCGCGTCGAGTCTCTCTGCAAACATCACAAATAGACACTTAAATTCATCCATTCATCGAGACGTCAGGAGCGGTCGGACGTGCTCACGCACCTGACTTGCTTCCACGGGTCCAAAGTAGCGGCTGTCAAAGCTCCGGCGGCTGTACGAGCTTGCCACCCACACGGTACCCGGCGCGACCACATACCTTCCGAAGGGCCAATGGGACAGTGGCCGCCCGGCAGTGTCACTCACTAGAGGCGCAGTATTCGGCAGCAGCCGACCATTCACTGCCATTCCTGTGGCTGACAGCTCCACAGTGTCACCCACCCGGGCGGCTATCGGTTTCGCCAGTGGCTCCCCGCCATCCGGGCAGTTTCCACGGCTTCTATATCCCCGCTCAACCGACAGCCTGGCGAACGGATCGGCCGGGCAGAATACGGCCAAGCTCGACCTCGACTCGGAGGAGACCCTGACGTAGAAGCCGGGCGGCATGGATCGTGAGTCGTTGAAGCGCACCCCTGCCCATGCTGCAGCAAGCGCCAAAACGAGCGTTCCGGCGCCGAACGCCAGCACCAGCAGGCTGATCGCCCAACCCGCGTGCGACTGGATCTCTCGAATCCAGTTAGCCCGCAACTGGCCAGTCATTTTCAACCCCGGCGACTTCCACCGTCTCCGCGACATAGCCCGCGATCACAACCCTGTTCATATGCATGGTTGACTACCTCCTGAGCGCCAGCTCTTTGCCGTGGGCGTGCCTTCGCTCGCGTTCCTCAATCTGCGTGACCGCGCCCTTTCCCTTTGAATAGGTGATCTCGACCGTACCGGATACGGCGTGCGTTTCCAAACGGTTCTTCAGATGGGCCATCACCGTTTGCGAGTTCCCGACCCGCTGAACAACGTGCCATTTTGAGTTGCCAAGGATCTCGCCCCGGTAAGCACCCTTCATATCCGGTGTCTCCAGAACCGAGGCTTGGTCCCCCAGCTTTAGCCTGGCTATGCCTTCCGCCACTCGCAGGGATTCTCCCAGTTCCTCACGCACCAGCGCCCGCTGGATTTCCGGCGCGAATTCGTAGTGGCCCACCTTCTCGACAATCACGCCGATCCGGACGAGCGCCTCTATCCCCGACTGCTGTTTCATCCCCAGCGCATGTTGGATGCCACCAACCGTGAAGCGGTTCAGCAGCATCATTTCGTCACCCGTGTTTTCGCGTACGATCTCTCGCAGCGCGTTGAATTCTGCCTGATCAATCGGCATAGTCGTAGACCTCCCTTTGTCCGCGAAACCATTCAATGAACGATCTCTCTGTTTCTGTGAGCACCTCGGCGTCCTCAGGTCGCGGTCCGGATTTCTTCGTGGACCGATTTACTTTCAAAGTGTCTGGTAGCGGCACAATACTCCCTCCTTCTTGGATTGAAACTAACTGTGCAGGCGGTGGTATCTCGGACCACGCCTTGAGCGTTGGATCGAGAAAGTACAGCATCTGGGTGCCCAGGATGGGATGCTGACCGCTCACGAAGATCAGCATGTGCCCGGGCGCGACGATTCGCTCTGCGGATCCTTTGCCGCGTTTCTTGGCCGGTTTCAGCCGCGACACCTCGTCCGGGGTCATCAGGGGGCGTTCGACGTTCTCGACGCTAGCGTTAATGTGATTCATGACCGGTGCATTTCTTTTGCCGCTGAAGTTGTAGGTCGCCTTCTGGATGGTTTGCGTACCCGTCATTTTCGAAAGCAGGTCGGCGGTTTCGTATTGGTTCGGCGTGAAAGCCACGCGCACATGGCAATTGGAAACGATGCTCTCGTTCGGCCCATAGGCATCGACGATTTGCCGGATGTCCTGGGTGATCAGATAGGCTTTGAGGCCATATCCGGCCATATACGAAAGAGCGTGGGCGAACACGCCCATGTGATTCAATGAGGGAAACTCATCAATCAGGACTAGAAGCTTGTGAACATTCTCTTTCTGAGCGCCTTTGTTGAACTCCATCGTCTCAGTCAGCCGGTGAATGATGATCGTAAAGATCAGCCGCATGAGCGGCGTGAGCCGGTCGCGATCGCTGTTCGGCACAACGAGATACAGCGAGATGGGCCGTTCGTGGTTGACCAGGTCCTGAATTGAAAAGTCGCTCGCCGAAGTATTTCGGACGATCAGGGGATCGCAGTAGACCTGCAGCGCGGTGGTAATCGTGGAGAGCACCCCGGCCAACTCCCGTTCTTCCTTGGTGAGGCACTCAATGGCTTTCTGACGCACTACCGGATGAGTTCCCGCTGGCCACCCGGCTTCGCCCTTCGGGTCGTGGCAGAACTCCACCATCTCCGTCAACGTATCCCGGAAGTCCGTTGACCTGCTGAACGCGTTCGTCAGGTCCGCGAGCGACGCGGTCCGGTCTTTGGTTCTCGCTTCGTAGCAGACGTGGAGGATCATTCCGCAAATGATGGATACCCCGGTGTCCTGCCAGTGTGGATCAGACGGCGTATGGGCTCCGTGCGTCCGGCCTAGAATCTCAGCGATATTCTGGGCATCCGAGACATCCCGGTCCGTGAACAGCCGAACCTCGGCGAGCGGATTGAACCTTGATCCGTGCGACTGCTCAACTGGGCAGAACCGGAAGCAGATGTGGCCCTGCTGCGAGCGAAAGCCGGCGGTCCTCGCCCAGCTCTCGCCTTTGATGTCGTAGATGATCGCGCTCTCGTTCCATGCCAATAGAGTGGGGGTCACCAGGCTGACGCCCTTGCCGGAACGCGTCGGGGCAAACACGAGCACATGCTCGGGGCCGTCGTGTCGCAGGTAATGCAAACGAAGGCGCGGCCCGGGTTGCCAGCCCCCGACGAACACTCCCTGGCCCGCGTCCAGTAGGCCGGTCTCCCGGATGTCCCGGTCGGTTGCCCAACGGGCCGAGCCGTGCAGGTGGTCGGCATTGGCCGACAACCGCCGCGACCGCAGACTATTGGCGCCGAAGTAGAGAAAGATCGACACGGCGCAACCGAAGAACAGGATCACAATGCCTTCACCAAGCGGTCGCCGGACGGCCGGATCGTGCGAGGTGATGTTGTGAAGTCCCCAGAGGAACCAGGCGAAGGGTGGATAAACAGGCGTGTGCCCTACGTGGAAGAGAGGATCACCCAGCGCCGGCTGGTACTCGAAGCGCATCGCAATGTACTCAGTCGCCGCCCAGTTGGTGAGCAGGAACAGAGTGCATCCCAGGGTCATCGCAGGCCAGTTGTAGGAGCCGAGGTAGCCTGGCTTGAACGGTTTGCGATAAAGCTCGGGTTGCCAGTTCATCTACTTCCTTGCCTGGGATGCGGTTCTAGTTGTCCGCGGCAGACCCTGCGGATCCGCTTCGATCGGCATGTACGGCGCCTCGAAAAGAATGTCGCGGTTCACGCGAACCGTGAATTTGTACCCGGCCGGAACTTTAATCGTCGGCTGCCGGTTCAGATTGCGGCGCGCGAGCTGCGAGCCTGTCTCGCTGACCTCCGCACCAACCGCTGCCTCAGCCGCGGAAGCCGGGTTGATTACCAGCACACTCTGGTTTCGCGCCTGCGTGATCGCGAAGGCGGCATTGAACATACTGGTCAGCCCCATGCCGCCGATCAGTGCCCGATAGTGATGATCCACGTCGGAGCGCAGGCCGGCGTTGCCGTGCGCATCCAGGCCCGCCATCCCGTCGAGGTCGACCGACGAAGCATCCGGGTAAATGATCCGCGACCATGCCACCTGCACGCCGTCTTGACCGTAAGAGATGTGGGAGTCGTATCTGCCGACCAGGCGCGAACCTTGGGGGATCAGAAGATATATTCCGGTGGCGGTGTCGTACACGTTCTGCGTAACCAGCGCCTTGACCTCGCCGGGCAGATCGGAGTTCAGGCCCTGTTCTAGCACCGCTGGAATCTCCCAGCCGGCTTTAATCTCAAACCGGCTGAGCGGCGCCTCTCGGGTCGATTGCAGGTAGTCCCCGGTCTGCACTTTGTGCGCGTTCGCAAGGAAGGCTTCCTTGCGTGATTGCCCGTTCTGCACCTCGTAGGTGTCGTTGGAGCCAGTCGAGGTTAAGTCCACTCCTGTCGCGGGACTCCGTGGCACGCCATTCAACGCTTGGGCTGCGATCAGCGTGGAGAGCGGATCAGCGCCAGGCTGAGGAAGTGCTCCTCCGGGTGACACGAGCGTGGCCGCACCGGAACTCCTCCCAATACTGGTGGGAGCCAGGATGGCGGCCTGCTCCTGCTGCCAGCTGGCAACGAGCCGTTGCTCTTCAGGTGTCGGGGACGGCTGAGATCCAGGTTGCATCAACGGACCAGGAAATTGCGCCATGAGCCGCGGCGGAGCTTGCCTGACCGCGAGTCGTTCCTGCGGAAGTTGCGGCGCGACACTGCCGCACGGAGCGCCGGTCAGCTTGCTGAATCTCGCGAGCTGGCCGGTCTGCGAGTCAACGTCGCAACCAGGAACGAACGGAAACTGCGCCGCCATTGTTGAAGTCGGCGGCACGAGCGTGCCCATGGCCGCAACTGGCCGGGAATCCCTTAAAGACGCCATCTCCTGCCCAGCTTGGGTTGCCGGCGTAATCCGTTTCGGCTCGCCCTTCGATGCGATCCGTATTTTCGCCACCGAACGCCAGTACAGTCCATAGGCGATGCCCAGGATCACGATGAGCAAAGCCAGGCCAACGATCATGGCGGCACGTTTGCTCAGCCGCACAATTCCTGCCCACTTTGGATGCAGATCGACACCAGTTGGGGGTTCGATCGGTTCGACGGGTTGATTCGTGGTCGGTGTCATGATGGCTAGCCCTTGGGTGAACGGCTGATTTCAACCGTGAGTCCTTTGCTCTTCTTACCGGCCCCTAGCACCAGGTGGGCGCGGTCGAACAAGCGATCTACGACGTACGTCTGTCGCTGCACGCGGTAGTTTGTGACCTCCCCTTTGCCGTCGTTCCCCACGACCATCAGAACCGGCGCTTCCCGGTTCTTCATCTCGGCCGGCATCTGCAGGTAGGTCTTCTCACCGTCGTCGAACACTCGCAATGGCCTGATGTGCTCGTTACCTCCTCGGATGTCATAGCTGAAGTTCAGGCGCTCCGCTGTCAAAAGCGCAGGAAGCAACTGAGTCTTCTCCGACTGCCGGGATCTTTCCGCGAGCATGTGTTCCTGCCAGCGGCGGTTATTGTCTTCGGCTGGATGCTCGAAAGCCACGCGTGAAACGTAGTCCTCAGGCTTCGAGATCAGGCGGAGATAGTAGGCGCGGCGGTCGGTTGTTATGAGCAGGTTGGTGTCGAGGCCGGCGGTCGTCGGCTTCACCACTATGATGGGCGTGCCATCGACACCGGTGCCGTAGGCTGCTGGTGTAATCTGCCAGCGCACTGAATCCCCGATCTGCGGTTCCCCGGCGAGTCTCTCGCCGGGCTGGAGTTCGAGGATGCAGATTCGCAGTGGCGCGCAGACAAGAGTTGCGAGCCCGGCGCCAAAGGTATAGATGACCCGGCCGTCGGCGCCGGCTGACGGCGGATTCGACTCTGCCCGGAAGCTCTCGGAGGCACGCACCGCCTCGCTGGCGGTTTCCGAAAGCTTTACATCTGGCGGGGGTTTATACCCGGCCGGTGGTGGAGAAACGGCGACCGATGGACCCTGCCCGAACGCAATCGTGCACACTACCAGCATCAGACACACTACTCGCATCTTTATTCCTCCCAACCGGAACTATGTTAATCGCCCTGACTCGGGCTCTTACAACTTTCGGATCACAACACCCTCGACCAGCTGGCATTGGTGACATAAATGCCCAGCGGGTTCATTCGTGCGGTCACTTCGTCGGTCGGCGGATCGACCGCGATCATGAACGAACCCTTCCACCGGGCCGTTGCTGTAACCACACCTTGTAGGTCTCGTATCGTTTCCGTCCAATCGACCTCGTAACTCCGGTCGCTCGTAGGTAGCACCGTGTTGACATCGACCGACACCGTTTCCGTTTTCCCACGCGTCTGTGGCGGATCGCCGCGGTAGAAATCGTTGATCGTACTCATGGCCGCACCGCCTTGTGCAATTTGCGCGTACACCGCCCTGATGGCCTTCGCCTGCGTAACGGTGTCACTGGTAACGGTGCGCAAACTCTCAACCCAGTTCAGAATGCTCGATCGCCGCACCCGGTCATCGTTCACCGCGCCGGTCTGGTCCGCATAGCCCGCAGCGACCGACCTGCCAAGCTGGTCCAGTGCCACGACGAATATCTTTGTGCGCGAGTGAACTGCCAGCCACGTCGCGCCGGCCACTGCAACGAGCGCGATGACAGAGGCTACCTGGAAGGCCACCCGCCAGTTGTTAGCCTGCGTGATCAGCGACCCGTATCGCTCGTCCCACTCGTGGCGGGCCGCGATGTATGGACTAATCTCTTCGCTTGTTGACACAATTCTCCTTTTTGCTCGCCAAATAATCGTTGGCGAGCCAGCAGTGCAGGAAATCTGATGCGCCCGGCGGATGTCGCCGGGACTGTTAGATTAAAACCGCAGTCGTGGTGGCCGCGGATTCTGGGCTGGCGGACGGTTGCTCAGAAAGAGCATTGCAAGCGCACCGAACGCATGAGATAAGAATTTCAGGAATCGCATTCTTCCTCCTCCTAGCTTTTGCCCTTCGTACTCTCGACCAATCGCCGGATCCCGGCATCCGTGTCAGATGGATTTCCTGGCGCAGCGGTTCCGCTGGCGCCATTCATGGTGCCGTTGGATGCCCATGACGAGCCCGCTCCAGCACTACCGCTGACAGCACCGCCACCAGCAACGGCAGCACCGTGCACTGCCGCCGTGGCAGCCATCTGGCCAGCAATCATCACCGGCGCCAACACCTCGCTATATCCTAGCGACAAACTCCCTCCAAGAACAGCCGTGATGATCCGGGGCAGGTGCCAGACCAGCAGGCTGTATATAAAGGTTCCGATCAGCACATCAAACGCCACCAACACCGGCGCCGTGGTCACGAACGGCGTTAGTCTCACCTGCTGCGCTTCGGTGATCCAGTTGCCGCTTAGGATCATGCCGGCGCTGATGACCCCGTATATCGTCAGTATCTTCAGCCCCACCGATATCACCAGGCAGATGTATCGGTTGACATACTCGCGAGTCCACCGGCTGCCGCCAAAACCCAACATAATGTAGGCCACTCCGAGCGCCACGTAGCTTTCTACCCAGGTGATGATCAGACTCAGCGTCACGAGGCCCCAGCACAGTAGAATAATCAGCGCGCATAGAATAATCGTGATCGCCGACCCGATGTGTAGCAGGAAACCGGAATCGCTGGCTGCGTACATCATCGCGCCCGCGATTTTCAGACCTTGGGTGAACACCACGGTCGGTGAAATGGACGGGATTCCCGCGACACGTACGCCAATCTGAGTAAAGCTGTTGACTACGGCCGGAAACCACTGGTTTCCGTACAACAGCAGTGCATAGAAGGCAATGATAGCCATAATGCTTCGCATGAAACCAAACATCCACGCCTGCAGATCTGCCTGCTGTAAAAACAACTCGAGAAACGTCCACGATAGTTCAATCACGGCAAGCAGGTAAAACAAGTCTTGGGCGTATCCAAATACCGTGGCCTCCCAGGTGACCGCGGCCGCATGATATTGGTTCAGGATGTCGCCCGGGGTCGTCGGGGCAAAGTCCGCGCAAAAGGCCGGGAGCGACAACAATCCGAGACTGCCAACGAGAGCAAACTTGCGCATGTTACGGCGTCGTCGGGAATACCCGGCTGTCTCCTGCGTTGATCACTGTCTGGCCAAAGAACTGCTGCTCGGTAGCAACCATGTCGGCGTCTTTTTGCACCTGATATCCCTGGTATGCCGCCTTGCTGGTCATGTCTTCCAGCTGGAGCTCACGTAATTTCTGGAGTTGCGCGACTTGTTCCGAGGCCAGCTGGCCGGTGAGGTTAATCGCGTCATTCCGGTTCAAGAGGTTTCCAGCACTGAGTGCGCCGAGTATCCCAAGCACTCCCTGTTCGGCTGCCAACAGCTTTCCTTGTAGGCCGGCGCCTCGAAGGATACCTTGCGTCGTGTCGAGGCTTGTCTGGGCCCAGATGGCATACCGGCTGGCATAGGTGCCGGCGCGGGGAGGTGGGCCGACGGAGCCCAGAGGCTCGTATCCAGGGTAGGTCTGGCGAAACACGATATCGTCATTGCCGAGCGACCAGGCCAATGCCCGGCCACCCTGAACGACAACAGCCAGCATTCCGAGGTCCGCCGCGATGCTGGTCAAGGAAGCGGGGCTGCCATGCGCGGTATTCTTGAGCGCATCGGCGAGCTGCCGCACCTGAATGGCGTATTGCAACAGCTGCTTGGAATATTCGAGATCGTGGATGAGCTTGATGCTGATCTGCGTGGGCTCGGTAGCGCAGTTCGCACAAATAAACACACCACCAGGTAATTGGGCGCTTGCCGGATGCACCAGAAGCGAGCTCACCATCATCGATAAAAGGAACTTACGCATACCGTCTCCTTGCCAGAACAAAAATCCGCTGCATGACCCACTCCTCTCTCAAACCATTCCGACAGCTCGTACTGCGCTGTATGCCAGCCCGAACTCTCTTTCCAGCTCTCCTGCTGGGCAACGTTCTAAATACTGGGCCCATTCTGGCAGCCCCCTCAGACGCAGCCATTCCGCGCGCCACGTCTCCTGGTGCGCGAGCATCACTTTGCTGGCTAGCGCCCGCTCTTCATTCCCGTTGACTCCGGTAAAGGCCAGCGCCGCCGGTCCCAGGCCAAGATCGATCAACCGGCGGCCAAGCTGCGATACGACGTAGTACTGCATCTTGGGCGTGGCGTACCGCAATAGGTCCAGTTCGCGATCGAGCGGAGCATCCGGGGTTCCGACCTTCAGTCCCAGCCGTCCGTATACCTCGCGGGAGCTGCGTGCTTCCGCACTCGGCAGAAAAATCTTCGTTGGGCAATTATCCAGAATCACTGGAGCAATCTTCGAATCGGCAAAGTCCGCCAGCTGTTGGGTCGCCATGACCACGACCGCGTTTTTGCGGCGCATCGTCCGCAACCAGTCGCCAATCCGGCGCTCGAACAGCTCGTGCGCAAGATATGCCCAGGCCTCATCTAACACGATCAGCGTCGGAGAGCCATCCAGGCGCTGCTCGATCCGGCGGAACAGGTAAAACAACACCGGCAACACCGCCTTATCGTCGAGCTGCAGAAGGTGCTCGGTTTCAAACGCCAGCATCCGGCCGTTTCCCAGACAATCGTGATCCGCATCGAGCAGGAAACCCATGGCTCCGCTCAGCGTGAAGTGCTCGAGAGACGCCCGGACGTCTTCGTCCTGGACCGAGGCACTGAACTCGGTCATCGTCCTGGCCGGTGAAGCCTGAAGCCGCCGCATTGCCTCAGTGATGGCGTTCCTGTGTTTTGGGCCAGAGTGCAAGCCATTCAGCTCGCACAGCGACTCGATCCAGCCAACGGCCCAGGCCAAGTCGGAGTCGTTGTCTATTTCGCGTAACGGACAGAACGCCAGCTCCGACTTCGCACCGGCCAGGTCATAAAACTCTCCGCCTACGGCGTGAGTCAGCACCCATGAGCTGTAGCCCTTGTCGAAGAAGAAGACCTGGGCATTCGGATACCGGAACCACTGCGCCGCGATTAGGCCGAGCAATGTGGACTTACCGGCGCTGGACGGGCCCACAACAATGGTGTGCCCAAGATCTGAAACGTGCAAGTGGAATCGAAAGGGTGTCGCGCCCGTGGTCGCAGCATAAAGCAGCGGCGGACTGTTCTTCGGCATCAGGGCCGAGGGGTTCTCGTGCGGGCCTGCCCACACGGATGTGATTGGTAGCATATCCGCAAGGTTCAGGGTGTGCAGCGGGACACGTCGTACGTTCGAGTATCCGTCTCCCGGTAGGCTTCCGCGCCAGGCTTCGATGGCATTAACGTCCTCGAGGCGGCAACTGAACCCGATGTTCTGAACCGTCTTCATGATCAGGCGCGCGGATTCGTGAAGGCGATCTCGATCCTCATCCAGGCAAACCACGTTCGAGGAATACAAGGCGAACTGCATGTCACCCGACTGCGCGATTCCCATTGCCTGTTGCGCATCGGCCTCCATGTTGGCGGCGTGCAGGTTGACTGGCCCATTCTGAGTACGCATAAGCTGGTCCCACCAGCCAAGCTTCATTCCCCGCCAGGTCCGGCGTAAGGTTTCGAACAGACCAGCCGCCTCTTCCGGGTCCATCAGGATCGCCCGGGTATTCCAGCGGTACTCGAGAGCAAGCGAATCCAAAGCGCTCAGAATTCCTGGCCAGCTTGCCCTGGGAAAGCCATCGATCGCGATGACAGCGATACGCTTCCGGCCGATGCGCGGCTCGATTCCCCCGCAGAAGTCCGCGCAAGCCAAAACGTCGTTCAGGAAAACGGGAATCTGCGGCAGAGCGAACGGATAATCCACGCCACTGATCGAGCGTCGCAAATAGCGCAACAACTGGTCATGCTCGCGTTCCCGCCCGAAATCATCCACAAAACTTGCGCGTTTCAATCGGGCGGTGGTGAACAAGTGCCCGAAAACGTTCTCGAAGGACTCAACTTTGCTTTTGAATCGCTCCAGCGTCTGCGCCGCGGCGCGAGAACTGGTGAATGGCGGCGCTCCTTCGAACATCCAGCCTTTGATGCGCTCTTCCTTTTCTTGTGGAGGAAGGTACGTGAGCGTGAGGAAATACTCCGACTCGAAGTGAGCACCCTCGAGCATGAACTTCTGCCGCCGCTCTTCATCGATCAGCCGAGTGACCGGATC